>Ga0299914_10001557_pt1 | contig 15265 bp, 16 predicted proteins | sample RVTome_10_FD_201361 | JGI IMG/M metagenome (GOLD analysis project Ga0299914, IMG submission 201361) | Soil microbial communities from uranium-contaminated site in the Upper Colorado River Basin, Wyoming, United States - RVT153D57 (version 2) ...
TCGGTGCTCTCGTACGACTTCACGGTCCAGCGGAAATTCAATTTCAAGGGCAAGAAGCAGAGCTACCTGCTGGCGAGCTGCCGCACCGGTCGCTTCTACGCCCAGGCAGAATCGAAATTCTCCGACGGGACGAAGGTCAAGGGCAGCGTCGTCGTGCCCTGCAAGAGAAAGGGCTAGGCAAGGGAGCCCACCTCAGTCGAAACGCGAGGGACCACTGGTATTCGGTTAATCGCAAAAGGGAGCGAGAAAGGCGGCCCGCGGGCCGCCTTTCTCATACCTCCAAGCGGCGGAGGCCCGGGGCTCTCAGGCGGCGCGCAGGCTCGGCTCGCCGCCGATCCAGATCACCTGGTCGCGCGAGGGCCCGACGCCCACCAGGCGGATCGGGACGCCGGCGAACTCGGCGATGAATCCCAGGTAGTCGCGCGCCGCCGCCGGCAACTCCGCTTCGCTGCGGCAGCCGGTGATGTCGGCGTCGAAGCCGGGCAACTCCTCGTACTCGGGCTCGGCCGAGTGCAGGATCGACTGGTGGTAGGGGAATTCGTCGAAGACGGCGCCCTCCTTGGAGCGGTAGCGGACCGCGACCTTCAGCGAGCCGATCCCGCTCAGCACGTCGAGCTTGGTGATCGTCAGCGCGCTCATCCGGTTCAGCCGCACGGCGTAGCGCAGGGCGACGAGGTCCATCCAGCCGCAGCGCCGCTCGCGGCCGGTCGTCGTCCCGAATTCGCGGCCGCGTTCCAGCATGTGGCGGCCGGCCTCGTCCTCAAGCTCGGTCGGGAAGGGCCCGGCGCCGACGCGGGTGGCGTAGGCCTTCGCCACCCCCCAAACCTCGTCGATGTCGGTCGGCCCGACCCCGGCGCCGACGCAGGCCGCCCCGGCGATCGGGTTGGACGAGGTGACGAAGGGGTAGGTGCCGTGGTCGAGGTCCAGCAGCGTCGCCTGGGCGCCCTCGAACAGCACTGTCTGGCCGCCGTCGAGGGCCTCCCAGCAGAGGTGGGCGGTGTCGGCGATGTGGGGCTCGAGCCGGTGGCCGTAGCCGGCGAACTCCTCCGTCATCGCATGCAGGTCCAGGCGCGGGTCCGGCGCCTCGGCGACAGTCTGGTCGGCTCCCTCTCTGACTCCCTCGCCCGCCTCCTTGCGCAGCTTGCGGCGCTGCACCGACAGCTCCCGCAGCGCCTGCTGCTTGGGCTCCAGCGCCGCCATGATCTTCTTGCGCAGGATCTTCTCGTCGAGCAGGTCCTGGACGCGGATTCCCAGCCGCAGGGCCTTGTCGGCGTAGCAGGGGCCGATGCCGCGCCGGGTGGTGCCGATCGAGAGCTTGCCGAGTTTCACCTCGCCGGCGGTGTCCAGCAGCACGTGGTAGGGCATGATCAGGTGCGCGTTGGCGCTGATCCGCAGGTTGCCGACGTCGACGCCGCGCCGCTTCAGCCCGTCGATCTCCCCCAGCAGGATGCGCGGATCCATCACCACGCCATTGCCGATCGCGCAGATCTTGTCCGGGTAGAGGATCCCGGAGGGGATCAGGTGGAACTTGAACTCCTCGCCATCGCGGACGATCGTGTGGCCGGCGTTGTTGCCGCCCTGGAAGCGCACGATCGTGGTTGCGCCCTCCGCGAGGAGGTCGGTGACCTTCCCCTTCCCCTCGTCGCCCCACTGGGCGCCGACTATGACCAGACCGGGCATACCGACGAAGGATTGTGACGATTCCACCCACAACAAGGGCCGACGGGCCGATTCCGTCGTCTATATCGACGTTTTCGGCCCATCGGCGGCGGTGGCTAGGCTGGCGTTGTGTCCTCCCGTCGCTTGCCAACCCGCGTCAGCCGTCGTGCCAGGGCGCGGACGCGGTTCGGGTGGGCCCGCTCGGAGCGGGCGACGGTGGGATTGGCCGCGGTCGCCCTCGCCGGCGCCGGGACCGTGCTCGCCGGACAGTTCGGGCGGATGCTGAGCCGCCGCGCCCACGAGCACGGCGACGGCGACGGCTTGGTCGAGGCGGCCCCGGCCGCCGCCGCGGACACCGTCGGCGTGGCGGTGCGCGGCTACGCCGACGCGCCGCGCAGCGAGACCGTCCTCTTCAACCTGCTGGCGGGCTTCCTCGGCGCGTTCGCGCTCGTCCGCATCTCGACCTGGGGGATCCGCGACGACTGGGGCCCGTTTCGCAACGTCAGCGTCGGCGGCCGCCACATCCACCACTTCGTCCCCGGCATCCTGATCGCCTTCACCGCCGGCACCGTCGCGCTGCTGACCGACGACGAGGGCCTCGAGGAGCACCTGGCGGTCCCGATGGGGGCCGGCATGGGCCTGACCTTCGACGAGGCCGCCTTGCTGCTGGACCTGCGCGACGTCTACTGGACCCGTGAGGGCCTGCTCAGCGTCCAGCTCAGCCTCGGCGCCACGGCGATCCTCAGCATCGCCATCCTCACCCAGAGAATGCTCCGCCGCGGCGAGCGCCGCCAGGAGGAGGAGGGTCTGATCCCCTCCCAGGACTCCGTCGCCGCCCCGGCATAGATCCGCGCGGATTCTTTTCCCTTATTTGCACGGAGAGGTGGTGTAAGGGCACACGGCCTCTGGTTTGCTTGGGCGAGACGGCCCAGAATCGGCAATCCGCCGCCGCTGGGGCTTCACTAAGTAGATGGCACAAGCTTCCACAGCCCACGTCCCACCCCAGAACATCGAGGCCGAGGAGTCGGTGCTGGGAGCGATGCTGGTCGCCGAGCCGGCGCTGACCCGCGTCATCGACGAGGTGAAGCTGAACGCCGAGGACTTCTACCTCGACAAGCACCGGGCGATCTTCGGCTGCGTCCACGACCTCTACGCCGAGTCCAAGCCGGTCGACGAGCTGAGCGTCAGCGAGGCGCTGACCCAGCGCAACCAGATCGAGGAGGCGGGCGGCAAGCACTACGTCTCCGAGCTGGCGGCCAAGGTCCCGGCCGCGGGCAACGCCAAGCACTACGCGGAGATCGTCCAGCAGAACTCGCTGCTGCGCCGTTTGCTCGGCGCCGGCCAGCAGATCCAGGGCTGGGTCCACGAGCGCGACGGCGAGCCGCGCGAGCTATCCGAGCGCGCCGAGAAGCTCCTCTTCGACGTCGCCCACAAAGAACAGGCGAGCGATTTCCGCCTCCTCTCCGAGATCCTCCACGACGAGGTCGACCGGCTGGAGAAGCTCTCCACCGGCGAAACCGAACTGACCGGCACCCCCTCCGGCTTCAAGGACATAGACGCGATTACCGGCGGCTTCCAGCCCGGCAACCTGATCATCGTGGCCGCGCGGCCGGCCATGGGCAAGTCCGCGCTGGTCGCCAACATCGCCGAGAACGTGGCGGTGAAGCGGAAGCTGCCGGTGGCGTTCTTCTCGCTGGAGATGTCGGAGGTTGAGCTGGCGCAGCGGTTCATCGCCTGCCGGGCGCGGATCTCCGGCGACAAGCTGCGCAAGGGGCAGGTGGCGCAAAAGGACTGGCCGAAGGTGGTGCGCGCCTGCAACGAGCTGGAGGAGGCGCCGCTGTGGTTCGACGACTCCTCCGACCTCGGCATCCTCGACCTGCGGGCGAAGGCGCGGCGCCTGCACGCCCAAGAGCAGGACAAGGGCGGTCTGGGGCTTGTGATCGTCGACTACCTGCAGCTGATGCGCTCCGACGACCACCGCGCCAACCGGGTTGAGCAGGTGGGCCAGATGAGCCGCGGATTGAAGATCCTCGCCCGTGAGCTGGAGGTGCCGGTGCTGGCGATCTCACAGCTCTCCCGCGCGCCCGAGCAGCGCCACCCGCCGAAGCCGCAGCTCTCTGACCTTCGCGAATCCGGACAACTCGAGCAGGACGCGGACCTCGTCGCCTTCCTCTTCCGCGAGGACTACTACCGCGACCCCGAGGACGAGCCGGACGGCCTCGCGGACCTGATCGTGGCCAAGCATCGAAACGGCCCGATCGGCACGCGCAAACTCGTCTTCCTCGACCGCTTCCCGAAGTTCGCCGACTTCGCCGGCCAGGAGCGGCCGGTCGAGCAGCCGGCGGGCGAGGAGCCACCGTTCGAAGAGGCGGCGACGGCGGGGCCTGAGTTCTAGTGGCGATCGCCCGCAGCGAGCCGTTCCGCCAACAGGCCTGTCCGCTGGGGGTCTGCGACGGCTCCGGCTGGATCCTCGGCCCCGAGGATGTGGCACGCCCCTGCGAGTGCCGCGAACAGCGCCTGCGACGCGGCCGCAGCAAGGGCGTCGCCTCAGTGATCCCGCCGAAGTTCCGCGGCGTCTCCTTCGACCGCCCCCCGGTCACGGAACTTCCGGAAATCGCGGTTCAGCGGGTGAAGAAATTCATGAGCAACCTGGATGACAACCTTGCGGCCGGGAAAGGACTCTGGTTTCTAGGCGATGTCGGAACCGGGAAGACAACCTTGGCGATGCTGGTGTCAAAGGCTGCCATAGAGCAGGGGCATTCTGTGGCCATCTACTCCATGCCAAAGCTGTTGGCTCGTATCCGGAGGACCTACGAAGGCGAAACGGGCGCCGATTCCTATTCGCAGTTCTTCGATCGGTTGACGTCGGTTGACTTGCTCCATATAGACGACGTGGGAGCAGAGAGGCAGACGGATTGGGTGATCGAACAGCTCTACGCAATAGTCAATGAACGCTATGAGGCCCAGCGATCAATCATGTTCACCACCAATTCTGAGCAGGTCGAGGAGCAGGGCAAAGATCAGATGAGACGGGGCAGGGAGGGGGACAGAAAGCCTGAGCTTGCCGTCGAGAGGCAGATCGGCAGGCGAACCTTTTCTCGTCTTGTCGAGATGTGTGGCGATCCAATCCTTCTTTTCGGGGAGGATCTGCGCGCTACGACAAGGGCTGCTCCGGTTTCCGGGGCGTAGGCCGGTTGGTGCTGCACCGAGTGCTACACTCGCTCTATGCCGACCACACGCAAGCGCCACACGATTACCGAAACCCCTCCCGTGGAGGAGGCGCTTGCTCCCCTGCGCGCGTCCGGCATATCGGTGGACGTGTCCGAGTTGGTCATCAAGGGGGCGGGTGTGAAGTTGGACGAGGCACGTGAGGTTCAGGCGAACGACGACCGGCGCCGGGCTTTGCGGGAGCGCTTTTTGGATCGGACCCGCCGAGGCGCGGGCATCGACCTGGACGTTGCCCTGAAGGTCCGAGAAGACGCCTGGATCGAATCGTGACCACGCCGCCCATAGGGGCGGCCCTGCTCGATTGGTCCGCATACACGCGAGTGCTGCTGGCGACGAGCCACCCCGAAGGAGGAAGACGGCTGGGCGCCGCCCAGCTGGACGCCTTCGAAGAGGCGGTGAGTGCCGACCGTCTTCGCGTATGCACGCCGTTCAGGCTCGAGGCGCGCTACTCGGCGCGGACGACCGAGGACTTCCTGACGCTTTCCGAAGACCTCGACGGCTTCCGGCAAGCGGTGGCCGACGCAGAGACCTGGCTGCTCGCCGAGCGGGCCCAACACGATCTTGCTGAGGATTCGGCGGTGAGCCACAGGGTCAAGCTCGCCGATCTGCTGGTCGCCACGATCGCCTCCCGGCACGACCTCGGCGTTTTGCACTACGACGCCGACTACGACCTGATCTCCCGCCACACGATGCTCGACTTCGAGAGCGTTTGGATCGCACCGGCCGGCAGCGTCGACTGATGCCGCCACCCGCCCGACTCGGGGCTACTTCTCTTCGCTGACGATCGTCTTGACTGAGGCGGTGGCGCCGCCGGCCAGGTCGATCTCGACCATGAAGGTGCCGGTCTCGCGGATCGGCGTCTCGAGGCGGATTCTGCGGCGGTCGATGCGCAGGTCGCGCGCCTCGCGGATCGCGTCGGCGATCTCCTTCGGGCCGACCGAGCCGAACAGCTTGCCGTCCTCGCCCGCCTTCTGGTGGATCGTCAGCACGGTTTTGGAGAGCAGGCCGGCGGCCTGGGCCTCGCGCTCGGCGCGGGCTCTTTCGGCCTTCACCGCCGCTTCATGGCGGCGCTGGGCCTCTTCCAGGGCCCCCGCGGTGGCCGGCTGCGCCAGCTTGCGGGGCACGAGGTAGTTGCGCAGGTAGCCGGGGGAGACGTCGACCGCCTCGCCTCGCGCGCCGAGGTCGTCCACGTCCGCGAGCAAGATCGCCTGCGCCATGGCCTACCGCTCTCCGACGTAGGGCAGCAGGGCGATCTCCCGCGCCCGCTTCACCGCCACCGAGAGCTGGCGCTGATGCTTGCGGGAGAGGCCGGTGACCCGCCGCCCCCGGGTCTTCCCCTTGTCGGAGAGGAAGCGCCGCAGCAGGTTCAGGTCCTTGTAGTCGACGGTGTCGACGTTGATCCGCGTGTATTTGCGCGGGCGCACCCGCTCCTGCGCGCGGCGGCCGCGGCGGTTCGATGGGGCTGCGTCTCGTGTAGTCCTTGCCAATGCGGTCCTTACGTAGAAGTCGCCCGGACATGCCGGGCGACCGAAAACCAAGCTGCGAAAGCTTATCTAGAAGGGAATGTCGTCGTCGGAACCACCGCTGCCGCCCTCACCACCGCCACCGGCGACGCCGGCGCCCTCGAAGTCCGAGGTGTCGGCGGGAGTGTCGGTGCTGGGAGTGAAGCCGCCACCATTGCCGTTGCCACCGCCACCGCCACCGCCACCCCCGGACCCGCCCCCGTCACGCGAGCCCAGGAACTGGACCGAGTTGGCGATTATCTGCACGGCCTGGCGCTTCTGGCCTTCTCTGGTCTCCCACTCGCGCCAGTCGAGCCGCCCCTCGACCGCCACCGGGCGGCCCTTGCTCAGATAGTTGGCGCAGTTCTCGCCCTGCGCCCCCCAGACGGTCACGTCGAAGTAGTTGGGCTTGTCGACCCACTCGCCGCTCTGGCCGTCCTTGCGCCGGCTGTTGACCGCTACCCGCAGATCGCAGACGGAGGTCCCGCCCGGCGTGCTCCGCAGCTCCGGGTCTCGAGTCAGGTTCCCGGTGACTACCACCACGTTCACGTTTGAAGCTGCCACGTCTCTCACTCCTCTGAAGTCGTTATCTGGACACCAGTCTAAGAGCGCGACCGGAGCGATCTCTCCCCCCCCAACCGGGGAGAATCCGCAAAGAGCGGCGCCGACGGGCCGATTCCGTCGGCCATATCGACGTTTTCGTCCCGTCGGCGGTCAGTCGGCGGGAGCGGAGGGCGCTTCGTCGCCCGTGGCGGCGGGTGCAGCGGGCTCGGCGGGTGCAGGGGCCGCAGCGGGCTCGGCAGGCGCGGCGGGCGCAGTGGGTGACGGTGCGGCAGCGGGCACGGGCGGCGGCGAGAGCTCAGGCGACGGTTCGGGCTCACGCGACGGCGCGGCCGCCGGGGCGCCGGCCGCCGGCGGCACGATCGAGGGTGCCTCCGGATCGACCTTGAAGATGCGGAAGCGCAGCACGCCGTCGGCGATCTTCAGGTTGTGATCCAGGGAGCCGAGCAACTCGGTGGGGGCCTCGAAGCGGAACCAGCGATAGTCGGCCTCGGTCCGCTGGCGGATCTCGTAGGCCATCTTGCGCAGGCCCCAGTTGTTCTCGTCCTTCAGCGTTCCACCCGCCTCGATCTGCTTTCTGGCTTCCTGGGCAAGCTTCGCCCGCTCGGTCTCCGGCAGGCCGGAGTCCAGCATCAGAACCAGCTCGTATTCGCGTGGCGCGGCCAAACGGCGAGGGACTATAGCCGGTGTGGGGTGCCCGGCCTCCACCTCAATGCGGGGCAAACTCCAGCGAGCCGTCGGACGGCGGCGCGGGGGGTGGAGCTGCCGCGGGCGCGGGCATCGGCGGAGGGGTCGCTGGGGCGGGAGGTTCCGGTGGTGCGGGCGGGTTCTGCCGTCGATCGGCGGCATCCTCGCTCTGTGCGTTGCTTCGGGTAGAGGAGCGGTGCCGCCGCTGCTTTGAAGCTTTCGGGCGCTGCCTTCTCCCGACCTCTTTCCGCTCACGAACGTCGACTGGCACTTTTGCCCCCTTATACGGGGGCAAAGGGTTCAGGCGAGGCGCCGGCGCCGCGACTCTCACCCGCGGCAGGCCGATGTCATCCGCCAGCGGCGGCGGCTCGGGCGGCTTCAGCAGCGAAGGCAGCGCCTGCAGGACGAACAAGCTCCCCAAGACCACGCCGACCACCTTGCCGGCCACCTGCCACCGAATCCGCACCGATCTCACACAAGCTCAATCCCCCAGTCGCGGAGTTTCTCCCCCGGCGCCTGGGATAAGGGAGGAGGCCCCCTGACCTCCCTCTAGGCAACCGCCTCGCGCAACTCCGCGATGTCCCGCAGCTGCTCGTCGACCCAATCGCCCGGGTTCCGCGAGTAGATGATCTCCTTCAGGTGCTCGGCGCGCACCCGTCGCTCCTCGGGGTCCATGGTCAGCGCCCGGTAGATCGTGTCGGACTGCTCTTGGATGTCGAACGGGTTGACGCTGAGGGCGCAGTCGGCCAGCTCCTCGTGGGAGCCGGTGTTCTCGGAGAGCATCAGCACGCCGTTGCGGGTGTTTACCGCCGGCGCCTCCTTGGCGACCAGGTTCATCCCGTCGAAGAGGGCGTTGACCATCAACAGGTCGAAGTGCTTGTAACGGGCGACCGCGTCGTGGAAGTTCTCGTAGATCCGCAGGTCGATCGGCATCCAGTCGGTGGTCCCGTGACGGTGGTTGACGACCGCCACCAGCGCCTCGATCCGCTCCAGGTACTCGGCGTATTCGGGCACGTCCTGGCGCGAGGGCTGGAGGTGGGCGATGAACGTCACCTCCTCGCGGAACTCGGGGTGCTGGGTGAGGAAGGTGTCGAAGGCGGTGAAGCCGCGCAGCACGTTCTTGGAGAGGTCTGCGCGGTCGACCCGGATGATCAGGTGCTTGCGCCGCCGCTCCAGCACCTCGCGCTCCGCCTCAGCCACCTCCGGCGACCCGGCCGCCCGGCGCAGTCGCTCGGCATCGATCGAGAGCGGGTAGGCACGGGTCACGGTCTGCCCGCCCGCGTGGCGGACGATCCCGGCGTCGTAGTCGACGTCGCACTCCAGCAGCTCGTCGCAGCAGCGCAGGAAGTTGATGCCGTAGGCGTGGGTGTGAAAGCCGATGATGTCGTTGGCGAGCATGCCGCGGAAGAGCGCCTCGCGGATTCGCCCCGGCAGGATGCGCCAGCTGTCCGGCTGGGACCAGGGAATGTGGACGAAGTGGTGCAGGAAGGCGTCGGGCCGCTCCTCGCGGATGATCCCGGGGGCGGTGTAGAGGTGGTAGTCGTGGAGCATCACCAGCGGCCGCTCCCGCCCCTCGATCTGGCGCAGCACCGCGCGCGCGATGTCGCGGTTGACCGCCTGGTAGCCGTAGTCCCAGGCATCCAGCTCCTCCTGGCGGATGTCCGGCGCGTTGGAGAGGTCCCAGAGGTAGTGCTGGATGAACCAGAGGATCGGGTTGGCGATCACGTTGTAGAACTGGGCGTAGGCCTCCGCGTCGCTGCCGACCAGCAGCACCCTGTAGTCGATGCCGTCGATCGACAGCTCGACCGGACCGCCCTTCTCCTCGGAGACGGCGACATCCTCGTCGGTCATCGCCGAGGCGATCCAGAGCGCGTCGCGGTGGGAGACCAAGCCGGAGAGCGCGGTCACCAGCCCCCCGCCGCCGCGCTGGACCGTGCGCTGCCCCTCCTCGTCGCGCTCGAACTGCGCCGGCCCGCGGTTGGAGACGATGATCAGCGGATCGGAATCGACCACGCTCCAACCCTACTCGGGCAGGCTACGCGTCGAGGTCGGTGAGCAGCTCCAGCCAGTCGCGCAGCAGGCGGGGGGAGAGGAACTCGCGCCGGGCGTGCTCCTTGCCGTGGCGCCCGAGCTGCTTACCCAACCCAGGGTCCTTGAGGATCTCCAGGCAGCGCTGTGCACATTCGCTCGGGGAGTCGACGAGGAAGCCGCTGACGCCGTCCTCGATCTGCAAGGGAATGCCGCCGACGTTGCCCGCCACCGTCGGCCGTCCCTTCCAGAGAGCCTCGGTCACGGTCAGGCCGAACCCTTCGCGGATTGACTTCTGCAGGCAGACATCGGACTGCGACTGGAAGGCGTTGACCTCGATCGCTCCCACGTTGTTGAGGTTGTTGAGGATCTTGATGTCGGGATCGCCGTCGGCGTACTCGAAGGTCTGCTGGAAGAACTCCCACCCCTCGGGGTCGTCGGTCGCCATCGAGCCGACCAGGGCGAGTTGGGCCTCCGGCATCTCCGCCGTCACCTCGCGGTAGGCGTCGATCACCCCCATCGGATCCTTCCAGGGATCGAAGCGGGAGACCTGGGTTATCAGCGGCCGGTCGACGTCGATCCCGAACTGTTTGCAGACGAAGGAGGCGTCCTCCGGCGAGAAGGCCATGTTCTTCGGCGAGAGCGGGTCGATCGCCGGCGGGATGATGTTGACGCCGTTGTGGCCGTTCACCCCGGCGGGGACGTAGGAGGGCATGTGCCAGACGCTGGCGTCGTACTCCTCGATCAGCGGCAGCAGGCGGGCGATCGGCGCCGGGTTGGGCTCGGAGAGGTCGATGTGACAGCGCCAGATCCAGTTGCGAGCCCTGTCGGCTGCCCCGCGCCGCAGGCCGACCGGCTGCGGGTCGTGGACGATCACCGCGTCCCACTCGTCTCTCAGGCCCGTCGCGTTCATCGCGTTGATCTCGTCGAACAGCTCCCACTGCTCGTCGCTCAGCGTCTCCTCGGCGCCCTGCAGGGAGTTGTGGAGGAGCTTGGTGGCGTTGAAGAACTCCTCTTTGCCGAAGATCACGTGCCAGTGGGCGTCGATTCCGGCGTCGCGCATCAGCGGCACGATCGTGTAGAGAATCTCCGAGACGCCGCCGCCGAACGCGGTGGCGCTGACGTGCAGGACGCGCTGCCCTTTCAGCGGCTCGGCCAGCTCGCGAATCCGCTCGGCGGTCTCTTTGCCGGCGATGTGGGTGTAGTCGGCGAGGGACTTCTGGCCGAGGGGGACTTCCTGAAGCACGCGCGGAGTTCTACAGGTCGGAGCGGAGCGGAGCGGGTCAGCCGGTCGACACGCTGGACGGGCGCTCGCCCAGGACGATCCGAACGCTCTCCACGTCGCCGTCCTCGCGCAGGACCCGCAGCGTCACTTCCTCCCCCGGCCGGCTCGACGAGATCAGGCGCGCCAGGTCGTCGGGCAGGATCACCTCGCGCCCGTCGACGGAGAGGATCACGTCGCCCCCGGTCCGGTAGATGCCGGCCTGGAAGCGCACTCTCTCGTCGCCTCCCCGCAGGCCCGCCTCGTCCGCTGGCCCGCCGTCCACGACCTCGGCGAGCAGGCCGCCGAACTCGGTGTCCAGCCCGAGCCGCCGCGCCAGCTGCGGGTAGAGGGCCTGGCTGGAGACGCCGATGTAGGCGTACTCGACCTCGCCGTCTTCCTTGAGCTGGGCGACCGAGCGCTTGACCGCCGAGATCGGCACCGCGAAGCCGACGCCGTCGTTGGCGCCGGAGCTGGTCTCGATCTGCTGGTTGATGCCGATCACGCGGGCGTCGGCGTCGAGCAGCGGGCCACCGGAGTTGCCGGGGTTGATCGAGGCGTCGGTCTGGATCGCCCCCTCGATCTGGAAGTCGGTCAGCGATTTGACCGAGCGGTCGGTGGCGGAGATGATTCCGATCGAGAGGGACTGCTGCTCGCCGAAGGGGCTGCCGATCGCCGCCACCGGCTGGCCGACCACCAACTCGCTGTCCTCCCCCAGTTTGAGCGGCTTTAGGTCGAAGCCGTTTGGCGAAACTTTCAGCAGGGCGACGTCGGCGAAGGGGTCGAAGCCGACGATCTCGGCGGAGAGGATGTTGCGGTCGGGGAACTCGACGAAGACCGCTCTCGCCGGTCTGCGCCCACCGCCCCCGTCGGTGACGACGTGGGCGTTGGTGACGATGTGGCCGCCGGAGTCGAGGACGAAGCCGGAGCCCTCGGCGGCGCTTGGCCCGCCGAAGGGGTTCGAGCTGTCGGCGTCGCCGCCGCCGAAGATCGAGCGGATGGTGACCACACCCGGGGCTGCCTCGCTGTAGACCTTGGCGGCGTTGAACCCGTCCTCGGCAGTCTGGACGATGACCCGCGGCGGCGGGGCCGAGGTGGTCGTGGAAGCGCCGCCGGAGCCGCTCGAGTCCCCGTCTGAGCCACAGCCGGCCAGCAGCGCCGACGCAAGCAGCGCCACCGTCGCTATCGGCGCCCTCACGCTTTCGCCTCGAAGGGGGCGGGTGCGAGCGCCGGCGGCGGCGCCTGGCCGGCGCCGGGCGGCAGGTCCAGCGTGAACGCCGTGAAGCGCTTGCTGGAGGAGATCGCGATGCGGCCGTTCATGCGCTGCGCCAGCTCCCGCGCGATCGCCAGGCCGAGCCCCGACCCCCCGGCCGAGTCCGCGGTGTAGAAGCGCTCGAAGATCCGCGACTGGGCGCGCTGCGGGATCCCGCTGCCTTCGTCGGAGACGGTCAGCGCGGCGCGGCGGTTTGCGGAATAGGTGGTCACGGTGATCTTCGTTCCCTCGGGGGTGTGAGTGAGGGCGTTGTCGAGGAGGATACGGACGATCTGGCGCACGCGATCCGGGTCGGCCACGGCGAGAGCGGGAGTGTCGGGCGTGCGCAGCTCCAAGCGCGAGCCGTGGTGGTCGGCGCGCGGGCCGAACTCGCGCGAGACCTCGCGGGCGAGGTTTCCCAGGTCGATTCGCTGGGCGGACATCACGTACTCCCCGGCGTCGAGCTGGGAGAGGTCGAGAAGGTCGGCGGTGAGCTTCGTCAGCCGCTCGATCTGCAGGCGCATGGTGTGCACGAACTCGGCCCGTTCCTCGGGGCTCGGGTCCTCCTCCTCGAGCAGCTCGACGAAGCCGCCGAGGCTGAAGATCGGGGTGCGCAGCTCGTGCGAGGCGTTGGCGATGAACTGCTTGCGGGCGTTGTCCAACTCCGCCAGCCGCCGCTGCATCTCGTTGAAGGTGCGGGCCAGCTGTCCCAGCTGGCCGGTGGAGGCGACCGGGATGCGCGTCGCGAAGTCGCCGTCGGCCACCTTGCGGGCGGCCTCCTGGATGCGGCCGATGTGACCCGCCGCCATCTGCGCGAAGTAGAGGCCGACGGCGAGGGTTCCCAGCAGGGCGATCAGCCCGCCGACCAGGATCTGACCCTTGACGCCCGAGTCCCCCCGGCCGGCGCCCCCGATCGCCACCACGTACACGTAGACGACGAAGACGGTGCCCGCGGCGATCAGCAGCGAGGTGACCGTGATCCGGCTGCCGAGGGCGGTCAGGCGCGGCGGCTTCACCGCTATTCCCGGAAGCGGTAGCCGACGCCGCGAACGGTGAAGAGGAACTCCGGCTCCTTCGGGTTTGCCTCCAGCTTCTCCCGCAGGTGGCGGATGTGGACATCGACCGTGCGCGGGTCGCGGTACTCGGAGTCGCCCCAGACGTGCTCCAGCAGGGTCTCGCGGCTGAGCACGCGCCCCGGCGAGCGGGCGAGAGCGCCGAGGATCTCGAACTCGACGTAGGTGACCCGCACCTCCTCGCCCGCCAGCGTCACCATCCGGCGGCCGAAGTCGATTTTCAGGTCACCGCTCTCGATCGACTCCTCTCTGGGCAGCTCGCCGACCATTCGGCTGCGGCGCAGCGCGGCCTTGACCCGACTGCGGAACTCGCGCATGGAGAAGGGCTTGGTGATGTAGTCGTCGGCGCCGACCTCCAGCCCCGCGACCTTGTCGGTCTCGCTCCCTTTGGCGGTGAGCATGATGATCGGGACCTGGCTGCGGGAGCGAAGCCGGCGGCAGACCTCGACGCCATCCAGCTTCGGCAGCATCAGGTCGAGGATGACCAGGTCGAACTGCGCTTCCGTGAATCGCTGCAGGGCCTCGCTGCCGTCCTGGGCGGAGGTGACGTGATAGCCGTCCTTGCGAAGCGGGTAGCTGAGCAGGGTCTGGATCGACTGTTCGTCGTCGACGAGAAGTATCCGCGCGGTTCCGTTGGGCATAGCCAAAGGGTAGTCCGACGCGTGTGTGGCGCTGCTTAAGACTTTCGCCGCCTGGGCTTGGACGGATGTGCGAGTACCAAGAACTAAGGATCTGCGATGCGCGGCCGATATGAGGGCCATGCAGGCGCAACAGCTCAGAGTCCTCGTCGAGGCCGGCGACTATAGGCCGGAGCCCGCCCGGGTCGCGGAGGCGATGCTGCAGCGGCGCGGCGTCCGTGAATTGCTGATGCACGGGCCTCACCCGCTCAGCGCAGCTGGTCGAACCCCGACGGCTCCAGTGCGGGCAAGCCGGGCCGCCTGATCTCGACTCCTTTTCCCTCGACGACCTCGCCGATGAGGGTCAGGCGCGCTCCCGCCTCTGCGGCGACCGCACCGATCTCCGCCATTCGTTCCCTCGGCAGCGCCGCCAGCAACTCGTAGTCCTCTCCTCCGGAGGCCGCCATCTGCAGCGGGTCCCTGCCGGCCGCCGCGGCGACCTCGGCGACCCCCTCGGCCAGCGGCACCGCGTCCGCGTCGATGCGGATGCCGACCCCGCTCTCCTCGGCGAGATGGCTGGCGTCGGCGCCGAGGCCGTCGCTGAGGTCGATCATCGCGCTCGCGCCGGCGCGAGCCAGGGCGCAGCCGGCGCGGAGGCGGGGGTGCGGCTGGAGCTGGCGGGCGCGCAGTCTCTCGGCCGTTTCGGCGCTCATCGCGGAGGCGAGCTCCGGCCTCTCCAGCAGGGCCAGGCCCGCCGCGGCGCCCCCGATCTCACCGCTGAGGACGAGAGCGTCGCCGGCGCGGGCGCCGGCGCGGGTCACGAGCATCTCGGGCGCCGCGGCGTGGCCGACGACCGTGGTGACGACGGTCAGCGCCGCGGCGCGGGTCACGTCGCCGCCGGCGAGTGTCGTTCCGGTTCGCTCGGCGAGGGCGGCGATCCCGTCGATCAGCTCGACGCACTCGTCCTCGCTCATCCCAGGCGGGACGCCCAGCGCCACGTAGGCCTCGCCCGCCTCGGCGCCCATCGCCGCTAGGTCGGAGAGCGCGGTGGCCAGCGCCTTGTGGCCCACCTGGGCGGGCTCGGCGTCCTCGCGGCGGAAGTGCACCCCGTCGACCACGGCGTCTACCGAGGTGGCGGTCGCGCCGCCGGGGACGGTGACGGCGGCGTCGTCCCCCATCCCGACCCGCACGCGCGGTCCCTGCGGCGCCAACCGCTCCCGTATCCGCGCCAGCAACTCGAACTCGCCCATGCCGCCATTCTCCCCGCTTCCCCCTCCCATACGCCATCCGTCCCCCCCGCTGTGTCGGGTTTGGTGCGCATACCGAAACAAACCCGACACAGCGGGGGGTGATTGTGGGGGGCGACCATCTAGGGTGAGGCGGCCGTGGGCGAGCGC
>Ga0299914_10001558_pt1 | contig 15262 bp, 10 predicted proteins | sample RVTome_10_FD_201361 | JGI IMG/M metagenome (GOLD analysis project Ga0299914, IMG submission 201361) | Soil microbial communities from uranium-contaminated site in the Upper Colorado River Basin, Wyoming, United States - RVT153D57 (version 2) ...
GGTACTTGGACACCTGACGATTGTCGGCCTCGGGAGCGGATCCGTGCCGGTGAACTTCCACGGCCCGGCGAAGGAGTGTTCGGTGGCCGCGCCGTACTGGGGATACATCCCCGAGCTGATGGAAGTCGTCAGCCTCGCCCAGGCAGGGAAGATCAAAATGCTGGTCGAGCACTTTCCGCTGGAGCGTGCGCCCGAGGCCTATCACCTCCTGCACGAGGGCAAGATCCAGGGACGCGCCGTCATCACGCCGAACAGGTGAGCGCGGGTCCGCCGACAACACGCATGAGAGAGGAAACCGGCCGTGCGAGTGTGGAATGGGTGTGTCCTGACGCGACCTCGGCGGTTGTTGACGATCGCCGTCGTGTCTCTTGCGTGCGTCGTGTTCTTCGCGGCGCCGGCGAGGGCGCAGGCGGCGCGCGATTATCTCAACACGCCGGTCGACCAGCTCTCGTTGACGCTCGATCTCATCAAGACCAAAGGGGAGAGCGCGCCCGCGTCGGGCCTGGCGTTACCGAACAACTACACGGTCAGCAGCCTCGTGTACCCATTCATCCTCTGGTCGTTCTCGCAGAACGGCAAGTACGGCGGCGTGTCGTTCGCTCCCTCGTACACCTCGGTCGAGGTCATCCGGGCGAATGGCACCGTCAAGGCGTCGGGGTTCACCGACCCTGGCATCGCAATTCACGCCAATATTTTCGGCCTTCCGGCGCTTCGACGCGAGGAGATGGCCACCGCCATCCCGCAGACCTTTCTCAGCGTGCATCTGACCGTGACGCCGCCGCTCGGTGAGTACGATCGCGATGCTCCAGTGAACGTCGGGGCGAACCGCTGGTCGTTCACACCGCTGGTCAATCTGAACATCACCCCGGACAAGGGCGTGCAATGGATCGAGGTGTACGCCTCGACACGCTTCTTCACGGACAACAACGAGTACCAGGGCAGCCAGCTGCTCTCGCAGGACCCACTGGTGACGGTGTCGGCTCACTACAGTCACAACATCGGAAAACGGTCGTACGCCGCGATCGGCGCGAGCTACGACTACGGCGGCGAAACGTCCGTCGATCATGTTGCGCAGGCGAACAGGGCCAATGGCTGGCGTCCCACCGCGGCGATCAGCACGGTGATCGGCTTCGTCCGCGTCGGGCTGCGCTACGAGAACACCTCGACGAAGCCGACGGATGCGCGCAGAAACGGCCTGTTCGAGGTCGAACTCGCGATGCTGCTCTTCTGACAGCGACCTGACTGAACTGCAACCCGGCCACTGAGACCCGTCATGGCCTACACAAGCCGCGGTCGAGTCCAGCGTTGTCTTCATCATCGGGCTGCTGATGCCAGGCCGGTAGCCGGGGACGACGATGAGCACGTCGACGCTCGGGAGTGGACTCGAACCGATTGCGTTCAAAGGTGGGAATCGTCATGACCTTCCAGCAACTGACCGGTCTCGTCTTGCAGGCCAGCATCGTGATGACGGTATTCGGATTCGGACTGCAGGCCACCGTCGCGGACATTCTCTACCTGCTGCGCCGGCCGGCGCTGCTCGTGCGCTCGATCGGTGCCATGTATCTCGTCATGCCGCTGGTGGCGATCGCACTCGCGACGACGTTCAATCTTCTGCCGTCGGTTAGAATCGCAATGATCGCGCTGGCGCTGTCACCGATGCCGCCGCTCTTGCCGGGCAAGCAGGGCAAGGCTGGTGGTCACACGCCATATGCACTCGGGCTCATGGCCGTTGTCGGGCTCCTCGCGATCGCCGTCGTCCCGATCGAAGTCCAGCTCGTTGGTCGCTATTCGGGGCAACGCTTCCAGATGGACCCGGTCGTCATCGCCCGGGTGGTACTCGTGACCACGTTGCTGCCCTTGTCGATCGGCATGGCGATCGCCGCGCTGCTGCCTGCCGTTGCCGCTCGCGTCGCTTCGCCGGTCGCGTCCGCGGCAAAGGTCCTCCTGACCCTGGGCATGCTCGCTCTCCTGGCCACGGCCCTTCCCGCCGTCCTGCCGCTCGTCGGCAACGGCACGCTCCTCGCGATCGCGGTGTTCGTCGCGGCCGGGCTCGCCGTCGGTCACCTGGCGGGTGGGTCGCGACGGGACGAGCAGATCGTGCTCGCGCTGTCGACGGCCAGCCGGCATCCGGCGATCGCACTGGCCGTCGCACGCGCGAATGTTCCCGACGAGGCGCACCTGGGCGGGACGGTTCTCCTGTTTCTGCTGGTCGGTGGCCTCGTCGGAGCGCCCTATCTTGCCTGGCAGCGGCGGCGGGCGCAGGAAACGCCGCCCCTCGAGGTCAGCGTGCAATGAACCCACCACCGGGACGCGAACCATGAACACAGTCGAAGCGACGCTGGAGCGATGGGTGTTTCGCAGCCGCTGGCTGCTCGCGCCGTTTTTCCTCGGCCTGCTGCTGGCGATTGTGGTGCTGCTCGTCAAGTTCCTGACCGGGCTCTGGACGCTTGGGCTCGGAATGTTCTCGTCGAGTCTGGATCAGATGCTCATCTCGATTCTCAACCTCGTCGACGAGGCGCTGATGGCGGCCCTCTTGCTCATCATCGGGTTCAGCGGCTATGAAAACTTCGTCTCGAAGATCAGCGACGGCGAGCACGAGGACCGGCCCGCGTGGATGGGCAAGGTCGGATTCTCGGACCTGAAGGTCAAATTGATGGGCGCGCTTGTGGCGATTTCGGCTGTCGCAGTGCTGAAAGCGTTCATCAACGTTGAGACGTTCACTCGCGAGCAACTCGCCTGGACGGTGGGAATCCACCTGACCTTTGTCGTCTCCGGCCTGCTGTTCGCCCTCACGGACAGAATCATCGAAGGTAAGGAACGTGGCCACTGAGATGCCAGCCGATGCGGTTGCGACCATCCTGGCCCGCTCTACGGTGCCGGAGTACACGAACGTCTACGGCGTCGGCATCGGGGCGACGCGCCTCACATTTCTCTCTCAACAGCACCGCGCGCTCAATCTCGTGTGGGCGCTGCGCGTCGCGGGCAAGCTGCCCGCGCGCGCCCGGGTGGCGGTGGTGGGCGCGGGATTGGCTGGCGTCACGGCGGCTGCAGCCGCGCACCTGCTCGGAGCGGAAGTCACGCTGATCGAGCGGCATTCCGAGCTCCTCCACCTGCAGCGTGGAACCCAGCTGCGGTACGTGCTCCCGCACATCTACGACTGGCCCGAGGTCGGCTCTGGGGATCCGTTCACCGACCTCCCCTTTTTCAACTGGGGCGCCGGCATGGCGGCCACGATCGTCGAGACCATTCTGCGTCAGTGGGGCCGCATTGCGGGCGGCGTCACGCTGCGCCTCAGCCACGACGTGCGTCAGATCCGCACCCAGCCTGACGGCAGGATGTTGGTCCGTGCCGAGGCGTCGATCACGCCACGGACAGGTGCCGCGACTCCTGCGCGAGCCGCGATGCCGGCCGACAACACGACGGGCGTGTTCCAGGACGCGTTCGACGTCGTGATCCTCGCGGTGGGCTTCGGGCTCGAGCGCACCCTTCCCTCGATTCCGTTTCTGTCGTACTGGGAGAACGACAACCTGGGGCGCACCGTGCTGTCGGGTCCGCTGCCGCGACGGTATCTCGTGACCGGTTGTGGCGACGGTGGCTTGATCGATGCGCTTCGACTCCGCATTCGAGACTTCGATCACGCGCGGTTCGTGCATGAAATCTTGTCGGTCGAAGGCCTGGCCGCAATTCAGGCGAAGCTCACGGCGATCGATCGAGAAGCTGCGCAGCTCACCGTCGCTGAACAAGACTGCGTGGGCCTCGAGTCTGGCGGGGACCGGCCCCGGTTGTTGCGACGTGCCCTCGCCGATCGCCAGTCCGAGTATCTGTGGGAACAGTACGAGGCCGTCTTTGCAGCGCAGAGTGCGCGCTTCGGCGAGACGATTCCCCAAAAGGTGCGCAACGATACGATGGTGTACCTGAACGGCCTGACGCCGTCGCCGCTCACCCTCAACGCGGCAATCCTGAATCGGGTCGCGGTCTTTCTGTTATTTCAGTACGGTGGGCTTCGCTATCGCACTGGAGAGATCGCCGTTCTTCCTGCCACCACCGCGTCTTACGTGAGACTCGAGTTCCGCCGCGACGGCTATCCAGCCGACGAGCTGGAGGTGCACGAGGTGATCGTCCGTCACGGTCCGCGTTCGGCGATCGAGCGTCTGCTGCCACGACCCATCGTCGAGCAGTTCGTTCCGGTGGGTGCCATCGACGACATCACGCGCGCGAAGCAGTATCCCGATGACTTCTGGTCGAGCACGACCTTGACGGAAATGCGCCGTCAAGTGGCCATGGACTACGCGGCTGCCAACTTCCCGCGGGCGCTGATGACGCTTCTCGGTCCCAGGAGCGGTTCGTCGCTCAGTCTGAAGGTGACCGACCAGGGGGTTGCCTACGTGGTCACCGATGAGGAATCGGACATCGGCATCCGGCCCCCCGATTTCGATCGCATCCCGGTGGAATACCGCGCGCTCATTGCGGGTGCCGCACCCGTCCGACGGCGACGCACGAAGACTCCGGCAACGTCGATTGTCCGCTGTGGCGTGGGCATTGCGGCGGCGTCCTCTCGGGGTCGGAGCACCGCGGGGGATGGTTCGGCCCCGGGAACCGGTACGCTGGGCTGCTTCGTGCGCCTCTCATCTGGAGGGACCGGACTGCTGACCGCCGCGAGCGCCCTCGCCGACGGTGCGCGGATCGGCGGGGCACTCATCCTGCCCGGACGCGGCCCGGACGTTCTGGCTCGAATCGTGCAACTCGTGCCGCCCGTGGTCAGCGCCCCAGACGCGCACCTCTCGAGTGGCACTGCGGTCCAGAATCAGTACGACGCGGCCGTGGCGGCGCTGACGTCCGATGTCAGGGTGCTGAACGAGTTCGAGCCGGCGTTCAAGCTGCCGCCGATTCGAACCGTCGGCACGCCGGTGGTCGGCGATCACGTCGTCAAGGTCGGCCTGCGAAGCGGGCTCACGCGCGGGCGGATCAGCGAGATCGATGTCACCCAGGACATCCACGGTTCCGGTGGAACCTGCTGGTTCAACAATCTCTTCGCGATCGAGAGCGCCGGCGATCCGTTCTCACGTCCAGGTGACGCGGGCGCCCTGATCGTGCGCGCCGCCGACGGCGCCGCGCTCGGCCTGCTCATCGGCGGATCAGACCACACGACGCTCGCGTCACCGCTTTCGCCGCTGCTCGATCTCTTCAACTGCTCGCTCCTCGGACCCGATGCCGCGAAGCCCACGCCGGCCACTCGAACTGGTGGAGCTCAAAGGCGGAAATCGATATGACCTTCCAGCCAGTGAGGTGAGGGAATGACCGTCATTGACCCGACCCGACAGGCCACGCCCGCCTCCCAACCAGCAGGACACGACGCGCGTGGCCGGACGGCATCCCCGGCGGCGTGCGACGCGCTGGTCTTCTTCGGCGCCACCGGCGATCTGGCCTACAAGAAGATCTTCCCCGCGCTGCAGAACATGACCGGGAGCGAGGTCCTCAACGTGCCGGTCATCGGGGTGGCCAAGGCAGGCTGGACCAGCGAGCAACTGCGCGAGCGCGCCCGCGCGAGCATCAACGAATATGGCGGCGGCGTTGAGCCGGCCGTCTTCGCCAGGCTGATGGACCGGCTGCAGTACATCGACGGCGACTATCAGGACCCGGATACGTTCGCACGGCTCCGGCAGGCGCTTGGCGGAGCGACTCGTCCGGCACACTACCTCGCCATCCCTCCGAGCCTCTTTCCGATCGCCGTCGAAGGGCTGGGGCGCTCGGGCTGCGCGGCGAATGCGCGGCTGATCGTCGAAAAGCCGTTCGGGAACGACGTGGCGTCTGCCAGAGCGCTGAACGATGCCGTTCACCGGGTGTTCCCGGAGTCTGCGGTCTTCCGCATCGACCATTACCTCGGCAAGGACGCGGTCGAGAATCTGCTGACGTTCCGCTTCGCCAACAGCTTCCTCGAACCCATCTGGAATCGCACCTACGTCCATAGCGTGCAGATCACGATGGCCGAATCCTTCGGGGTCGCCGGACGCGGCCGCTTCTATGACGAGACCGGCGCCATCCGCGACGTCGTGCAGAACCATCTGCTCCACGTCGTGGCGCTCCTCGGGATGGAACTGCCGACCACCATGTACGCGGAGTCGGTCCGTGACGAGCAGGTCAAGGTGTTCCGGCAGATTCCGGCGATCGACCCGGCCAAGCTGGTCCGCGGGCAGTTCCGCGGCTATCGCGATGAGCCTGGCGTCGCCGCCGACTCCCAGGTCGAGACCTTCGCCGCGATGCGGACGGAGATCAATTCCTGGCGCTGGGCCGGAGTGCCGTTCTTGATTCGGGCGGGCAAGTCACTGCCGGTCGACGCGATCGAGGTCCTGGCGCAGTTGCATCGTCCCGCCCTGTATCGAGACTTTGCGGAGCGGAACTACTTCCGGTTCCGTCTTGGTCCCGAACTGTCGATCAATCTCGGCGCGCGGGTGAAGAAGGTCGGGGCGGAACCGGGCTCGATGCCCGTGGAGCTCTCGGTCGTCCATCGGCCGGAAGACGACGAGATCGCCGCCTATGCTCGGCTGCTCACGGACGCCATGCACGGCCAGACGATGCACTTCGTGCGCGAGGACGCCGTCGAAGCGGCGTGGGAGGTCGTCGAGCCGATCCTCGGCAACGTCGGCCCGGTGCACGTCTACGAGCCCGGGACGTGGGGACCAGCAGAGGCGAATCGCCTCACCGCTGGCCTCGGCGGATGGTACGATCCCGAGGCATCCGAATGAAGAACACATCCGGCACGAAGGCAATGAGTCGAGCGAGCAAGCCTCTGGTTGACGTCACAGAGCAGAAGCGGCTGAACGACGCGCGTGAGGCGAACATCCCCTGGAAGAAATGGGGACCGTACCTCAGCGAACGCCAATGGGGCACCGTCCGCGAGGACTACAGCGACGACGGCAACGCCTGGGACTATTTCACGCACGACCAGGCTCGCTCGCGAACATACCGGTGGGGCGAGGATGGCCTCGGCGGACTCTGCGACGACAAGCAGCGGCTCTGTATTGCGCTCGCGCTGTGGAACGAGCGCGACCCGATCCTGAAGGAGCGCCTGTTCGGACTCACCAACAGCGAAGCGAACCACGGCGAGGACGTCAAGGAGTACTACTTCTACGTCGACAGCACGCCCTCCCACTCGTACATGAAGTATCTCTACAAGTACCCGCAACGTGAATTTCCATATCGGGACCTGATCGAGACGAACCGGAGACGATCGCGGAACGAGTTCGAGTACGAGCTGCTCGATACCGGCGCCTTCGACGACGACCGCTACTTCGACGTGTTCGTGGAGTACGCGAAGGAAGGCCCGGAAGACATCCTGGTGCGGGTGACGATTCACAACAGGGGACCCGAAGCGGCGCGGCTGCGCGTGCTGCCGACGCTCTGGTTCCGCAACACCTGGTCGTGGGAGGCGGATCAACCGAAGCCGTCGCTACGCGAAGCGGCGCCTGGCGTCGTGCAGGCCACGCACCACGAGCTCGGAGAGTACTTCCTGCAGTGCGAGGACGCCCCCGAGCTGCTGTTCACCGAGAACGAAAGCAACGCCGCACGGCTCTGGGGCCAGCCGAACGCGTCGCCTCACGTGAAGGACGCGTTCCACGCGTATGTCGTCTCGGGCCGGGGCGAGGCGGTCAACGCCGCCAAGATCGGGACCAAGGCTGCGGCTCACTACGTCCTCGACGTACCCGCCGGCGGAAGCCAGACCGTCCGCCTTCGTCTGGCAACGGCCAGAACCGACACGGCGTTTCGCGGCTTCGACGACATCGTGAAGAGGCGAATTGCCGACGCCGACGAATTCTACGATCGGATTACCCCCCGGGCGCTGACCGAAGACGAGCGCCGCGTGCATCGCCAGGCGCTGGCCGGCATGCTCTGGACCAAGCAGTTCTACTTCTTCGACGTGGATCGATGGCTCCAGGAGCACAACAGCCATCCGCTCATGGGATCGGCCCGGCCCGGGATCCGGAACAGCAGCTGGTTCCACATGCTGAATGCCGACGTCATCTCGATGCCGGACAAGTGGGAGTATCCGTGGTACGCGGCATGGGACCTGGCGTTTCATACGCTTGCGCTGTCGCAAGTGGATTTCGATTTCGCCAAGGATCAGCTCCTGCTGATGCTGCGCAGTCTGTATGCACACCCCAACGGACAGATTCCGGCCTACGAGTGGAACTTCAGCGATGTGAATCCTCCGGTGCACGCCTGGGCCACGCTGTATCTCTTCAAGATGGAGCGCGTGCTCGGCCGTGCCGACCGCCGTTTCCTGGAGCGGTCGTTCCATGGGTTGATGCTCAACTTCAACTGGTGGGTCAACCGGAAGGACCCCGAGGGACGCAACGTGTTCGCCGGCGGGTTCCTCGGTCTCGACAACATCGGCGTCTTCGACCGCAGTGCGCCGCTCCCCACCGGAGGCAGTCTCGAGCAGGCGGACGGGACCGCCTGGATGGCCTTCTACTGCCAGTCGATGCTGGAAATGGCCCTCATCCTGTCGGAAGAGGACACGGTCTACGAAGAGACTGTCTTCAAGTTCGTCGAGCACTTTCTCTGGATCACCTACGCGATGGATCGCCCGGGCGAGAATCACGACGAGATGTGGGACGAGCACGACGGGTTCTTCTACGATCTGCTGCGCCTGCCCGACGGTCAGGCGATGCGATTGAAGGTGCGATCGCTCGTAGGCCTGCTGCCGCTGTGCGCGTCTACGGTGTTCGAAGCCAGCGTCGTGGAACGTCACCCGAAGCTGCGGGAGATGATCTCGCTGTTCCATAAACGCCATCCCGAGATGTTTGCCTACGTGGCGCCGACCGACGAGGGCTTCGTCGGCTACAAGGGGCGGCGGCTGCTGTCGATCCTGAACAAGAAGAAGCTGGAACGAGTTCTCGCCTACATGCTCGACGAGAACGAGTTCCTCGGACCTCACGGCATCCGCTCGGTCTCCCGCCATCACCTGGCGTCGCCGTTCGTCTTTCACGTTGGCCAGCAGGAATACAACGTCACGTACCTGCCCGGCGAATCGGATACCGGGATGTTCGGCGGCAACTCCAACTGGCGGGGCCCGGTGTGGATGCCGGTCAACGTGCTGCTGATCCGGGCCCTCTTGAACCTGTACGGCTTCTACGGCAAGGAATTCACGGTTGAGTGCCCGACCGGTTCGGGGCAGTGCATGAACCTGTTCGAAGTGGCCAGGGAGCTCGCGCGCCGGCTGGCGGGCACGTTCCTGCGCGACGCGAACGGCCGGCGGCCGGTGTACGGAGGCACCGCAAAGTTCCAGACCGATCCCCACTGGCGCGACCTGATTCTCTTCTTCGAGTACTTCCACGGCGACAACGGCGCGGGACTCGGCGCCAGCCACCAGACCGGTTGGACCGGCACGATCGCGACGCTCCTGGACCTGTTCGGGCGGATGGATGCCAGCGACATCGAGCTGGACCGCGAGGAACTTGGCGCGCGGCTCGTCACGGAGCTCGTGGGCGGGGCACCATGACAGCAGGCGCTCGATACCCGTCGCTCTACCAGATCAACACGCGCGTCACCGCTTGCGCCGCTTCTCGAGCTGTTTCCACCGCGTCTGAGTCGCCCTGCCCGCAAGGGCACCTTCCCCATCGGGCAGCTAGTCGGCGTCTTCACCGATGCCTATAGTGCTCATCGACGCGCGCTGAGAGACACCGCATGCCGTAAGTCCTCGCACCGACGACGCGGCCACGCGCGATGCATTGCCGACGTGGAAGATCATCGAGCGTCAGGTGCTGTGGGACGCAGAGATCCAATTGACCGCTGGACGTGAGACGGCGGATTCAAAAAAGCAGAGAGCACGAAGGAGAGTCAGGCCATGAGCACCGTAGTAGACGACTTCGTTCCGCACAAGAGCGTTCCCGGGCCCGCCCGCCTGGAGATGGCGGTGGCTGACAAATCAGGAACTGTCAACACCGATCCGACGTTCATCGCCGATCGCCTGGCCATCGTCAACCACGTGATGGCCTACTCGTACCTCATCGACGAGGGCCGCTGGGAGGAGTGGTTCGGGTTGTTCGCGGACGACTTCACGTTCGAGACGACGGTGCCGGAAATTGGCACAGTCGTCATCAAAGGCAAGAATGCGTTCAGGCCGTTCATCGACGACCGCTACATCAAGCCGGGGAAGACCTCGAAAGGTGTGCGCCGTCACACCCAGGGCAACGTCCATGTCGCTGAGCAGACCGCGACGACGGCGAAGGTGCGCACCTACATGTTCATCTCGAGCGTGCCCTCGGCGGACCATCTGCACATGCTCACGTCGGGCACGTACAACGCGGAACTGGAGAAGCGCGAGGGCAAGTGGACGATCACCCGCTGGTACATCGAGGTGGACGTCCCGCTGTCGCCCAGCCCGCTGCCAGAGGGATTCACGGAGGACGAGTTCAAGTGGATCCCCGATCCCTTCACGGAGATGCCTGGCGCCGGCAAGGTCGCGGTACCTGTCAAGGGAGGGGTCACGCTGAAGAACCACCCGTTCTCGATGGGGGGACTTTACAGCAATGACCCCGTGTGGACCTGGACTGACATCGACGTGGTCATTGTCGACTACCTGACTGACGCCAAGAGCGCTGCAGCAATGTTGCCGGAGCAGCTGTCGACCTTCCCGATCGCGGAGCTGCCCGGGTATGCGGCGGTCAAGGCGGTCTGGGCGCACTACCGCAACAGCAGCTTCGGTCCCTACAACGAGTTCATGCCGGTCATTCCCTGCCTGCACAACGGCGAGTTGTACCTCGACGTGCCGCTGATCTATGTCGACAACGACGCGGCCATGGCCGGCGGGCGTGAGATCGGCGGGTGGCCGAAGAAGATGGCAAAGATCGAGTTCGACCGTATCGGGAACGAATACCGCTGCTCCCTCGAGCGGCACGGTGTGCGGCTTGCGTCGTCCAGCCTGAAGATTGGCGGCAAGCTGTTCTCGACGCCGCTGCCTGCCGACACACCGGTGTCCCTGCCGTACCCGTACAACATGACGCTGCCGCTTCCTCCGCCGACGGGCAAGCCGCAGGCCACTGTCCCGCTTCCGACCGCAAGCCTCAAGGTGGTCCCGCAAGTGGGTTCCGATGATCCGGTGGTCGCTCGAGTCATAGGCGCGCCGTGGCACATGAAGGGCGACTTCTACAAAGCCTCGGAAGGATCCATCTCGTATCGGAAATCGGACGAGGATCCCTTCTACAAGCTTCCGGTTCTGAAGGTTCTGGGCGCCATGTACTTCGAGGGCGACATGACACTTGCGTTCAAGGACATGAAGGTGCTTGCTGACTGGTTGAAGAAGTAACGAGCCTGAACCACGCACCTCTAGTCGGTCTGGGTACGGAACCGATGGCAAGTGCGTGGTCACCCTGCTCTGGAGTTACAGGTTGGCGAACCAATGAGGAACCGGCTATGAGCGACGAGAAGACGAAGCAGGCTCACGAGAACTGGATCAAGGGGATCGATCCACGACTAGAGGTGATGAGCGCGGTGCCGCTCGTTCTCTCAACGCCGGTCCATCTCCTCGGCGAACATCGCATCACCCCCAAGGAGTACGTCTTCGTCCGCAACATCCAGGATCTGGACGAAGCCATGACGATGGAGCCGTTGCCTCTCGACGGATGGACGATCGAGCTGACGGGCCTGATCAGGCCTTTTCGAGTGGTCATTCGCGCCCAAGACCTGCTGCAGATGGAACAGGTCGAATACGAGATGATCCTGCAGTGCTCGGGCAACGGCCGTAACGAATACACCGGCATCAAGGGGACACCGTGGAATCAGGGCGGTGTGGCCAATGTCCGCTTCGCAGGTGTCCCGCTGAAGGCCATCCTCGCGAAGCACAACGTCGATGTCGATCCGCAAGTGAAGTTCATCACGGCCGAGGGCAACGACGGCCCGATGGGACTCGAGAAGCCGGACCTCGAACACAGCATCCCGGTGGCGGACGTCCTGGAGAGAGGCATTCTTGCCCTGAGGCTCAACGGCGAGCCGCTCCCGGGCATACACGGCGGGCCCGTGCGTCTGGTGACGCCAGGTTTGTTCGGCACCATGCAGATCAAATGGGTCACGCGGTTGCGGTTCGAGACGGCGGAGTCGCCAAATTTCTACCACGCCACCGAGTACCGCGTGCCGTACAACCTCCTCGAGATTGGCGAGAAGTTCCGGTTCACGCTGGAAAACAGCCGACCGACCTGGGACATCCGCCTGATGAGTTACATCCTCGACCCCTTGCCTGGCGCGAAGCTGAAAGCGGGCCCCATCACTGTCAGCGGCGTCGCCTACAACGACGGCAAGGCACCGATCGAGTCGGTGCTGGTGTCGGTCGACAAGGGTCAGAGCTGGCAGCCGGCGGCGTTCGAGGTACCCGAGAGCCCATATTCCTGGTACCAGTGGAAGGCGCAACGGACCCTCGAGCCTGGCACCCATGAGATCTGGGCGCGAGCGACCGACGCGCTCGGCCGCAGCCAACCGCTTGACGGGAAGATCTTCTGGAACCCGAACGGCTACGAGTGGACAGGGATATTCAAGAACAACGTCACCGTGGAGTAGCGAGGATCTCGTGATCATCGATGCGCCCGTGCATGCGGCGTGAACGAGGTGGTAGTGACGAAGGACATCGAGTTCGCGAGCCACGGGGTGACCTGCCGCGCGTGGCTCTGCCCGCCGGAGTCCGACGCACTGCGCAACGGGCGCGGATCTCCCGCGCTGGTGATGGCGCACGGCACATCGGGCGTGCGTGAGCAGCTCAAGCACTACATCCCGCGCTTCACCGCGGCAGGAATGCACGTGCTCCTCTTCGACTATCGACATTTCGGCGCCAGCGACGGCGAGCCGCGCCAACTCCTGTCCATCCGGCGGCAATTGCAGGACTACGCCGCCGCACTGGATGTCATACGCAAGGTGCCGGGAGTGGATCCCGATCGTGTGGGTGTGTGGGGCAGCTCATTAGCGGGCGGCCATGTCGTGGACGTTGCCGTCACTGATGGCCGCGTCGCGGCCGTCGTCTCCCAGGCAGCGGCGATGGACAACATCGCCACGGTCCGAAGGCTCGTGGAGTACGCAGGGTTCGGCCAGCTGCTGAAGCTCACCTGGTTGGGGATCGTGGATGTCGTCCGCAGCGTCTTCGGACTGTCCCCCAAGCTCGTCGCGGCGGGAGCTGCGCCGGGTGAAGTCGGAATGATGACGACGCCGGACACGCTTCCCGGCCTGAAGCGTATTGAGGCACCGGGCTGGCGGAATGAGTTGTGCGGCAGACTCGCACTCACGCTGGCGCTACATCGCCCGGGTCTCAAGGCGGACCGATTGCCTTGCCCCATCCTGATCGCTATCTGTGACCAGGATTCGCTCGTGGTCCCGGCAGCCGCTGAAGCGACCGCGCGCCGGGCGGGCGCGCGCGCCACGGTCAAGCACTACCCGATCGGGCATTTCGACATCTATCTGGGCGAGTGGTTCGAACAGTCGGTGACGGATCAAGTAGCGTTCCTTCAACAAACCTTCGCGCTGAAGAGTTCAGAGGCGACAACATGATCGTAGAACACGTGCCGACATTCGACTTCGCAAGCCTGGTGGCGCGGCATCGCGCGTACTTCCTGTCGGGGAAGACGCGTCCGGCACAGTGGCGAGAGGCGCAACTCGCGGCACTCTCGGCGCTCATCACCGAGAATGCCAGCGACTTTCACGCGGCGCTGCGGACCGACCTTCGCCGCAACTGGGTCGAGGCAGATCTCGTTGACGTCGCCGCCGTCGCGAGGGAAGCCGACGCGGCGAGGCAGCATCTGGGCGACTGGATGCGTCCGACGATCCTGCCGATCCCCCAGAGCTTCAATGCCGACAACGTCAAGGTCTTCGTTCGGTTCGATCCGCTCGGCGTCGGCCTGATCATCGGCGCCTGGAATTACCCGGTGCTGCTCACGCTGTCGCCGCTGATCGCGGCGATCTCGGCCGGCAACGCCGCCGTGATCAAGCCATCGGAGATCGCTCCGGCTTCCGCCGAGGTCATTGCGAGGCTGGTCCCGAAGTATCTGGACCCGGACGCCTTCTCGGTCGTGCTCGGCGGCGTGCCCGAGACCACAGCCCTGCTGGAGCAGAAGTGGGATCACATTTTCTTCACCGGCGGGCCGTCGATCGGAAAGGTCGTCATGGCCGCAGCGGCGAAACATCTCACGCCAGTCGTGCTCGAACTGGGCGGCAAGTGCCCGGCCATCGTGCACTCGTCGGCGAACCTCGCCGTGGCTGCTCGTCGGATCGCCCAGGGCCGCTGGATGAACGCGGGGCAGACCTGCACCGGGGTCGATCACGTCCTGGTCTTCAAGGACGTCAAGGAGCAGTTCCTCGGGCACCTGAAGAATGCCGTCGTGGAGTTCTACGGCGAGGATCCCAGCAAGAGTCCTGACTACGGGCGGATCGTGAGCGACCGCCACCACGCCAGGCTTGTCGGACTGCTCGACAGCGGCGAGGTCTACTACGGAGGGCAGCATGACGCGACGGATCGATACCTCGCGCCCACAATTCTGATTAACACACTACCGGAATCCCCGGTGATGCAGGACGAGATCTTCGGACCGATCCTGCCGGTCGTGGAAGTCGGCAGCGTCGAGGAAGCCATCGAGCACGTGAATGCCCGCCCGAAACCGCTGGGACTCTACGTGTTCACCGAGACCCTCGCCGTCGCTGAGCGCATTCTGGACGCGACCGAGTCGGGGGACGCCGCCGTCAACGATTGCACGGTCCAGCCGCTGATGCCGGAGTTACCGTTCGGCGGTGTCGGCGATTCCGGAATGGGCAAGTATCACGGTGAATGGGGCTTCCGTGCCTATACCAACGCCCGTGGCGTTCTGTATCACAGCACGGTGACCGATCCCGGCATTCGGTACCCGCCCTATCCTCCCAAGCCAGCATCGTAGCGCTGCTGTCTCATTCGCGATCGACCTGCCGTGATGGCCTCTCTGATCGCGAACGATGAACAGGTTCCCGAGTTCCGTGTGGCTGGACTTGACCAGTTGCGCGCTTCCTCGCTGTCGATGCGCGCTCGCACGTCGGCAGAGACGCAATCGGCGGCACCATCGGATGCTATCGCGACGAATCGCCCCTCGAACAATATCGGAGCGCCCGAGTCACCGACGCAGCCCGTGACGGATCGCGAACTCATCGAAAGTTGTCGAGCCGCATGAGGTCAGCATCGAACCGCACCATCTTCGTGGCCAATGCCCAGCGCCCGTCGCGGGACACCGTCATGTGCGGGTAGATCGCCGGTATTCGAAAT
>Ga0299914_10001559_pt1 | contig 15261 bp, 15 predicted proteins | sample RVTome_10_FD_201361 | JGI IMG/M metagenome (GOLD analysis project Ga0299914, IMG submission 201361) | Soil microbial communities from uranium-contaminated site in the Upper Colorado River Basin, Wyoming, United States - RVT153D57 (version 2) ...
ATTCTGTCCGCTTGGGATAAATGGGAAGATAGAAGGCAATGGAGAGCTGCCAGTAGCTGTATGGTTCACTATGCATTAGATACACTTGAAGATAAATAAAAGGAAATCTTCGCACCGATTGTCCAAAGCACAAGAACTCACTCAACTATCACGTCGTCAAACTCATTCTCTGACGAGTCAAATTTCCTTAGCTCTCATACGTCTATTTTCCAACTCTGATGACTCTATTCCCTTAATACTCATTGACTTGGACTACTTTGGCATGACTGCTTTCAGGGAGCCCACCGCTTACGGAGAACAGAAACTTTAAATCGCCTCCATTCTTTACTTTGGAGACAGTGTCTACTTCGTTCGTTTACACTACATAATTTTGCATTTTGTAGTGCGTGAACAGCGAATGTAGCATTTTGTTCCTGTGGTTTAACATCTTGCTATGACCGCCCGACTCTCTTGTTCATTCGCTGTTAACTGTACAACAAGGTTATGTAAATTATGTGTATGTGAATGAACGCATAGGCGCGAAGGAGCTTGAAAAATAAGAAATGGGAAAGGAGATCAGGATCATAAAGAAAGGTGATTACAAGAAATTTGAAGACTACACATTCGTAGATGACGACAACAACAACAGCATTGAGCTGAAAAAAATAGGTAATGAAAATGATAGCAATTATCCATCATCATCATCATCATCATCCAATGACAAAAAGAATAGAAGAGAAGATGTATTCAAGCTTAGGAGCAATCCAAAGAAGGATATGAAAGCACGCAACAAGTCAAGGCTAGTTGGAGGTCATGGCACTCAGTCACATTCTCCTGTTTACGAATAGTTTGTCATGGAATAACCTTGCGACATTATTCTAATGACTATAAGATAGTCGTTGATACTGTTGCTATTTAACATAAATCATAATAATTTAGGGAAAGAAGATACTGTGTGATTAGTCAAGAGCAGAAAGTGTGTATAGATACTAGAAGATGCTGTGAAATGTTTTTGTTTTGATGTTACAGCAATATACATAGAGAATAAATAACAATTTGTAATACTAGTGGATGATGGTATATGAGTGAATTTGCATACTTTCGCTTTATGAGCAATAACATGCTAACTGTTGAAGAGCAGCAACACAAGGACGAGATGATTACACTTACTGAGCAGGTACTTGATGCTAAAGGTATAGAATGTGATTCTAAAATATCTAAAATATCTGAAGAAAAGCTGAAGGAAATACTTGAAGGAGTTAGAATGCTTCGAAAGAGAAAGAAGAACAACAACAAAGAGGATGGTGAAGACCAGCAAAAAGAAGAGCTTGATATTGCTATAGAGTAGTGTGACAACCTGACCATAAAGAGTAAAATGCTCAAGCGTCACCTGATTCAAGTCTATTTTCTGGTGGTTTTTCTCTCGGAATCCCTCTGAATGTGCAGTACTTCTAATAATAGAAGGCAACATTCTAGTCCTTGGATTCAAATGGAATTTTTTCCAAATCCTGATGGGCTCTCTAGAAAATCCTTGAAGGCAAAAGATTAAGACCCAAAAAATTTGTTGCTCGAATAATAACATCATAGGAAGAATACCTCCAATTCCTCCACTACTCTATCACACACAAGAAATCAAACTCAAAAGCAAGCCTCAGAAGGTGGAAGTAGAAACTCCAAAATCAGACATAAGTATTTTCAAATAAATAACGTGATAAAGAATAAAGTATAGCCGATAAATATCTGAGTGCCTATTGTAGAAATACTATATGTCAGAAGACAACAATAACAACAACAATAGCAAATTCTCTGCAAATCTTGTTTCCACCACTTGCCAGTTCTGCAGAGAATCCTTTGGCAGAGCTAATGACTTATCGCTCCACTATAAGGAGAAACACTCCGATGAAATAGGCAAAGAGGCATAACTGTAATTACAAACTGAAATATTTTAGAGTAGGAAAAGCCAAGAACTGATTACCAAAATGGCAAATTAATGAAGAGGGTCAGCTCTTGTGGTAGAAGCAGCAGGCTCCAAGGGTTCATTCTTGTACGCAAGCTTGAGCCAAATTGGTGTGATAATAGTAGTGGCAGCAACCATGATTATAACAGCCGTGTAAATATCGTTACTCAAGGCACCTGAGGATACACCTACACCTGCAACAATCAACCCTACCTCCCCTCTTGATACCATACCTATTCCAACTCTCATTGCTCTTGGTCTATCCTTGAGAAAGATTATGGACGGCAATCCAGTCCCTATCAATTTAGTTACAACAGCAATCGCTATCATTATTCCTGCTATGAAAAGGACATCTAGGTTCACCCCTCTCAGATCAACTTGAGCTCCAATAATAGCAAAGAACAACGGTGCAAAGATTATTTGCAGCTTGTCAACATATTCGTGAACTTGCTTGATTATCCTTGTACTTGCAACAGCCATACCTATCGCAAAGGCTCCTACAATTGGCGACAATCCCAGAAACGCTGCGATTCCAGCCGCTGCAAAAAATGCAGCTGTCACTATCCCTTCTAGGCTCCCTTTGGACTTCCACAATCTTTCAGTATGAAGAACCCTTGGAATAATTAGCACCGAGACGATCAGTATCGCAGCAAAAGTGCCCAAGACCTGCATTATCAAAAGCGTTATGTCAAGTATGGCAGGCTCTGTGTTGCCCGTCTGAACCATTGTCACAACTACAGAGAGGGCAGCAATTGCCAATATGTCGTCAACAATTGCAGCTCCAAGAATCAATCGAGCTTCTTTTGATTGCATTCTGCCAAGTTCCGTTAGCACCTGAATAGAAATAGCAATGCTAGTTGCTGTGAGAGCAGTGGCAATCAGAATAGATTGTAAAGCCTCGATTCCAAATGCTGCAAATGCATAATATCCTACAAAGAATGGAACTATTACGCCCAGCGAACCTATCGTAAATGCAGCTACTCCTCCTCTTAGAAACTCCCTCGGGGTAATCTCTAGACCTGCGATAAACAAGATAACTACAGCAGCTATTTCTCCTACATGTAGGACTGTTTCGTCAAGAACTACTAGGGGTTCGCCATTTATTAAAGGCAGAGCGCCTAAAGCAAAGGGCCCAACAATTATGCCGGCTAATAGCTCGCCTAAAACTATTGGAAGCTTTACTTTATGGAATAACTCTGCCATTAACTTGGCAGCAAAGAGCAGTATTCCTAGCGATATCATTACATGGAGAAAGGCTGACTCTACTGCCAAAGGAGCACAACTCTTAACCTAGTTCCATTCTTGCTCTTGTTTGTGAAATAAGGGTTTGGTCTATTCTCAGCAGGGCAGAGTATTCACTATACACTCATCGAGGCGCATGATTGTATGTTCTAGAACAAGAAGAGGGCTCAGAGCAAACAAGCTAAGCTTTGCCTTAGTATTAGTATATGTTTCTTCCAGAATATACCGAGTATGATTCCTAGTCTTTATCCTGCCAGCTTCGAGGCGCGATTTGTACTTGGCAAGCATATTGTGGACTGGAGTATAAGTGACAGCCAATTGTTCTGTTAATTTGACCAGATTTCTTCCCAGAGGGGTTGCATGATATGTTCTCGTTACAGAGTCATATTTTAACAGGCGCTTTTCGACCAGTTCCTCGCAATGCTTGTTCACCTTACGATATGTCAATACTAATTCTCGCGCTAGTCTTGCTTTTGTAATGCCAAACTCATTATTCAGTGCGGCTGTCAAGATCAACGCATTTATTGTGAATTGTGTACGCTGCTGCTTTATGTTAGTAGTAGTAACAGAAGGCATACATGATCATAAAAGGAGTGTCAGTCGTTCTTATAGTAAAAAACAAAATCCTTGTTCTAGTATAACCGTCGATTTCCCTGGGGAAAATCGTAATTCTATTATTATTTGATAGTAAAATGGAGAACGCTATCTAGAAATATATAGTTGAGGATTTAATTATTCTGTATCTTTTGGGATGAACTAACAGATACCTGAAACTTTATTCTACGATAATGTGATATGATGCGGTTAGATGATATAGATCTTCAGAACAAGCATGTTCAAATCCCACCCACCTAACCAATCTTTTGTCGGTTCAACTGCGCCACTGGGATAATAAGATAGACATACACAGGCTGCAAATTCAGGTAAATTGTATAGATGGATCTTGATAACTGCGAGTCATAATATGATTCTGAATTTGTGTATATAGAATCCTTGTAATGATCCTTAAAATGTCAGGTATTTCTTCACACACCTATCAATGACCATGATGAATTTTATGGGAATCGATCAAGATTATGAAGTTCCCCTTAACCCCGGAGTAGTCTTGGATACAGATAAGGAAACATTACAGCGATGTTCTCAAAAGGTCATGCAAAAGCTTAAGGATCTAGGATGTTTGGAATGAGTGAGTGTAAATGAGATCAGATGAGGAAACAACTTCAAACCTTACGAAAGCAATTGGCTCGTGGTGGCAGTTTTCACAAAGATCAGAAAAGGGATAGAGTCATCAGAGTAAGAGAGTGGACATATAATAGATTAGGTGAGCTTGGCTCTTCAAGAAATGGTTATGATGACGTCATACCTATGTTAATTGAGTTTTGGGAAAAGGAGCATAACAGTGAGAAGAAATGACACCAACGACGCCGGCTAACGATGACGAGAATGAAAATGACCTTGTACAAACCATTAAGGAAACGCTTGAAGCAATCAGAAGAGAGGGTAAAGAACTAGGGTTAACTGACGAGGACATACGAAAAGAAGAGAAGTCATTTCTACTAGAGCAATATAAACAAACTGTCTCTATATTTACCACTATACTCCATGCTGCTAGGAAGAATCCTCACATAGACGAGTAAACTAAACTGAAAATTAATGAAGAGTACTATGCAATCCTAGAATCGCTTCAACGCACTAAACGCAAGGTGAAAAGAGTAAAGCAGCAGCTATTAGAAGAGAAAAGAAAAGAGAGAGCAAGGAAACAGGAAGAACAATAACCTCATTTATTGCGACTGCTGACAGACAGACCGATAGATATAGGAAAATAAATATGGTGATGTCGGACAATTAAGCAAAACAAGATTATTTTAATACCGAGTTCCATCACAGGAAAAAGTGGACCGGGTGGGAGTTGAACCCACGACCTCAGCCAGCTTTCTCATGCTGCTTTTATCTCCTATTTGGAGAGCAGGGCTATAGAATAGAACTTGTTGAGTGTTCAAATTCTATCCACCCCACTCATTTTCTTTTTGCATGATCCGTAGCCATGTGCCTCCAAGAAGTTTGAAAAAAACTAATGTCATCCCAATCCTACTCATGAGCTTTGATGGCTATAACAAATACTGCTGGCACTGAATGGATGGAGAGAGTGTCAGTCTGAAAGGATGATTATGCTAGATCAAATTTATACAAGATTGTCGTATGGTTTATCAATAGTATGCTATCATAAAACAAACTCTGATCTTTTAAATCATAATTATACGATGAGTCTTGCGGTGTCAATTAGCAACAACAGAGAAGGAAGAAAAGCCTTTTCTCCATCAAGTAGCGGCAATACTGTTAGTGCATACATCTGCACATTATGGGAGTGTCCTCACGGTTATGGGTTTCACAAGCTATGGCGATAGAATAACATCATCAGCAGTAGTAGTAGTAGTAGTAGCAACAGCTATTATTCTTTTGGCTGCCAATATCACAATAACTAATGCACAACAACAGCAGTCACTCACCAGCCAAACACCACCAGCAACAGCAGTGACTCAGAACGGAACAACAACATTATTCCAAAGTGCAGAAGACAGCATAAGATTGATGGTGCCAGAAGGCTGGGTAATTCAGGATGTAAATAATACAGGCTTTACTTTGGCAGCGGAGGTACTGCAAGGATACGGGATATTAGCACAACTATGTCCACAGGAGCAGGAGCAGCAGGGACAATCAGTACTTACAAATGTTGGCGGCATAAACAACGCACACATTGGCAGCTGTCAACACGCCCCAGAAGAAGTGATACACATTATACGATATCCTAACTTGGGCGCTAGACTCGGGATTTCTTTTGACGATGATATTTTCACTATCATCAACGGCGATACCATACCTAATGCTATTCTAGCATATCATATGCAAAAGCTTCAGGAAGTTGGTTATAGAGACATCCAGATTGTAAACAGCACAGATGATACAATTATTGTTGATATCAGTAGAGGTACAGATGATAACAACAACAATACTCTAACAGCAGCAATACCAGCCAAGCTTGTAGAGATGACATACAGCACCAGCTTTGCCCCCGACAAAACAAAAAGAGGGTATTTCTTTTTAACTGTTACAGCTGCGACACCCCGCAACTTGGGAATGATAACAGGATATAGCATCTTTTATGAAGGCAATTCAGCGGGGACTACGCTCTCTGGCGGTTTGGTGCCAACATCAACACCATTACAAATGCCGGTCAGACAGGTGTTTGATTCATTTGAGCTAATAGCAGCAGTACCTACAGAGTCCCTTATAGTTGAAATCACTTCAGATGACACACAAGGAGTGGCACCAGCCACCTTTGAATTTGAAGCGGATTTGGCAGGCGGCTTGGAACCCTATACCATTAGATGGGACTTTAGTGATGATGGCAGCAGCGAAGAAAGCGATAGGGATGTTGAGCACACATTTGAGGAAGCTGGCACGTATAATGTGGATCTTATTGTCACAGACTCTATCGGTCAAAGTGCGTCTGATAGTATGGAAATCACCGTCGAGGAACCACCAGCGGAAGAAGAAATAGAAGAAGTGGACGAAGTAGAACCAATAGCGGCAGATGAAGTGGAAGAAGATAATAACTTAGGCTCAGATGATTTATTTGACGTAGATGACTTCTTAGATGACTTATTTGACAGACTCGGACCCAGATAAGTAAGGCTCACCTTGAACCAGAACCACTACAGATGAGTATTTCATGTACCAAAGAGTAAAAAAGATGTATTTAATACAGTAGTTCCCTCGCAGAAAGAAATGGACCGAGTGGGATTTGAACCCACGACCTGCTGTTCCATCATCAAGAGCGAGCCATACTACTATCAGTACTACTGGCGTGTATCTACAGGTATCGCTCTAATCTGCTGCATCAACCCCATTGTATCTGCGTCTACCCAGTCTTCCGCCACCTTACCATCCACAATATTTGAGATGCCTGTGGAAGTGAAAGAGACTTTCTTGTTGGTAGGCGGTATGCCTTGAAACTCCCTTTGTGAGTCCCAGTAACAGTTAGACGATATGCCACTTTGTCACCTTCTGCTAGAATATCTTCAACTTTAAAATGAAGGTCTGAAAATGCCTTGGAAAGTCCAATGATGAATTGTTTATGTGAATTCCAATCCATTGGTGGTGCTCCTGGAAAGTGAAATACGTGTTTAGGTGAAAAAAGCTTCTTCACTTTTTCTATTTCTTGCTGATTGTAAAACTCAAAGACCTGGAGAACGACTTGTTTATTTTGTTCTTCTTGTGTTGATGACATTACGGAGAATGGGCTGTGCAACTTAATTATTTTTAAGTTTTACAATAGAAGATTATCAGCGAGTTTCAAATCATATTATATCCACTACTTGCCTTCAATACTAGAGCCCTGCTGCTAATTTTGCCCTATCGTATAAGACTAATTTTATAGTTCACGTTTCTGGGACAATTGTTCGTAAAAAGGGTCTGACCTTTTCCACCTTTTATATGCCCATAAGCCAATGCCGAAAAGACCTACTAAGACAGATCCTCCTATAACTATTTTAGCTGCATTGCTCATATCAAGAATGAGATAATAACGTAATACTTAAGGTTTTAGCAGGTAAATTCATCAAATTTAGGTGCACTAGTCGTCGAACATTAGTATTAATGGAATAGAATAATACTATTAGAGTTCTTTTGGAGGCAGACTGGTGCGTATACTACCACCTTTAATCAAGACATTGGTCGGGGCAACCACGTTCTGATAGGTTTGACAGGGCACTAACTTTAAATGTTTTAGTGCTCGATGTCGTGGCTAGGAAGAGGATGCGAGGCTGCATATCAGCCCATTCACAGGAGAAATACTGCTCATCCTCCTCGTTACTCTTACCATTATTTTTCTATTACCACTAGTGGCATAATCATAATCAATTCTTTTACCAAAAACAAGCGTGATCTAATACCGTAGTTTCATCGCAGGAAGAAATGGATCGGGTGGGATTATTTGAACCCACGACCTCAGCCAGATATATTCTTAAGAGCCATCTATCACCGCCCTATCTCCGAAAGGTCAGCTGTTCAAAGTGAACATAACTTCAAATACCACCCGCTCTACTATTTTTCTCTTTTTGCATCCTATCCATAGCCCTGTACCGTCGAGCGAAGTTTTAAGAGAAAAAACTATCCAAGACACCAAATATACTTCTAAGGCATATGACACTAAAATGATGAGCTGCAGATCATATGAGAGCTCATGTTAGAACAAGAATAGTTTAGCAGAATACATGATATAATATATTTACCCCAATGATTAAAGATGGTGATTATCCTTAATCATAACTTGAGCATGTAACTCGTAAAAGTAATGTTGGTCTTGGCAGCCTTGATGAAAAGCAAGAAATTTCCGTTCTTATTGTCTGTAGGACTGGCATTGATGTTAGGTACATCAGTACTAGGTGCATCAGTCAGCCCCACAGCATTTGGGCAACAACAACAACAACAACAACAAACAACCAATACAGGCGGTAACCAAAACACAACTGGGACAACCACTACTAACAATACCGGAACATCCACGGCTGGCACTCTTGATTGTCAGATGGCTGCATCTACACTTGGAGGTCTGGTAATTCCAAATCCTACGGGAGTATGCGATGTAGCAGTACCGCGTCAAGGACTTCAGGTACAGGATAATAGCACTGGAGCAAGCCTCAACAGTCTGCTAGTTATTAATCCACTGTTTGAATTCTTGCCAGTGTCTAACCAGACAGCAGGCAGCGGTACAACAGGCGGCAATCAGACAACAATAGTATATGGTTTTGCAGAATTTGCATTATTAGAAGAAGAGCTACCATTGGCAGTGGGGATGTTATCCAACTCCAGCTGGAATGTTGTCGCAGTACATAACCATGTTACAATGGAGATACCAAAGATGATTTTTGTCCATGCAATAGGAACTTCGGATATTACCACCCTGACAAGCGATGCTAAGACACTTCTAGATTCGCTTACAACTGACATGCAGTCACAGCAAGGTAACCAGACATCAACAACTGCTGGCGGTGGAGGAACCACAGCAGGTAATGCAACCAATGCCACTACTACAGGAGCCGGTAATGCAACCACAGCAGGTAATGCAACCAATGCCACTACTACAGGAGCCGGTAATGCAACCACAGCAGGTAATGCAACCACAGCAGGTAATGCAACCACAGCAGGTAATGCAACCACAGCAGGTAATGCAACCAATGCCACTACTACAGGAGCCGGTAATGCAACCACAGCAGGTAATGCAACCAATGCGACCACAGGTAGTGGTACTGAAGGTGGCGGCGGTGGAGAAATACTAGGAGGCATACTTTGAGGAAGAATCGGCTAATAGAATATCAACAACATTATCGGTAACAGAGAGAGGTAATGTAACTGATACAGGTAATGATGAAACCAACTAGCATTACTGAAGCACATAGTAATTTTGGCACCTACAAAGAAAGGAGTAGATGAGAATCGTGCAAACAGGCTCAATCATCTAGACAATGAAAGGTACGACATAATGGCTGAAAGCTGGTAGCAACATATCCAGCCCCTACTATTTTTGTTTACTATCATGTTCTTATCCAGCAACAACTACTACCTTTTTGTTGTTAGCTAGAATCCTGGTAGATAGCGGTTGCATATGACAACTGCTCAAGAACAAGTTCAATTTAGTCCTGTATTTTACCAGATTGATAAAAATGGACCGGGTGGTGGGATTTGAACCCACGACCTCAGCAATGTTAGCTATTTTCTAGCTGAGGACAGCTATGGAAAGAGAACTCAAATGCTCAAAGCGGGTTCGGTGGAACCCAGAACGATATCGGTTCGTTAAGAGGATTCTATTAATTCTCAGTAGAACTGATTAGCTATAAACTTTTGTGTGACAGCCGATTTTAATTTAACCTAGACCTGACAATATGCGCCTGGAATGAGCCTAGGGACCGGCTTGAGGCAAATTCTACAAAACCCACGATAGGGAAAGTTTTGTGTAACCTTCCAGGTGAATAAGACATGACTAATGTTACATCTCAGTGACGAAGTATACCGACGATGAGTTCATGTCTGTGCATGATGATACGGCTGGATGGCGGCAAGAGGCACAGATGAGGACTAAGTCTAATGGGCTTAACAAGAACAGCAGCAAGCGACAGTCTTATCTAATTAAGTTACGCTATTTCTCACGCGTTTTTGAAGCAATGCTGTTCGACTGTACCACTGCCCTCACTGACAAACTGAGCCTCGTCCTTTTTACACTCACCCATAGTGTAAAAGCATGCTCCACCAGAGTCGCCACCTGTACTCGTGAAGGTATAACAAAAGCGAGGATCAATAGGTTTTGCATATACGGGGTTCATATTTGAGGAACTCAAACCTACTACTACCGCTGCTACCATGGCAATTACTGCTATTGATGTAGTTGTTATTTTTGTTTTCTTGCCAATAGTAGTTATCAATCATTTGGTCAATAATTATGATAAAAACTCTTATCATCAATTTTTGCTGTCTTATACAACGTCTGGTTCCTATCTCCGGTTACATGGGTAGCCATTATGTTTATCATAAAATATGTCATTTAATAGTTTGATCAAACTTTTCATGAGAAGCGTTGTGCTTGCCAATGTGATCAGAGAGCAGCTTGGAATATTTGAGACTAAATACATTGATCAACCGACTTTTTGAGATTGAAACTTATCTCTACCAATTAAACAAGGAGCTTATTAGTCGTCAACCAGACTTAGCTTTTAGGCATATTTGCAATAAAGTCTCAAAGGAACTATCTACAGTTTTTGATGCACAGATATCTGGCAATATATTACCTTGTTCTAGTACTCGTAATTCTAATCCTACATCAAGAAACCCTTTTAGCTTCCCATTACATTCAAAAAGACTAGCAAAAAATCCTCTTTTTGAAGCGATATCACTTTTCTACTTTCTAAAGAAGATCAATTGCTACGGCGATTGCAACCATTGCGGCGATTGCTGAAGCAATTCCTACTCCCACGGAGATTTTAGTATAGCGCGTGATGGTATTTTGAATATCGAGGTTAACTTTTTCAATGTCGAGGCTAACAATATTAGCTACTTGCATTTGAATTTTATCGTATTCCATGATACGCTGGTCTAGCATTTCCAGCAGCTCATTATATTTCCCTACTATCGACGCATTCAATGCTCTTATGTAACGATGATCGTTAAGAGTACTCTCGTGTAGATGAGCTATTACTGGCACTTCATACGAGCTCTGCTCGTCTTGTTCTAGGATTGGCATGATATATGGATTAAGAGCCGCACGAAATTCAGCTACATTCGCGCTAAGATACACGTCAGAACTGCCCTCTTTATTAAGGCTTATCAGATGTTCTCTGAGTGCATCACGATCACTACTACCTACAAGTAAGTTTTGCACCTTTTCGCGCAACTCTCTGAAGCGTGTATTATTTGTGAATCTCAGAATGAGGTATCTTGACCACACAGTTATGCTTATCAGCCTAATGATGTAGCCGGGTCCGTAATTGGGATCATATATTAAGGAAGAACCGAAACCACTAATTGAAAAAATAGGTATCGAGGAAGAAGACGTTTTGGGTTGTTGATACAATAACTTCTCATCCTGACTTATCGTAATAATGAAATGATGCTTCAATCCGGACTCTCGCTGCTTCCAATATCCCACAAATGGTAAAACGTTGGGTCGCAGGAGCAGGGCAGTTAATTGACGGGAGTCCGAAGGCAGGTAACTTACGGGTGCAAATTTTTGTATTTCCTCAGTGAGTGATCGTACTTGACCAAGCTGCGGTACCTCCTTGCGTGAGTTTTGCGCGTTCTTAATAGAATAAACGTTTTTGAACAGCACCTTGAGCTCATCGCTGCAGCAGCGCGCACCTAAATAGATAAGAAACGGTGTACAGGGTCTATAGCTAACCAGCTGTGTCGAAACGCCATCAAGGGAATCAAATATTGCCCGAATAGGGCGCACAGCATTCATAATAGTCGTCATCATTGCCTCAGGTGCGACCCCCTTGATATCTACTGTCAGACAAAAGGTCAATGAGAAAAAAGGGAGTTTGTCGATATCGATCCAATAGATCTTGACTCCCTTTATCATCTTTTTGGTGAGATCAAGATCACTGTCCAGTTGGGATGCATTCGATGTCTGTTTAGCGGTTTGCAGTACAGTTTCTAAATTGTTAATATCCCATACAGATTTGGTTTCCTTGCCAGTCGCAGTCATTTCGTCGACCGTATGATCGATCTCAAGAGTAGGATCAATTAGGGGATCCATATGAGTAAGATTGCGCAATTTCAAAATCATATCGTCATTCTTGCTCTGGTTTTCGCTCTGGTCCATGTTTTTTGGAAAGCAGTCAAAAAGGTAAACGTATGCTGATTCTATCTCTACCAAGTAGCAACTCTGAGAATCCTTTTACTACCGCGGTATAAGAACCAGTGTAATTAGCGGGTTCGGTGGAACCTGGAACGATATCGGTTCTTTAAATGGATTCTACTCTAATTAGGACTAGAACTCCTTAGCTTTAAAGTTTTGTATGGAAGCAAGTTAATGTGAAGAGCGACTACCGATCAGTTGAGCTAGATGAAGAAATAATGAATTATCCATATTGCTTTTTACTCGCGACAAGGCTTTCAGCCCTATACCCAAATTGCGTAGTGACTCACGTAGTGAACTTTTTATTCTTTGAACCTGCAAATTTAAGGGTGGCAAAATGACAATTAGTAAAGAGGCAAAGTCCCTTGGGATGTCATGGGAGAAAGAGTATGGTTACTCTCAGGCGGTCAAAATCGACAATACCATCTATATCTCTGGGCAGGTGAGCCATGATGACAATGGTAATGTCGTCGGACGGGGAAACATGGAGATACAGATGCGTCAAGCCTACGCGAACATAGAGAAGGTGCTTACACAGTTCGGCGCAACGATGGAAAACATTGTAGATGAGGTGCTATTCGTGACAGATATGGATGCAGCTTTTGCTGCAAGGGTTCAATGCAAGCAGGAGATCTTTTCTGGCAACCCAGTGCTAGCTAGTACCATTGTGCAAATTCAGCGTCTAGCATTTCCTGAGCTTATGGTTGAGATCAGATCTATTTGTAAAGTGTAAGATCACGCAATATCTCTACTATTCCTTTCGATCCTGTGGTGGCAGAATGCCTTTAATTTGCGGGTTCGGTGGGATGCGTCTGAAAATTCAGATGAATCTGCATAGGATAGGAGCCCATCTTTGAATAGTCACTGTAACTGGACAATTATCCAAATAAACAAATTAGCATTCGATATATGGATTCTTTCCGACCATAGAATAGTGTCACTGGCAAAAATTAGGGTATGACAATTATTGACCGACAAAGTCAATTATCCTTATTGTTCCTCCTCAATTGCAGCTATTGCTTTCTGGTTTTCTGCAGATAGCCGTTTAATTTCTGCCATGGCGTTCTTCATTACAGACATTGAGGCTTTCAAATCGCTGGCACAAAAGTGAATTGATACCTTGTATTTTGCTTCTTCTGTTTCGCATCCTTGGCATAATTTTGCATACGGTTCTATGTCTGGTTCAGTGGGCTGAGTAGCCGGGTCCGGCTCTGGTTGTTGTGGTATATCGATCTCTCGCGGCTGTTGGCTGTCTGGCTCCTCTATCTCAATATCGGGTGACGGTATTGGTTCGGCACGACCAGTATCACCTTCAAATTTGTCGACTATTAGATTATCCTCAAGCTTAAGACCTTTTGGCGTTAACCTCTCTGATTTTCTATAGTATGTCGTAATTTCGCAATCCTTGAACCTGTTGCCATGTATTTTATTGTCTTTATTCCGTGCATAAATCGCATGGGAATTGCCTTCTCTACCAGACGGCGTTTTGTCATCCTCCCAATTAGGATCTCTCGGTTTGTTACCATTAGCTATTATGATTGGAGCATATTTTTCTTCCCCAGGGTTGTCTTCAAATAGGTTGTTGAAGATTTCATTGCCATGTCCATACAACCTTATGCCCCCTCTACCCTTGAAATAATTGTGCCTTATTGTGGCTAAACCCCCATGCCTTACCGTGACATTAGATTTGTTGTTGATGAAATAGCAATCCTCTACGATATTTTTACACGACTTTATGCTGATAGTTTCTGGATCTGCAGCCAAGTTTCGGAAGATACAATTTCTTACAGTGCTTTCAAAGATGCAGCCAGAATGCTGGCTGTTTCCTAATCTGAGCGGTTCGCCGCCATTATCATCGTCAAATGTGAGATTTTCAAAAAGGCAGTATTCTATTAGTACTTTCTTAGTTTTTGCACCAGTTACATTGAGTGCAACGCCGAGTGTGTCTTTATCTCGGAATATGCATCTGCGGATGGTTACGCTCTCGCAATCCGTGACAGTGCACATTTTGACATCCGATTTGTTAACAGTAAAATCAAAACCTTCGATGGTGATATTTTTCTTGCCACTGAATTTTTTACCTGAACTGCTCACTTTAGTTAAAGGCTCTTTATTAATTTCATCTTCTATCTGTCGGAGTGTTACCCTTGGTCCCTTTTTTATGGTAGTGGTTGCAGACATTCCCTAATTGAGGGAACATTTCTTACACTTATCCTTTTAATTACATGATTCTGGTAAATTAATCGAAGTATCGTCGAAGACTTGCTAAGAGGCTTCTGTGACAAATACAATTATTTGATTTCCCTAAAATAATTTGCTAATCCTTCCGCTGTTACAAGCTTTGATACTTAGAGCATCTACATCTCTCTGGGACTAACCCCAATAGAATATTTTGGTCATATAATTGAATTTGTACTCGCGTTCTTTTAACTCCATTCTAAGGTTATTTCTCAATTTTGAACTTGCTGTTTGTCAATTCTACAGCTGAACCTCCTGAGACACAATTCTAACAGATATTGAGTGCAGACTAAGTGATTTAGGGAGCCGCAGGAGCAACGTCATCATCTTTATCACGAGTTTATGTTTTTATCGTAACAAGAAAACTCATGGATTTTATCTGCGGGTTCGGTGGGATGGGAGACAAATTTGACCTACTAATTCCACCCACAAGAAT
>Ga0299914_10001561_pt1 | contig 15258 bp, 27 predicted proteins | sample RVTome_10_FD_201361 | JGI IMG/M metagenome (GOLD analysis project Ga0299914, IMG submission 201361) | Soil microbial communities from uranium-contaminated site in the Upper Colorado River Basin, Wyoming, United States - RVT153D57 (version 2) ...
ATTCATCGTCGTCGTACGCGGCGATCGCAGCGCTGGGGTCGAAGCCCGGTGCGCTGTCCTTGAGGTTGAGGCCCATCTCCACGAGCTTGGCCTTGACCTCGTCGATCGACTTCGACCCGAAGTTGCGGATGTCGAGCAGGTCCTGCTCGCTGCGCGAGATCAGCTCGCCCACGGTGTGGATGCCCTCGCGCTTGAGGCAGTTGTACGACCGCACGGTGAGGTTGAGGTCCTCGACCGGGAGTGCCAGGTCGGCGGCGAGCTGCTCGTCGACCGGCGACGGGCCGATGTCGATGCCCTCGGCCTCGACGTTGAGCTCACGCGCCAGACCGAACAGCTCCACCAGCGTCTTGCCGGCGCTGGCGATCGCGTCGCGGGGACGCATCGACGGCTTGGTCTCGACGTCGATGATCAGCTTGTCGAAGTCGGTGCGCTGCTCGACACGGGTCGCCTCGACCTTGTACGTCACCTTGAGCACCGGCGAGTAGATCGAGTCGACGGGCATCCGGCCGATCTCGGCCTCGCCGCTCTTGTTCTGCACCGCGGAGACGTAGCCGCGGCCGCGCTCGACCACGAGCTCCATCTCGAGCTTGCCCTTGTCGTTGAGCGTCGCCAGGTGCAGGTCGGGGTTGTGCACCTCCACGCCGGCCGGCGGCGCGATGTCGGCGCCCGTCACGGCACCGGGACCCTGCTTGCGCAGGTACATCGTCACCGGCTCGTCGTGCTCGGAGGAGACGACCAGGGCCTTCAGGTTCAGGATGACCTCGGTGACGTCCTCCTTGACCCCGGTGATCGTGGAGAACTCGTGCAGCACGCCGTCGATCTTGATGCTGGTGACCGAGGCACCGGGGATCGAGGAGAGCAGCGTGCGGCGCAGCGAGTTGCCGAGCGTGTAGCCGAAGCCGGGCTCGAGCGGCTCGATGGTGAAGCGGGACCGGTGGTCGTCGACGACCTCTTCGGCCAGGGTGGGACGCTGAGCGATAAGCACTTGAATTTCCTTTCCGCGCCGCCCGCTATTTGACGGTCACAGATATGAGGATCTCTGTCGGCGGTGGCGTCTGGCCGCCGCCGAGTGGGGTGCACGTGCCCATGCACCCCCTCCAGTCTACTTACTTCTTGGAGTAGTACTCGACGATGAGCTGTTCCTGGACCGGTACGTCGATCTGCTGGCGTACCGGAAGCTGGTGGACCAGGATGCGCATGCGGTTCGGCATCACCTCGAGCCACGGCGCGACCACGCGCTCGCCGTGGGTCTCGCGGGCGATGATGAACGGCGTCATCTCCAGCGACTTCGGCCGGACGTCGATCACGTCGTGCGAGCTCACCTGGTACGAGGGAATGTTGACCTTGTGCCCGTTGACCACGAAGTGGCCGTGGGTCACGAGCTGGCGCGCGTGCCGTCGCGTCCGCGCGAAGCCGGCGCGGTAGACGACGTTGTCCAGCCGGGCCTCGAGCATCTGCAGCAGGTTGTCGCCGGTCTTGCCCGGGCGCCGGTGCGCCTCGTGGTAGTAGCGGCGGAACTGCTTCTCCAGCACGCCGTAGGTGTAACGAGCCTTCTGCTTCTCGCGAAGCTGCAGGAGGTATTCGCTCTCCTTGATGCGGCCGCGGCCGTGCTGGCCGGGCGGGTAGGGACGGCGCTCGTACGCGCTGTCGCCACCGATGAGGTCGACCCCCAGCCGGCGCGACTTCTTCGTCATGGGTCCGGTGTATCGGGCCATGGTGTGGAAATCTCCTAGAACGAGGCGGGTGGGGTGGTCAGACGCGCCGGCGCTTGGGCGGGCGGCAGCCGTTGTGCGGCGTGGGGGTCACGTCCTGGATCGTGCCGACCTCGAGGCCGACGGCGCCCAGGGAGCGGATCGCGGTCTCACGGCCCGACCCGGGTCCCTTCACGAAGACGTCGATCTTCTTCATGCCGTGCTCCATGGCCCGGCGCCCCGCCGCCTCGGCGCACATCTGTGCGGCGAACGGCGTCGACTTGCGCGAGCCCTTGAACCCGACGGTTCCGGCGCTCGCCCACGAGATCACCGCGCCGGTGGGGTCGGTGATCGTCACGATCGTGTTGTTGAACGTGCTCTTGATGTGGGCCTCGCCCACGGCGATGTTCTTCTTCTCCTTGCGGCGCACCTTCTTGGCGCCTGCGGCCTGTCGGCTCCTTGGAGGCATCTGTGCAGTACTCCTGAGATCTCTGGTTCGAAAGTCGAGTCGGTGCCCCGGTTGCGGGACGGGGGAAATCTCCCCCTGCGGTTACTTCCTGGCCTTCTTCTTGCCGGCCACGGTGCGCTTGGGTCCCTTGCGTGACCGCGCGTTGGTGCGGGTGCGCTGGCCACGGACCGGGAGACCCTGGCGGTGGCGGCGGCCCTGGTAGCTGCCGATCTCGACCTTGCGACGGATGTCGCCGGCGACCTCGCGGCGCAGGTCACCTTCGACCTGGTAGTTCGCCTCGATGTAGTCGCGGAGCTTGACGAGCTCGTCGTCGCCCAGCTCGTGGACGCGCATGTCGGGGCTGACCCCGGTGGCGTCGAGGGTCTCGTGGGCTCGGGTACGGCCGATGCCGAAGATGTAGGTGAGTGCGATCTCCACGCGCTTGTCGCGCGGTAGGTCGACACCGACGAGGCGTGCCATCAGGCGGTTGTCCTTCCATCGTATGGAGGTCTGTTGCGTGCCGCGTCCCTGCCCGCCTCCGGTCGTCTCCGACCGCCGGTTCTCACCGGCTTCATGGCAGGGCCCCGGCCTCCAATTCCGGGGGTGACACCGTGGAGCCGAATGGAGCCGGCTCCCAGGTGAGCGGTCACACTGCTGGGTGAGGGCCGATCTGCTGATGTCCCTCGGTTGGTTGCGATCTCAGCCCTGACGCTGCTTGTGCCGCGGGTTGCTGCAGATCACCATGACCCGCCCGTGACGGCGGATCACCTTGCAGTTGTCGCAGATCTTCTTGACGCTGGGGTAGACCTTCATCGAGTCTCTCGTTACTTGTAGCGGTAGACGATGCGTCCGCGGGTGAGGTCGTACGGCGATAGCTCCACCACCACCCGGTCCTCGGGCAGGATCTTGATGTAGTGCTGGCGCATCTTGCCGCTGATGTGAGCGAGGACCTTGTGGCCGTTCGAGAGCTCGACGCGAAAGTACGCGTTGGGGAGCGACTCGACGACGGTGCCCTCGATCTCGATGACCCCTTCCTTCTTCGGCATGTCCTCCGCAATCTTTGGTGTCTACGGTGTCTTCTGTGTCTTCGGGACTGATATCCCTACGGTGACCCGAGGTCCCGGTCGCGCACCCATTCCCCACAGGTAACGAGCGAGGACAGCCGCTGGGCAGCGCGCAACGGGCCCATGAGCCGGGCCGACGAACTAGTCTACGTCAACACGCCCATCGCATGCCAATCGGCCACGAGCGACGGGGTTCGCACCCCCGTCGCGGGGCGAACCCGGGACCCGGAGGGTCAGCCGGCGGCGCAGGGCACGCCGAGGTCGGCGAGCCGGGCAGCGCCCCCGTCCAGCGCCGTGAGCACCCAGGCCCCCTCGTCGGTGAGCGTGAACGAGTGCTCGAAGTGCGCCGACCACGACCCGTCGGTGGTGACCACCGTCCAGTCGTCCTCGAGCACCGTCGTCTGCTTGGTGCCCAGCGTGATCATCGGCTCGACCGCCAGGGCCAGCCCCTTGACCAGCCTCGGACCGCGGCCGGGGCGGCCGTAGTTGGGCACGTTGGGCGGCTGGTGCATCGCCGACCCGATCCCGTGGCCGACGTACTCCTCGACCAGGCCGTACTCTCCCTGCGAGCGCACGTAGCCCTCAACCGCGGCCGAGATGTCGGTGACCCGCCCGCCGAGCCGGGCAGCGGCCAGGCCGCGCCACATCGACTCCTCGCACACCCGCAGCAGCTCGGTGACCTTCTCGGGCACCGCACCCACCGGCACGGTCACGGCGGCATCGCCGTGCCAGCCGTCGACGATCGCACCGCAGTCGATCGAGACGACGTCGCCCTCGTGCAGCTCGAGGCCACCGGGGATGCCGTGTACGACCTGGTCGTTGACCGACGTGCAGATGGTGGCGGGGAACCCGTGGTAGCCCTTGAACGACGGCAGCGCTCCGCGGCCGGCGATGTGCTCGGCCGAGATCGCGTCGAGATCGCGGGTGGTGACGCCCGGCGCCACCGCGTCGCGCAGCAGCTCGAGGGTCTCGCCCACCACGAGCCCCGCCTCGCGCATCAGGGTGATCTGCTCCGGCGTCTTGATCTCGACGCCACGCTCCCGGAAGATCACGACTCGAGCGCCGCTATGGCCCGCTTGGTGACGCCGTCGACCGCGCCCACCGCCTCGATCGTCACCAGCAGACCGGCGTGCTGGTAGTAGTCGACCAGCGGTGCCGTCTGCTCGAGGTAGACCTCCAGCCGGCGCCGGATGGTGTCGGGCTGGTCGTCGTCGCGCTGGAAGAGCTCGCCCTCGCACAGGTCGCAGACCCCGGCCTCCTTGGGAGGGTCGAACTCCAGATGCCACACGTGGCCGCACTGCCGGCAGGTTCGACGCCCGGACAGCCGGCGTACGACCTCCTCGTCGTCGACCTTGAGCTCGAGCACGCCGTCGAGCGGAGTGCCCATCTCGGCCAGCATCTCGTCGAGCGCCTCCGCCTGGGGGACCGTCCGGGGGAACCCGTCGAGGAGGAACCCCGAGGTGGCGTCGTCCTCGTTCAGCCGATCGCGCACCATCGCGATCGTGACCTCGTCGGGCACCAGGTCGCCGGCGTCCATGTATCCCTTGGCCTGCAGCCCCAGCTCGGTCTTCGCCACCACGTTGGCGCGGAAGATGTCCCCGGTGGAGATCGCCGGGATGCTGAAGTGCTTGGCGAGGTACTTGGCCTGGGTTCCTTTGCCCGCTCCGGGAGGGCCCACGAGGATGAGTTGCATCAGCGGAGGAACCCTTCGTAGTTGCGCTGCTGCAGCTGGCTCTCGATCTGCTTCACGGTGTCGAGTCCGACGCCGACCATGATCAGGATGGACACGCCGCCGAACGGGAAGTTCTGGCTGGCGTTGAGCACGACCAGGGCGATCAGCGGGACCAGCGAGATCCCGGCCAGGTAGAGCGAACCCGGCGCCGTGATCCGGGACAGGACGTAGCCGAGGTACTCCTCGGTGGGTCTGCCGGCCCGGATTCCGGGGATGAACCCGCCGTACTTCTTCATGTTGTCGGCCACCTCGTGCGGGTTGAAGGTGATCGAGACGTAGAAGTACGTGAAGAAGATGATCAGCGCGAGGTAGACCGCCATGTACAGCGGGTGCTGCTGGGTGACGAAGTACTCCTGCAGGAACGCCGACCAGCTGGCGTTGGGGTTGATCTGCGCCGCGAGCGCCGGCAGGTAGAGCAGGCTGGAGGCGAAGATGATCGGGATGATGCCGGCCTGGTTGACCTTCAGCGGGATGTACGTCGAGGAGCCGCCGAACATCTTGCGGCCCACCATGCGCCGGGCGTACTGCACCGGAATACGCCGTTGGGCCTGCTCGATGAACGTGATGCCCGCGATCAGCGCCAGGCCCATCGCCACCACCACCACGAACGTGATCTCGCCGTTGGCGGTGTAGACCGACTGCAGGCCCTCCGGGAACGTCGCCACGACCTGGGTGAAGATCAGCAGCGACATGCCGTTGCCGACGCCGCGCTCGGTGATGAGCTCGCCGAGCCACATCACCATGCCGGTGCCGGCGGTCATCACGACCACGGCGACCAGGGCGGTGAAGATGCCCTCGTCGTGCAGCAGGCTCCCGCGGCAGTCGGTGCCGAACAGCGAGCCGGCCCGGGCCATAGCGACGTAGGTCGTGGACTGCAGGATCGCCAGGCCGATAGTGAGGTAGCGGGTGTACTGCGTGATCTTGGACTGCCCGGTCTGGCCCTCCTTCTTCAGCGACTCCAGCCGGGGGATCACCACGGTGAGCAGCTGCATGATGATGCTCGCGGTGATGTACGGCATGATGCCGAGCGCGAAGACGGCCAGCTGAAGCAGCGCCCCACCGGAGAACAGGTTGAGCAGCTGGACCAGGCCGCCCGACTGCAGGCGCCCCACGCACTCCTCGACGGCCACGACGTCCACACCGGGTGCGGGGATGATGGAGCCCACGCGGAACAGCACGATCATGGCCAGCACGAACAGCAGCTTTTTCCGCAGGTCCGGCGTCCGGAACGCGTTGACGAAGGCGCCTAGCACCGTGTCCTCCCGGTATCACTTCACTGGGTCGCCCGCAGGGACGAGGGCCATCGAGCTGTTCGAGCCGATCGGGCGGCTCCGGCCGATCTGGCGTGGTCGTGCCTCAGTTGGCCCGACGAGTGCCGCCAGACCATGACAAGACCCTCGGACAATAACAGTCCTGGCCCCGTCCTGAGGCACCGACTGCGACAACGAGGGGTGCCACCGGTGGTCGAAATCGACCGGCCGGTCGCACCCCTGGCCGCGGCCCGCGCGGACCTCAGATCTCGGTGACGCTCCCGCCGGCAGCCTCGATCTTCTCCCGGGCGGACTTCGAGAACTTGTGCACGCTGACCTGCAAGGCCGACGCCGCCTCGCCGTCGCCCAGGATCTTCACCGGCCGGCCCGGGCGCACGGCACCCTTCTCGGCCAGGTCGGCCGCGGTGACCTCACCGCCGTCGGGGTAGAGCGCGCTCAGCCGGTCGAGGTTGACGACCTGGTACTCCACACGGAACGGACTGTGGAACCCCTTCAGCTTGGGCAGCCGCATGTGCAGCGGCATCTGGCCGCCCTCGAAGTTCGCGGGCACCTGGTTGCGGGCCTTGGTGCCCTTGGTGCCGCGGCCGGCGGTCTTGCCGCCCTTGCCGGCCTCACCACGGCCCACCCGCGTCTTGGGGGTGTTGGCCCCCGGCGCGGGTCGCAGGTGGTGCAGCTTGAGTGCCTTGTCTGCCATGTCAGTCGACCTCCTCGACGGTCACCAGGTGGGTGACCGAGGCGAGCATGCCGCGGACCTCGGGGCGGTCGTCCTTGACGACCACGTCGCCGATCCGCCGCAGACCGAGTGTGCGCAGCGTCTGCTGCTGGTTCTGCTTGCGCCCGATGGTGGAGCGCGTCTGACGCACCTTCAGCCGTGCCATCAGGTGTCCACCCCCGCGCGTGCCTTGAGCAGCGCGGCCGGCGCGACGTCCTCGACCCGCAGGCCACGACGTGCGGCCACGGCCTCCGGCTCCTCGAGCCCGCGCAGTGCCGAGATCGTCGCGTGCACGATGTTGATCGCGTTGGACGAGCCGAGCGACTTGGTGAGCACGTCGTGGATGCCGGCGCACTCCAGCACGGCGCGCACCGGCCCGCCGGCGATCACACCGGTACCGGGAGATGCCGGGCGCAGGAGTACGACGCCCGCGGCCTTCTCACCCTGGATCGGGTGCGGAATCGTGCCCTGGATGCGCGGGACCTTGAAGAACTCCTTCTTGGCCTCCTCGACCGCCTTGGCGATCGCGGCAGGCACCTCCTTGGCCTTGCCGTAGCCGACACCGACCATGCCGTCGCCGTCACCCACGACCACGAGGGCGGTGAAGCTGAAGCGACGACCGCCCTTCACGACCTTGGCGACCCGGTTGATCGCGACGACGCGCTCGATGTAGGCGGTCTTGTCGGCGGCCGCACCGCGACGGTCGTCGCGGCCACGGCGCTCACCACCGGCACCACCACTGCGGCGCTGTGGTCCGCTCATTCGAACTACCTCTTCTCTCTCACTACGTCGCCCTGGATGTCGCCCTGGATGTCGCCGCGCATCAGAACTCGAGCCCGCTGTCGCGGGCACCGTCGGCCAGGGCGGCGACGCGCCCGTGGTACTTGTTGCCCGCGCGGTCGAAGACCACGCTCTGCACGCCGGCTGCCTTCGCCCGCTCGGCGACGACCTCACCGACCCGCTTGGCCTTGGCGCCCTTGTCACCGTCGAGCGCACGCAGGTCGGCCTCCATCGTGCTGGCCGACACAAGCGTGTGGCCCTGCAGGTCGTCGACCACCTGGGCCACCATGTGCCGCGACGACCGGGTGACCACGAGCCGTGGCCGCTGAGCCGTACCCGAAACCTTCTTGCGGGTGCGGACCTGACGACGCAGGCGCGACTTGGTGCGTGCCGACGTGTGCTTGCCAGATCGAAGACCAATGGCCATCGTCACTTACCAGCCTTTCCGACCTTGCGGCGGACCTGCTCGCCCGCGTAGCGCACGCCCTTGCCCTTGTACGGCTCGGGCTTGCGCAGCTTCCGGATGTTGGCGGCGACCTCACCGACCACCTGCTTGTCGATGCCCTCGACGGTCAGCTTGGTCGGGCCCTCCACCGTGAACGTCACGCCCTCGGGGGCGTTGACCGTGATCGAGTGGGAGTAGCCGAGCTGGAACTCGAGCTGGGTCGGGCCCTTGGACAGCACGCGGTAGCCGACGCCGACGATCTCGAGCTTCTTCGTGAAGCCGTCGGTGACACCGGAGACCATGTTGGCCACCAGGGTCCGCGACAGACCGTGCAGCGCCTTGCTCTCCCGCTCGTCGTCGGGGCGCTTGACCTCGACGGCACCGTCGTCGGTGCGAGCGACCTCGATCGGCTCCGCGACGGTGTGCGACAGGGTGCCCTTGGGCCCCTTCACGGTCACCGTGCGACCGTCGATGGTCACGTCGACGCCCGAGGGGACCGGAACCGGGTACTTGCCGATACGCGACATGGTTCTCTCTCCTTCCGGTCCTTGCTCACCAGACGTAGGCGAGGACTTCCCCACCTACGCCCTTCTGCTTGGCCTGACGGTCGGTCAGCAGGCCTTGGCTCGTCGAGATGATCGCGACGCCGAGCCCGCCGAGAACGTTCGGCAGGCCGGTTGCCTTGGCGTAGACCCGCAGGCCGGGCTTGCTGATGCGGCGTACGCCGGCGATCGAGCGCTCCCTGCTGGGGCCGAACTTCAACGTCATCACGAGGGTGCGGCCGACGGTCTCGTCGGTCGCTTCCTCGACCTTCCAGGACGTGATGTAACCCTCCTGCTGGAGGATCTCGGCGACGCCGGACTTCAGCTTGCTGTACGGCATCCGTACGTCGTCGTGATACGCCTGGTTGGCGTTGCGCAGACGGGTCAGCATGTCTGCGATCGGGTCTGTCATCGTCATGGCCTGCGGCCTCTTTCCCACCGTGGTTTCGTCCCTGCTCGCTCCGGGTTCGGGCGAGGGCCGGGAGACCTGCGGCGATCGGTGGTGGTTACCAGCTGCTCTTCGTCACGCCCGGAAGCTCACCCTTGTGTGCCATGTCTCGCAGGCACACGCGGCAGAGGCCGAACTTGCGGTAGACGGACCGGGGTCGCCCGCACCGCTGGCAGCGGGTGTACTTGCGGACCGCGTACTTGGGCTTGCGTGCCGCCTTGACGATCAGTGCCGTCTTTGCCATCTGCTCAGTTCTCCTTGAACGGGAAGCCGAGGTGCTTGAGGAGCGCGCGCCCCTCCTCGTCGTTGGACGCGGTCGTCACGACCGTGATGTCCATGCCCCGGGAACGGTCGATCCGGTCGGGGTTGACCTCGTGGAACATGACCTGCTCGGTCAGACCGAACGTGTAGTTGCCCCGGCTGTCGAACTGCTTGGGCGACAGGCCGCGGAAGTCGCGGATGCGGGGCAGCGCCAGGCTGAGCAGCCGGTCGAGGAACTCCCACATCCGGTTGCCGCGCAACGTCACGTGCGCGCCGATCGGCATGCCCTCGCGCAGCTTGAACTGCGCGATCGACTTGCGCGCCCGCGTCACCGACGGCTTCTGGCCGGTGATCGCGGTGAGGTCGCGCACCGCGCCCTCGATCAGCTTGGAGTCGCGAGCCGCCTCGCCGACGCCCATGTTGACCACGATCTTGGTCAGGCCGGGCACCTGCATGACGTTGGCGAACCCGAACTCCTGCCGCAGCGCGGGCAGGATCTCCTCGCGGTACCTGGTTCTCAGGCGCGGAGGCCCCACCGTGGCCGAGGTGGCCTCAGCCTGGCTGCGGTCTTCGGTCGTTGTGGTCTCAGCCATGGTGATCAGACCTCCTCGCCGGTCCGCTTCGCGATCCGGACACTGCGGTGAGCGGTGTACGTCGAACCGTCCGGGCGGCGCTTGGTCACCTCGTCGCGGCGGAAGCCGATGCGCGAGGGCACCTTCTTGCCGTCCACCTCGACCAGCAGCATCACGTTGGAGGCGTTGATCGCCGCCTCCTTGGTGACGATGCCACCCGACGTTCCGCCGCGGCCGCCCTGCTGGACGACCTTGGTGTGCTGCTTGATGCGGTTGACGCCCTCGACGACTACCCGGTTGGACTCGGGTACGACGGCGATGACCTTGCCCTCGGCACCGCGGTCCTTGCCGGCGATGACGCGGACGTGGTCGCCCTTCCTGATGCTCAGGTTGCTCTGTCGCGTACCAGCCATCACAGCACCTCCGGGGCCAGCGAGATGATCTTCATGAACCGCTTCTCCCGCAGCTCGCGGCCGACAGGGCCGAAGATGCGGGTGCCACGCGGTTCGCCGTCCTGGCGAAGGATCACCGCGGCGTTCTCGTCGAACCGGATGTACGAGCCGTCGGCGCGCCGACGCTCCTTCACGGTCCGCACGACGACAGCCTTGACGACGTCGCCCTTCTTGACGCCGCCGCCGGGGATGGCGTCCTTGACGGTGGCCACCACGATGTCGCCGATGCCGGCGTAGCGCCGACCCGAGCCGCCGAGGACACGGATGCAGAGGATCTCCTTCGCACCCGTGTTGTCGGCGACCTTCAGCCGCGACTCCTGCTGAATCACAACAGTCTCCTAGTTCCCTGGGCCTCGATCACTTGGCCTTTTCGAGCACCTCGACGACGCGCCAGCGCTTGGTGGCCGACAGCGGTCGCGTCTCCATCAGGAGAACGCGGTCGCCGACCCCGCACTGGTTCTGCTCGTCGTGCGCCTTCAGACGCGAGGTGCGACGCAGGACCTTGCCGTAGAGCGCGTGCTTGACGCGGTCCTCGACGGTGACCACGACGGTCTTGTCCATCTTGTCGCTGACGACAAGACCCTGTGCGGTCTTGCGCCGGGGTCGCTCCTGCGTGCTGGTCACGTTTCCATCCTTCTCAGTCATGCAGCGCCCTCACCGGACTTCTCGTCGTCGTCCTGCACGGTCTCGGTGATGCCGAGCTCGCGCTCGCGCAGGACCGTGTAGATCCGGGCGATGTCCCGGCGGACCGTACGCAGCCGCCCGTGGCTCTCCAGCTGCCCGGTGGCGGCCTGGAAGCGCAGGTTGAACAGCTCCTCCTTGGCCTCGCCGAGCTTGCCGGCCAGGTCGGACTGGCTCAGGTTGCGCAGCTCTGCTGCGGTCGTGATCGCGCTCATCAGAACACCTCGTCCATACGCCGGACGTAGCGGCACTTCATCGGCAGCTTGTGCATCGCGCGGCGCAGGGCCTCGCGGGCAACCGGCTCCGGGACTCCGGACAGCTCGAACATCACCCGGCCGGGCCGGACGTTGGCGATCCACCACTCGGGCGAGCCCTTGCCGGACCCCATCCGGGTCTCCGCCGGCTTCTTGGTCAGCGGGCGGTCGGGGTAGATGTTGATCCACACCTTCCCGCCGCGCTTGATGTGCCGAGTCATGGCGATACGAGCGGACTCGATCTGCCGGTTGGTGACGTAGTGACCCTCGACCGCCTGGATGCCGTAGTCGCCGAACGACAGGCTGGTGCCGCCCTTGGCCACACCGGTGCGCTTGGGGTGGTGCTGCTTGCGGTACTTGACCCGCTTGGGCATCAGCATCTGGCTCAGCCCTCCTGACCGGTGCTCGTGGTGGCCTCCGGAGACGGCGGGGTCGCCGACTGGCCGGCCTGGTCAGCGGGCTGCCCGGCAGACTGCCCGGCCGACTGGCCAGCGGACTGCTCGGCGCCACCGGACTCGGTGGTCTGCTGCGGCGGCCTGCCGCCCGGACCCCGGTCGCCACGCTCCCCGCGGCGCCGGCTGGTCGGCCGCGCACGGCCGCCGGCGGAGGCACGCGCGGCCGCCTGCGCCTCGCGCTCCGCGCGCGTGCCGGCGACCTCGCCCTTGTAGATCCAGACCTTGACGCCGATGCGGCCGAACGTCGTACGCGCCTCGTAGAAGCCGTAGTCGATGTCGGCCCGCAGCGTGTGCAGCGGGACGCGGCCCTCGCGGTAGAACTCGGTCCGCGACATCTCCGCGCCGTTGAGGCGTCCGCCGACCTGCACCCGGATGCCCTTGGCACCGGAGCGCATCGCGGTCTGCAGCGCCTTGCGCATCGCCCGGCGGAACGCGACACGACCGGCGAGCTGGTCGGCCACGCCCTGCGCGACGAGCTGGGCGTCGATCTCGGGGTTCTTGACCTCGAGGATGTTCAGCTGGATCTGCTTGCCGGTGAGCTTCTCGAGGTTGCCGCGGATGCGGTCGGCCTCGGCGCCGCGACGACCGATGACGATGCCCGGGCGCGCGGTGTGGATGTCCACCCGCACGCGGTCACGGGTGCGCTCGATCTCGACCTTGGAGATGCCGGCTCGGTCCATGCCCTTGCCCAGCATCTTGCGGATCTTGACGTCCTCACCGACGTAGTCCTTGTAGAGCTTGTCGGCGTACCACCGGCTCTTGTGGTCGGTGGAGATTCCGAGGCGGAAGCCGTTCGGGTTGATCTTCTGACCCATCAGCGCTTCTCCTTCTTCCCGGCGCTGCCGCTGCCGTTGTCTGTTCGCGGCTGCACCACCACGGTGATGTGGCTGGTCCGCTTGTTGATCCGAGCGGCCCGGCCCTGCGCACGCGGACGCCAGCGCTTCATCGTCGGACCCTCGTCGACCATCGCCTTCGACACGACGAGCGTGCCGCGGTCGAGGTCCTCGCCGCCCTCCGCGTTGGCCACCGCGCTCTCCAGCGCCTTGTAGACGGGCTCGCTGGCGGCCTGCGGGGCGAAACTAAGCAGGGCCAGAGCCTCGTCGACGTCCAGCCCGCGCACCAGGTCGACGACGCGACGCGCCTTCATCGGCGTCACGCGGACGAAGCGCGCGACGGCGAAGGCCCCGGGCTCGTCACCCAGCAGGCTCTCGCGCCGAGCGCTCACGCGCTTACGCTCCATAACGCTCATCTCGATCTCTCTCGTCGATCTCTCGTCCGGCCGTCAGCGGCGGCGGCTCTTACGGTCGTCCTTCTCGTGGCCGCGGAAGGTCCTGGTGGGAGCGAACTCCCCCAGCTTGTGACCGACCATGGCGTCCTGCACGAACACCGGAACGTGCTTGCGGCCGTCGTGCACGGCGATCGTGTGGCCGATCATGGCCGGCACGATCATCGAGCGCCGCGACCACGTCTTGATCACGTTCTTGGTGCCCTTGTCGTTCTGCTCGTCGACCTTCTTCATCAGGTGGTCGTCGACGAACGGGCCCTTCTTCAGGCTGCGTGGCATTTCCCTACGGCCCCTTACTTACGCTTGCCGGTCTTGCGGCGACGGACGATCAGCTGGTCGCTGGCCTTGCGCTTGCGCGTGCGACCCTCGGGCCTGCCCCACGGCGACACCGGGTGCCGGCCACCGGAGCTCTTGCCCTCGCCACCACCGTGCGGGTGGTCGACGGGGTTCATCACGACACCGCGGACGGTGGGGCGCTTGCCCTTCCAGCGCATGCGCCCGGCCTTGCCCCAGCTGATGTTGGTCTGCTCGGCGTTGCCGACCTCGCCGACCGACGCGCGGCAGCGCACGTCGACGTAGCGCATCTCGCCCGAGGGCATCCGCAGCTGCGCCCGGTTGCCCTCACGGGCGACCAGCTGGGCGCTGTTGCCGGCGGAGCGGGCGATCTTGGCGCCGCCGCCAGGCCGCATCTCCACCGCGTGGATGGTGGTGCCGACCGGGATGTTGCGCAGCGGCAGGTTGTTGCCGGGCTTGATGTCGGCGCGGACACCGGCCTCGACCGCCATTCCCTGGCGCAGGTCGCGCGGCGCGAGGATGTAGCGCTTCTCGCCGTCGGCGTAGTGCAGGAGGGCGATGCGCGCCGTGCGGTTCGGGTCGTACTCGATGTGCGCGACCTTCGCGGGTACGCCGTCCTTGTCGTAGCGCCGGAAGTCGATGATCCGGTAGGCGCGCTTGTGCCCACCGCCCTGGTGCCGGGTGGTGATCCGGCCCTGGTTGTTGCGGCCGCCCTTCTTGGGCAGCGGCTTGACCAGGGTCTTCTCCGGCGTGGTGCGCGTCACCTCGACGAAGTCGGCGACGCTCGAGCCACGACGGCCCGGCGTTGTCGGCTTGTGCTTTCGGATTGCCATAGTGCTGGTTCCTCAGTCCTCGTGATCTGCCGCTCAGGCGCCGGAGAAGATGTCGATCCGCTGACCCTCGGCCACGCTCACGATCGCGCGCTTGGTGTCGTTGCGCTGGCCCCAGCCGGTGCGCGTACGACGCCGTTTGCCTGGGCGGTTCACGGTGTTGACGGCTGTCACCTTCACCTTGAACACCTTCTCGACCGCGATCTTGATCTCGGTCTTGTTGGCGTCGGGGTGCACCAGGAAGGTGTACTTGTTCTGGTCGATGAGGCCGTAGCTCTTCTCGCTCACGACCGGCGCGAGCAGAACGTCGCGGTGGTCCTTGTGCAGGGCGCTCACTGGCTCTCCCCCTCGGTCTCGGTTTCGGCCTCGATGCCGACGGCCTTGACCGCACGACCCTTGGGCGGACCGGCGACGAACCTGTCGAACGCGGCCTTGGTGAACACCACGTCGTCGCTCAGGAGCACGTCGTAGGTGTTGAGCTGGTCGGCCGCGACCACATGGATCGTCTCGACGTTGCGGACGCTGAGCCAGGTCAGGTCGTCGCTGCGCTCGACCACGACCAGCGCGCGCGGACGGTCGGTGAGACGACCGAGCGCCGCCAGTGCGCTCTTGGTCGACGGCTTGTCGCTGTCGACCAGCGCGTCGACGACGTGCACGCGGCCGGCGCGGGCGCGGTCGGAGAGCGCGCCGCGCAGGGCGGCGGCCTTCATCTTCTTCGGCGTGCGCTGGGCGTAGCTGCGCGGCGTGGGGCCGTGCACGATGCCGCCACCGGCGAACTGCGGCGCACGAATCGAGCCCTGCCGAGCCCGGCCGGTGCCCTTCTGCCGGTACGGCTTGCTGCCGCCACCGGCGACCTCGCCACGCCCGAGCGTGTTGTGCGAGCCCTGCCGGGCTGCGGCCTGCTGGGCCACGACGACCTGGTGGATCAATGGGATGTTGACCTGGGTGTCGAAGATCTCGGCGGGCAGGTCCACGGTGCCCGACTTGGCGCCTGAGGCGTCGAGGACGTCGATCGTGGTCACTGGTCGGCTCCCTTCGCCT
>Ga0299914_10001562_pt1 | contig 15256 bp, 15 predicted proteins | sample RVTome_10_FD_201361 | JGI IMG/M metagenome (GOLD analysis project Ga0299914, IMG submission 201361) | Soil microbial communities from uranium-contaminated site in the Upper Colorado River Basin, Wyoming, United States - RVT153D57 (version 2) ...
GCCGAGGCGGTGCTGCCGCTCCCCGACGACGGCCTCTACCGCGGCGACGGCGTCTTCGAGGTCATCCGTCTCTACGGCGGCCGCCCGTTCGCCCTCGGCGAGCACCTCGACCGGCTTGAGCGGTCGGCCGCCGCGATCCACCTGCCGGCCGACCGCGCAGCGATCGAGGGCGAGCTCGCAGCGCTGCTCGCCGAGCACGGCGACGGCGACGCCCAGCTGCGGATCATCCTGACGCGGGCCGGGCGCCGGATCCTGCTGGTCGAGGCGCTCGCACCACGGACGGACAGCGCCGCGGTGGCGACCGTCGAGTACCAGCCCACCGTGATCCTCAACCGCGTCAAGTCGCTCTCGTACGGGGCGAACATGCACGCGACCCGGATCGCCCAGGAACGCGGCGCCGACGAGGCGGTCCTCGTCACCCCGGAGGGGACCGTGCTCGAGCCCCCGACCTCGACGATCTTCTGGGCGGCCGCCGACGGCGTGCTGAAGACGCCCTCGCTCGAGAACGCGATTCTCGACTCGATCACCCGCGATCGCCTGGTCGCCGAGATCGACGTCGTCGAGGGCACCTTCGAAGTGGCCGACCTGCGCGGCGCCGCCGAGGCGTTCCTCGCCTCGACGACGCGCGAGATCCAGCCGATCTCGGCGATCGACGGGCGCGCGCTGGACTGGCCCGGGCCTCGCACCCGCGAGGCGTCGAGGGCGTTCGAGCGGATCGTGAGCGCGGGGCTGGGGACGACCGCGGGCGAGCCGGCGTGAACCTGGAGCTGACCGACGAGCAACGCCTGATCCGGGAGACGGCGCGGGACTTCGTCGACCGGGAGGTGGTCGAACGCGCCCGGGAGAACGACCGCGCGGCCAAGTTCGACCGCGAGCTCGCCGCAATGCTCGGGGAGATGGGCTACCTCGGCGCCCCGGTTTCCGAGGCGTACGGCGGCCGCGGGCTCGACTACGTCTCCTACGGGCTGATCGTGGAGCAGATCGGGCGCGGCGACTCCGCGGCTCGCACCGTGGTCTCGGTCCAGACCTCGCTCGTGTGCGGCTCGATCGAGCGCTGGGGCACCGAGGAGCAGAAGCGCACCTGGCTGCCGCGCCTGTGCTCGGGCGAGGCTCTGGGCTGCTTCGCCCTGACCGAGCCCGACACCGGCTCGGACGCCGCGAGCCTCCGGACCAGAGCCGAACGTATCGACGGCGGCTGGCGCCTGAGCGGTCAGAAGATGTGGATCTCGATGGGGAACTTCGCCGAGCTGGCGCTGATCTTCGCCCAGACCGAGCCGGACTCGGGCCCGAAGGGTCTCGCGTGCTTCCTCGTGCCGACCTCCGACGAGGGGTTCTCGGCTCAGGAGATCCACGGCAAGCTGGGCCTCCGGGCGTCGGACACCGCCTCGCTCGCCCTCGACGGGGTGGAGGTCGCGGACGACGCGATGCTCGGCGCCGTCGGGGACGGCTTCAAGGTCGCGATGTCGGCGCTCGACTCGGGCCGCTACTCGGTGGCCGCCGGATGCGTGGGGATCTGCGACGGTTGCGTCGACTCCTCGGTGAGCTACGCCCAGGATCGGAACCAGTTCGGCGTGCCGCTCGCACGCTTCCAGTTGGTGCAGGAGCTGATCGCCGACATGATCGTCAAGCGCGACGCAGCCCGGCTCCTGGTCTGGCGGGCAGGGATGCTGAAGGACGGGGGAAAGCCGTCGACGATCGAGACGTCGATCGCGAAGCTCTACGCCACCGAGTCGGCCGTCGAGTGCGCCAACGCCGCGATCCAGGTCCACGGCGGCTCCGGCTACGTCGACGACCATCCGGTCGAGCGCTACCTTCGCGATGCCCGTGTCACCACCCTTTACGAGGGCACATCCCAGATCCAGAAGCTAATAATCGGCCGCGATGCGACCGGGATCTCCGCGTTCCTGCCCTATGAGTAGCTGGTGGCCGGCGGCTGGTGGACGCGATGTCTGAGGGGTCCTTGGTCGAGGAGGAGCGCCACGGGGCCGTCGCGCTGTTGAGGCTGAATCGGCCCGATGCGCGCAACGCACTGTCGCCCGAGCTGATGGAGGAGCTGGGCGCCGCGCTCGAGCGCGGCGACCGCGACCCCGAGGTGCGGGCGATCGTCCTCGCCGGCAGCGACGAGGCCTTCGCCGCCGGCGCCGACATCCGGGCGCTCCGAGACCGCTCGTTCGGCGAGGCGCTCTTCCACCCCACCTCCGTTTTCTGGAAGCGGGTTGCAGGCTGCCGCACGCCGCTGATCGCCGCCGTCTCCGGCTTCGCGCTCGGCGGCGGCTGCGAGCTGGCGCTCGCCTGCGACATGATCGTCGCCTCCGACACGGCGGAATTCGGCCAGCCGGAGATCACGCTCGGGATCATCCCCGGGGGCGGCGGCACCCAGCGACTGGTACGGGTGCTCGGCAAGCAGCGCACGATGGAGCTGGTCCTCACCGGTCGGCGGTTCACCGCCCGGGAGGCGTTCGCCTGGGGGCTCGTCAACCGGGTCTCGACCGGCGGCGCCTGGCTGAACGAGGCGATCGACCTCGCGCGGGTTGTGGCCTCGGGCCCTCCTGTCGCGGCGAAGCTAGCCAAGCAGGCCGTTCTGGCCGCGGACGAGGCCGGCCTGAGCGCCGGCCTCGAACAGGAGCGCCGGCTCTACGAGCTCGCGATGGCGACCGAGGACCGAGTCGAGGGCATGACCGCCTTCCTCGAAAAGCGCAAGCCCGACTTCCAGGGGCGATGAGTTGACCAAAGGCCCGATCGGGGTGCTCGGCGCCGGCACCATGGGCGCCGGGATCGCGCAGCTCGGCTGTCTCGGCGGGTTCGAGGTGAGGCTCCACGACGCCGACCCGCAGGCGCTGGCGACCGGCGCCGACCGCCTGGAGGCGGCGCTCGCCAAGGGCGCGGGCCGCGGGCTGTGGAGCGCAGGCGACGCGGCCGCCGCGGTGGGCAGGCTCACGACAACTCTGAACGCCGGCGAGCTGGCGGGCTCCGAACTGGTGATCGAGGCCGCCCCGGAGGATCTGGAGCTGAAGCGTGACTTGTTCGACCGGCTGGCGGCGATCTGCGGCCCCGAGGCGATCCTCGCGACGAACACCTCGTCGTTGCCGGTGAGCGAGATCGCAGCGCGAGTCGACGCCCCCGAGCGGGTCTTGGGCATGCACTTCTTCAACCCGCCGGCGCTGATGCGCCTGGTCGAGATCGTCGCCGGCGAGCGGACGTCCGAGTACACGGTGCGCCGGGCGGCAGCCCTGGCACGGGAGATGAAGCGCGAGCCGGTCCGCGCCACCGACTCGCCCGGGTTCATCGTCAACCGCTGCAACCGCCCATACTCCCTGGAGGCGCTGCGGATGCTGGGCGAGCGATTCGCGACCCACTCCGAGATCGACGCCGCGATGCGCGGCGCGGGCTACCGGATGGGCCCGTTCGAGCTCCTCGACCTGATCGGGATCGACGTGAACCTCGAGGTCGCGCGCTCGTTCTACCGGCAGCGACCCGAGCCCCGCTGGGAGCCGCACCCGATCCAGGAGGAGATGGTCGAGGCCGGCCGCCTCGGCCGCAAGACCGGTGCCGGGTTCTACGAGTACCGGGCGGGCCGCAAGGTCGAGCCCGTTCCGCCCCCGGGGCGCCGGCCGCCCGACCCCGGGGCGATCGTCGAGCGGATCGTCGCTCAGCTCGTCAACGAGGCGACCTTCGCGGCGGACGAGGGAGTCGCGAAGCCCGACGACATCGACACCGCGATGCGGCTCGGGCTGAACCATCCACGCGGGCCGTTCGAGTGGCAGCGCGAGCTCGGCGCCGACGTCGTCGTGGCGGTGTTGAACGAGCTGGCCGAGTCGCAGCGCGAGCCCGAGCGCTACCGGCCGGCGCGGGGGCTGCTGGCGGCGACCGCAGGCTCGGGGCAGGGCTGAGGCAGGCTCTGCTCGGGCTTGCGGCGGGTGCCCGGCAGGCGCCCCTCGGCCGCCAGGTAGGAGCCGCCGACGATCAGGGCGAGGCCCGCGATCGTCGACACGCTGATCGTCTCGTCGAGCAGGGTCGCCCCGTAGACGACCGCGAACGCTGGCGCCAAGTAGGTGACGACGAAGGTACGGGCCGGGCCGACGCGGGCCATCAGGTCGTAGAAGATCGCGAAGGCGATCCCGGTGCCGAGGACGCCGAGCGCAACGACGGCGGCGACCGGGCCGGCGCTGGGAGTCTCGGAGGGGGCGGTGAGGATCGCGGCTGGGGCGAGCAGCAAGGTCGAGGCGACCATGACCCAGGCGGCGATGCCCGTGGGTGGCGCGCCGGCCAGCCCGTGCTTGGCGATGAAGGCGCCGACGGCGTAGCCGAGGCTCGCGAGCAGGATCGCGGCGCCGCCAAGGAGCTCGGCCGAGGTCCCGCTGAGATCGACCCCCAAGAGGAGCCCGACCCCGACGAGCCCGGCGACGATGCCCCACATCCGAGCGCCCTGCGAGCGCTCCTCGTGGTCGAGGCGGATCGCCAGGAGCGCCGTGAACAGCGGCGTCGACGCGACCAGGATCCCGGCCAGCCCGGATGAGATCTCCTCCTCGCCCTCGGCGATCAGCAGGAACGGGCCGGCGACCTGCACTGCCGCGAGCAGCGCAACGACCCAGACCCTGGCGCCCGGCAGGCGCAACTGGCCCCGTAGCGCGGCGAACGGGACCAGCACCATCGCCGCCAGTGCGATCCGCCCCCACGCGACCATCGACGGGGAGAGGTCGCGGACCCCGATCTTGATGAACATGTAGCTCGCACCCCAGATCGCGGCGAGGCACAGCAGCATCGTCCATGACCTACGGTCCATCATCCGAGAGTAGTGGCGACGCCCTGGCACCCCCATCGGATTTGCTGATCACCGCGATTCGAGAAGCTGATGAGCCTGCTGTAGCCTCACCGGAGCATGCAGGCGGGCAGTGCAGGTCGGCTCAAGATCGCGGGCGCGGTACTCGCCCTGGGATTGTTCGCGGTAACCGCCCTGTCGATGGGCGCGAGTTCGGCCGGCGCGGGGGACCCGGCGCCCGAGCTGCTGCCCGATCTGGTGGTGCCCGCGCCCGAGGAGCTGCAGCTGGACAAGGCGGGCAAGCGGCGAATCCTTCGGTTCTCGCACACGACGGCGAATATCGGCATCGGCCCACTCGAGATCTCGCCGGACCCGGAGGCGGACAGCTGCGCCAGCCACGACGAGCTCTGGTTCGATGCCGATCAGTACGTCTACTCAGACGGGAACGGCTCGGGAGAGTTCGAACGTGGTTCGGACGGCCCCCCTGAGACGAGAAACGTCGGCTGCATGTACTTCCACGAGAAGCATGACCACTACCACTTCAGGGACTTCGCGCGGTACAGGCTCTACCGCGAGCGAACGGGACGCGTGGCCGCGAGGTCCGACAAGGTCTCGTTCTGCGTCTTCGACCTGGAGGTGTTCCCACCGGGGGTGCCGGGCTCGGAGCGGTTCTACTCGAGCAAGAGCTGCCAGAGGAGCGACGGGACTCACGGGATATCCGTGGGGTGGGCGGACGTCTACCGCATGTTCACGCCGGGCCAGGAGCTGAATGTGACCGGGAAGCGCCGTGGGCGCTACTGCCTGGTCGCGATCGCGGATCCGGACGACCGTCTGGCCGAGGTGAACAACGCCAACAACGTCCGGCGTCTGCGCATTGCGCTCCGTCCCTACAAGGGCGTCGTCAAGCGGCTCGACGGGCGCTGCAAGGGCGTCTAGCGCGCCGACCGTACTGTAGGCTCCGCCCGGCATGGACGCGGGGGCAGCATCGGGGAGGCTGGGACTCGCGGCACTGGTGGCTGCCTGCGCGGCGATGCTCGCGACGGGCCTGGTGGTGTCCGCGGACTCGGCGCATTCGGGAGTGGGATCCGGCGACCTGAAGCCGGACCTGAAGGTCCAGCCGCCACATGAGCTTTACATCGCCGAGGGCGGCAAGGAGCTCCGGCTCCGCGTCTCCAACACCGTGGCCAACGTCGGCACCGGCCCGCTGGAGATCCAGGGCGACGGGAACGCGTGCTCAACCGATGACATCGACGGGCGTCGAACCGTGCAGCGGATCTTCCAGGACGACCCTGGCCACGCGGAGTCGCTCGGATTTTTCATCCGGGGCGAGGATGAGGGTTTCGCGGAGCGCCAGGCCGGATGCTCACGGTTCCACCCGAGGCACGACCACTGGCATTTCGACAACTTCGCCCGTTACACGCTCTACGACGAGGAGACCGGACGGCGCGCCAGGGGCTCGCGCAAGGTCTCGTTCTGCGTGATCGACACCGGGCACCCGTTCCCCGATCTGCCCGGCTCGCCCACAGTTCAGAACGGGCCCTACTACCCCCAGGATCCGGATCACCCCAAGATCCCGACCTGCTCAGCGACCAGCATCGACGGCCTGTCGATCGGATGGGAGGACACCTACGGCGCCTCCCTTCCCGGTCAGGGCATCAAGGTGACTGGTCTGAGGCGCGGCGCCTATTGCCTCGTGATCGAGGCGGACCCTGCCAGCCTGGCGCTTCCAGGCGGAGTCCTCGACGAGATCGAGGAAGTCGCCAACAACACTCGCTCGGTTCGCTTGCGGCTGCGCGCCCGCAAGGGCGTCGTCAACCGGCTCGGCCCGGACTGCAAGAGCTTCTAGCTCGAGGCTGCGGTCGCCTCGGCGGCCTCAGCGACTCCGCCCGCCTCGGCCGCGCCCGCCTGGCCGTACCAGTGGGCCTCTGGTGAGGGGGGCATATCGCGCAGGTACCACTCGGCGTCGAGCGCGCCCATACAGCCCGTACCGGCTGCGGTGACCGCCTGGCGGTAGGTGTGGTCGACCAGGTCGCCGATCGCGAACACGCCCGCGAGGTTGGTGCGCGTCGAGGGGCCCTCGGTGACCACATAGCCGTTCTCGTCGACCCGGACCTGGTCGGCGACCAGCTCCGAGCGCGGGATGTGGCCGATCGCCACGAACGCGCCACCCACCTCCATCTCCTCGGTCTCGCCGGAGTCCGCGTGCCGCAGGCGAACCGCGCGCAGCTTGCCGTCGTCGCCGGCGACGAACTCCTCGGGGACGTACGGGGTCGTGAACTCGATGTTCTCGGTGCCCCGAGCCCGCTCGAGCATGATCTTGGAGGCGCGAAACTCGTCCCGCCGGTGGACGATCTGAAGCTTCGAGGCGTACTTGGCGATGAACATCGCGTCCTCCATCGCCGAGTCGCCGCCGCCGATCACCACGACCTCCTCGCCCTTGAAGAAGGCGCCGTCGCAGACGCCGCAGGTCGAGACGCCGCGGCCGCCGAGCTCGAGCTCGCCGGGGATGCCGAGGCGCCGGGGCTCGGCGCCCATCCCGAGGATCACCGTCTTCGCCTGGTGCTCCTCGTCGCCGAGGAAGACCCGCTGGAGGCCGCCGTCGATGAGCTCGAGACGGGTCGCGTCGTCGGTGACGAACCTGGTGCCGAAACGCTCTGCCTGGGCGCGGAACTCGTTCATCATCTCCGGGCCCATGATCCCCTCGGGGTAGCCCGGATAGTTCTCGACATCGGTCGTGTTCTGGAGCTGACCGCCCCACTGGAAGCCCTCGATCACGAGCGGCTCCAGGTTGGCGCGGGCAGCGTAGAGCGCCGCCGTGTAGCCGGCGGGCCCGCCGCCGACGATGATCAGGTTCTCGACTTTGTCGTTCATGAGGCCCTCGATATGCGAGATCCATGTCCTACCGGACGGGTGGACGTAGTTTCGCGCCTTACGTCGCTCACTGAATGCATCATACTTTACTTTCTGAAGTAGCAGACCCCCCCGGAAGCGTTTCAGACAGCTCGGTGCCCACCGGGACGTGCGCACGCTGATCCTCCCAGCGCTGGACCGTCTTTCGCAGCTGGAGGAACGCGACGATCCCCGGAGGGAGCGGCAACCAGAAGGCGATCACCCGGTAACAGAGGACCGCCGCGAACACCACGGCGCCGGGCAGGCCGAACAGCACGAAGGTGCCGATCATGCCCGCGTCGACGGCCCCCACGCCGCCGGGCGCGAACGGGAACAGGTTCGCCACCATGCCGACGAAGAAGCCCTGGACGATCACGGCCCCGCCCACGGTCACGCCGAACGCCTTGAAGCTCGCCCAGAGGATCGCGATGTTCGCCGCCCAGAAGCCAACCGCGCCGACCAGCGCGAGGCCCCCCTTCGGGGCGTTGCGGACGATCGCCATCGCCAGCCGCGTCCCAGCGGCCATCGTCTCGGGGACCGTCGCGAGCCGCACCCCGAGCCTCCCCAGACGCGACTCCGGCGACGACTCCGCCAGCCGGCGCTGGAGGTCGCCCGGGATCAGCGCGATCAGGAGGAAGGCGACGATCAGCCCGCCGGCGATCGCGGCCGGCACGATCGTCAGGCCCGCGGGGTCGGGCCCCGAGAGGACCTCAGTCTCCAGCAGCACTCCGTTGATCACCAGCGTGAACATGTAGACCGCGTAGAGCAGGACCAGGAAGGCGACCATTCGCGCGGCCGACTGGCGCCGCGGCATCCCCGCCTTGCGAAGCGCCCAGTAGGTCAGGACGATGCCGCCGGCCCCGCCCGCCGAGAACAGGCGCGTGGCCGCCAGCCCCGCCATCGTGATCTGGTAGCTCTCGCCCCAGCGCAGCTGGAGCTGCTCGCCGACGATCCCCTTGAACAGGGCGACGTAGGAGAAGTACATGAGGACGCTGAACGCGAGCGCGGTCGCGATCCAGACGGGGTCGCCGTCGCCGAGCTTCCGGACCCCGTCCTCCACTCCGACCAGCTTCGGGAACAGGAAGTAGATCGCGGCAACGACGAGCAGCACCGCGACTACGGTCTGGGCAATCCGCCTAGGGTCCTGGAAGAACGACGGCTCCTGGTTCTCGCCCTCGTCCCCCTCTTCATAAAGCGGACCGTCTGCGTCCGGACGGGACATGGGACTTGATACTTGCAGGCGCGTCAGCGGCGCCGCGAGCCAGGTCGTGGGTTTGCGATCCGCTCGAGGCGCTGGATCGCGGCGCTGACCCGCGAGACCACCGGATCGGCGACCGGCTCCCCGGTCCGGACCAGGGCGACGAGGGCGGCGCCGGCCGCCAGGTCGGAGACGTAGTGCTCCCCGAGGTAGACGAGCGCGAACCCGAGGGTGAGGGCGTAGGCCCAGCCCACCGCGCCCGCCACCGAGCCGGTTTCGCGCAGGAGCAGCGCCGCCATGACGGAGCTGCCGAAGTGAAGCGAGGGCATCGCCGCCCACGGATTCCCCCCGAGCGAGTCGTACAGGTGCGGCCACGCGTCGCCCCAGACCCGCTCGCCGACGTCGACCATCAGCCGGCGGACGCGCTCGTCGGCGTAGCCGTTCTCCGCGGCCCACCAAGGCGGGGCGGTCGGGACCGCGAAGTACCCGACGCAGCCGAGGTCGTAGGTCGCGGCCATCTGCCGCGCCGCCCGCGGGAAGCGGCGGTCGGAGGGGTCGAGGTCGTCGTCGCGCAGCAGCACGTAGACGAGCGTTGCGTGGGGTACGAAGAACCAGGCCCAGTGGACCAGCGAGAGGAACCGGTCGAGCGCGTTCGGCTCGGCCGGATCGGCGAGCGCGCGCTGCAGCCGGGCGTTCGGCAACTCGCCGCCGCCGATTGCGCGGTCGAGACGGATCGGATACCGGATCCGAAGCCGCCGCCGGAGCCCTTCGGGGTCGTCGTAGGGGATCTCGTGGGCCATCGTGAACCCCCACATCTGAAGCGCGTAGAGCGCGACATCCCGGGCACGGGTGCGCGGTTTCAGCACGGCGAGCGCCGGGGGGCCCACCGCGGCGAATGCGATCGTGGTCGCCGGCTTCAGGCCGAGGCGCCGGCGGAGGGGCGGCAGAGCGATCGACGCGACGACCGCCGCCGCGGCTCCTGCACGGACCGCGGTGCGCCATGCCGGAGCGGGCCGGCGGGATGGTCGGCGGAACCGGCGCACGGGCGCGGCGAGTATAGGAAGGCCGGGTCGGGAGCTCGGCGCCCCCGGCGACCTACTATCCCTCGCCGGCCCTGATCGGGTCGGAACCGGCGGAAAGCCGCCAAGCCAGGGGCAGCCTCCAGGACAACCGTCCAGGCGTCGCGCCGACCGTCGGGGGAGCGTCGCGGCGCCGCTCCCTCCGATTAGAATGGCGCCGCCGTGAGGCCTCCGACGTCCCGTCTGACCATGCTCGGCCGCGCCCTCGCGGTCGCGACCCTTGCCCTCGCCGTGTTCGCGGTTCCGGCGAGCGCCGCCATCGCTCCCGACTCCGCACAGTCCCCGAACGCCGAGGAGATCCGTACGGCGTACTGGGTGATGCTCGCGGTGGCGCTGGTGATCGGCGTCGCGCTACTGGCGGGCCTGCTCACGGCGACCCGGCGGTTTCGCGCCCGCGGCGAGGCGCGCGAGCCGCGCCGGCTGACCGCCGGACGCGGGGTCGTCGGCCGCGTGGGGGCTGCGCTAGGCGCCCTTGCCGTCGCGATCTTCGTGTTCGGCGTCGTCATGACCGGCGACGCGCGCGAGGCCGAGGCCGACGAGTCCGCCGAGTCGCTCGACATCGACGTGATCGGCCAGCAATGGCTGTGGCGGTTCGAATACCCGGACTCGCAGAGCGAGACGATCGCCACGGTCTTCTCCTACACCGAGCTCGTGGTCCCCGTCGACACGACGATCAACCTGTCGTTCGACTCGACCGACGTCCTCCACCGCTGGTTCATCCCGGCGCTGGGCGGCCAGGTCGAGGCCGTGCCGGGCGAGGTCGTCGAGACCTCGTTCCGCGCGGACGAGGAGGGCGTCTACGAAGGCCAGTCGACTCAGTTCTCCGGCACCGCCTACCCTGCGATGCGCGCCTCGGTGCGAGTGGTGTCCCAGGATGAGTACGAGGAGTACGTGGCCGGGCTTGCGGAGGACCTCGCCGCCGCGCAGGAGGACGTCGCGCTTCAGGCGGCCGAGGAAGCCGCCGCCGAGGAGGGTGCGGAGTGAGCCCGCCCACCGTCGCCGAGCGCCACCCCGAGGTCGTCACCCGCGGCGTGCACCGGCCGCCGGCCGCCTGGATCGAGACGGCGACGAGCGCCGACCACAAGGCCGTGGCGAGGCTCTGGATGGGCACGTCGCTGACGTTCCTGGCGGTCACCGCCGTGCTGTTCGCGCTGACCCGCGTGCAGCTGATCGTCCCGGACTCGACGATCATCGTCCCCGAGGTCTTCAACCGGATCCTCACGGCCACGAACGTCACCGCCATCGTGCTCTTCGCGGTGCCGTTCACCTGCGGCCTGATCGGCTACATCGTCCCGCTGCAGATCGGCGCCCGCAGCGTCGCACTCCCCCGTCTCAACCAGCTTGGTTACTGGCTCTACGCAGCCGGCGGGTTGATGATCTACGCGAGCTTCCTCTACACCGTGCCCGAGACGGCCCTCTCGCCCCTGCCGCCGCTCTCCGATGACGTGTTCTCGCCGTCGAACGGCGTCGACGCCTGGGTCGGCGGCGTGGCGCTCGCGGCGCTCGGGTTCGTCTGCTTCGCGATCAACCTGGTCGCGACCCTGCGGAACATGCGGGCCCCGGGCCTCGCCTGGCGGCGCGCTCCGATCCTCACCTGGGCGGCGGGCGCGATCGGCTACGTGCTGCTGGTGGTCGGCCCCGCGATGCTGGCGGCGCTGACGATGCTGACCGTGGACCGGCACTTCGACGGGGTCTTCTTCGACCCGGGCGAGGACGGCGAGCCGCTCCTGTTCTCGCACCTGAGCTGGATCTTCTTCACCGGCTGCCACACGATCCTGGTCCTCGGCGCCGTCGCCGTGATCTCGGAGATCGTCCCGACGTTCGCGCGCAAGCCGCTGTTCAGCCACCGGGCGGCGGCAGGGTCGGTGGTCGCGATCGCCGTGCTCGGCGTCCTCGCCTGGATGCAGAACATGTACGCGTCGCCGATCCCCGAGGGGTTCGCGTACCTGGCGATGGCCGCCGCGGTCGGCCTGCTGGTGCCGATCGGGCTCCTCTACTTCACCTGGACGGCGACGATGTGGCAGGGCTCGGTTTCGACCCGGGCCCCGCTCGGGCTGGCGCTCGCCGCCGCGATCGCCCTCGTGTTCGGGCTGGGCGGCCAGTTGATGACCTCGGTCGTCCCGGTCGGGCTCCAGCTCGAGAACACGACTGCGGCGCAGCAGGGCACGATCATGGTCGTCGTCGGCTTCACGCTCGCGGCCTTCGCCGCGCTCCACTACTGGCTGCCGAAGGTCAGCGGCCGGTCGGTCGCGGAAGGCCCGGCCAAGGCCGCCTCGGGCCTCGTCCTCGGCGGCGCGATCGTGTTCGCCTTCGCGATGTTCTTCGCGGGCCTCGAGGGCCAGCCGGTCGACGTCTTCCGCTACTACGAGAACGAGGGCGTCTCCACGCTCAACCTGATCGCGTCGGTGGGCGCGTTCGCGCTGACGCTCGGGATCCTGGTCGAGCTCGGGAACCTGGCCGCGTCGTACAACGGAGGGCGGCCGGTGGGTCATGACCCCTGGGGCGGCTCGACCCTCGAATGGTTCGCGCTCTCGCCGCCGCCGCCGCACAACTTCGACGCCGTCCCGGACGTCCGCAGCGCCGAGCCGCTGCGCGACATCCGCGAGGCGATCCGCGAGCGCGAGGCCGCGTACGTGCCGCCGGCCCCACTCGAGCCGAGCGCGCCGCCGCCGCCCGAGCCCGTGGAGCCCACCGCCCCCACGCTCGAGCCCGAACAGGTCGCCGAGGAGCGCGTCGACGAGCCGATCGGCGAGTCTTCACGACCGGGCACGACCGCGACCGAGCCCGAGGCTCCGGCCGAGGCCGACGGCTCGGGCGACGCGGACGGGGCAGCCGGAGCGGACGGCGACGACTCGTCAATATCCTGAGGCCGATGGAACCCGTCGCGCCTCGCGGCGGCGGAGCCGCCGAGCTGGCCCGGTTCCGTCGCCTCGTCACCGCAACGATCGCCGCCACATTCGTGCTGATCCTGATCGGCGGCATCGTGCGGGTCAGCGACTCGGGGCTGGGCTGCGGGCCCGAGGGCTCCGGGACGCATGGTTGGCCGCTCTGTGAGGGCGGGGTGCTGCCGGCCGCGTCGGCGGAATCGGTGATCGAGTACACGCACCGGATCACCGCCGGGATCGTCGCCGTGCTGATGCTGGTGTGCGCGTGGCACGCCTGGCGCCACCTTCGCGAGCACCGCTGGATCGTCGGCGGCTCGATCGCCGCGGGCATCCTGGTGCTGGCGCAGGCGGCGCTCGGCGGCCTGACGGTCGAGGAGGGCCTGCACGAGTACCTGGTCGCCGCCCATCTCGGGCTGGCGATGCTGTTCCTCGGCGTGCTGCTGGCGCTGCGCCGGCTCGGCTCGGAGCCACAGCCGGCCCCGGCCGAGGGCAGCCGGCGCCTGCGCGGCCTGACGCTGGTGACCGCCACCCTGATCCTCGCGACGATCGTCGCCGGCGGCCTCGTGGCCGGCACCGAGGGCGAGGGGACGCCGACGGAACCGGTCCTGGGCGCCCACACCGCCTGCGGCGAGCAGTTCCCGACCTGCGTCGACCGCTTCATGCCGTTCGGCGAGGACCGCCTGATCGACATCCAGCTCACGCATCGCCTGTTCATGTACCTGACTGCGATCGCGGTGCTCCTGCTGGTCATCGCGGCGGTGCGCGAGCGCGCGAGGAGCCGCTCGTTCCTGGCCCTCGGCGGGCTGGTCCTGGCTCAGATCGCGCTCGGCGCCGCCAACGTCTGGCTCGGCAAGCACGCCGGCTTGATCCTCGCCCACCTGACCCTCGGCACGATCGTCTGGGCCACCGCTGTTTACGCTTGGACGACCCTGATGCCCGTCCCCGCCCCCAGCTCCGCCGCCGTGCGCCGCTCCGAGGCGAAGGCGGCGCCTGCTTGATGGAGAGCACCACCGCCAAAGCTCCGAACCTGGTCCGGCCCAGTGGCGCCGCTGCGACGGCGACGTTCCTCTCGCACCTGCGCGACTACGTCGCGCTGACCAAGCCGCGGATCATCTCGCTGCTCCTGGTCACGACGGTCGCGACGATGGTGGTCGCGGCGCCCGACGGCCTCGCGCTCTCGACCGTGCTCTGGACGATGCTGGGCGGCTACCTCGCAGCGGGCGGGGCCGGGGCGATCAACCACTACCTGGACCGCGAACGCGACGCGCGCATGGCGCGCACGCGGGGGCGGCCCCTGGTCGCCGGCAGGATCGAGCCGCTCCACGGCCTCTACTTCGGGATCGCCCTCGGGGTGCTGGCGTTCGCGCAGCTCGCGATCACCGTGAACCTGCTCGCCGCCGCGCTGGCGATGGCCGGGCTTCTCGGCTACGTCCTGGTCTACACGATGTGGCTGAAGCCGTTGACGCCGCAGAACATCGTGATCGGCGGCGCTGCCGGCGCGGTGCCGCCGCTGGTCGGCTGGGCCGCGGCGACCGGAGGCCTGGCCTGGGAGGCGCTGTATCCGTTCGCGATCGTGTTCCTCTGGACGCCGCCCCACTTCTGGGCTCTCTCGCTGCTGATCAAGGACGACTATGCGCGCACCGGCGTCCCGATGCTGCCGGTGGTGCGCGGCGACGAGGCGACCAGACGCCAGATCGTCGTCTATGCGGCGGTCCTCGCCCTCTTCACCCTTGTTCCGGTCGCCACCGGGCTGTTCGGCGGCGTCTACCTGGTGGCCGCGGCGGCCCTGGGCGCCGGGTTCCTGGGCCTGGCGATCCGGCTCGCCCGGCACCCGTCGCGCGCCGCCGCGCTGCGGCTGTACCTCTCCTCGCTCGCCTACCTCGCGCTGCTGTTCGGCGCGATGGCGATCGACCGCTCGCTGTAGGATCCCGGCGATGGACCGACGGCTCGCCGAGCGGAACCTGCGCAGCGGCCTCGTCGCCGCGTCGATCGCGGTCGGCGCGTTCGCGCTCGCGTTCGTGTTCGCGATCTTCTACATCGGCTGATGAGCGACAACGGCGTCCCACAGGCAACCGAGCTGGTCTACGTGCCCGAGCCGTCGTGGCTGCCGGCGGTCACGGCGCTCGGGGTTGCAGGAGTCCTGGCCGGAGTCTTCGTCTGGTGGCCCTACGGGGTGATCGGCGGGGTGATCGCCCTCGTCAGCATGATGGTGATGCTCCGCGGCACCAACCGCAACGTGGAGCGCCTGCCGCGCCGGCAGAAGCTCACCACCGCGGTACTGCCGCCCGTGCCGCCCCGCAAACGGGCCGAGTAGAGCTCAGACCGAAGCGGCCTCGGAGTCGGGGGACGTCATGCTCGACGTCGCGCCGTCCGAGGTCCATACGCGCATGATGTCGCGCATCGAGAGGACGCCTACGAGCTCGCCGCGCTCGACCACGACCAGATG
>Ga0299914_10001563_pt1 | contig 15254 bp, 12 predicted proteins | sample RVTome_10_FD_201361 | JGI IMG/M metagenome (GOLD analysis project Ga0299914, IMG submission 201361) | Soil microbial communities from uranium-contaminated site in the Upper Colorado River Basin, Wyoming, United States - RVT153D57 (version 2) ...
GCCATGCGAATTTCCTGAGAAATCGACGTGTGGGCAGCCATCGTGCGGGGTACGGCTGTTGCTGGCGTGCACCGCACGTAGACAGCGGGGTGCGCACGCGGCTTCCGTTCTCCTCCGGGTCCGGAAACGGCCGGCGGTCTCGCAGCGGCGGCTGGCCTTGCTGCCAGCACCCTGCTGTTTACGCCCCACCGGCAGCACGCCTCGCCGGGCCGGTTCCTCCCGGCCCGGCGTCGGCCCACGGGGCCGTTCGCGAACGGCCCGTCGCTTCATCGACTCGCCGGTCGCCGGGGCTTGGGTCTCGGGACTCGGGGCTCGGGCACTCTCGACTGGTGCCTGGGCATCGGTTGCGGCAACTTTCACTCCGATCCTCGACAACCCGTCGCCGCGCCCCGAGTCCCGAGCCCCCCAGTCCCGATTCCGGCTCTAGCCCTTCGGGTAGTCGGGGTGAGCCTTGATCTCCCGGATCTGCAGGATGTGGCGTTGCGAGTGCGTCGAGATCATCAGGAACCACTGATACACGTCGATGTTCCCCTCGAGTGTCTTCCTCGATCGGAGATCGCCGCTGGTGGTCTTCGCATACACGACCATCGTGGCCCTGAGCCTCCGGAACTCGCCGAGCGAGCCGCCGACGTCCTTCCACCTGCCCGTCGGCACCCGCGCCTCGCCGGTGGTCGTCCGGCGCGTACGATCGATGCCGTACCACAGAATACCGGCGTCCGTGCCCTCGAGTTTCTCGGTGGTCGGCGGCTGCTTCATCGAGTTCTGGAGCCGCTCCCAGTACTGCGGCTCCGCAATCGCCAGGTGCTCGACGACGTCCATGATGCTCCAGCTGTCGGGGGTCGCGCGGAACCGGAGCTGCGCGGGCGAGAGGCCTTCGACTTCGCTGACCAGCCAGCCCTCGGTCATGTCGAAGTGTGCCAGCAGGCGCTGTCGATCGGCATCGGTCATGCCCTGCGCCGCGGGCGATGCCGTGAGGAGGCACGCAATGAGGAGAAATGAGGAGAGTTGCTTCATGCCGGCATGCTGGTCCAGCCGAGGGCGCACGTCAATCGCGTTCGTCCCGCATTCGCGACGGTTCGTCACAAAGTTCCGCGGGGCTGACGGGCGGCCGGTCCGGTCGCCCGGCTGGTGCAGTCCCCGGCTGGCCGCGAGCGGTCATCGCGACCGCTGTCGCCGAGCGGGCCGAAGGCCTGCGGCGGCACGGTGGTGGTGACGATGAACGCGCCCGAGCGGCTCATCGTGTCAATCGTCGGCGCCGCCTGCCCGTGGCCGTGAAACTCCGGGCGACGGCGCGTCAGTGGACGCGCGTGGAGACCGGCGGCGTGAGGACGGAGGCGCCGCGGGGCGGCGGGCGGCGGATCGGGTCCGGGCCGGGCTCCTCGCTGAAGCCCGCGAGCACCGCGTCGAAAACGGCCCGGTCGTACCGCGACTGCGTGGCCCACGCAATCACCTGATGGAAGGCTCGCCGGCCGGCAATCGTCGTGTGCAGGTACTTGACCCAGGTATTGTCGTGGAATCCTTCGATCTCGTACTGCACCGCGTCATGGCCGGCGACGACATCGTGGTGCGGATCGCCGATCCGCACGACGTGGATGCCGCGCGCGAGGAGGCCCAGCGTGATCGTGGCGTGATCGTGCACCGTGACGCCGAGCGCATAGTCTTCCAGCGACTCGCTGATCACGATGACGTGGCGCCCGTGCTGCGGATCGATGGCCTGTACCCCGGCGCCTTCGTTGAGGTCGCGGGCCTGCCGCCAGCCCGCGGGCAGCCGGAGGCGGGCGAGGCACAGTTCGCCGTCGGCGAGCGTCGGGCCCGCCGGACGAGCCCAGCGGACCACTCCGCGCAGGCGCCCGCGGGAGAGGACGAGCAACGAGACGGTAATCAGGGCGACGATAATGTCCATCGGATCGCAGTCCGGGCCGGCAGCTGAGCGGTTCATGCGAGGTTCGTGCCTATCAGCTTTCAGCTCTCAGCTCTCAGTTGTCCGCGGGGCCGGGGCCCGGGGCCGAATCCCGCCCGTCCCCTCGACGTCTCCGGAACTGCGCCATACTGGGAAGTTCAGGCAGGGAGGGCGGCATGCGAGGCGTGACGGGGCTGCATCACGTGACGGCGATTGCCGGGCCGGCGCAGGAGAATCTCGACTTCTACGCGGGGGTGCTCGGGATGCGGCTGGTGAAGAAGAGCGTGAACCAGGACGATCCGGGCACCTACCATCTGTTCTACGCGGACGCGGAAGGGCACCCGGGAACGGATCTCACCTTCTTTCCGTGGGCGCACATGGCGCCGCCACGGGAGGGGCATGGCCTCAGCACCGAGGTCTCGCTGACCATACCGCCGGGCAGCCTGGACTACTGGGGGGCGCGGCTCGAGCGCTACGGCGTGGAGACGGGCCGGACCGAGACGCGCTTCGGCGCACGGGCCGTGCCGCTGGTCGACCCGCACGGCCTGCGCGTGGCCCTCGTCGAGGCCCCGGACGCGCTCGCACGGACGTTCACGCCCTGGGACGGCAGCCCCGTGCCTGTCGAGCGGCAGATCCGCGGGCTCGAAGGCGCGCGGATGCGGGAGCGCGATCTCGAGCCCACCACGGCGTTTCTCACCGGCGTGCTCGGCTTCGCGCACGTGGCGACCGAGCATGGCTGGCACCGCTACGGCGTGCGCGGCGGCGGGTCTGGCGCGTGGATCGATCTGCAGGCGGCGCCCGACGCGCGCCGCGGCGCGTGGGGCGTGGGCAGCATCCATCATCTGGCCTGGCGGGTGGATGACGCCGCGCACCAGCTCGACGTGCGGGCGCGCATCGACGCCGCCGGCCGCCGGCCGACCCCGGTGATCGATCGGTTCTGGTTCGAGTCGGTGTACTTCCTCGAGCCGGGCGGCGTGCTGTTCGAGCTGGCGACCGAAGGGCCCGGCTTCGCGATTGACGAGGATCCGGAGCGGCTCGGCGAATCGCTGGTGCTGCCGCCCTGGCTCGAGCCGCAGCGCGCCGCCATCGAGGCGGCGCTGCCCGTGCTCCAGGCGCCGGCCCCCGCGATCCGCTGAGCCGAGAGCAGCCCGGACTCTTCATGAGACCGCTGAAGAGTCGACCTTCGGGAGGTCGACTCCGGGCCGGGTTGCCGGGCTAGCGTCCCGTCGGCCCGTTCGTCACCGTCGATCGATCCTCGTAGGGCCGGAGGTGCCACTCGAAGAAGGTCCACGTCCGGTTCCAGGAATCGCGCTGGTCCGGCGAGTCGTCGCGCTCGAGCGTCTCGAGGTTCACCCGCCGGTTGAACGTGTGTCCCCCGCTCGCCGGGCCAGGCACCGGCTCGACGTACACGCGGGTCTCGGCGAGATCCGGTTTGCGCGAGCGCAGCGCATCGACGATCTGCTGGTTCTCCACGAAGTCCACGTCGGTATCGTTGGTGGCGACGTGCACCAGCAGCGGCACCCGCAGCGTGTCGACGTGGTAGAGCGGCGACCGCGCGATGTATTCGTCCCTCTTTTCGAAGGGCAGCCCCTGGATCCGCTCCTGCGTGGCGAAGCTCCGCTGGTAGCGGGGGCCCTTGTAGGACAGCCGGAAGACCAGGTTCGTGACCGGGACCATCGCGGCCGCCGCCTTGAAGGGATGTTCGTCGCGGAACACCGAGAAGAGCGCGATGTAGCCGCCGTGGCTCCAGCCCATGATGCCGATCCGCTCCGGGTCCACGTGGGGCAGCGTCTTCAGGTAGTCCACCGCGCTGATCACGTCGTCGACCTCGTAGCCGCCGTAGTCGATCGCCAGGTGGTGCGCCTCGCCGTATCCCGTACTCCCGCGATACTCGGGGCAGATGACGACGTAGCCGCGTTCGACGGCTTCGCGGACGAACGGGAACATGTTGATGCCCCAGTTGCCGTGCACGCCGCCGTGCACCCAGATCATGGCGGCGTGCCCCCTGGCGCCGCGCCGGTTCAGGGGCTGGAAGAGGTACGCCGGGATGTCCATGTCGCCGACGCTGCTGCGGTAGGTGACTTTCTGGAAGTCCATGACGTCCCGGCTGGCTTCCGCGTACCGCGCGTCGGTGCGCGCCTTCGACGCGATGTCGGCCGCGAAATCGCGCCGGGGATGGTCGGCCGGATCCGCGCTGACGTAGAGCTGCCGCGCCCGGTCGGGGTCCATCCGCATCTCGGGCGCGCGCTGCGCTCCCGTCTGTCCGCGGCGCTGCGGCCCCTGCTGCCCGGCGGCCCCCGCCGCGAATACGATCAGCGCGCCGCCCGCGACGGCCGCCCCCGCTCCCCTCATCCACGTGCTCGCCATCACGCCACCTCCATCGGGGCCCTCCGAACTCATGGGCAGCGCCACCATAAACGGCCGCCCGCCGGATTGCAACCGGGCCCGCCGATGTTCGCCCGGCGGCCCTTTTCTATCGCCTCGAACCGTGAAATACTTGGCGCCTTTCGTCCGATGGCAGGAGCACAGATGGGATTCGCCACAGCGCGACGCGATAGATGGACGCGGACAGTCCGCGCGGCCGCCACCTGTCTGCTCGCCGCGGTCTCGTGCGTCATGGCCGCATCGACCGCCGCCGCGCAGGAGACGCGGGCCGCGCAGATCGCCGCCAGACAGGCGGAGAAGGCGGCGGCGCTCGAGCCGTATCAACCGACGAGGTTCGAGGCGATCATGAATTCCCTCGAACAGAACTTCGCGAGCCCGCCGAGCGGGGTCTATCCGGCCTTCGGCAGCGTCTACTCGGGCGGCGGCCTCACGCTCGGCGCCGGCTATCGCCAGTTCTTCGGCCGGAAGTCGGTCTGGAGTCTCACCGGCCTCTACTCCATCAAGAACTACAAGCGGGTCGAGCTGGGGACCCACACGCCATGGAACTTCGACGGCCGGGTGACGTTCGGGCTGCGCGCCGGGTGGCTGGACGCGCCGCAGGTGGGGTTCTACGGGATCGGGATGGCGAGCGAGGTGGACGATCGGGCGAACTTCAGGCTCAGCCAGGGGTATGCGGGAGCGGGTGCGTCGTTCGAGCCGACCCGCTGGAGCCGGCTGAGCGCGGATGTCGCCTACGAGGACTACCGGACGGAGGCGGGCCGCGGCCGCGCGCCCTCGATCGAGACACGCTACACCGCGATCACGGCGCCGGGGCTGTCGGCCGATCCGAAATACATCCGGGCGCAGGGGACGGCGGCGATCGACTGGCGGACCTCGCCGGGTTACTCGCGCCGCGGCGGCTACTACGGCGTCACGCTGCGCAACTACGCCGACGTGGACGACACGTACAGCTTCGGACAGGTCGAAGGGGAGGTCATTCAGCACGTGCCCATCCTGCGCGAGCACTGGGTCATCTCCGTCCGCGGCCGGGTGCAGACGACGATTGACGACGAGGATGACGTGCCGCATTTCCTGCTGCCCTCGCTCGGCAGCGGGCGCACGCTGCGCGGGTATTCGACCGGGCGCTTCCGCGATCGCCACAGCCTCCTCACCTCGGCGGAGTTCCGCTGGATCCCCAGCCGGCTCGCGCTCGACATGGCGTTTTTCTACGATGCCGGCAAGGTGACCCGGCGTCGCGAGGATCTCGACTTCAACGGCCTCGAGAGCAACTGGGGGATCGGCGCGCGCTTTCACGGCCCGACGGCCACCGTGCTGCGGATCGAGGCGGCACGCGGATCCGACGGCTGGCACCTGGTGTTTGCGACGAGCGCGGCGTTCTGACCGGGCGCTGCGAACGCGCCTGGCTGCGCAATGGAGATCACATGATCGGGGGTCCTCATCGACATTCCGGCGGCGCGGCGCTGCTGGCCGCCGCGGCGGTCGCGATCGCGGCGCTGCTGCCGATCGCCGCCGCACAGGCGCAGCGCGGGCCGAAGTTCTATCCCGACGATCCGCTCGCGCGGGAGCCCGAGACGCAGGACGCCTCGAACGTCCAGGAATGGGAGATCGGCCTGGCGTCGGACCTGGTGCTCAACCTGTTCGGGAACCCGGGTGATCAGCGCCGGGGTCTTCGCGCACAGAACGTCAACACGGTCGACGAGGTGCCCGACTCGAGCTGGTTCACCAACCGCATCTACGCGCGGCCGCTCTCGCCGGAGCAGATCGCGCGCGGCCCGAACACGATCGACGGCCCGGCGTCCGGGACCTGGACCGTCATCCGTGCCAAGTCCTCGGGGGTGTCGCCCGGTTTCACGGTGCGCGACCAGGCGGGCGAGGTGTGGTTCCTCACGTTCGATCCCCGCGAGTACCCGGTCGCGCCCACCGCTGCCATCTCGGTGGCCACGCGGCTCTTCTGGGCACTCGGCTACAACCAGGCCGAGAGCTACCTCACCACGACTCGGCCCGAGAACCTGGAGATCTCGAGCGAGGCGACGATCCGCGCGCACGGCGAACGCCGCCCGTTCACGCGCGCCGACCTGCAGGACGTGCTGAACCGCGCCGCGCGGGGCGAAGACGGCTCCTACCGCGTCCAGGCGGGGCGCCTGCTGCCCGGCAGACCCGTCGGCGGCTTCAAGTACTACGGCACGCGCCCCGACGATCCGAACGACATCGTGCCGCACGAGCACCGGCGCGAACTGCGCGCGCTCCAGGTGTTCGGCGCGTGGACCAACCTCGTGGACATGAAGGCGGGCAACACGCTCGATACCGTCATCACCGAGAACGGCCGCGGGATCGTCCGGCACCATCTCCAGGACGTGGGGTCCACGTTCGGCACGGGCGCCCTCGCGCCGCGCGACGGCGACGAGGGCTACGAATACCTCTACGAGGGGAGCCCCACGTGGAAGCGCTTCGTGACGCTGGGCCTCTGGGTGCCTGCGTGGCAGACGGTGGACTACCGGGAACACCCCGAGATCGGCCGGTTCGAGGGGGACGCCTTCGAGCCGGAGAGGTGGCGTCCTCGCGTGCCGGTGGTCGCGCTCCAGCGCGCCCGGGCGGACGACACGTTCTGGGCGGCGCTGCGCATCATGGCCTTCACCGACGAGCAGATCCGGGCGGCGGTCGGGACGGGAGCGTTCACGGATCCGGCCGCCGAGGCGCTCCTCGCCGAAGTCCTCGTCAAGCGCCGCGACAGGATTGGCCGGGTGTACTTCGCGCGGATCAACCCGCTGACCCGGTTCGGGCTGGACGAGTCGGGCAGGCTGACGTTCGAGAACCCGGCGGTCGCCGCAGGGTTCGCGACGGGGCCCGCGAAGGGCTATCAGGCCGAGTGGAGCCGGTTCGACAACAGCACCGGCGACTCGCAGCCGATCGGTGCGCCCACGACGGCGCAGGAAGAGCGGCTCCAGGCCCCGTCGGGGCTTCCCCGGGCCGACGGCGCGTACATCAAGGTGTCGGTGAGCGCCATCGAGCCGCCGCACGCGGCGTGGGCGGCGCCGGTCGACGTCTACTTCCACCGCACCGGAGGCGCGTGGAAGCTGGTCGGCGTGGAGCGGATGCAGGAGCAGCACGAAGACCTTCGTTGACATCTACGAATGGGTTCGTATAATGGACCCATGTCACGCCCCCGTCCCCGCCCCACCGACGCCGAGCTCGCCATCCTGCAGGTCCTGTGGCGGCACGGCCCGTCCACGGTCCGCCAGGTCCACGAGCGCCTGTCGGGCGCGCGTGAAACCGGGTACACCACCACGCTGAAGCTCATGCAGATCATGGCGGAGAAGGGGCTCGTCACGCGGGACGAGTCGGCGCGCACGCACGTGTACAAGGCGCGCCGCTCGCGCGAGCAGACGCAGCGGCAACTGGTGAGCGACCTGCTCGACCGGGCGTTCGGCGGGTCGGCCGCCGCGCTCGTCATGCAGGCGCTCAGCGCCCAGCCGCACTCGGCCGAGGAACTCCGCGAGATTCGCCGGCTGCTGGACGACTATCAGCGATCGTGAGGGCACCATGGCTGCATGGATCGACCATCCGCTCACCCAGGCTCTTGCGTCGGCGTTGCTGCACTTTCTGTGGCAGGGATCGGTTGTGGCGCTCCTTGCGCTCGCGTGGTGGCGCATACGGCGTCCCGCCGCGCCCGCGCGCTATGTCGCCGGCGTGATGGCGCTGGCGACCATGCTGGCGGCCCCCGTCGCGACGGTCGCGTACCTCACCGGGACGTCACCGGCGGGTCGTGCGCCTCTTCAGGCCACGAATGCGTCCGGTGCCGAAGAGGCCGTTCCCCTGATCCAGCGTACCGTGGTTCCGGCGGTGCCCGTGGAGGGCGGCTATCCCGCGGCGCCTGACGGGAATTCCCTTCGCGGGTTCGGTCCGCTGGTGATCCTTCCGCTCTGGTTCGCCGGCGTGCTGGTGCTGTCGGGGCGCCTGTTCGGTGGATGGATCGTCGCCCGGCGGTTGACACGCCGCCAGGTGTCGCCGGCGACCCCGGAACTGGCGTTCCTCGCCTCCCGCATGGCGGGCCGCCTGGCGCTGCATCGCGCCGTACGCATCGTCGAGTCGTCGGCAATTGCGGTGCCGGTGATGATCGGATGGCTGAAGCCGGTGATCCTCGTACCCACCGCGGTGCTGGCGGCGCTCACGCCCGCGCAGGTGGAGGCGCTGCTGGCGCACGAGCTGGCGCACGTGCGGCGCCATGACTACCTCGTGAACCTCCTGCAGTCGCTGGTCGAGACACTGCTCTTCTATCATCCGGCCGTCTGGTGGGTGTCGCGTGAAGTGCGCGCGGCGCGCGAGCAGTGCTGCGACGACCTCGTCGTGACGGTCTGCGATCGAGTGACGTACGTCACCGCGCTCTCGGACCTTGCCGGGCTCGGCGCGCGGCCGCGCGTCGCGCTGGCCGCGACCGGCGGCCCGCTGCTCGAGCGCGTCCGGCGATTGCTCGGCCATGCGCAGGCCGATCGGCCGCCCGTGGGCGTCTTCGTGCCCGCGGTGCTGCTGGTCGTGGCGAGCACGGCCTTCCTGCCGATGATGATGGCCTCGCCCGTCGAAGGCATGCAGGTCGCCAGCGGCATTCGGGGAGGCGTGCCGGGCGGTGTGCGCGACGGCGTACCCGGCGGGTTGCCTGGCGGCGTCTCCGGCGGAGTGCCCGATGGCGTTCCCACCGGCGTGCCGGGTGGCGTTTCCGGCGGCGAACGCGGAGGAATGCCGGAGGGCGTACCTGGAGGCACGGCATTGCCACAGGAACCGGAGAAGCGTCGCGAGAGCGCCGAGACGCGTGCAGCAGAAGCGCGGCGGACCGAACTGCTCGCTCTGCTGGAGCGCGAGCTCGCGGCCGCCCGGGAGTATCTGCGGCAAAAGGGAGGCATGACGCAGCAGCAGCTCGAGCTCGAGCTCAAGACCGTGAAGGCTTCCCTGGAAGGCAACATGGCCGAGCAGGAAGCCTTGCTCCAGCATCGCCGCGGGGAACTGCAGCGCGTGCAGGGCCAGGTCGAGGTCGGCATCGGGCATCCGTCGGAGGCCGCTCGACTCCAGAACGAGATATCGGTTGCCGAACTGCGCCTCCACGTCGCACGCACCGAACACGACGCACGCCTGAAACAGCTCGGCCTGCGGATGGAGGCGGCGAAGCACGAACTCGAGCACGAGCTGCGGCAGCTCGCGATCGAGCACGCCCGGCGGCGCCTCGAGATTCAGCGGGCTCTCGACGACGGCGCCGACCGAGTGCGCCTCGGTCTCCAGAGCCAGCCTGGAGACGCGAGGACGCTCGAACGGCTTCGCGCGCTCGAGCGGTCGGTCCAGGAGGCGCTCAGCCAGCTCGCCGAGCGGCGCGGCCGGTTGACATCCGCGCTCGAGCCGGGTCTCGAAGGGAGTGTCGACGCCGATCAATCGCAGCCAATCGTCGCCGGTGACGTGCTGGGCATCGCGATCGTCGGCGAACCCGCGTTGCCGCGCGCGTATCCTGTCGGCGCGGACGGAACGATCACGCTGCCTCTGCTCGGCACGATCGAGGCAACCGGCCGAACGGCCGCGGAGGTGCGGGACGAGATTCGCCGCCTGCTGATCGAAGGAAAGCTGAAGAGCGATCCGTCAGTGACGGTCCAGCGAAGACATCGTAAGTAGCCCGGCGTCCGCACCACGGACCCCGGACCACGGACCACGACCACGAAGTGAGTGAATGTGCGACCATTGACAGGTGCACACGGCTGACGCGGATTCCGCATCCGACCAGACGCAGGCGCCGGTACCTGCGCCGACGGCCGCATCCGCAGCGGCACCAGCCCCCGTCGCGGACGGCGTGCGTCATTCGCTGAATCCCCGGGTCGTGCTGCTCGAACGGATCACCGGACTCATCGCGACCGTCTTTCTGTCCGGCATCCTCGCGATTGGCACCGGAATATTGTGGCTGGCCGCCGATTCGGCCTGGCTCCCGCGGCTGGCCGCCGTCGCCTGGCCGGTCCTCACCCTGCTCCTGGCGTGGCATTCCTACGCGTGGCCCGCGATCAGCTACCGTCACGAGTCGTATCGGGTGGACGCGCCCGGCATCGAGATCCGCCGCGGCGTGTTCTGGCGGCGCGAGATCACCGTGCCGCGTTCGCGCGTCCAGCACATCGACGTGTCGCAGGGCCCGATCGAGCGCCGCTTCGGCCTCGGCAGCCTGAGCATCTACACGGCGGGCACCGATTACGCGATGGTGGCGCTCCGCGGGTTGACGCACGAGCGCGCGCTCCTCATCCGGGACCACCTGCTGCCGAAGGAAGCCCAGGATGCCGTCTGACCGCCGGCTGCACCCGCTCTCCTTCCTCTTCGCCATTGCCGGGCAGCTCCGCCAGTTCCTCATCCCCGGCCTCGTCGTCGTCTTCACGGCGGGCGCGGCGGGCGGCGAATGGGAGCCCTGGCTGATGGTCGCGGCGATCCCCATCGCGCTCGGGGCATTCGTCCGTTCACTCTCGTACCGCTACCGCCTGGACGACACGGATCTCGTGGTGCGGACCGGCTTCGTGTTCCGCAAGGAACGGCACATCCCGTACGCGCGCATCCAGAACATCGAAGCGATCCAGAGTGTCGTGCACCGCCTGTTCCGCGTCATCGAGGTCCGGATCGAGACCGGCGCCGGAAAGGAAGACGACGCGACGATGCGGGTGGTGCCCGTGGCGGCCTACGAGGAGATCCGTGAGTGCGTGCAGTCGAGGCGTCCAGCCGTGGCCGCGCCCGCCGCAGGTGTCGAACAGCCGGAGCCGTCCGGGTCCGTCGTGCTGCGGCTGCCGGCGCGCGAGCTGATCCTCAGCGGGTTCGTGGACAACCGCAGCGCGGTCCTCATCGCCGCCGGATTCGGCGTCGTCTGGGAGCTCGGGCTGTTCGATCGCGTGGCCGGGCTGCTCGTCGGCGAGGCGGTTTCGGGGCGGAGCGTGCTCCGGCAGACGCTGCGGGCCGTCTTTCGCGGCGCCGCGCCGAGCCTCCAGACCGCGGGGCTGACCGTCGCGGGCCTGGCGATCCTCTTCGCGGCCGCCACCGCGATCTCGATGATCTGGGCGTACGTGCGGCTGCACGGGTTCGTCTTGCGGCGGGCCGGGGACGATCTCCGCGCGGAGTACGGGCTGTTCACGCGCGTCGCGACGACGATCCCGCTCAGGAGAATCCAGACGCTGACGATTTTCGAGGGGCCGCTCCACCGGCTCTTCGGGCGGGCCGCCGTGAAGGTCGAGACGGCCGGCGCGGACGCCCAGGAACAGGGCGCGACCGGACGCGAGCCGCTGGCGCCAATCATCAGGCGCGCCGAGCTGGATCGGCTCATCGAGCAGGTGCTGCCGGGCGTGCGCGCCGCGGGTCTCGACTGGCAGCCCGCCGCCCCGGGCGCCTTCTGGCGCGAGCTCCGGAAGTCCGCCGTCGTCTCGTTGGCGTTGACGCTGGTTCTCGCGCAGGCGTTCGGCTGGTGGGCGCTCGGCCCGCTGGCGCTGCTGCTGGCCCTCTCCGCCGTGCGCGCGCGTCGCTTCACCGGCTCGCTCGGATGGGCCGCCGGCTCGGACGCGATCTGGTTCCGCCGCGGGTGGCTGTGGCGCCGCCTCACCGTCGCGCGATTCTCCAAGATGCAGATCGTCGCGCTGCACCGGTCCCCCTTCGATCGCCGGACCGGGATGTCCCGCCTGCGGGTGGATACGGCCGGCGCGGCCCGCGAATCGGATCGGATTGACATCCCGTATCTTCCGGCCGCCGTGGCGCGCGATCTGCACGAGCGCCTGTCGATCGAAGCCTCGGGAACGCGCTTTCAGTGGTGACGCCGGCGCCGCGCCGGCGGCGTCAACCGGCTACCCTCGTACAGCTCCTCGTGTCGATCGGCCGGCCTCGCTCCGACCGCGCTTCCCCGGAAAACGCGCCGGCGCGGGCCGGCTGCTGCCGTTTGACACGACTGCCGATCGAGGATACAGTGCGGCAGCTGAACTCTTAATTGATTAAGATTTGTCCCGATGGCACGACAGCGAACTCCGGGGCTCACGGACGGCGAAGCGCGGTTGATGGCGGTCCTCTGGGCGAAGCGGCGAGCGACGGTGGCGGAGGTTCAGGCGGCGTTGAAGGGCCGCCACAAGGTCACCTACAGCACCGTGCAGACGATCCTGCGCATTCTCGAGGCGAAGGGTTACGTCGTTCACGAAAAGGCCGGCCGCGCGTTCGTCTACCGGCCTGTCCTGGACGAACGCCAGGCGCGGCGGCGCGCGCTGCGGCACATGCTCACGCGCCTCTTCGACAATTCGCCGAGCCTGCTCGTGCTCAACGTGCTCGAGGACGAGCGCATGAGTCCAGAGGAACTCGAGCGGCTGAAACAGCTCATACGCGATGCCTGACCCGGCGGGAGGGGCCGTGCTCGTTCTGATCAACTGGGCGTGCGGAGCGCTGCTGCTCGCGCTCGGCGTCGGCGTCTGGGCGCGCGCGGCGAGGGGCTGCCCGGCGGCGGTGCGCTACCGGGTCTGGTGGGCCGCGCTCGTCGCGATCCTGGCGATGCCGGCCGCGGCGATCGGGACGGGTGGCTCGGCGCCGTCCGGCGCGGCGCCGGTGGCGGCAGTCGTCGAGCTGCCGGCCGACGTCGCGCTCGCCGGTCCGCTGGTCCTGATCCTCTGGGCCGCATGGGCCGCCCTGGCCGCGACGCGGCTCGGCGTCGCGCTGCTGGCACTCCGCCGCGTCAAGCGGTCCTGTCTCCCCTTTCCCCCGGCGCGGCAAGCCCGGTTGACCTGCTGGCAGGCCGTGCGCGGGAGCGGCCGCCGGGCCCGCCTCATGCTCTCACCGGCTGTCGGCTCCGCGGCCGTGCTCGGCGGGGCCGCGCCGGTGATCGCCGTGTCGCCCCTCCTGCTGCGGCATCTCGATGACGCCGATCTGGATCGGATCGTGCTCCACGAGTGGGCCCACGTGCAGCGGCGCGACGACGTGGCGCAGTTGCTGCAGGAGGTGATTCGGGCACTGCTCGGCTTCCACCCGGCGGTATGGTGGGCGGCGCGTCAGCTCCGGCTCGAATGCGAACTGGCGTGCGACGAGCGCGTCGCGGAGGTCACCGGCTCGGCGAAGCGGTACGCGGCGTGCCTCGCGCGGCTCGCGGGCGTCATGACCGCGCAGCGTGAAACGGCGCTTCTCCCCGCCGCGCTGACCTCGTCGCAGATGACGATCAGGATCACACGGCTCGTGCGGCAACCGCTCCCGATGGCGCGCCCCCGATCGCTCGCCCTGGCCGGAGCGGTCCTCGTCGCGGCGGCGTTCGCCGCCGCGGTTCGTGTGCCGCTCGTCGGCGAGCTGACGCCGTCCATCGATCCGGTCATCGCGTCCCCGGGATTGCCGACCAGGAACATGACGCCGGAGCGGACGGCTGCATCCGCCGTCCCGGCCGTGGAACCTGCCCGGCTGTCACGCCCGGATCCGACGCCGCGGCGCGCCGTGCGGCCGCCCCGCAGCGCGTCGCCTCGCCCGGGAGGCGACGCGGTCCTGAACACGCGGTCCGACGTGCAGTTGCGGGGAGGCCGTGCGGGCGCCTCGCCATTGGCGAGTCCGCCGGCTGCCTCGCCTGACGTGCCCCGTCTCACATCCGGACCGCCGGGCGTCACCGGCGTCCCGGCCATGGCGCTGCCCATGACGGCGCCCGTCCTGCCGGAGCCTGCCGCCGCGGCCACGCGGCCGTCACCCTGGTCGGCCGCGGCCGGCGCGGGCGTCGCGATCGGCCGGGAGACCACGAACGCGGCGCGCGGCACGGCCGGGTTCTTCACACGCATGGGCAAGTCGATCGGAGGTGCATTCTGATGCGCGTTCACCTGGTGAATCCCAGCGATCTGTCGTTCGGCACCGCCGTGATCACGCCGCGGTGGCTGTACGTGCTGGCCGCCGCCACCCCGCCGCGCTTCGGGGATCCCCACATCGCGGACGAGACGCTCGAACAGCTCGACCTCGACGCCGTCCAGCCGGGGGACGTCGTGGGCATCGGGATCCACACGGCCAACGCCCTGCGCGGCTACCGCATCGGCTGGCAGGCCCGCGAGCGGGGCGCCCTGGTCGTCTTCGGCGGCATTCACCCCACGCTCTTCCCCGATGAAGCCCGCGAGCACGGTGGCGCCCACGCCGTCGTCCGCGGCGACGGCGACTTGATCTGGCCCACGGTGCTCGATCACTGCGAAGCCGGCTCGCTGCTGCCGTTGTACGAAGGCGGCCGCGTGGACGGCGGGTCATTCCTGCCGGCCCGGTGGGACCTCCTGCCGGCCGATCGCTACATGTGGGGATCGGTCCAGACGCTGCGCGGGTGCCCGAAGCACTGCTCGTTCTGCTCGGTCTGGCGGACCGACGGCCAGAAGCCGCGCCAGCGGACCGTGGACAGCGTCGTCCAGGAGATCGTCGAACTGCGCCGCCGGGGCTTCCGGTTCGTGCTGCTCGCCGACGACAACTTCTATCCGGTCACCCTCACGGATCTGGCGCAGGCGCAGCGCCGGAGCGATCCGCGGCAGCTCGAGACGCTCACGGCGATCCGCGACGAACGGTTCGAGCTGATGGCGCGGCTGGAGCAGCTGCCCGACGACATGATCTTCTACACGCAGATCACGATGGAGGCGGCCGAGGATCCCGAGTTCCTCGCGGCCATGCGCCGGGCGCGCATCAAGGGCGCGCTGGTCGGGATCGAATCGGTGACCCCAGAGGGGCTGAAGGCGGTCTACAAGAACTTCAACGACGCGGGCGAAGCGCTCGTCGGCCGGCTGCAGGCGTTCCGCGAGCACGGGGTCCACGTGCTCGGCTCCTTCATCTTCGGTCTCCCCACGGACCGGCCCGATACGTTCGACGCCACGGTCGACCTGGCGCAGCGTTCCGGCGTCACCTTCGCGCAGTTCGTGATGCTCACGCCGTTTCCGGGCACGCTGGATTTCGCGGCCTGGGAGAAGGAGCAGGGCGCGCAGGCCGGCACGGTGGACGGCGTACCGCT
>Ga0299914_10001565_pt1 | contig 15253 bp, 11 predicted proteins | sample RVTome_10_FD_201361 | JGI IMG/M metagenome (GOLD analysis project Ga0299914, IMG submission 201361) | Soil microbial communities from uranium-contaminated site in the Upper Colorado River Basin, Wyoming, United States - RVT153D57 (version 2) ...
TAGTCGTGGCCGACCTTGTTCGACGTCATGATGACGCGCAGCGGGAAGGCCGTGGCGCCGGGCTCGACGGCGCCCGTCTCCATCGCAAGCGTCACGATGTCTCCGTCGGCCCACTTGTCCTGAATCTCCGGCACACGCCGCGCGCCCTGGAGCCACTCGGTCGTCTGACGCACCTGCTCCTCCCACCCCGGCAGCTCCAGCATCTCGGGGACGAGCTGGTTCGACGCGATGAAGCGGTGGCTCCGGTGCCGGCCGTCCGCAGGGCTCCGGTTGTAGTCGGCGGCATCGCCGGCGGCGGGATCGGTCGACTCCACGAGCGGCATGTGGCACTCGCGGCACTCGACCGTCTTCCGCGCGTCTCCTTCCACGTTCCAGTGGCTCGACGCCCAGTTGTCGTACTGGTTCTGCAGCTGCACCCACCCGACGCGGTTCACCTCCTTGTCGATGAACTGCTTGTGGCAGGCGGCGCAGTACTCGGGCGTCTTGAAGAGGCGCTTGCTCAGCCGGTTGTGCTCGTCCGGATACGTGCGGATCAGGAAGTCCCGCGCCAGGCGGCCGGCGCCCCCGGTGCTCCACTGCCACAGATACTCCCGCGGCTGCGAGACCGTGAAGTTCGCGTTCCCCTGGATGTCGGTCTCGCGGATCGAGTGGCACGCCAGGCACGAGACGCCTTCCTGGTAGCCGTGCAGGTTGGTCAGGTCCTCCACGAAGATGTTCTTCGTGCCCGAGAAGAGCGAGATCGGATCGTGGCAGCCGCCGCAGTACCGCGTGGACTCGGCGCCGTTCTGCTTCGCCATCACGTTCTGAATGCCGAGGAACAGCGGGTCCATCGCGGCGTACCGGTGCGCGCTCGGGCGCCACTCCTCCACGATCTGCTCGTGGCATCCGGCGGTGCCGCACGATTCGGACCCGGCGAGCGATCGCGCATCGAACGCGCCGCCGGTGCTGGTCCGCGCGAGGCTGGGCGCGAACGGGCGGTCCTTGCCGTACAGGAAGTTGTAGTCCTCCGGGAACTCGTTCACGTACGTCGTCCCCGAGTAGAGAGCCGGCAGTCCGGCCACCAGCGCGGTTCCGGCCAACGCGGCCGCGGCGAGCGTCCGCAGGTAAACGCGCGGATGCGGCAGCACGCGCCAGAGCCGGACGAGCAGCAGCGCCACGTGCGGCACCGCGGCGCCCAGCGTGACGAACGTCGAGATGAGATGCGTCTGCCGCCAGAGGGTGCTCATCTTCGTCGCGGCGGCGCCCTCCCAGGTGACGACGACGCCCGAGATGGCGCAGACGACGAGGCCGGCGGCGGCGACGTACCCGAGGACGACGACGTCCGAGAGGCGGTAGCGGCGGTAGTCCTTCCAGTGAGACGCGACGTAGTACAGGAGCGGCGCCGTGAGCAGGATGCCGATTCCGGTGTGAATGAGCAGCGACCACTGCACGGCCGCGTGGAAGGGGCCGAACGTGACGGCGAGTCCCGTGCCCGCCAGCAGCAGCAGCCCGGCGCCCGTGAGCCGCGGGAACCAGCCGGTCCATCCCGAGCGTCGAGTGTCATTCATGGCGCCTCCGGCGGCGGCGCGCAGCCGGGTGCGCGCGCGATCGAGGCCGTACGCGGCACGTGCGAGCCGAGCGGCCTAGCGTGTTCGGGGGTCGTCGGGTAAGGGAATCGCACTAGTCCGGAAGGCCGCGCCCCGCCGCGCATGGTCGCAGCGGCACCGTCGCGGAGGACTTCGGGACTCACCGGGGTGCCGGTTAGCCTGCACCAGCCGGCCGGCCCGTCATATGACGGCCGTCATATGGCGACTGCGAGTCGCAGGAAAGATGGACGCTGCGAGCGTCAGTCGGCGGCGCCTTCCCGCAGGGCGCGCTCCAGCAGCGCGCTCACGCCGAGGGCCGGCGCATACCGGACCAGGTACTCCCGGTCGAGCCGGCCGCCCTGCACCCGGACAATGGCGAGAATGTCGCGCCACTGCCGGTCGGAGATCCCGCCGCCCTTCTCGTACCAACGCAGTTTTTGCAGCAGGATGTCCTCCGGCGGATGCACGTGCAGGACGCGATCGCCGGCCACGCACGACCGGTCGAGGCGGGCGGCGTCCGGGTAGGCGCGGGTGGCGAGCTCCGGACCGAGCGTGATCAGGGCCAGGCGCAGGAACTGTTCGCGAGGGGCCGCGTCCGGATGCCGCTGGCGGATGCCCGCACGCGCCAGCTCGTACACGGCATTGGTCAGGCCTGACACGATCGCCGCCTTCTCGGCAGGTGTCATCTCGCGCCAACGCTCTACCTGCCGGCGCTCCGCGTCGGGCGACGTATCGGCCGCGAGAGGTGGCTGTGGCACCGCACCAATTATAGGCGCGCTGCAGCGACGGGCACGGGTCTCGCCTGAAATACTCCGGACGATTCACGGCTCGCGCCGGCGTCGCGTCGCTACTCGGTACGCAGCGCGGAGGTCACGCTCAGACGAGCGGCCTGGGATGCCGGCAGCACGCAGGCCAGCACCGCCGCGCCCGCGACCAGCATCACGACAGCGGCATACGTGAACGGGTCGGTGGGCGTCACGCCGAACAGCAGCTCCCCGAGCAGGCGCGACAGCGCCGCCGCGCCGAGGACGCCGAGCGCCAGGCCGAGGGCGACCGGCTTCAGCCCCTGCCCGACGATCAGGCGCACCAGGCTCGTCGTGCTGGCGCCGAGCGCCCGGCGGACGCCGATCTCCGCCGTCCGGCGCGACACCGAATAAGCGAGCACGCCGTAGATCCCGATCACGGCGAGCAGGAGCGCGAGCGCCGCGAATCCGCCGGTCAACCCTGCCACCAGCCGGCGCGACGCGAGCGATCCGGCGACGATGTCGTCCAGTGTCTCGATGTCCGACACGGGCACTGCGGGATCCAGGCTCGAGACCATCGTCCGGAGCATCGCGGCCGTCGCCTCCCGCGTGCCGTCCGTGTGGAGGACGACCTCCATGGGCGACCAGCTCGCGCCGTAGTACGGCAGGTAGACGGCAAGCGTCGGGTCGCTCGCCAGGCCGCGCTCGCGCATGTTGCCGACGACCCCGATGACCTCGAAGCGCCGCTCGTCTTGTCCCTTCCAGAGAATGGCCATCCGGCCGAGCGGATCCTGGCCGGGCCAGAGCCGGTCGGCGACACGCTCGCTGACGATCACGCGCGGCGGGCCGCCGATGCGGTCCTGTTCGTCGAACGTCCGGCCTCGAAGCACCGGGAGGCCAAGGGTGCGGAAGTAATCGCCCGTGATCAGGCGCCAGCTGGCCCATGGCACCTCGGCGGGCTCGGGCTCGCCGGCAGCCGCGATGCCGAGGCCCGTGCTGCGGCCCACGAGCGGACGTCCGGTGACCGCTGCGGCAGCCTTCACGCTGCCAGACGACGCGATCTGGTGCAGCAGTTCCCTCTGAAAGTTCGTGGCCCGGTCCCCTTCCTCGTAGCCTGCCGGCAGGTGCACCGTGGCGAGCATCCGCCCCTCCGTCGCGAACCCGCGGTCCACGGTCAGCACGGCGTTCAGGCTGCGCAGGAGCAGCGCGGCGCCGATGAGCAGCACGAGCGAGAGCGCCACTTCGGCGGTGACGAGCGCCCCGCGCATGCGCTGCTGAGCGCGGCCGCCGGTGACGCTTCGATCGCCATTCCGCAGTGCCGGCGCGACCGCATGGCCTGCGTGGAGAGCCGGGATGGCGCCGATGACGAGGCTCGTCAGCACCACCACCACCGCAGCGAACGCCACCGCGGTCATGTCGAGCGACACGTGGCTCAAGCGCGGGATGTCGCCGGGATCGGACGCGCGGACGGCCGCAAGGAGCCAGAACGCGCCGAGCAGACCGACGAGGCCCCCCGACCCCGAGATCAGGAGCGATTCGGTGAGCATCTGGCGGAGGAGGCGCAGGTGTGTCGCGCCGAGCGCGGACCGCACGGCCGTTTCGCGGGTCCGCGCCGAGGCACGGGCGAGCAGCATGTTCGAAAGGTTGACGCAGGCGATCAGCAGCAGGAGCCCCACGGCGCCCATCAGCAGCCAGAGCGTCCGGCCGCGCGTCTGCCCGCTGACCCACTCGCTCGAGGGCGTCAGCACCAGCTCCAGGCCTTCGTTCACCGACGGATGGGTCGACGCGAGGACCGCCGCGACACGGGCGAGATCGGCGCGGGCCTGCTCCAGAGTCACGCCCCGCTTCAGGCGGCCGATCACGCCGAGGTCGAAGCTCGAACGGTCCTCCTCGCCGCGGCGCCGCAGCGGGACGAAGACGTCGATCCCGTTCAGCCCCACGTCCAGCGTGGGCATCACGCCGACGATCCGGTAGGACTCGCCGTCCAGCAGCAGTCGGCGGCCGATCACCGGCGCGTCGGGGCCGAAGAGCCTGCCCCGGAGCCGCTGCGACACGACGGCCAGGCGCGTGTCCGCTCCGGCCCGATCCTCGCCGTCCCTGAAGATCCGGCCCGCCAGCGGAGGCACGGCCAGGCTCTCGAGCAGGTCGACGGTGACGCGCGCGGCGGGCAGGCGCTCCGGCGTCGCGACGCCGGTGAGATTGATGCTCGTCGGCTGGATGGCGCCTGCGTGCAGGAACGTCTCGTTCATGCGGTGGAGGTCCCAGTAGTTCGCGTGCGAGATCGAGGTCCGTTCCCACCCGCGGGACGGGTTCGAGCCGGAGATGATCACGAGGCGATCGGCGTCCGGGAACGGCAGCGGACGCAGCAGCACGGCGTGCAGGACGCTGAAGATGGCGACGTTCGCGCCGATGCCGAGCGCCAGGGTCAGGATGGCCACGACCGCGAAACCGGGCGTGCGGACGAGCAGCCGGGCGCCGTAGCGCAGATCCTGCCCGAACTCGACCACCAGCGCGCCGGCGCGCCCCCGGCGCACGTGCTCTTTCACCTGCTCGATCCCGCCTGCGTGAATCCGCGCGGCACGCGCCGCGGCCTCCGGTGCGAGGCCGCGCTCCACCTGCTCCGCCGCCAGCATGTCGACGTAGCCGCGCACCTCGTCGTCCAGGTCGCGATCGACGCGCCGGCGGAGCACGAGATTCCTCAGCATGTGAACCAGTCGCGACAACAGCAGCATGGGATCCCCGGTCAGGCCGGGCCCAGCGCCCGGGCGATGGCGACCGAGATGCGGCCCCAGTTCTCGGTCTCGGCGCGGAGCTGGCGGCGCCCCGCGGAGGTGAGCCGGTAGTACTTCGCGCGGCGGTTGTTCTCCGACTCTCCCCACTCCGACTCGAGCCACCCGTTCTCCTCGAGCCGGTGCAGCGCGGGAAACAGCGAGCCCGGGCCCACCTCGAAGGCGCCGCCCGTGATCTGCCCGACGCGCCGCGCGACGCCGAGCCCGTGGTTGGGGCCGAGCACGAGCGCGCGCAGGATGAGCAGGTCGAGCGTGCCGCGAAGCAGGTCCGTCCGGGGAGGCATGGCGCTCCTATCGACTTCCGATATCGAGTTCCGATAGGAATATGCCGCCCTGCGCTCTTCTGTCAAGAGCAGGCGGTCCCGCGCCGGTTGCCCGGCGGAGTCTCCCGCCTTTTCGTGGCATGTCTCTCGCACCGTGGGACGCCTGAGGACGGATCGAGGCTCAGCAGGAGGAGCTCAACCATGACTGCATCGAGCGTGCTCGCCGTCGCGTTGCTGCTCGCCGCCGGCGCTCAGGCGTCGGCTCAGGGCGATGTGGCCCGGCGGTTCCAGGGGTTGGATCGGGACGGCGACGGCCGCATCACGCGTCAGGAGTGGAACGGCAGCGAACGGGCGTTCGACAGGCACGACTGGAACGGCGACGGCGTCCTGGCGGGAGACGAGGTGCGACCGGGCGCCCGGCGCCCGGCACGCCAGGACCGCCCCGGGGACGGCTACTACGGCGGTGAACCCGAGTTCGACGACTGGACGGTGGAAGGGTTCGACGGACTCGATCACGATCGCAACGATCGGATCACCACCGACGAATGGCACTTCGACCGCGAGAGCTTCCAGCGCGCGGATCGCGACAGAAACGGCGTCCTCACCCGCGGTGAATTTCTCGGCGAGCCCTGGACGGCAACCGGGCGTGCCGGCGATCTCTTCACACGCGTGGACGCCGATGACGATGGCGCGATCGCTCGGCGGGAGTGGCCGGGCTCGAGGGGGACGTTCGAGAGCCTGGATGCCGATCGCGACGGGCGACTGACCCGCGAGGAGCTTTCCGGCACGGCAGCGCAGGACTCAGCGAAGGATTCACGCCGAGGCCCCGCCTACGAGGCAGGCTACGAGCGAGGCATGGTCGAAGGACGTGCCGCCGGGCGCGAAGATCGCGAGCGGAACCAGGGCTGGGATCTCGAGGGGCAGCGCGAGCTGGAGCAGGCCGATTCCGGCTACGAGAGGCGGCTCGGGTCCCGTGAGGAGTACCAGGCGGGCTACCGCGACGGCTTCCGCCGGGCATATCGCGAGGGGTGGCGGGCGGCCGGCCAGCGCTGAGACGCCGGGCGCCGAGGGAGCCGAGGGCGCAGAGACGATCTCACGCAGAGGACGCGGAGGGCAGAGAATCGCGGAGGGTTCCCAAGGACGTCAGGCGTTCGACAGCGCAACGCGCGCTGTTACCGAGGGGAAGAGGCCGGCGTGAATGAACCGCTCATGAGGCCCCGGCGGCTCATTCACGCCGGCCTCTTCCCCTCGGTCACGGGCCGCTTCGCGGCCCGTCGAACGCCGCACTCTTTCCCGGTGCCCTCTGCGTACCCCGGCCCTCTGCGCCTCTCTGCGTGATGCCTTTCTCTGCGCCCTCCGCGCCCTCCGTGCCGCCGCGATCAGTGTATTGCCGGGGGTGGGAGTCGGACCCACACGCCCTTTCGGGCCCAGGATTTTAAGTCCTGTGCGTCTGCCAGTTCCGCCACCCCGGCCGTGCACGAGGGTACCACTCGGGCACGTATTTCGCACTGTCCCGCTGGATGACCACCGAACCGCCCACCGTCGTAGCCGTCTTCAACAGCAACGACGACATCGTCGAGATGCTGCGCGTGGCGATCGAGCTCAGTGGATTCCTCGTCATCACCGGACACGTGCCCCGGGCGATCCGCGGCGAGTTCGATCTCCCCGGCTTCGTCGCGCAGCACCAGCCGCAGGTCATCGTGTACGACATCTCGCCGCCCTACGAGCGGAACTGGAAGTTCCTGCAGCACCTGCGCCAGATGCCGGAGCTCAGCGACCGGAGGTTCGTGATCACCAGCACGCATGCGGGGAAGGTGCAGGAGCTCGCCGGAGCGGACGAGATGGTGCACGAGATTCTCGGCAAGCCGTACGACATCGAGGCCATCGTGAGAGCCGTCGCCGAGGCCGCGCGCGGACGGAGCGGCCCTGCGTGACCCGCCGCGCGAGACCCTCCAGGAGGCTTCAACTCACCTCAGACGCAGCAGCCACGGGACCGGCGTTAGCGGCCCCATAGGCGCCGCTGCAGCCGCACGGCCGTAATGGCCGAGGTCGCGGCACCCGCCTGGCGGGGGTTCACGCGAATGTGACGCTTCGCCGTCTCGCCCGGCGAAATGATGTGCGACCACGTGTGCGGCGACCGTCTCACCGAGGCGGGCGCCGGCCCGCATCGAATGCCGCCAGTGGAGTCCCGCCCAGACGCGCGCGTTCTCGATGTCGCGCATGACGGCATCCACGTCGCCATACTCCCGTTCCGCTTCCATGAGCTGCGGAACGACCGCTCGGTCGGTCCGCAGGGTCCACCGGACCGCTCGCGTCCCGAAGAACGCAGCCACCCCCTCCGTCAACGCCGCCGACCAGAATGCGTGGGCCGACGGATGTTCGGGATGGTTCACGGCCAGGAGCGGCGTCCAGTCAGGATCGGACCGGGTATCGGGGTTGCCGTCTTCGTCTGCGCGTCGGATCGCCGCCATTGGCCGCCAGGAGCGGAAGCGGTACTTCGCGTTGAATCCGGCGAGGATCGCGTCCGCAGACGCGGTGTGGGCCAGCGCGAACAACCTTGCTGTGTCCAGAGTGTCGAGCGTGCGTACCGTCGCCAGGTCGATGAGATTGCGGTTCCAGTGCGCATAGGTGTGCTCGGACCAGAAGTAGACGAGATCGGTCTGGCCCGGCGTGCGCCTCGTGCTCGTCCGGTGGCCCATCACGCGCGTCTCCTCGAAGTCCGATGCGTATTCGCGGGAAGACAGCACGTGCGGGGCTTCGCAGGGGAAGCGGCCCGGATCCTCGAACGTGTACGGCCTGACCGATGCCAGCTTCAGATCGACAGGTCGTGTCTGGCAGCCCTGTGCCGGCTGGAACTCGCCGGCCGCGGCCGGCTCCGCACACGGGTACACCGGCATGGCCCCATACCCATCGTCCGCGCGCAGGGTGAGCAGCGCCGTCCCAACGGCTTCTCCGAGCCGGATCCCTTCACGCGTGGATCGGCCGTCAGGAATCCGCTCCATGTAGGAGCGGTACGCCGTGTCCAGCAGGGACACCTGCGGAGAGTCCAGCCGCGCGCGAGCCGTGCGCCATGCGGCGGCCGCGACGGCGGCGCGGATATCGGCGTCCGGCTGGCGGGATATGCCGCGGATGTACGGCTCGAAGCGGCCTTCGACGGCGACCGCCGCGTCGTATATGGCGAGCGCCACCATCGCGTGCAGCACCTGCGCACTGGCTGGCGGACGGCCGGACTGGATCGCCGGCTGTACGATCGCAGCCCATTCGGTAACGACGTTGCCGGGGCTGGCTGGCGCCTGGAGCGAGAGCGCGGTGCAGAGAGAGCCAAGAGCAAACAGGCGAAGCGGCATGGAGACGCCTCCGGGCTACGTACTATCGCACAGGCCTCCCAAGCCGGCCGCTCGCGCGTCCCACGAGCTCGATCCAGGCGCCGACCAACCTAGAAGCCGCAATGCGGCTGCGGGGCATCCAGTTCGTCGCGGAAGGACAGGCCCACGGGCGCCAGAATGACGCTGACGTCCTTGGCGGTATTCACCATGTCGTGATTGATCGCGATGTGGCCATGGCCGGTGTCCACGTACCCCTCTCCCGCCGTGACCGTTCGGCCCGTGCACGTCTTGTCGTGCGCCTCGTAGAAGGTCAGCTCACCCTCGAGGACCGTCACGAAAACGGGGCCAGGGTGTGTGTGCCATCCGGTCGAGCCGCCCGGCTGGTAGTCGTGCTCGCGGACGACGATGTCGAGCTCGGGCCAGCCGTGCGCCCTGAACTTGAAGAAATCGTTGTCGGCCTTCACGTTGAAGTTCGTGTACGTCCCGCGGCCAATCAAGGTGGGCGTGACGCCGCTCGGAGGCGACGCCCAGGTCACCAGCACGCAGACCCCGAGAACTAGAATGCCCAGCAGAAGAAACGTTCGTTTCATGTGATCCTCCAGCTACTGCGAATTCGTGTGCGGATCACGCTAAAGGTCCGGCCTCCTCCCGGCAACGAGTATTGGGGAGCAAACGTGTCCATCCGCTGTCAGTAGTCCAGTTTGCTGCGTAAGCCAGGCTGGAGCAGAATGCAGCTGTTCCTCGCCATGGCGGAGAGCTCTCCCTTCCGTACGGCGTCCACTTCACGGCTGTCGGGACACCGCCGCCTCGACTCGTGGAAGGAGATCGCCGGCTACCTCGACCGGCACGTGACGACCGTACGGCGCTGGGAACGCTTGGAAGGCCTCCCCGTCCATCGCCACCAGCACTCGGCGCTCGGCTCCGTCTACGCGTTCTCCCACGAGCTGGACGAGTGGTTCTCCAGCCGCCGCATCCCGGGGACCTCCACAACAGGGACGGTCGAGTGCGCCCCGGCCGCACACGGGGGACTTCCTCCGTCGCCGCTCGTTGGGGTCTATGCAGCCTCGTCAATTCCGCTCCTCGGACGCGAGGGGGAGATTCGCGCGCTGAGCGAGGCGTGGGGCACCTCCTGCGGCGGCGCCGCCCGGCAGGTCTTCGTGACGGGTGATTCGGGCATCGGCAAGACGCGTCTGATCTTCGAGTTCGCAAGCCGCGCCTCGCAGGGCGCGACCGTACTGGCGGGTCGCTGCGATCGCCAGGCACTCGTTCCATTCGCGCCGTTCGTCGACATCCTGCAATGGATTGCGCGCGCCTGCCCTGCCGGCACGTTGAAGGAGCATCTGGCCGGGGTCGACGGCGGCGTTGAGCTCGCGCACCTGGCACCCGAGCTTGCGCGCCATTTGCGCGCGCGATCGCGGCCGATCTCCACGACGCCGGACGGGCGCCGCTATCGCATGTTCGAGGCGTACGCCAGTCTGCTTCGGGCGCTCTCGGCCAGCGGCCCCGTCCTCCTGCTCGTGGACGACCTCCAGTGGGCAGACCGGGACACGGCGCTGCTGATGCGCCATCTGATTCGCAGCGTCGCCGATGCCCGGCTGTGTCTCGCCGCGGCGTACTGCGAGCCCGAGCTCTCGCACAGTCCATGGCTCGCGGAACTGCTGTCGGAGTGCAGGCGTGAGCCGTCAGCCACCACGCTGTCCCTGGGGGGCCTCGACCCGTCCGCGGTCCGTGAGTTCGTCGCGCAGTGGATGCACGCCACGCCGCCGGCGTCCCTCGTGCGGTCCATTCAGGACCACACGCTCGGCAATCCGTTCTTCGTTGCCGAGATCCTGCGGCACGCGGGCGACCCCGCAACTCTCGCTCGCGGCGAGTCGTACGGCGACCCACAATGGCTCCGGACGCTGGGTCTGCCCGGCGGCATCCGTGAGCTCGTGGAACGGCGACTCGCATGGCTGAGCAAAACCGCGCAGCACCTTCTGATGCAGGCGGCCGTCGTCGGACGCGAGTTCGACCTGTCCATCGTGGAAGGATTGACCGACCGACCGCCCGACGAGGTCCTCGAGGCGATGGAGGCAGCTCTCGCGGCTCAGATCGTCATCGAGGTGACCGGACGGCCTGGACGGTTCGCCTTCGCCCACGCACTGATCCACGAAACGTTGTATCAGCGTGCACCCGCAGCTCGCCGCGTGCGGCTGCATCATCGTGTGGCCGAGGCGATCGAACGCCGCACGGAGACCGACCACTCGGCTCTTGCGGAGCTTGCTCACCACCTCTGCCTGGGGGCGCCGTTCCGCGACAGCGGCAAGGCTGTGGAGTATGCGGTTCGAGCGGCCGAACAGGCCGAATCGGGATTGGCGGTCGAGAAGGCGGTGGCGTGCTACGGCATGGCTCTCGGGGCGCTCGAGCATGCTCTACGCGACTCCGACGACACCAGCCAGCGCTCGCGGCTCCACGAGCGCCGCGGCCGGAGCCTCTTTCACGCGGGCCAGTGGGCCGCTGCGCGCGAGGACTTCCAGCGGGCGCTGGCCGGACTCGGCGAGCACGAGGATGCCCGTCGATGCGAGCTCCTGGTGCGCGTAGCGGAGGCCGCGTTCTGGATGATGGACGTGCCGGGCCTGCGGAGGTATGCGGGCGAGGCGGAGACGCTGGCGGAGCGGCTCGGTCGTCAAGATCTCTGGGCAGACGCGCGGGCGTGGCTCTCGAGTGCGGACGTGGCGGACGGGGACGTGCTGGGCGCCGTCCAGTCGGACCGCCGCACCCTGGCGCGCGCCGGCGGCATCCGGTCCTTCGGGCTCGCGCGGATACCGCTCACGCTGTACTGGGCCGGACAGACGACGGAGGCCCTTCACCAGTCCGCCGAGGCGGTCCGGCAGGCGCGCCACAGCGGCGACCCTGCGTTCCTCCTGTATGCGCTTCAGCACCGCGGCCTCAGCCTCTCCGGCTCCGGTCGGTACGACGAGGCCATTGCGGCCTTCGACGAGGCGCGGACATTCGGCCGCCGGTGCGGGGCACTTCCGCTGCTGGCGCGAGCGACATCGATGTCAGTGGCGCCGCTCCTGAGTCTGGGCGACTTCCACGCGGCGACGCTTCGCGCGCTCGAAGCCCGCGAGCTCGCCCATCGCGTCGCATTCGAGGCGCCCATCGTCAGCGCCGGCATCGACCTCCTGCTCATCGGTGCGCGATCGCACGATCCCGGGCGGAGCGAGTCGCTGCTGCCGGAAATCACCGCGGCGGTGGAGCGCGCAGCGGGATGGCATGCCTGGAAGTGGAGAATGCGGCTCGCTCAGGCGCGGGCCGAGCTGGCGCTCGCCCGCGGCGACGAGCACGAGGCGCTGATCGCGTCGAGCCAGGTCGTCGAGCAGAGCCGGGCGAGGCAGCGTCCGAAGTACCAGGCGCTCGGGCTCCGCACCCGCGCGCAGGCGCGCGCCCGCATCGCGCGGGGAGACGCACGGCGGGACGCGCGGCTGGCGGCCGACATCGCGCGAACCATCGGCGATCCGGGCCTGCTGCTGGATTGCCTGATGGTCATGATCGAGCTCGACGGCACGGACGCGCTCGCGACGGAGCTCCAGCAGACCGTCCAGGGCGTGCTCGCCCACCTCTCGTGCGAGCCGCTGCGAGGCCGCTTTCTCACGCGCGTCGCGGAACGCGCCCCGCTGCACCGATGATCGGACGCCGTTCCCTGCGCCGCCGTGACCCGCCTGCGGTATGCTGAGAGCGAATCCTTCCAGTTCCCTCGAGGATACCGATGGCCTTCTTCAGAAAGTCTCTCACCATACCCTCCCCCGCGGAGGCCCTGCGCGGCCGCGAGCGTGAGATGCCGGTGCCCGAGCGTCACGCTGTCCTCGACACGCCGCTGAAGGGATCGTTCCCGGGCAAGGCGCTGATCCAGTTCGGCATGGGCTGCTTCTGGGGCGCCGAGAAGCAGTTCTGGCAGCTGCCCGGCGTGTACACAACGGCCGTGGGGTACGCCGGCGGCTACACGCCGAACCCCACCTACGAGGAGGTCTGCTCCGGCCTGACGGGACACACGGAGGTGGTCCTCGTCGTCTTCGACCCGGCGCAGGTGTCGTTCGACGCCGTGCTGAAGGCGTTCTGGGAAGGGCACGACCCGACGCAGGGCATGCGCCAGGGCAACGATCTCGGCACGCAGTACCGATCCGCCATCTACGTCTACTCAGACGAGCAGCGCGCCCGCGCCGAAGCGAGCCGTGACGCCTATCAGCGCGTGCTGAACGAGGCCGGCTACGGTCCGATCACGACCGAGATTCGCGAGGCGCCGCCGTTCTACTACGCCGAGGACTACCACCAGCAGTATCTGCACAAGAACCCGCACGGGTACTGCGGCCACGGCGGGACGGGCGTCACCTGCCCGATCGGCATCACGGCCGCCTCGGGCCGGTAAGGGGGACCGCACCCGTCTCACCAGGTGGCGTCGTCTCCGGTCACCGGCGGCACCTGCTCCATGACGAACCGGCGCACCGCCTGGAGGAAGGTCTGCCGTCCCTCGACCGTCCACTCCGGCACGGTCACCTCCGGCGTGCCGGTCCAGTTGATCACCGCGTACATGTCGGGGCTCACGCCGTTGCGGCGGAACCCCTTGTAGAGCGCGGCCTGCTTCATGAGCGCCTCCTCCCACGCGAGCGCCGGATCCGCGCGCCAGAAGATGACGCCGAACCGCACCCCGTCCGACCGCGCCGAGTCCTGGATCGCCGCGATGTCGCGGCCGCTCCCGCCCCGCAGCCAGTCGTGATCGAGCTGCACGTACTGGATGCCCAGTCCGGTGAGCGCCTCGGCCCCGCGATCGACCTCGCGGACGAACGCCTTCAGCGTCGCCGCGTCCTGGTGCGGATAGGCCTCCTGCAGGATGATGCCGACGCCGGGCAGCTCCTGCCGCGCGAAGCCGATGAACCTCGCCGTCTGCCGCACGGCATGGTCGAAGGACGGCTGTCCTCCCGTCGTGAGCGGCTCGTCGATCTCGAGATACGCGATCTCCGCGCCCAGCGCCTTCATGCGCCGGATCACCGGCGCCACGCCTCCCCAGCAGGCGCCCGCCGTCGTGCAGTGCGGCTTGATCGCTCCGGAGGCGACGACGAGCCGCTTGCCGGCGTGGCGGAGGTTCAGGAAACACTGGGAGAGCTCCGCGTCGGTCCAGGCTGCGAAGAACTGATAGGCCTGGCCGAACAGGTCCATGCGCTCCCAGACAGCCGGCCACCCGCGCGGGTTGAGGCACGCATCGCGCCCGGGCGCCGGGTCCGGCGTCTGTCCCGGCGGGTCTCCGTTCATCGTCGGCTCGACGAGCAGCAGCGGCCGGCCCAGGCCCCTGTCGCCGGACCCAAGGGCGAGCGCCACGGCCACCATCAGGCCGGCGGCGGCGATCAGCCCCAGCTTCATCCGCACGATCGGCTCCCGCGCAGCCCCGCCTCAACCCGGCGCTCGATCGCGGCGGGGGGACTTTTCCGCGGGCGCGGGGGTGAATTCACCCCCCGCGACGCGGCGGTCTCCCGGGATCCGCAAGATCGCGCCGGAACGGGGCGATCCGGGCCGATCTCGTCGGGGCACGCGGTTTGCCTCAGTGAAGGGCGTTCCATCGATGTCGACCCGGACGTTCCTCTCGAGGCTCGGAGTCCAGTCATGATCGCACTCAAACAGGTGCTCGTCGCCACCGACTTCAGCGACGCATCGGAAGCCGCGCTTCGATACGGGCGCGCGCTCGCGCATGCCTTTGGCGCCACCCTGCACGTGATCCACGTCGTGCCCGACGTCCTGTCGCTGCCCTGGAGCGGGCCGCCGGAGACCGGCCCGGCCGGCACGCTGCAGCACGACTGGGAACAGCACGCGCGCGATCGCATCGCGCTGATGCTGACCGAGCGGGACCGCCTGGTGCTGCGCGCGCAGATCGCCGTCCGCAGCGGCGACCCGGTGCGGCAGATCGTCGAGTACGCGATGTCGCACGGCATCGATCTGGCCGTGCTCGGCACGCGCGGCCGGGGCCCTGTCGCACACATCCTCCTCGGCAGTGTGGCCGAGCGGACGGTGCGCTTCGCCCCGTGTCCGGTGCTCACGGTGCGTCCGCACCAGCACGAGTTCGTCACCGAGGTGGCGGCGGAGGCCGCGGCAAGGCCTGCGCCGGTCACCCCGGAGCTGGTCGGCGCCTGATCGCCGCGCCGGCCCGGCCCCGCCACCTCTGGCGCTGCTCCATCGCGCGGAGGCCGGGCTGGCCGGATCAGGCCGCGGCTCCGGCGCGCACGGGCGCGCGGGGGCCGCACGTAGCTCGCGGCCGCATGGCCGTACCGCGTCCGGTTGCGCCACGCGCGCTCAGGTGAGTCCGATGACCGTCCGTCCGCGCACGATCCTCTGCCCCGTCGACTTCTCCGGCGGTTCGCGCCAGGCGCTGCAGCACGCCGCAGGCCTTGCCGCGCTCTTCCGGGCGCACCTCGTGATCCACACCTCGATCGATCCGCTGCTCGCCGAGGCGGCCGCGGCGGGCGTCGACCAGGACTACGTCCGCGACACGCGCGCGGAGCTGGAGCGGTTCGCCGGCAGTTCGGTCCCCGGCAAGCCTGA
>Ga0299914_10001566_pt1 | contig 15246 bp, 21 predicted proteins | sample RVTome_10_FD_201361 | JGI IMG/M metagenome (GOLD analysis project Ga0299914, IMG submission 201361) | Soil microbial communities from uranium-contaminated site in the Upper Colorado River Basin, Wyoming, United States - RVT153D57 (version 2) ...
CGATGCCGGTCTTGGAGGAGCTTCGGCCCCGGGCGTTCGCGGTGGCCTACCGGATGCTCGGCAGCGTCAGCGAGGCCGAGGACATCGTGCAGGAGGCGTTGCTGCGTCTGCACCTCACGCTGCAGCAGGGCGAGCGGATCGAGTCGCCACGCGCCTATCTCTCGACTGTGGTCACCCGGCTGTGCATCGACCAGCTGCGATCGGCTCGGGTCCGACGCGAGAGCTACGTGGGCGAATGGCTGCCCGAGCCACTGGTCGACGACGGTCGTAGCGACCCAGCCGAGCACGCCGAGATGGCGGACTCGTTGTCCTTGGCGTTCCTGGTGTTGCTCGAGAGCCTGACGCCCGAGCAGCGGGCAGCGTTCTTGCTGCGCGAGGTCTTCGACTACCCCTACGAGCAGATTGCCACCATCATCGGCACGGGCGAGGAGAACTCCCGCCAGCTCGTGGCCAGGGCTCGTAGGCACGTGGACGAGCGCAGGCCGCGCTTCGAGGCGTCACAGCAGCGGCGTGAGCAACTGACGCGCAGCTTCCTGGCCGCGCTGCGCGACGGCGACCTGCAAGCGCTCGAGGAGCTACTAGCCCACGACGTCGTGCTCCACGGCGACGGCGGCGGCAGGGTACGGGCCATCACCCGCCCCGTCCATGGTCGGGTCAACGTTGCCCGACTTCTGCTGTCGGGGATGCGAGCCGCCGAGCCGTTCGGCGGCTGGTCCCTCCGGCAGGTGCGGGTCAACGGTCAACCGGGCGCAATGCGCTTCGACGCCGCTGGCAAGCTGAGCGCCGTCGTGGTGCTCGACATCGCCGACGGCCACATTCAAGCGGTGCGCTCGATAGTCAACCCGGACAAGCTGCGCCACCTCGATCCGAAGGCAACCTGACCTCCTCGTCTTCGCCTTCCCCGGTGCCACCAGCCAGCACAACGACCGCCTTCGTCAAGTCGACAGGCGGACCCTTCGAGAGGTCGTGAACAAGCCGTCGTGACTCCGAGCCGGCCCAGGTCAGCGAGCGCGCGGCAGAAGCTTCTCGGCGATGCCGCTCATGAGCACTGCTGCCGCGGGATGCGGAACGCACGGCGGGACCTGGCGAACGAAGAACGCCGGCCCAAGGAAGTGCAACGTGCCGACGACCGCGAGGAAGCTGCCGAAGAACTGAGCGAGGGTCCGCATCGGTCTGCGGCCTCGGCGGAAGCCATCGCAGAGTCACCCTTCGCGTCCCTGTCACTCCAGAGGACTCTCACGTGTGTCCCCCTCCGCGAGCTGCACCGCAGTGCAACCTCGTGTGCATCCGGGGAGTCGCCGGACTAGTTTTAGAGGATGGGCTCTAGAATCGCACAACCTGCGGGAGGAGCGTGACATGGATGACGATCTGGACACCACGGCGGTCGACGACGCGGCGTTGAAGGCGGCTCGGCAGTCCGAGCGCGAGATCGTGTCTCGGTACACCGGCGAGTTCGCCTGGGCCACGGTCGTGCTCTTCGCAGTGCTGGCTGTTGCCTACGGGACAAGCGTCGCGCTGGCCGTCAGTGGCCGGATCCCGTGGTGGCTCGCCATGCTGGCCAACACTGCTTTGGCGTACGGGTGCTACACGGTCCACCACGAGGCGAATCACGGCAACATCAGCGGCCGCCGGCGGGATCTGAAATGGGTTGATGACCTGCTCGGTCGCACAGTCGCGGTGCCGATCACGCTGAGCTTTCGCGGGTTCGCGCCATTGCACCTCCTGCACCACGCGCACACCAACGATGAGGAGCGGGATCCCGACTTCTACGTCGCGGGATCGGCCAAGGCGCTGCCGGTCAAGTGGCTGATGCAGGTCGTTGTTGTCGCCATCGTCCGCGCACTGCCGATCGTCGGGCCCAGGATGACGGCGTCGATCATCCCGCGCACCGACGCCACGACGACCGAGGGTCGGGCGATCATGAAGATGCGACGTTTCGACCAGCTCGCCCTTGTGGCGCTCGTCACCGCCTTCGTGCTGGGGTTCGGCTGGGATGCCCTGTTGCTCTGGTGGATGCCGGGGAAGCTGTCAGGTCTCGTGCTCATGACCACCTTCCAGTGGTTGCCGCATCACCCGCACACCGAGACCGATCGCTACCGGAACACCCGGGTCAACGTGTTCATGCTGAGTACCCCGACGCTGCTCGAGCAGGACCATCACCTGATGCACCACCTGTTCCCGCGGGTGCCTTGGTACCGGTACCGCCGCCTGTTCACGGAGATGCGGCCGCTCCTGCAGAAGCACAACGCGCGGATCGAAGGTCGTCGACTCGGCCCGGACGTGCCGAAGATCGCCTTGCGGTAGCTGGGCTTGTCGAGAAGCAGCAGGGGAGGGGACGTCCGCGCCTGGGTGCCTCATCGCGGCGCCTCTCGAACGCGCTTCGCTCCGCGTGCAGCAGCACGGGCTGGGCGGGTTTCCCTTTGCCTGATGACCGGTGACTACCGCCGGTTTGGGGGGGTAGTATTAGAACATGGGTGCTGAAACGATGCTCCAGCTGGAGCCCGGCGGCGAGACGCGTGTAGCGGTGGTGTTCCACAGCGCATCGGGTCATGTGCGCAAGCTGGCACATCGCCTCGGCACCGCCGCGGCGGCGTGCTTTGCCGTGACGGTCGAACTCCACGACATCGAGGTCATCGACGAACAGCTCTGGGACGCGCTGGCCTCGGCCGACGCCATCGTCTTCGGTTGCCCGACCTACATGGGCGGTCCGTCGTCGGTCTTCAAGTCCTTCGCGGAAGACTCTCTTCCGATCTGGGCGAATCGAGGGTGGAGTGGCAAGGTCGCCGCAGGTTTCACCCACTCCCAGGCGATGAGCGGCGACAAGCTCAACACCCTGCAGTACTTCAGCCTCCTGGCCGCGCAGCACGGCATGCTGTGGACGAACGTGGACCTGCTTCCGGGATGGTGCAGGGAGGGGTCATCGACCGACGACTTGAACCGGCTCGGTGGCTGGCTCGGCGTGATGAGCCAGTCGAACGGGGGCTCAGACCTGAATTCGAACCCGCGTGAGAGCGACCTTCTCACAGCGGAGCACCTCGGCGCGCGCGTCGCAGACGTCGCTCGGACGCTGCGGAGCGGTCGAGCCCGTCTCGACCGCCATGACTCGCGTGACGTCGCGTCATCGGGTGCGCACATCACCGCCGACAGAGGAGTGGCCACATGAAATCGAACGAGAAGCTCGTGCTCGACATGATCCGTGCCGTCGAGGAACGAGACGAAGCGCGAATTCTCGAGATCTACGACTCCAACGTCGAGTTTCACTGGCCGCCGTCGCTGCCGGGTTACGGCGGCACGTTCCGGGGTCGCGAGGTCCTCGACATGAACACCGCGTTCACCGACGCGTGGGATCCTCTGCAGCAGACCGAGGAGGAGCGTCGGATCCACCCGAGGGTGGTGGCTTCCAACGACGAGGAGGTTGTCGTGCACTACCACCAGCGGGGTACCGATCAAAGCGGCCGTTCCTGTGACAGCGAGGTACTCGCCATCTACAGGGTGGAGAACAGCAAGGTGACCCGGTTGCAGATGTTCTACTTCGAGCCGGAGAAGGTCGCCGACTTCCTCGAAGCGGCCGCGGGCCAGTCAGTTCCCTAGGGATCGTGGAGTCGTCCCGGCGGATGACTTCGGTTGAGGAAAGGATCGCCGCCCATGCTCGGTCACCTGGGACTGAACGTCCCTGATCTACCTCGCGCCAAGGAGTACTACGACCAGGTAATGCCAGCGCTCGGTTTCGAGCCGTTCCTCAGCCATGACAACGAGTTCGCGTACTGCCCGGCGGACGGCAAACGCGGCACCTACATCTTCTTCTACCCCGCGGAAGCGACTCAGCACTACGACCGGCGATACCCGGGGCTCCAACATCTGGCGTTCATGGTCAAGACCCGCTCCGCCGTGCACGAGATGCACGAACTCGCAGTCCGCCTCGGAGCTGAGGTCATCCATGCGCCGCGTGACTTCCCGGAGTACGCGCCGCCGTACTACGCGACCTTCTGGCTCGATCCGTTTGGATTCATGCTCGAGGTCGTCTGCCACTACGACCGGCCATGACGTCGAGTTCGCGTACCAGGTCGTGTTCACCATCGACGGCGGTGAGCCGTTACCTCTCGAGCTCAGGGCTGGAGACGGGCCTGTCCTGCGGGAGATGAACCGGGCGATCGATGCCTGTGTTGGTGGCGCGGGCGGAGCGCGACGCGCCAGCCTCCGGCCACCTCGCCTCCCGAGAAGGCTGACTCGATGACCGCTGCGTCGGCCTTCTCGGTCCGTGTCGCTCATCACGACGACCTTCAGGCTGTCCTCCAGATCCACGCCGAACACGAAGCCGGCCGCAGTGTCGCGATCTCGGTATCCAAGCGGCAGGCAGAGACGTGGCGAAACATGATGGCCACGCGCGACCTCATGGTCTATGTGGCGGAGATCGGGGATGTACTCGTCGGTACTGCCACCGCGCTCGTGATGCCAAACGTCACGTACGACTGCGCTCCGACCGTGTTCGTGGAAGCGGTCGTCGTCACCCCTCGATATCGACGTCAAGGAATCGCCACGGCGATCCTGGAGCGAGTCCTGGTCGACGCAACGGCGGCGGGCTGCAACAAGGTGCAGCTGCTCTCGCACAAGCGACATGCGACGGACGGCGCCCATGGCCTGTACACGAGCCTCGGGTTCGAGGCGGAGGCGGAGGGGTTCCGCCGGTACTTGCAGGGCCCTCCAGCCGTGGTCCGAGCACAACGATCGCCGTAGCAAGATCCGAGTGGTCGTCAGGCACCAACTGGATGGGAAACGAACTAGAACAACTGCTCTAGTATCTGCGAGGCTCCGTGGGTTGGACGGCCATCGCACGAGTCCGGAGGCGGGGCGGATCGGTACGCGTTTGGAACTGGCGGGAAACGCCGACCTGGACCTCCGGTACTACGCCATGACTCCCGGGGACGAAGGCGGTCCGAATAGTCGTACGCCGCGGTCGCGCTTCACGTCGGGTCAACGCTCCTTGGCAGGTCGCGCCACATGACGCGACGCGAGCATCGCGAGTCGTCCGCTGGCGTGCTGCCCTTGATCGCCGTCGCGATTGGAGTCGTGACGCTCGGCGGCTACCTCTCGATCCTTGCCGCCGAAGGGGACGACTCCGTCGCCGAAGTCGCCCCATTCGTTGCGCTCATGGGTGGCGGCGTCGGGCTCGCTGCCGCCAACCTCGTGGCGTTGGGCGGGCGTCCAGTCCTCTATCTGCTCGCCGGGTTAGCGCTCGTGTGCGTCGGTATCCTCGGGCTGCTGTCCATCGGCCTTCCTTTGGTGGTCGCGGGCGTGCTCCTGCTGCTGAGCGCACGCCGCCGTGCCTGAAGGATCCCGGCCCGCGTGCGGCTACCGCCACTCGACGTTGTCTCGCCCGGCGTCCAGACCGGTCAGCTTGGCCACGGCATGGCGGCTTCTCTCGTCATCCACAGGGTGTGGAGTCCGTGATGATCTCCGCTCCGTCGCGTCTCGAAGCCGAGCCGCTCGTACAACGCCACCGCGGCCTGGAGGAACTCTGCGGTCTCGAGGCTGAGCGCGCGCAGCCTCCGAGCGCGGGCCTCCTCATCGGCCGCGTGCGGCAGCGCGGCGGCCACTCCGTTCCGTCGCGCCGCTGGGTCGACGGCCAGGCTCCGAAGATGGAGCTCATCCGCCATCACGACGGATGACAGCGTCCCGACCAGTGTGGCATCTCGGGACGCGACCCAGACCGGGCCCTCCTCCAGCCGAGCGATGATTGCCGGCGGTCCCGGGGTCGTGGCACGCCAGGCTTCCGGCGGATAGCTCCCGCGGTGCGCGTCGAAGGCGGCGCGGAGCAGCGTCGCGATGGCGGCCGCGTCCGCGGCTGTCGCACGGCGGATCAGGGGGGCGCTCTCGCCCCCGGGTTGACGCTGTTCGCCGCCGGCCGACTCAGCCGCCCCGGAGCTGCTCAACTCCGGCCGAGCCCATCGGAGTGAGACGCAGGCACCTCCATGGCGAAGTGGAACGCGAGGACATGCATCCGCTGCCTGAAGTAGAAGCGGTGTGCCTCTGCGCGGTGCACGGCGGAGTCCAGCTCCACGGCCCTGCAGCCCGCGCTCCGTGCCTCTTCGACCACCCTGTCGTAGAGAAGCCGCCCGCATCCCCGTGACCGGCCGGACGAATCGGTCACGAAGTCGTCGATCATGAGGACCCGACCGGTGCGCAGCATCTCGATGATGCGATAGCCGACGAGCGCTCGGACGTGACCGTTCTCCTCGAGCGCCAAGAGGCGGTACCCCTGCATCTCCATGCGACGAACGGCGTCGAGGAAGTCGCCAGGGCCGATGTGCGGCCGCAGCTGCGCCATGACCGGGTGGCACGCCAGCACCTCATGGTCGGTGCGAGCCTGTGCGATGAGCGGCCCCCTCATCGTTGTTGCGCGTCGCGTCAGCATCGACCTCTGGGCTGCTCCGGACCGCGTCCGATCATCGCGACTCGACGACTTCGTCGGCAGCGGCCTCGATCAGCCGTAGCCCGGGTGCCCTTGACGCGAGGTCCTCGGCGGAGCGGGCGAAGGCGGCAACAGCCGCGAGCGCGGCGTTGAACGAGACCTCCGTGAGTAGGCCCGGGGCAGCGACCATGTCGCCGACGAGGTAGACGCCCTCGCCTTGATCGACGGCCGGGCGGTCCCGCCAGGTCGTGCCCGGCAGGTCGAGGGCGCCCGACGAATGCTCGACTCGGCCGCGACGGCGCCAGACCTCCCGGTCTCGCCATCCGCCGTACGTCGCGTCGAGAAGCGACTCGATCCGGCCGATCCCTTCGTCCAGGGACTCGCCGGGCCGAAGGCCCTTCTGTGCCTGGACGAGATGATGGCCGGGCGGTGCCAGGGTCGGGTCCGGCTGCGAGTAGGTCTCGATCCAGCCGGACTCGTCGAAGTCAGAGGCGAGTAGGGGCGGCGCCTTGCCCTCGAGCCCGAGGTCGAGCAGTGCTGTCCGGGTGCCGGTCGGTGCCAGGCTGGAGTCGTCGAGCAGCTTGGCGGCGCGTTCGATGGGCACCGCAAGGATCGTCGGGCCCTCGGGGAGAGCGTCGACCGTCGCCTCGAGCTCGATGCGAACCCCGAGCGAGCGAGCATGCGCGCCCAGACGCTCGGTGAGCGTGCCCCAACCGCCGGGGATGTACCGGACCGTCGGGATGGGAGCGGTGGCACGCACCAACCGCTCCTGGACGAACTGCGCGGAGAACCGGCCGGGGTCGTGATCGAAGGTCGCAACGCCCATGAAGTTGGAGATGGCGCGCGCATGCTCATCCCCGACATGGTCAGCCGCCCAATCCTGGAACGAGCGATCAACAGGACCGCTTCGCCGCCGGATCTTGGCAAGTGACCGGATCAGCCCGATTGGGGGGAGCCGCCGGCCTCGACCATCGATTCGGAAGGCGGTCTTCGGGAGCCGCGGGAATCGAGAGGCAGGCTCGCCGAGGCCGCGTTCCTTCAGCCACCGCCACCACGAGCCGTCGCCGTAGATGACGTGTGGCCCCCAGTTCGCCTTGAAGTCGCCGTCTGTGGTCCACGCCCGGCCACCCAGGCGGTCCTTCGCTTCGTACACCGTCACACCCAGGCCCCGCTCGGCCGCGGCGATCGCGGCGGTGAGCCCTCCGATGCCGCCTCCGACGATTGTCAACGATGTCATGTCCACTCCTCACGCCGTCCTGTACCTAAAGAGAGGGCCGTGGTGCCCGGAAGGTTCCGAACCCGCCGAGATTCGCGTCCACCTTTGGTGGAGTTATTGTTCTAGAACCTATGGTCTAACCAGACTACCCGGTCCGTGGCGGCAACCAGTTCGGCCAAGCACGGAGCGCGTGAAGAGACGAGAGGCAGGTGCCGGTTTGGACGTCATCGACGCGTGGGCGCAGCTGCCGACCGAGCGGTTCATGCAACAGCCCTGGCTCGAGCCACTGCTGCGATGGACCCGGCAGGACCGCACCCTCGCGCACAGCGCGCAGTCGACCATCGCAGCGATGGACGAAGGCGGGGTCGCACGCGCGCTGCTCTGCGCGTGGTCGAGCCCCAACGGCATGCTCATCGATAACGACGAGGTGGCGGCAGCCGTGTTCGCTCATCCCGATCGCTTTGTCGGCGTCGCCGCGGTCGATCTCCGCCAGCCTGCAGCCGCCGTGCGTGAGCTGCGACGCGCCGTTCGGGAGCTGGGCTTTGTCGCCGTTCGCGTCGTGCCGTGGCTGTGGAACCTGCCGCCGAACGATCGGCGCTACTACCCGGTCCTCGCCGAATGCGTAGAACTCGGCATCCCGTTCTGCACGCAGATCGGCCACACGGGGCCGCTCTGCCCTTCCGAGCCGGGGCGCCCGATCCCGTACCTCGATGATGTCCTGCTGGAGTTCCCCGAGCTCGTGGTCGTCGGCGGCCACGTCGGCTACCCGTGGATCGACGAGGTCATCTCGCTCGCGACCAAGTACCCGAACTTCTACGTCGATACCTCCGCGTACGCGGTCCATCGGCTCCCCGCACCGCTCCTGGACTTCATGCGAGGGCGTGGGCGCACACGCGTCCTGTTCGGAACCAACTGGCCCATGCTGAGCGCCGGCCGATGCCTACGTCAGCTCGCCGATGTGGGGTTCGACCGCGAGACGAGCGAGCTGTTCCTCGGCGAGAACGCCACGCGCGTCTTCAAGCTGACCGGCGCCGCCAACACCCACCCGAACACGACGTGAGCACCCGGCCAGCGTGCTTGAACCGCACACGCAGAGTGGAAGGACGCTCACGTGTCACTGCCTCGTCGGCTGACCGTTCGGTGGGGTGCTCCGAGTTCTCCGGCTCCGGTCGACCGCGGAGACCGTAGCCGCCCCCGCATGGCGCATTCCCGGGGTGTGGTGGTCTGGACGCAGGAAGCCGCGTGGCCTCGAGCGGTCTCTCGATACGTCGTCCGACGGAACCTTTGCGCCGGGTCGGTGCTCTGGTGAGAGTGTCGAGTCTCGACACTGCCGTAGTCCGGCGTGCGCAGGGGGGCGATCCCGCGGCGCTCGACCTCGTCGTGCGGCACCTGCTGCCCTATCTCGGGAGGATCTGTGGCTCGATTGCACTCGAACGGGGAGAGGAGGCTCTCCAGGAGACGATGTTCGCTGTCGTGAAGCACCTCTCCGCGCTCCGGGAGCCGGCCGCGTTGCAGGGTTGGGCGAAGCAGATCGCCGTGAGGACGGCGCTTGCCGTGTCTCGCGGCCCGGTGCCCTCGCCGGTCGACCCTCAGGACGTCATGCGGCTTGTCGGTGTCGCCGACAACACGACGTCAGTGGACGTGCGGGAGGTGCTGCGAGGGCTGACGCCGGAGCACCGGGCGGTTCTGGTGCTGCGGGATCTTGCTGGCGCGCCTGAGTCGGAGATCGCCCGGCTGCTTGGCGTGCCCGTCGGCACCGTCAAGTCGCGCCTGCATCGAGCGAGGCAAGTGTTTCGAAGCCGGTGGTCGACGTGACGCCGGTGGACTGGCCCGTCGCGCAGCTCGGCCCAATCGAGAGAATGTCTGTCTTGGCAAGGGCGCTGCCGGGATCCGCCTTCGCGGTGCGGCGGACGGGCCTCCCGCTCGAGGCGGTGTGGACCTACATCGAGGATCTGGAGCGGGCGATTCCGTCCCTGGACGCCGTCGTGGGGACCTTTGAGATCATCGATCGAGTCGACGACCGGCTCGTTGCGCGGGTGACGGCGTCGGCGTGGTCCCGCGTCCGGTTCCTCTTCGACGTTCGCCTCGAGCCCGGGTGGTGCTGGATGACATCCCGCCGAGGCATGTACGCGGTCGGCTTTGCCGCCGACTCCGATGGCGAGTCGACGCGGGTAGCGCATCTCGAAGCGATGTGTATCCCGGCACCACGATGGGCTCGACGCTTGGTCGCGGCAGCCCTTCTCATGCTCTCCTACCCCCTGCGCCATCATGTGGCAAGCGATCTCGAGGGCCTCATGCGCGGGGTCGCCGACTCGCGACCTTCGAGCGAGACCGGTCAGACAGCGGCCGACTCCTAACGAACTAGTCGTGCCTGATCCTCCTTTGCACATCCCATCCCGGATGCTCGGTCTTGTCGTTGTGCACGACGATGTCGGCGAGATCGCTCGGACGGACCGTGTCGAAGTAGTGCTGTTGGGATGGCAGGTAGCGGTCGTGGAAGCGTTGCTCGACCCTGGCGGCGGATCCCAACGACGCCAGGTCGCGGACGCGGGCGCGAGCGAGAGTCTCTTCGAAGGATGCGGACACGAAGATGCTCAAATCCCACCGGTCGATCAGCTCCGGGCGCAGGAGAAAGACGCCGTCGAAGAGGAGTACGGCGTCGGCGGCTGCTGTCGTGAACGGCGTGGATAGCGCGGTGTCGGTGTCGCGGTCGTAGACCGCATGCTGGAACCGTCGGTTCCCGTCCGGTCCGAGCGGGTCGAGCAGGACCTGGTGCAGTGCGTCGAAGTCAAAGCTGTCGTGATAGCAGCCTTCAGGCGAGTCCTCGCCGCGCCGATAGCGGTGCTCTCGCCGGAGGAGGAACCCCTCGATCGTCGCTCGGATGACGTCGTGGCCACGCGCTCGCAGGACGAGGGCGAGTTCGTCGGCCAGCGTGGTCTTGCCCGCGGCGGGCCGGCCGTCGATGGCGACGCGCCGCGGGTGTGCGGTCGTGACGGACTCGATCTCCTCGGCGAGGCGATGCAGAAGCTGGTCGCGCGCCCCATTGTCCATGTGCAGCCGTTGTCTAGGCGTCGCTCGAAGACGTCGTGTCGTACCTACCGTACGCACGTTCCGGCGCGCACGAGCACTGTCGTTGGAACCGAGCCGAACACGCGCTCAAGTCTCTCCGTCGAGTCGGCGAACAGCGCCAGCGCGCGAAGATGCCAGCGAAAGGGTGAGGCTTCGAAGGCGAAGCCAAGTGTGACGAGCGCGACGTCGCGGGGTCGAAGGCTCGGTCGGCGATCATGAGCTTGGCGGCCACACGCTTCGATCCACGAACGCTTCGAGGGCCCAGGGCACGTAGGAGTGGGCGAAGGCGGCGAGGGCATCAGCCGACGGCGTGTTGAGGCACGCGGCAGCGGTCGCCGCTGATCGTGCGTACGTCTCGGCCGTGCCGAGCGCGGTGCCGACGCCGTCGGATGCGATGACGCACGTGATGGCTGCTGCGGTGTCGCCGGCCGTCAGGTGCATCCGGATCTTCTCGCCGTGGCGGCCTTCGAGCGCGAGGAGGACGGGCATCGTGTAGACGCCGGTCTCGATGTCGACGCCGATCGGTTTGCCGAGTCGTTCCGCATCACCGACGAGATCCAGGATGTCATCGAGGACCTGGAAGGCCATGCCGAAGTCCTCACCGAACTGCGCGAGCGACTCGGACTGGTCGCCCGGCAGCTCGGCGCACAGCGCGCCGAGGAGGCACGCGCACCTGAACAGCTTCGCCGTCTTCCCTCGGATCGACTCGAGATGCTCCTCGATCGTTCGATCCGGATCCGAGAGCTGGGCCATCTCGCGCGTCTGTCCGATGCATAGCTCGCTGATCGTTGTGGCGAGGATCGACGCCGCGCCGGCGCCCACGCTCGCGGCGAGCTGACCGGCCTGCGCCAGCATGAAGTCTCCGGCGAGCAGTGCTGTGCTCGAGCCCTCGACTGCGTTGATCGTCGGCGTGCCGCGCCTCGTGAGCGCGCCGTCGAGCAGGTCGTCGTGGACCAGCGATCCGACCTGGACGAGCTCGGTGGCCGCGGCCGCCGCGATGACCCGTTCGTCGTAGACACCGCCGAGCCCGGCGCAGGCGATGGTAAGTGCAGGACGGAGGCGCTTACCGCCTGCCTCGGTGACCCGCCGGCTGGGGGCGGCGAGCGCCGTGGGACTGTCGAGGGCGCGCTCTAGGCACCGTTCGACGTCGCCGAGCTTGACACCAAGGTCGGGAACACCCAACAGCCGGGCGAGGTGGTCAGCTTGCATCGCTCGCGTGACGTCTCGCTCGTCGTGCTCGGAGGCGGCGACCGGGTGACGCTGCCCGCGCCCTGACGCGGCTCGAACTGCCGGCAGCGCGGGGCATGCCGTCAGGGTAGTAGAGCGTGCTCGCTAAAACGTCACTCGGCCGGCCGGGTGGTCCAGCGAAGGCCGTCAGTGACGGCGCCTACCCGAGGATGCACCGGCACGTGCGAGCTACGAGATCGTCGACCGAGCGCGGCGGCGCCTTGCCAGTGACGAGGTATCGGCGGACGGCTCCGAGTGGAACGTCGACAAGGGCGAACGAGGTCACGTCGAGATTTGCCTTCGTGAACGAACCGAAGCGACGACGGATGAAGTCCCGAGTGGCGGCCTTGATCGGGGTGTTCAGCGTCGCGAGGTCGTCGCCTAGCTCGTCGGGCCACTGCTTGGCGAGCTGCTCGCGGCGGTAGAGGATCATGACGCACGCATCGTCGATGTTCGAGCGGGACCAGCGCGGGATGTGCAGCGCAGCGTCGAGGGCCGCCTGCTGGACGTCGTCCTGTGCCAGCGCGACGAGGAACCCCTCCTGGGCTCGCCGCGCGGTACGGATCCAAAGGCGCGCCAACAGCAGGTCCCGGGAGTCGAAGCGGTGGTAGATGGACCCCGTTGGTGCGCCCAGGCGCTCGGCGATCCCAGCGACGGTTGCCAGATCGGGTCCTCCCTCGGCAACAAGCTGCGCCGTGGCGTCGAGGATCTGTTCCGTGTCGAACTTCGCCGGTCGGCCCATCCTGGAGTCCACCTTCCCGATGCCAGGCTGCGCACCCCGAGTCCCATCCGAAGCCTGGTCGGACAAGACGTACCTACTGTAGCTCGGTTTGGACACTAGAACGCGGCGTCTATTACGATGCCGCGGCGCTCGGCCGCAGCACGTGTCTGGTGTTCTGGCCGAGACCAGTGGTTCCCTAGCGACGGGAAGGATTGGCATGACCGATCAGAACGTCAGGGCTGATGGCGACGGTGTGGCCTTGCTGCGTCGCGCGGGGTTCCGCGACGGCAACGTCCGCCCGAATGGATTCCCGGAGCCGACATGAGCGGCGATGAGCGAGTCACAATCAGCATCGACGCCGGCGTCGCCGACGTCCGCATGAACCGGCCGGACAAGATCAACGCCCTCGACGACAGGCAGTTCGCCGCGATCGTCGACGCCGGTGAGTCGCTGAAGAAGGACGCCGCCGTTCGCGCCGTCGTCCTCTCCGGCAACGGGCGGGGTTTCTGTTCCGGGCTCGACTTCGGCAGCTTCCAACGAATGGCCGGTGGCGGGAGCCCTGATGGCGCACCGGGGGAGAAGTGGCCGGCGCGCGGAGTGGGTGACCTGGACGGACGCATCACACACCTGCCGCAACACGCGTGCTGGGTGTGGCAGGAGCTCGAAGTGCCCGTGATCGCCGCCGTGCACGGCGTCGCGCTTGGTGGCGGGTGCCAACTCGCCCTTGGCGCCGACATTCGTATCGCCGCACCTGACGCTCAGTTCTCGGTGCTCGAGATCCGCTGGGGCATCACACCCGACATGACAGTCACGGCGATGCTGCCGCTGCTCGTTGGCCTCGACGTTGCCAAAGAGCTGACTTTCACCGGCCGCATGGTCTCGGGCGAGGAGGCGACGAAGATCGGTCTGGCGACCAAGGTGAGCGATGCGCCGCTCGAGGATGCGCTGGCGATGGCGCACGAGATCGCTGGCAAGAACCCGCTCGCAATTCGCGGCGCCAAGAAGCTCCTCAACGCATCGCCCTACCGCGGAGTTGCCGAGCAGTTCGAGGACGAGCGGCAGACCATCCTTCCGCTTCTGGGCTCACCCAACCAGACCGAAGCGGTCTTGGCGTACTTCGAGAAGCGCGACGCCGTCTTCCAGGACTGACCCATTGAGTCGCCATGCGAGCCTCGCTCATCTCCCAGTCCGGCGGCGGAGCGACAACCGACAGGAGCGAGGCAGCCCTGGTTCCCGAACTCAGAGTCGTTGATACGAGCCGCCCTCCGAGCTTCTTCGTCCGCGCCTACGCGGCGCTCGCGGCGACGCGAGTCGCCCGATTCATCTCGCGTCATGTGAGCTGGAAGCTCGACCCTCTCCTGCTGCGCGTCAGTCGGGGCCGCCTCTCGACGACCCTGGTGTTCCCGGCAGCCGTGCTGGAGACTCAGGGTGCGAGGAGCGGCGCTCGGCGACGAAACGCGATCATCTACTTCCTCGACGGCGAACGAGTGACGATCGCTGCATCGAACGCCGGCAGCCCCCGGCATCCAGCCTGGTATCACAACCTTCGAGCGCATCCGGACGTCATCTTCGGTGGGATCCCGATGCGGGCAACGGTCGTAGACGACCAGTTGGACCGGGAGAGGTTGTGGGTGCTGGCCGATCGCGTCTTCCCGGCGTACGCGAGATATCGGGGTGACGCGGCCAAGGTGAATCGAACGATCCCGATCGTCCAGCTCACCCGACGCGAACCAGGCGCCTTCGGATGATCTCGATCGCGCGGCTCGCCGGCCTTCCTGCCGCACACGCTTGGGCTGGTGCACCGCTCGTCACGGGCGACTGGGGGACGGCCCGTCGAGTGCTCGTCGACAGCGACGCCGATCGCGCCAGCTGGGCCTGATCCGACGACCTTCGAGCGAGCCAGCCGGCGGCAAGCACGCCGGGAAAGGCGAGCAACCCGAGGCCACCCCACCAAAGGTCGGATCAAGCGAGGGCTATCCGCTTCCGTTCGCGCGTGGTGACGATTCCCCACGAGATGGAACCTCACGGCGACTCTCCGACTCCTAATTGGTTGGTTGTCATCGAGCGGTGATCCGTTCGACACGCCGGTGTCGTCGACCGGCGCGTCACAACGTCAGCGCCAGATCCACCTTGGAGGAAGTCGAGTGAATGTTGATCTTTGGTCCGCACAGGTTCTTCTGGCGGTCGTCTTTGCAGGGTCTGGGGTCGCCAAGTCGACGATGTCGAAGGAACGACTCCTCGCGACCGGGCAGACGGGTGCGGCCAGCTTTCCGATGCCCGTGGTTCGGTTCACCGCTGCCATGGAACTACTCGCAGCCGTTGGGCTGACTCTTCCGTGGGCCACCGGCATCGCCCGGGTGCTGACACCGATGGCGGCTGTGGGTCTCGGCGTCGTGATGATCGGCGCGGCGGGCTCACACATCCGCCTGCGCGAGGCGCGCAACACCGCAGCGAACGGAGTGCTGTTTGCGCTCTGCCTGTTCGTCGCGATCAACCGGTTCGGGCAGCTCTAGTGGCGCGTCGCGGATTTGGTTCGGGTGAGTGCGGCTCGACCGCGGCGGACCTTGGCGATGATGTCTTTGGCGGGTGTGTGCCAGAGGAAGG
>Ga0299914_10001567_pt1 | contig 15244 bp, 12 predicted proteins | sample RVTome_10_FD_201361 | JGI IMG/M metagenome (GOLD analysis project Ga0299914, IMG submission 201361) | Soil microbial communities from uranium-contaminated site in the Upper Colorado River Basin, Wyoming, United States - RVT153D57 (version 2) ...
GCAGGTAATATTGAATGATAAGCGGAATATAGTAATAAGGGCGCAGCAAAGCCGTCACGGAATCTGGCAAACGCATTAGCAGAATGAAGTGAATGGTCGTCCAGACCAGAAATGGAATGATCAGGACCTTAATCCGCTTAAAAATTGCTCCCTTATTAAGCTGTGATTCGCTGCCTGAGGCCAGAAAGGCAATGAAAAAACCGGACACAAAGAGAAAAGCTGGTATGCTGAAGCCGGATAACTGCCGGATTGTCAACATTACATAATAGGTAAAAGACCCCAGCTCATCATAGTTAGGAACGGCAACCAACCGATAACGGTCGGTCCAGAGAAACATCGCTTGAAAGCCATAAACGACGGCGTGAAAGAGCGGCAGACAGGCGGCCGCCAGGCCGTTTAGTAAGAGAAGTCGCCGGGCCATATAGTCTCCTGGTGGATGAGATTGGTTCAATCTTTGAAGATTGAACCAATCTGCAAACTCCAAAGTTGCAAGATAAAGGTTAGTGGGGGGTTCTTTTTTCGATTAAGCGGCTGATAGTTGCAACCGACTCGAAGTTTTCTATAGTAACGTCGTCTGGTTCAATAGAGACCGAAAACTGGTCTTCAATATATTTAATCAGCATCAAGATTGCCAATGAATCAATCACGCCATCTTCAATCAGGTTATCACTAGCTGTTATCGTTCTTGGTTTGTCATTTAAAAACTCGCGCACAATAAAATCGTTCAATAATTGTTGGGTGTTATCCAAAATATCTTCTCCTACAAACATTGTCTTGTAACTATATAGGTGCGTTGCACTGCCCGCCGAGACATACACCAACCAAAAAGCTGGTGGGCAGTGCATTGCACCACTAAACCCTGTGTAGTTACGTTGTCTTTATTACTCCAGGTGATCTATCAACGTCAGCTTGGAACGGCCGAAATCATCACCAAAATCATCATACAACCCGGCTTCCCGCGCCATCCGCCGCAGGTTATCCGACCGGCTTGTCGTAAATGCCGCCGCCAGCGCCAGCTCAATCTCATTACGCGGCATCGCCCGCATCATAGACATAACCGATTTCTGGTCTACACCTTCGGCTCCAAAATCGCCCAATGCCAGCAAACGGGAAAAACTATAGTATTGCTGCATTTGACGCTCGGCAATCTGGCTGTACCGGAGTCGGCGGCTTTCATTCGAAAGTGATGAGCTAATGGCCCAGGCAGCAACGGCCGCATTATAAAACGCCGCCTGCACCCCTTGCGAAAAAAGCGGGTCAACAAAGCCGCCCGCATCTCCGATACAATAAAAGTTTTCCCCGGCAATCTTCTCCGAATAATATGAATAATCAGGCCGAAAAAAAGTCGAACCTTCAATAAATTCGGCCGGTTCCAACAGATCCCGCAAAACGGCCGTGTTAGCGCACGTCTCCTGGAGATATTCCGTCTGAGCCTCCTTGCCCATTCCCCGAACCGTATCCCTGTTGATTACCAGGCCCACACTGGTAGATTCACGCAGGATAATGTGCCATATCCAGCCATCCTCAAAAGAAGATACAAACGTCACCGGCTTAACCCGGCGCACCTCTCCAGGATCATGGCTTTTCCGATCCACGCCCAGATAGCGCGAGTTGCGATAATATCCCCACAGACCCAGATACTTTATTTCTTCGCTTACCATGTGCCGTGCCTTAAACTGCCGCGCCAGCAGCGACGTGTGCCCGCTGGCGTCAACAACATAGCGACAGGCAATGACGCCATTTGCAAATCCCTTATTACGGCGGTCGGCATAAGAAACAAGCGGCCGTTCTGCATCAGAAAAATCAACATTTCTAACATTTATCTCTTCAAAGACATGGACACCTAGTGCGGCCGAGTGTTTCAGCAAGATGTCGTCAAAGATGTCTCGCTCAACGTGCAATCCCATACGATCCGGGTTTGTATACCCGAAATTGGAAAAGCCAAGCTGGTGAATCTTTCCATCCCAGGCAATGATGCCGCCCGACTTCGCCAGAAAGCCCTCCTGCCGGATCTTTTCTGTAATTCCAAGACGATCCGTAAACTTCCACATGTGCGGCAGGATACTTTCACCTACCTGCGGCCTTGGAAACTTCTCCTTTTCCAAAAGAACAACCTCAATACCCTCCTTAGCCAGCAGCGTGGCCACGCTGCTCCCGGCAGGTCCGCCGCCAATCACGACGACCTCAGTCCGTTCAGGAATATTTTCGTTAACGGACGAGCTGGCGATAGAAGATTGCTCTCCAGAACTCATTTACTTCCCCCGGCTTCTTATCCTTGCTTTGTGGCAATCAGCGCACCTAAAGCATTGATTGTCTCAAAATTGTCAGGTACGACATCCTCATCCTCAACAACCAGATTGAAGTTATCTTCCACAAAATTAATTAACCGGATCAAACTTAAGGAATCTAATATACCGCTGCTTATGAGTGAAGTGTCAGGGCCTATCTCCCCCTGCCCGTTGCCCACAAGCAAATCATTCACAATAAATTGTTCCAAAATTGCCTTAATATTCATGATGTTGTTCCTCCCAAAGGGGTGCACGTTCTGGTTGATAACGAGAGCCGATAGGAAGCGAGTAGCTCTTCTCAGACTCATAATTACGCGTTCGTTTTAACAGTTTGCGGAAGCCCGTGATAGCCGGGGAAGGCTGATTTTCGTAAATACGGCCGGCAAAAACATCTATCATTTCCGCCCGGTAACGATCATGAACCAGCCAGGCAAAGGCAAAAGGATGTTCCCAGAAGCCGTCCAGGGCATCTTCAAGAACATCAATCCCCTGTTCGCACATCAACTGGAACTCGGCGAACGGATTAGCCGCGTCACGATTCGCGCCTTCCAGATAGTCCCGAACATAGGGCGCAGCCAATTGGGCTTCCTTCATAGTGACATACAAACCAAAGGAAAAAATCGGATCAATAAAGCGATGAGCATCGCCAATGCAGATATAGCCCTTACCACAAAATCGTTCGATCTGGTAAGAGTAGTTGGGAATAGCCCGCGCATCCTCTACCAGTTCGGGAGTGGGAATACGCCGCGTTAGTTCAGGATGTAACTCAAGCAGCTCCCGGCGAAGGTAATCCGGCCGGTTCTCTTTTTTCTCCAGGAAATAAGCGCCCGGACTGACAACACCCACGCTGACCACCTCATCGTCCAGCGGAATCCACCAGCCCCAGTGATACTTCTCCTTATAGAAGATAAGGGTATTATCCTTTTGCGTGTCTCGCGTGTTGCCGTTGTCTCGAATGCCGTTGGCAATCTGGGAGAAAATGGCGATCTGTTTATCGTAGTGTCCCAGGTACTTGGGGCCGGTCACGCCGGAGCGGGCCAGAAAGGTTGCCTGCCCGGAACAATCAAGCACTACCTGCGATTCGATCTCTAACAAGCCCCCCTCGGCCGTATCAACCTGCACCCCGCACACTGTCCCCTCATCATCCAACAGCGGCTTGGTGGCCTTGCCATGAATCACCGTCGCGCCCCGTTCGGCCGCTTCATCCAACATCATCTTATCAAATTCGCTGCGCCGCACCTGCCAGGTAATCTGGTCTTGAAGGTTGCTATCGGCATCGCGGGCCATAACAGGAACAAACCACGAATTTTTACCGAACACCTTCACCCCATGCTTGATCGGGTGGCCCTGTTTCAGCATCACGTCGCCCAGACCCAAATCACGAACCACGCCGCCACATTCACCGGTCATAGATTCCCCAATATGGTAGCGGGGAAAAGATTCCTTCTCAATAATAATCGGTTTAATGCCTTCCCGCAGCAGATACATGGCCGCTGTCGCTCCTCCGGGACCGCCCCCAACGATAACAACATCTGTTTTCATATAATTTCTCCCTACGTCCAGTTTGGATCGTCCTCGTAACCCAGTTTGAGAAGCAATGAATTATAATTTTCCTTAAAATACTGAATATGTTCTTCCCGGAAATGGTTTCGCCAGTCACCTGACACACCTTTACGATAATGGCTGGCGCGATCCTCTTCACCCGGCCGTCTGCCGCCGCTCTTACTGGCAAAATCGTTTTCCCAGATAATGCCCAGGAGCCGTTCGGCCGGTAAATGTTGCGATAAACCGTTTATTGAGAACTGTCCTTTGCTAACTCGATGCAGCCGCCGCGACAGAGCATGGAGCAGCGAAAGCCTGGCCGTCAATCGCCGCCTGTCAAGAATACCCATGAAGTCAAAGATTTTTAGCATTTGGCGATAAGGATCGGCCGTCAGCCTCTCCATTCGCACCTGCAAAAAGTTGGGATCATTATAATCCCAGGAATCCATCTCTTCTATAAACCCGGCAACAAACGCCATATCCAACCGCAGCCCCTCCTCCTTAGAGAGGCTTTGCAGCTTCCGGCGATGCTCGGCCAATTCCGGCCAGTTTTTCGTCTCGTGGCTCTTCAAATGAGAGAAATAAGCCGATACACAAATATCTCGCGGGTCGCGCACCACATGAAAGCCCCGAACGCTTCCCAACGCCTTAACCCGCCGGTAATCGGCATTAGTATACGATAGAAAATCCACCTTATTTTGCGCCACCCACCCCGACAAATCATCATCAAACATATCAGGATGCCAGACAACCTTATGGCGCAGCCCCATCTCACGGCAAACCGGCCGTAAAATGCCGTTCACCCAACGAGTAGCACATTTGTGATGTCCCATAAAAGCCAGCAGCGGCCGTTCTTCACCCATCACTCACCACCAGCCTGTTCAAAAGGCCACAAAGCCGCCAGTTGTTCCGCCGCCAACCGGTGTCCTGTTGAGTTAGGATGCATCCACACATCGGCAAACAGAGCGTTTTCATACCCTTCACACGCATCCGGCCCCGCCGCCGCGTCCGCTTCAGCCGCCGTGTCCGCCTCGGCCGCCGCGCACGCTTCATCATACACCGGCAGCAAATCAATCATCGTTATCCCATCGGCCGCCGCCCTTTCAGACAGAACCCGTTGGGCTACATCCGGGTGGGCCGAACTATTCAGTTGGAAGGCCGTCGGAAAAACAATAACAATGAAAGGAATACCTCTTGCTTCGCTGGCGTCCCGCATATCAGTCACAAATCCCCAAACCTTCTCATAAATAGGGTTATTTTCATTTTGTGGATAGTATGCTCGCGCTTCTTGGGGCGGGTTCAGCGCCGCAATGGCTTCCGGCCCCACCTGCCGGGCCATCAAGAAGCGGGCCTGGGCCGTCAGAAAGGGCCAACTGTAGGTATTATCCCGCAGCCAGCTAAAAAATGTATTCTCCGGCCGAACAATGGGCGCATCGGTCATGTCATTAACCACCGCAATACTCAGAATAACCGCGTCAGGCTGGTAATCGAACCCCTCTTGTAACAAGAAATTGCGGCTGGCCTCCAGCGACCAGCCCGGCATAGCGGCATTGACAACCTCAACCGGCTGCTCGGCCGTACCGTCGTTTAATAACCCCTCTAATTGGTGGCCGAAAGTCTCCTCCTGTCGCACTCGCCAGCCATAGGCAATCGAATCACCCACATTAAGCAGGCGATACGTCCCTTCCGGCTTGGGAATGGCAACTTCATCCTCCCGCAGCCCGCGAGAGTTAATGTGAACGGGAATAGATTCCCAAAGATAATCTTTATCAGGTTGGTAAAGAAAGTAAGGTTGATCCGGACTGCCCTTAAATTCCTGCTTCTGGCGGCGCGAAGCCACCAGCGTCCAGCCAAACTGCCCTTGAGAAAAATTTTTTTCCCAAACATAGCCGGTTAATTCCAAGGCCCCCAGCAGCACCAGGAAGGTGATAGAAGATATAATTAGTCCACGACGGAGACGTGATTTCATAATTGTTAAGGGGTGTGTTTCATTTTTTGAGGAAAAGAAATAAATTAATTGTTGAATTGTTGAACTGTTGAATGGTTAATCTTTCCTTGCTTGCGGCCGATCATAATAAAGAACCCCCCTTCCCGTGCGCCCCGCAGCAGCAGACCCAGTTGAACCAATGCATGATCCAATCGAGAGCCGGGCGCATTATCGGCAAATAACTTCTCATCGGCCGAAAAAGGCGCAAACGCTTCCGCCTTCGGAATCGCATTTACAAAGTCAAAGCCATTCTCGGCAAACCACCGCTGCACTTCACCAATGGTGTGCTTCGACTCATGGGGATGTTTATACTGATCCATAAACCAGGCCCGCCGCCTGGCCCCAATCATACTTTCCTCCCGCAGGCGGCTGTCCAGGAAAGTCAAGCGGTTATTAGTCAAATTAAAAATTAAGCGGCGAGTGTCCGTAGTCAAACGGCCGATCTTATTATACAGACCAATCAGAATATACCCTCCCGGCTTAACCAACCGGCCAATCTCCTGAAAGCCCCGATACGGATCGCCCGTATGGTGCAAGACGCCGTTACTGATCACAAAATCAAAGCTGTTCGCCTTAAAAACCGGTCTGAACAGATTCATTTGCAAGTGAGCAGCCCCCTCAATAGTTTGGTTCTGGCGGAAATTATTAGCCAGCCGCAGCGAGTTCAGACACAGGTCCGAACCAAACACCGTTCGTCCCCATGTCATGCCCAGGAAATTGCTCAACTGCCCCGTTCCGCATCCTACTTCCAGAATATGCGCCCGCTGGGGAATCTGCTCATCTAGCAGGCGGGCAAACACCCCTGTCTCCGCCTTTTTTCGCAGGCTGTCACGAGAATCAAGCCCTTCATAATTAGGAAATGGATTTTCCTCATAAAACGCCTGCACCTTTTCCGTCACATCCTGGTTTGGATCATGCCACTCAGCCGGCCAGAACATCAAGGCAATCTCATTCTCGCTCCCAAACCGGTGCGAACATCCTTCACAGGCGATCCCGCCCTCTTCCGCCAGGAGCAGATCGCCCCCGCAAATCGGGCATTGGAACAAATGAAGATTTTCCGTAATGATAGGGCCAAAACCGGCCAATGATGTTTTCTGTTCCAAACTTAATCCTGATTGGTCGGGGTTATCCCTCCTGGTTGCCCAGCAGGGACTATCCCTCGTGGTCGCCCAGCAGGGACTATCCCTAGTGGTCGCCCTGTTCGCTTAGAAACTCGCCCAACAATTCACCGGCCAAACGATGACCATCCGCATTCAGATGGAAATCCGTTTCATAATAAAGCGCTTCACCGCCATCCAGAATGTGCTGCCGGAAGGGGTCAAGCAAGTCCAGGTACGGGATACCGGCCTCCTTAAGAAAGGCATCAAGTTCCTCATTAGGCCGGTCACAATACCATCTCTTTCCTTCGGCCGGTGGAATCAACTGCGGGGCCGCCGGAATAGCAAGAACCACCAGTTGAGCGCCTTCTGCCTCCACTTCAGCCCGCATTTGCAAGAGCAGCGCCTCCGTAATCGCCCACGCCTCTTCCACAATCGGCGCATATTGCTGAGCGCAGATATTAACCCGCTGCCCCGATTGGTTCGCTGCTTGGTTGTTATTACCACCGCCTGCTTCCTCCTCCCGCTCCTGAATCTGCTGCGCCCCTCGCTGGCCGCTTACCAGTTCCACCAGCGGTTGCAAAGCAGGCGGTACATTCGTTCTCAGTTCCAAAACCTGAGCCACAAAGCGCGGAAGTTGGAAATACTTTTTCAAGAACGTCCCGGCCTTGACAAACAGATTATCCGTTCCCTCAACCGGGTAGTTGTGCAGCACCAATTGTTCATTATCGTCCAGAGAAAAGTAAGGCTTGTGGCCGTTGCCGCCCAGACTTACCTCTAACTCGTAGCTGTTATTGTAAATATCATTCGCCAGGTAAATTGCCACCACGACCACATCCGGCCGGTAATTCTTGCCTTCCAGACGATAGAACAGCAGTTCATTGTCGGTTCCGAAGCCATTTATGCCGCCGTTCACCACTTCCCAGGTCTCAGTTGTCAGCCGCTCATTCAATGCCTGCTCCAATACTTTGCCGAAAGTATCCTCCAGCGGAACCTGCATGGCGGCCGTCATAGAGTCGCCTAACAGCAAAACCCGTTGGGTTCCGGCCGGCTTTTCGTAAGGAATCTCTTCATCCCGCAGCCCCTTGCTGTTAATCTCCACATACACTTCGCACTCGCCATAGCAAGATTCCCACCCTTTGGCATTAGGAATATTTCGCCAGCCATAAAGGGAAAACGGCTCCCAAAAGCCGCCGCTTCCCAGATGCAGCACCCGCGCCGCAACCTCCAGGACTGCTAGGGCAAAAAGAATGCCAAGCAGCACCGCGATACCCCTGGCAAGCAAGGTGCGTTTTTTAGATTGTTTCATTGACTTAATGTCGGTAACTGCTCGGAAACCGGCTCGGAATCGGTAATTGGGTATTTGGTTGTAACCGGCTTGCTCCAATTACCAGCGGTGTCTTTTACCGCTAATTACTAAATCTTTCCGGCTCTAATCCCTAAAACAGCGTATAAATAACCGGTGCAATCCCTGACGCAGTGCTGAAGATAAGCAGCAGACCGATAATCAGCAGCAGCGCCACAACCGGAATCAGGAACCACAATCTTTCCTTCCAGAGAAATGAGATCATATCCTGAAAAATCGTAACATTATAGAACATACCACGAAAAAAGCGTTTCATAATTACCTCCCACAAGCAGTTATCGCCGGTTTTTGCGAACCACGAAACCATCCATATATAACGTGTCTATATCACTCTTCCCAAAAGTGTTTAAGGCGTTAGCCGGTGTATTAACTATCGGCTCACCGCGCAGATTAAAGCTGGTGTTAAGCAAGACAGGCACGCCCGTCGCCTCGCCAAACAACGCCACTGCTCGGTAATAAAGCGGGTTCCACTCCCGGCGGACAGTTTGAACTCGGCCGCTTCCCCCCTCATGAGTAACAGCCTGAATCTTATCAGCGTGTTCCTGGCAGGCCTTATAAACCATCAACATGAACCGTAGCGGATAATGTCGCTCCGGTTCGGAAAGCCCTTCATAGTAATTGGAGGCCGCCTCTTCCAGCACAACCGGAGCAAAGGGACGAAACGGTTCGCGAAACTTAATACGTTCATTGACAACCTGTTTCATCTCGGCCGAACGCGGATCCGCCAAAATAGAGCGATTGCCCAACGCTCGCGGCCCCCACTCAAATTGCCTTTGAAACAACGAAATCACCCGCCCGCCCAGCAAATCATCAACAATAGAGGTCGCCTGTTTCTCCTCATCCTCAATCCGCTCGAACGAATAACCGCTGGCATCAATCGCCGTCCGAATCTCATCCGCCGTATAAGCCTTTCCGTAATAAGCATGTTCCATCACAAACTTACGCGGCCGACCCAGAACAACATGATAAGCATAAAGAGCCGCCCCCAATGCGCCGCCGGAGTCCCCCGCCGCCGGTTGAATATACAGCTCTTCAAACGGCGTCTCCCGCAAGATACGGCCGTTCGCCACCGAATTCAGGGCCACCCCACCCGCCAGGCACAATCGCTTGGAACCAGTCCGTTCATAGGCATAGTTAGCCATCTTCAACAAGGTATCTTCCGTAAATCGTTGGATACTGGCCGCAATATCAGCATAAGCCTGGTTCGTCTCGGCCGTCTGGTTATCCCAATCAGGATGGTCTTTCAGAGGATGCGTGGTCGGCGTATAAAAGGTAGATTCGTGTATGCGCGGAGGGCCAAACAGCTTAATAAAGTTATCATTATACATCCGCGTTGTAGACCTGTGATAATCAAAATAGGCCATATTCAACCGTAAACTGCCGTCATTTCCAACATCAACCAGCTTGTAAACATCATCCAGTCGTGTGGGTCGGCCGTAAGGAGCCATACCCATGACCTTATATTCACCGTTATTCACCCGAAAACCGAGGAAGGCCGTAAAAGTTGAATATAACAACCCCAGCGAATGCGGGTATCTTATCTCATTAAAGAATCGGATAGAATTTTCGGAAGGGGTAGAAGCGGAAGCCCGATCCGGCCAAAACGCCGTTCCCTGCCCCACCGTAGCCGTCGTCCATTCACCAACCCCATCAACCGTCAGGATAGCCGCCTCTTCAAATGGCGAACAAAAGAACGCGCTTGCCGCATGGCTAAGATGATGCTCGACAAAAAGAAGTTTTTCCTGAGGGATTTCAAGGTGAGTCAGTATTTGCCCCTTAATCCACAGCTTCTCATTAAACCACGTCACCATAGATTCCCGAAAAATGGGCCAGGCTTGCGGGTAAACCTGAAACGAGTTCTGGAGGATACGAAGAAACTTGTGCAGCGGCTTCTCATAATAGACAACATAATCCAACTCCTGAGCCGTGATACCGGCCAGCTCCAGACAAAATGCAATAGCATTTTCGGGAAAGTTGGAATCATGCTTGATACGTGTGAAACGCTCCTCTTCGGCCGCAGCAATCAACACACCGTCGGCCAAAATAGCCGCCGCCGCATCATGATAGTGACAGGAAATTCCCAAGATATACATTGTCAATACGGTCTCCTCAAGTTCTCCAGAGTCGGTTCAGGCATCTTATAATCACGCCATTGTGCCTTCTTCCCCGCCTTAATATCCAGCGGGTCACTGAAAAACCTTCCCAGGAGGCCAACAGGCAAAATAACTGTAAAGTAAAAGATTGTAAGAATGATCCGGGCAAAAATATTAGCCATAAACAGCCCGAACCGCTTCCACAATTCCCAAAACTGACGAAGAAATCTCATAACAACACCCGCTTACCGTTCACCAATCACCAATCACCAATCACTATTTACCCTTCACTGCCCACTGCTTACTGTTCACCGTTCACTACTCACTGGACTAACGCTGCGCTCTCCGCACAGCCCGCAAACCAAAATAGAACGCCACCCCGACCAACAACATAGCCGGAAGAAAACTGAGGGCCACACCCAGAGAGATGCCTGAGTCATCGCTCCCGCCCCCCGACAGACCATTTTCGGCCGGCACCTCGGTCGGCAAGACAACTGTAGGCGTTGGCATGGGGGTAGATGTCGCCGTAGCAGTCGCCGTTGGTTGCGGAGTCGGCGTAGTCGTCGGAATTGGTTCCGGTGTAAAGTCCGGCAGCGCCAATGCCCGGCCCGTATAATACAAAGTGCTTTCCTCATCTCCGGCAGCAAAAACAGCAGCCAGATCGCCGTTCGTGGCTATGGTAGCTCCCAGCGCATACACATCACTCGCCGTATCCGTCGCCAAAGAGCCTTGCGCTTCAATAATCCAGCCGCCGCTCTCCCATATCCAATGCTGGAGAATAGGGCCGTTCACGCCCAACAAATGCAGCCGCCCCGCAGCATCGGCCGTAAACGACATCGGCCCATCCACCTGCCCAAAACCGGTAGCGCTGGTCGCTTCGTCCCACGAACGGCCGCCGTCAATTGAAAGGTCATGCCAGACGTCAAGACCGCTGTTACCCTCGTTAAACCACAGCCGGTGCAGCGTTTGCAAGCCGAAACCAAACAGATCACCCGTGATAACCGGCTGCTCCGCCACCAATAACGGTGCAGCCCAACTCTCGCCCGAATTTTCCGACCGGGTGTAAAAGATCGCCAGTGGTCTTGCCTCATTAAGATTCTGGTAGCGCGACAACAATATATGAAGCCCGCCTTCGGCCGTTGCAGCCAGTTGGGGTCGGTCCACAATCGCCCATCCCGCAGCAACCCCGTCAAAAACTTTAACCGTCGGTGTCCAGGTCGTGCCGCCATCCTCCGACCGAACCAGGTAAATGCCCCGTTCCTCATTAAGAGGCACAGCATAGGCAACATAAATAACTCCCGACCGATCCACCACAATTTGAGGCGATTGGGCCACCAGGCCCGGCTCAGAAACAACCTGCGCCGGCGACCAATCAGCGGGCGTCAGAGTCCGAGCCGTTTCGGCCGAACTGAAATAAATCTGGCCCGAATCAATACCACTCCAGACCACAAATATATGGCCCTCATTATCCAGAGCCGTAACCGGCTGCCCCGAACTTCCTTCCAGCGCCCGCGTTATCGCTGCCGGCTGGGTCCAGAACAAATTATTCTGGTTAGAATAAAAGATCTCCTCTTCGTTGTTCCTGGCCCAGATAACATGCAGCAGCCCGTCAGCATCAGCTTGCAAATTCAAGGAAGATATTATCCCCGGTTGGACGCCGACCAGTGTCGGCGGTTCCCAGATAGGTGGCGGTGGAAACCAATCCTCTATACCTGATATGACTCGCCGGGTCAGCCAGATGTCCTTACCCACCCCGCCGTCGCAGCCAACAACGATAACGGTGTTCGGACTGATCATATTTACCTGGTGGCATTGGTAGGTAATTTCCAGATAGGTCTCAGGATTTTCAAACGTCGTCAGTATCGTCTGTTCCTGGGGTTCGCTCCACTTCTCCCCATCCCAGGCCATCAAATACCCTCTTGGCCCAACAACCTCGTCCACAATCGCCAGCAGAATAAGGTTCCCCTCCTGTGTAGCCAGGAATTGATCGCTCAGATGACAGCCACGCGGCATACCAAAAGCCTGGCGGGGTTCCCATGTCTCCCCACCATCTGAAGACCAGCGGTAATATTGGCTGCATGTTTCTCCAGTGTGGCCTGCCTGCCACACCAACATAACTTGATCACCAAGCGCACCTACAGAGATATGGCCCGGATTAACAGCATCCGCCACATCCTCCAGTTCCCGGCCGTCAACCAGAAATGGTTGGTCCCAGGTAAGGCCCCCGTCGCCCGACCGAGCCGCCAGCACCCGCCCCAACGGCCGATTATCCCAGGCAATGAACACCTGATCCGTTTCCCCATTGCGATTGGTAGCAATATCAATATTGACCTCTTCCTTCGCTGTTGAATGAAAATAGCGTGACCGGTAGACAGGCACAGGGTCAGACCACTCCTCGCCATCATCAACACTTTGCCGGTAATAAACACCGGCCGGAGCCTCCTCGGTATCCGTCGGCCGTACATAAGCCAGGTGAAGGAACCCATTGACATCCATACTTACGTCCAACTGCAAAGCAGCGGGAGCCAGCGTCTGGCGCGTCCTCCAGGCCGAAAAGGTTGTAAACTCTTCGGCCGCCACCGAACTATAGTACAGCCCATTCTCATCATCAATCCAAAAAGCGTGGATGTTACCGTTCCGGTCGGCCACCAGTTGAGGTACAAAAAGCGGCGTTTCCTCAGTCTCATTAAGATCGGGATAATAGATCCGCGTCCAAAACGGTAAATTCCCCGTAGCGGCCGGCTCGCTCCACACAGAGCCATTGCCCTGGGCATAGACAAAACCATCAACCGTATCCTGCCACAGAACATGGAACAACCCGTTAGAATCAATCACCATTCTTGGATCGCCGCTGGCTCCCGAACGGGAAAGGTTAACCGGGACGGCCCACTCGTCGGCATTATCAGCAGAGGCTTCCGTTTCAGTAGATTCAGGGGGCGCACAAAGCGCATTAACGACCGGAATCCAGGCCGGGCCTGGGGTCGGGATTGTACCGTCGGCCAGCGCCGGCGTATCCACAACAGGCAGCGCAGCGATGTCGCCCTGAATGGTCACAGCATCATTCACAACCCAGCCCGTAACGCCGCCCTCTAGTTCAATAAGCCACCATTGGGCAAAACCGGCCCGCCCAACAACCGGCCGTACCTCAAAGGTAGCAATAGTACCGATGATCGTATACTCCAGTCCGGGGCCGCTGCGAACATTCACATTGCCGAACGAACTCTCAAGCGTGGGAGCGCCGCAAGCCTCGGCCGTTGGGATGGCTTCCCCTTCCTGAGCACCGGCAGAATCACCGGGATTAAGCAAAATAACGGCCGCACCCACCAAAACAAACCAGAGCAAAACAATGGCTAGTTTACGGGCTAAGCCAGACATTTTATAACCTTAAACATTAAATTATTTATACCTTCCACCTTGTAAGAATAACGCCACCACCAATCACTAATCACCAAAAGCAGTTTCTAAACAAACTCCTGGCTGTTGGAAAGTGGAACTAATACGCCCCCCGCCGTTTGATAATCGCCGGAATCGTGCGTAACAACAAGTGCAAGTCCAGCCAGATCGTCCAGTTTCGAATATAGTGCATATCCAGCCGCACTCGCGCCTTATAAGGGATATCGGAACGGCCGCTCACCTGCCACAAACCGGTGATACCCGGCCGAACCGTCAGCAGATTTATCGCCCAATGATTGTACATATCCATTTCGGCCGGTGAAATCATGCGCGGCCCAACCAGCGACATCTCATTAAGCAGGACGTTGAATATCTGCGGCAGTTCATCCAAACTAAAACTGCGTAGCAAACGGCCCACCCTGGTTACTCTGGGATCGTTCTTTAATTTGTGCTGCTTTGCCAGCCGGGCTTGAAGCTCCGGATAGGCCGCCAATATCTCATCTCCATTAACATACATGGTGCGGAACTTAAAGGCATCAAACTGCCGGCTGTTAACGCCCATCACCCGCCGCCGGTGAAAAACCGGCCCCGGCGAATCAAGTTTGATCACAATTGCAATCAAAATCAGCAAAGGCAGCGCCAGGATTACTCCCGGAATTGCCAGCCCATAATCGAGCATAAACTTTAATACATTATCAATACCGGTAAGACGTACCTTTTGGACCTTTACCAGGGGAACATCGGCAAACTCTTTGATTTCCAGCCCCGTCGTGATAATTTCAAACAGCCCTGAAGAAAGCCGCAAATTGACCTTGTTAGAGAAACCATAATGTTTGAAAATGGCTATCACCTCCGCCCGCGAGAGAGCGCTGTGAGCCAGAATTACCTCTTCGATCTGGTGCTTTACTACAATTTCCTCAAGCATGTCAAGCGTGCCTAACACCGGCAAATCATGGACTGCGAACGTTTCAGATGTTGCCTGATTATCAACGACGCCGACCAGGTGTAAGCCCGACGTTTTCCAGCTCAGAAGCTGTTCGGCCAGCGAGCTGCCCTCATCATTAGCGCCTACAATAACGGCCGGTGTCAGAAAGTAACCCTTTCGCCGCAGCGAGTACACCAATCGCCGCAGCCAGAAACGGCCGAAAGCCGTCAGCAAAAACGACAGTCCCCAGGCCAACAAAAGCCAGCCCCGCGCAATGATAAAGACCGGTTCCAAAAAGCCGGCAATAATCACCAACAGTAAGGCCGTCGTCGTCATGCGGAACACCAATGCATATTCCTGCACGCCGCCCAGCAGCTTTTGACGATTATAAAGCCCTGCCAGCCCAAACACGACCAGCCAGATCGGGATGAGAGCCAAACCAATCCTGAAATAAAAGCCAAAATCCGGATTTACATCAAGTTGAAAAACTGGGAATGAAAGTTCGAAGCGTAACCAATAAGCCCATCCGAATGCCAGGCCAAGCATAATAAAA
>Ga0299914_10001569_pt1 | contig 15239 bp, 17 predicted proteins | sample RVTome_10_FD_201361 | JGI IMG/M metagenome (GOLD analysis project Ga0299914, IMG submission 201361) | Soil microbial communities from uranium-contaminated site in the Upper Colorado River Basin, Wyoming, United States - RVT153D57 (version 2) ...
TTGCCAAAGGCGTGCACCACGAGCCCGGCGGCGGCGATCGCCTGGTTGGCCAGTGCCACCGATCCCCGTAGCTCGGCGTGGCCCTCGGTCATGCCCCGGCCGTCTCAGCGGTCGACTTCCGCACCACCAGAGTCGGGGTGACCACGAAGTTGGCCACGCCACCGTCGGCGTCGGTCTCGGCCTCGTCCATGGCCAGCCGGGCGGCGATCGAGGTCATCTCGTCGACAGGCATGTGGATCGTGGTCAAGGACGGCACGGTGAAGCTCGCCATAGGTATGTCGTCGAACCCGATCACGGACAAGCGGTCGGGCACCTCGATCCCCAGCTCGGCAGCGGCATGGAGCAGTCCGATGGCCAGGTGGTCGGTGGAACAGAGCACTGCCGTGGGCGGGGTTTCCATACCCATCAAGGCGCGGAGGGCGGCATCGCCCCCGGCGAGGTCGTTGGTGACCTCCTGGACGTACCCTTCCGGGGCCGTCAGCCCCTTTGCCTCGAGGTACTCGAGGTAGGCGGTTCGCCGCTCCCGAATGTCTCCGAGGGGGCGACCGCCGATGAAGGCGATGCGGCGATGCCCCAGATCGGTGAGATGGTCGAGCCCGGCGGTCATGCCCGCCCGGTTGTCGATGTTGACCGTGGGGACCCCGTCGAGCTCGGTCCCGTGCCAGAGAGCGATGACCGGCGTCTGCGAGGCGCGCAGGTCCTCGAGGAACTTCGGCTCGTCTCTCATGTCGCCGAGCAGGAGGATGGCATCGCAATGACGGGTCTCGAGAACGGCCTTGAGCGCAATGGCCTCGTCGGCCTTGCTGTGGGCGCTGCCCAGCACGACGTTGTACCCGCGTGCCAAAGCCTCGGTGGACAACGCCTCGATCGCCATGGCGAAAAAGGGGTCGGTGATCTCCCGAACGATGACCCCGAGCAGCATGGTGCGGGCGCCGCGCAGACCCCGGGCGAGGGGATTGGGCCGGTAGCCGAGACGTTGCGCCACCTCCTGGACCCGCTCCCGCGTATCGGCGGCGATCGGGACTGAGGTCGGGGTGTCGTTGAGCACACGGGAGACGGTGGATTGGGAGACACCGGCCGCCGTGGCTATGTCCTGCATCGTCACCGGGCGGGTGGGCCTGCGCGACGCGGTCACCTGGACCTCCCTCTCGACCCGGCCATTCTCGATCTTCCCTTCATTGCGGCACTTTCCGAATTCATGCGCGCCAAGTTACTGCCCGACCACGTCCGCGGGAGAAACCGTCGGCTATGAGTACGATTGTCAGCATAGCGTTGCCTGCATAGGTTATCCATTCCCGGTGACCCTTCGCCTCTCAGCGATCGGCGGGCTCCTCGTCGGGCATCACGATCACCTTCAGACCACGCCGCTCCACCAGGATGCGGAACGCCTCGTCACTCTCCTCCAGCGGGAACCGATGGCTGACCAGCGCATCGAGGTCGACCACCCCGTCACCGGCGAGCGCGGCCGCCCTGACCAGGTCGTCGGGAAGCATCCGACGGCAGAACACGAGGGTCAGCTCCTTCCTCCGTGCAGTCGAGTGGAGAAACGAGCTTCGATCACCGGCCGGGATCCCGACCAGCACCACCCGGCCGCCTGGCCGGGCCACGGCCAGGGCACTGCCCAATGCGGCGTCGGTCCCGGCCGTCTCGATCACGACAGCGGCGCCGCCGTCGACCGCGGACAGCAACTGCCCCAGCTCTTCGTCGTCCTCCGTTGCCGCGATTGCCCGGCCGGCGCCCATCGCCACCGCGGCGGCGAGACGGTGAGTGAGCCGGTCTGTGACCACGATCGGCCCCACACCCTGTGCCCGCAGGGCGGACACCACCACAAGGCCGATCGGGCCGGTACCGATGACGACCACCGGCTCGTCCGCCCTCGGACGGCCGAGCTCGATGGCGTGAAGCCCGATGCCCAGCGGCTCGAGGAGTGCACCCGCCTCGGAGGACAGATGGTCGGGAATCGGGACCAAGCACCGCTCCGGCCATGTCAGGCGACCACGCAGCCCTCCGTCGGTGGCGCCGTGTCCGGCGAAACGGAGGTCGGCGCAAAGGTTGGAACGGCCGATGCGGCACGGTGGACAGGTCCGACAAGGGATGGACGGGTCGAGTGCCACCCGCTGGCCGCTTCGGGGGCCCGACTCGATGACACCGCTGATCTCATGACCGAGAATCAGCCCTTCGCCGAGGACGGCGTCGCCGATCCCCCCTTCCTCGAACCAATGAGCATCCGAGCCACACAGACCGACGGCGAGCACACGAATCATCACCTCGCCCCGGGCAGGCTCGGGCACCGGCACCTGGACCAGATCGAGGCGCCCGACGCCGCGAAGACGGACAGCAGGGGTGGACGCTGGCATCATGCCCTGGAGATGGTGAGAGGGGTCGCTGATCAGCCGGCCGAGTCCACTGCCGGCTTGACCACCCCGATCAACGTCTCCATTGTCTCCTCGTCATAAGGAGCCGGCATCTCGGCGAGCAGGGTGTGGAACCCGACTTGCTTGTAGGCGAGCAGCCGCTCCGTCATCTCATCCGCTTTTCCCACCCAGAAGGTGTGGTCGTCGGCGATCGAAGACATCGGGGTTCGATTGTGCTCCATCAGCCCCTCGAGGATGCGCCTCGCCTCGGCCTCCGATTCCCTGATCACGATCTTTGCCCCGACGGTTCGCTCGATCTCCTCGTGGTTGCGCCCCACGTCCTCGCAATGCCGGCGCAGGACCGCGTCCTTTCCGGCCAGAGTCTCCGGGCTCCCAAAGGCGTTCCACTGGTCGGCGTACTTCGCCACGGTCCGCAAGGTCTTCTTCTCCCCCGAGCCACCGATCATTATCGGCATGCGATCCCGAGCCGGCAGGGGGTCGAGTCGCAGATCACGGAAGCTGTACCTGCCTTCGCCGCCGCTGGTCACCGACTTGCCGTCGAGAAGGGATCGAATCGCCCCGGTGGCCTCGTCCATCCAATCGAGCCGTTGCCCGAAGCCGGTACCGAAGTCGATGCCGAAAGCGGTGTGCTCGGGGCCGAACCACGCACCACCCAAGCCGAGGATGGCGCGGCCCCCGCTCATGTGGTCGATGGTGACCATCGACTTGGCCACGAGCCCCGGGTTGCGAAAGGTGTTGGCTCCCACCAGCAGGCCGATCTCGGCACGCTCGGTTCCCATGGCCATCCCGGCCAGGGCGGTGTAGCCCTCCACAATGGGCTGGAGCGGCTCGCCGAAGATGGCGTAGAGATGGTCCCAGGTCCAGATCGAGTCGTATCCCAGACGATCGACCCGTCGCGCCGCGGTGAGAAAACCGTCCCAGTCGGTGGCCTGGCTCCACAGGACCGCCCCCATCTTCATCTGCGGCATGACAGCCAGTCTCCTTTCACCGGTGATCGCACGTCGAGAAACGACGCCAGAAAAACGAATGTAGCATACGAATTCATGACCGATCCTAGGACCCGCCCGTGAAGGTCGTGGTCACCGGTGGCAGTGGCAAGGCCGGACGCTGGGTGGTCCGCGAACTGCGCGACCGTGGTCACGACGTGCTCAACCTCGACACCGCCCACGACGGGAGCGAGCACGGTCTGTGTGTGGTCGCCGATCTCACCGATCCGGGCCAGGCGTTGGAACTGATCGCCGGTGCGGAAGCGGTGGTCCATCTGGCAGCGATACCGGCACCGGGCCTCCGATCCGAGGCGGAGACATTTCGCATCAACACCCTCTCCACCTTCAACGTCTTTGCCGCCGCGGTTGCCGCCGAGGTCGACAGGGTGGTGTGGGCGTCGAGTGAAACCGTTCTCGGGCTGCCATTCGGCACCCCCCCGCTGTTCGCCCCTATCGACGAGACCATCGAGCCCCGACCTGAGAGCTCGTACGCCCTTTCCAAGCTGATCGGTGAGGACATGGCTGCCCAGTTCTCCCGGCGCACCGGGATCCCGTTCCTCGGACTCCGCTTCTCCAACATCATGGAGCCGGCCGACTATCAGGCATTCCCCGGATACTGGGACGACACGTCTCTGCGCAGGTGGAACCTCTGGGGCTATGTCGACGTACGCGACGTGGCCCAGTCGATCCGCCTCGGGCTGAAGAAGGACATCGCAGGCGCCGAGGTCTGCATCGTGGCGGCAGCCGACACGGTCATGACCCGGCCTTCGGCTGAGTTGATGGCCGAGGTGTTCCCCGATGTCCCCCTCCGCCGGCCGGTCGAGGGACGGGAGACGCTGCTCGCCATCGACCGGGCCCGTCAACTGCTCGGCTATGAGCCCGAGCACGGCTGGCAGGACCACGTCTCGTGAATGGCCGGTCCGACGGTCGCCCCGTCGTCCCTGGCTCGGGACGCCTGCGCCCACTCGGTCTGGGCGAGGTGGAGATAACCGGGGGGTTCTGGGCCGGGCGCCAGGAGGTGAACTCGACCGCCACGATCGCCCACTGTCACGATTGATGGAACGACTGGACTGGGTCGGCAACTTCCGGGCGGCGGTCGAGGGAAGGCTCCCCGACGATAAGAAGGGCGTCGTCTTCACCGACTCAGACGTCTACAAGCTGATGGAGGCGGCCGCCTGGGAAACGGGCCGCTCCGGCTCGAGCGACGCCGACGGGCGATTCACGGCCCTCGCCGAGGTGATCGCACCTACCCAGGAGGAGGACGGATATCTCAACACCGTGTTCGGGCGCCCCGGCCAGCCAACGCGTTACAGCGACCTGGAGTGGGGCCATGAGCTCTACTGCTACGGGCACATGTTCCAGGCTGCCGTGGCCCGAGCCCGGACCGGGAAGGACGACCTATTCGTCGAGGTGCCGAAGAGGGCCGCCGACCACGTCTGCGAGACGTTCGGGCCGGGAGGCATCGAACGTGTCGGAGGTCATCCCGAGATCGAGCTCGGCCTGGTGGAGTTGGCCAGGCTCACCGGTGAGGAGCGCTATCTCCACCAGGCCTCCGTGTTCCTCGAGCGTCGGGGCCGACAGACCCTCGCCGACATCCACTGGGGCCGCTCCTATTTCCAGGACGATGTGCCGATCAGGGACCAGGAGGCTTTCACCGGTCATGCGGTGCGAGCGCTCTACCTCGCCGCGGCGGCGGTCGACGTTGCGGTGGAGACCGGAGACGAGGACCTTCTCCAGGCCATCATCGGGCAATGGGAGCGGACGGTTGCCCGACGCACCTATCTGACCGGGGGCATGGGCTCACACCACGACGGGGAGAAGTTCGGAGATGATTTCGTCCTCCCCCCCGACCGCGCCTACTCGGAGACCTGCGCCGGCATCGCCTCAGTGATGCTGTCATGGCGTCTCCTCCTCGCCACCGGCGAGCCGAGGTATGCCGACCTGGCCGAGCGAACCCTGTTCAACGTCGTCGCCACCTCTCCCGCACCCGACGGACGAGCCTTCTTCTACGCCAATCCCCTCCATCAGCGGGTCCCCGGGGTCGTGCCTGAACCCGACTACGTGAGCAACCGCGCCGCTTCGAGCCTCCGCGAGCCATGGTTCGCGGTCTGGGTGCCAACCGTCTAGTCGGGTCCACCGACTTTCGCGATCCAGTCGGTGATGAGGTCTCGGATGCCTCCGCCGGGTAGAAGTGGCTCGACTCAGGGCGCGGAGCCGGTGAGAGACGACCGGTATCGGCCGGTGACATCGAGCCAGGCTCGATTGGTACGGGTGCGCCGATCCGGGCCCACCTCGTCCCCCAGTCGCTCGAAGCCGGTCTGAACCAGCTTGACCCGGGAGCCGGTCGCGGTCCCGGTGAAAGTGACGGTGATCTCGGTGGCCTCGGTCCGATCGAAGAAGAGATGCCAGAGATATCCGACCCGGGCGGGCGGATCCCAGACCAGGATCTCCCCCCACTCGTGCTCGGATCCATCCGAGCCTCGCTCGTAGACCCGCCCGCCCGGGAAGGGCTCGAACACCACGATCAGATCAGGGTCCTGGGTCACCGTGTGAGATCGCGGCCACCACAGTGTTGGACGCGTGGTCCACACGTCGAAGGCATGGGCCGGGGAGGCGTCGACCTCGAACTCGACGACGATCGGCTCCATCAGCCCCGTTCCGAAGTGTTCTCGGCCACGAGGCGGAAGCGGGCGACCGCCTCGCCCCAGACCTGCTCCATGTACCCGGCCATCATCGCAGCTCCCTTGCCGTCGAGGCTGTATAGCCGTCTGGTGCCTTCGGGGCGGTCGATGACGAGACCGGCCTCCTTGAGCAGCCTCAGATGCCGGGAGACTGCGGGGCGGCTGATCGGGAGCTCGTCGGCGATCTCGTTGACCGACCGACCCCCGACGGCGAGAAGCTCCACGATCGCCCGGCGGTGGGGGTCGCCGAGTGCGGCAAAGGGGTCTCGGGCCGCAGAGCTAGTCATGCGTGTTAATGTAACAAAACGGTTACCGATAACCGGCTATCGAAGTGGGAGCATCCATTGCCAACAGCACCTTTCACCGGTTCGGGCAGTGCCGCCGACCCCTGGGTCCTGAAGACACCGAGCATCGGTTCGGAGATTCTGATGCACCGAGACGAAGAGCACGACCCGCCGGTGCTCGTCTGCACGGTGGGGAGTACCGTCCTGCACTACGACCTGCGCATCATCGAAGACCTGCACCACATGCTCGAGGAGCGCGGCGACTGGGTGCCGCTCGGAAATGCCGATGAGCAGAAGCCTGCCGCCGAAGGGACCGTCGAGGCTTGGGCTCGCTCACCGAAGAACCCAATCCGAGGGTGGTACGGGTTGAAGAAAGGCTTGCGGGGACGGGTGGGCAATTACGTGCCACCGGTGCTGGAGGCACTTGGCCTGGCCGAAGTGGAGCACAACCCCCGCAACAACCGGATGCGGGCACTTTGATGTCGAGAAAGGTTCCTCAGCCCGAGTCGGCGACCCTCGGTGCGGGGAAGTCGGACTCGAGATCCGCCGCCCACACCTGAATCAGCTCCTCCTCCGCGGGGAGTCCGTGGAGCGGGAATCGGCCCAGGCTCCTCACCACCAAGTCGCCGAGGTCTGCGCCGATCTCATCCCGGGCAGCGGTGGTGATCAGGATCTGGCCGCCGTGACCGGCGGAGGCGACTCTGGCCAGGACGTGCACCGGCAGGCCGACATAGCCGGTGTCGGTGACGGCCGGGCTCCCACTGTGTATCCCGATCCTCACCCTGACCCGATGCCCGCCGGACTCGGAGAGGCCATCCATCGCTCGCTGGATCGCCAGGGCCGCGGCGATGGCGTCGTCGGCCCGGGCGAAGGCGGCAAAGAACTCGTCGGCACGGGCATCGACCTCGTAGCCCTGATGGGTGTCGACCATTTCCCGGATCAGCCGGCGCACCTCATCGAGCAGATCCGGGTACCCCGGACCGAGCTCCTGGACCAGACCGGTGGATCCTTCGATGTCGCTGAGGAGCAGGGTGACCAAACCCGACGGGAGGTCGGCCGTCTCGTCGGAGCGTCCCGCCTCGCGCAGCTGTCGGGTGACGAATCCAACCGGGGCGATCCCGTATTCGGCCGCTGCCTTGAGTAAACGTCGAAACGACCGCTCCTTCGCTTCTCTGCTCTCGAATTTGACCTGGTTGAACCGGGAGAGGGCATTGCGGACGTGAGCCTCGTCGTGGATGGGGAGCCGACGGTTCCCTTTCGAGTCGACGTAGGCAAAGGCGCTGTTGGGGAGGCCGGCCCGTTTCTTGGCGTCGAGCGTTGCCATCAGGCCACCGACGGTACCCGATCCGGCACATTTCGCGACCTGGGCGACCCGAATTGAGTTGGGCACGGTGATGTGGTGTCCTATGAGCCCCTGTCGTCAGATTCCCTTTGAGCTCAACCCGCCTCCCCGCGGTCGTCCTGGTCCTCGTGGTCCTCTTCGGAGGTCTGTTCGTGTGGCGAATGGGCGGCGACGTTGAACCCGATGAGCCAGGAACCGGCGATGCGGGAATCCCGCCTGTCGATCGGACCGTGGTGGGGGGCGAGACGGGCGAGGTCGGCTACGTGGTGAGCCGGGATGGGACCATGCTGTCGAGCGATCCAGGAGCGTCGGAGCAGGCAATCGCGGGCGGGATCATCCTCCCGGTCATGTCAGAGACCGACGGCATGTTCGAGGTGTTCGACACCTGCAACCGCACGGGCTGGATTGGCGCGGACGAGGTCGAGGTGGGGCTGATCCCCCAGGAACGGGGACGCGAGATGGACCGCTCGGTGTTCGTGATCGATGCCGGCCACGGGTTCCCCGATCTCGGCGCTGTCGGGCCCAGCGGCCTCACCGAAGCCGAGGTCAACGTCGACGTCGCCGACCGCATCGTCACGCTGCTCGGCTCCCCCCACGACATCGACTGGGTGACCGGTGCGGTCAGCGACGGGAATGCGATTCCGGCCGCGGCCGCGGCCATCCCGACCCGCGCCCCGGAAGGCCCCAATGGCGGGGACTTCGAGCTGGGTCTCACCTTTCGGGCAACGCTGGCAAACGCGGTCCACGCCACGTCCCTGGTCTCCATCCACCACAACACGGAGCCGACCCGGGATCTCGATCATCCCGGATCGTCCGCGTTCGTCGCGGTCGGGAACCCCGAATCCCCCCGCTTGGGTGGCCTGATCGTCGACGAGCTGCGCACCTCGCTCGCCCGTTTCGAGGCAGATTGGGTGGGATCGAGGGGAAATGGCCTCTCCGCCCGCGTCGGTGGGGACGGGACCGACTACTACTCGATCCTGGCCCGGTCGGAGGTGCCGGCGGCGATCGTCGAGGGCGCCTACATCTCCAATCCCTCGGAAGAGGCGCTGATCATGACCGACGACTTCCGCCAGGAATACGCCGAAGCGGTGTACCGGGCGCTGGTCCGCTACGTCACCACCGACGACGACCCGATCCCGGCTCCGGAGCCAGAGCTGTTCGACGTCGAGCCACCGCCACGTTCGATGGACGATTGCGTCGTACCCGCCCCCTGAGCACGTGGTGATTGTGATGCTCGACGATCGACGACTACGGTGCCCCCCTCGTGACGAGCTCCTACCACTGCATGTGTGCCTGTCGACACTCTCGGGTGACCCGCCCGGGTGTTGACGCTCGTCGTTCGCACTCCTAGACGCCACCGCCCGAGAGCCGCACCACCCGGCGTCGTCCCCACGACCTTCCCTCGCTTCAGGAGTGCCCATGAGACGTCTCGTCGCCGGCCGCAGGGCCGGCTCCAACCTACCCGCCCCAGCATCCGCAGCAGACTCCCGCCGGACCCGGCTCCGCTTCGGCACGGCCTTCATCGCCGTGGCCCTGGTCGCGGTGGCATGTGGCGGCGGGACCGATGCCGGCACCGTCGACGAGATCACCGTTGACTGGGCCTACTACAACCCGGTCAGCCTGGTCCTCCGCGAGAAGGGCTTGCTCGAGGAGGAGCTCGACGGAGTAGAGGTCAACTGGGTCCAATCGGCGGGGAGCAACAAGGCACTCGAATTCCTCGCTGCGCGCAGCATCCAGTTCGGCTCGACCGCTGGAGCCGCCGCCCTTCTCGCCAGGATCAACGGCACCGCGATCAGGTCGGTCTACGCCTACTCGCAGCCGGAGTGGACCGCCCTGGTGACCAACGGGGACAGTGACATCGACAGCGTCGAGGACCTGGCGGGCAAGAAGGTGGCCGTCACGCGGGGCACCGACCCCTACATCTTCCTGGTGCGTGCCCTCGCCGATCACGGCTTGGCCGAAGACGACATAGAGGCGGTCCTCCTCCAGCATGCCGACGGCCGGAATGCCCTGATCGGCGGCTCGGTAGATGCCTGGGCAGGTCTCGACCCGATGATGGCCGAGGCAGAGCTGGAGCAGGAGGCAAACCTCTTTTACCGGGCTCCGGATCTCAACACGTGGGGTGTGCTCAACGTCGACGAGACGTTCGCGACACAGCATCCGGAGATCGTCGAAGCCGTGATCGCGGCCTACGAGCGGGCCCGGCTCTGGTCGCTGGAGAACCCGGACGAGCTGGGGGCGATCCTGGCCGAGTCGGCCGGTCTGAGCGAGCAGGTCGCTGCGCGACAGCTGGAGCGCACCGACCTCACTACTCCCGCCATCGGGAACGTCCAGCGGGACTCGATCCTGGGAGCCGGGATCGCCCTGCAGGGCTCAGGTGTCATCGAGGCCGATGTCGACGTCGAGGGCATGGTCGACGACCTGCTCGACGAGGGATTCACCAGTGATCTGGGAGGCGGGGGATGACCGACATCGCGGTGCCCACACGACAGGATCGAGAGACGCCGGCCGCTCCGCTGCCCCAGAGCCGGCGGGGGATCCCCCGCTGGCTGGTGGGAGCCGTCTTCCCTGTGGCGGCAATCGTGCTCTGGGAGATCGGGGCGACGGCTGGGGTGATCTCGAGCCGGCTGATCCCGCCGCCGAGCGAGATAGCGGCAACGATCGCCGACCTCGCCGCGGCCGGGGAGCTGCTCGGTCATGTTCTCTCGACCACGGGGAGGGTGCTGGCAGGCTTCGCACTCGGAGCCTTGGTGGGGACGGTGCTCGGCGCGGCGACCGGGGTCTCGTCCCGGTTCTGTGCCCTGTTCGACCCCAGTTTGCAGGCGCTGCGGAACATCCCCTCCATCGCCTGGACTCCGCTGTTCATCCTCTGGTTCGGGATCTTCGAGACGTCCAAGGTCCTGATGATCGCCCTGGGCGTCTTCTTCCCGGTGTATCTCACCTTCAGCGGGGCCATCGCATCTGTGGACCGGAAGCTGGTGGAGGTGGGACGCGTCTACGGGCTGAGTAAGGCGGGGCTCATCCGGCGGATCCTGTTCCCGGCTTCGCTGCCGACTTACGTGATCGGTCTCCGCAACGGCCTCGGGCTCGGGTGGATGTTCGTCGTCGCCGCCGAGTTTCTCGGCGCCAGCCGGGGTCTCGGCTATCTCCTGGTCGATGGTCAGCAGACCGGCCGTCCGGCGGTGATCATCGCCGCCATCGTGCTCTTCGCCATCCTCGGCAAGCTCACCGACCGGCTACTGACGGGGGTCGGAACCCGGTTCACCAGATGGCAGGACGGCTTCGCGGGGAGGGCGGGGGCATGATCGAGCTTCGCGACGTGGCCAAGCAGTTCGCCAGCGGCCTGCTCGCCGTCTCGAACGTCGATCTCTCGGTCGAAGCGAGCGAGATCGTTGCCGTTATCGGTCCGAGCGGATGTGGCAAGAGCACCGTCCTTCGTCTCATCGCCGGGCTCGAAACCCCCACCGCGGGCGCGGTGGAGGTCGCCGGACATCGGGTCGACGGGCCCGATCGGTCGGTTGGGCTCGTGTTCCAAGAGCCTCGCCTGATGCCATGGCTCACGGTGGCGCAGAATGTCGCCTTCGGCTTGGAGGACCGAGACGAGAAGCGGGCGGTGGTCAGCGAGGCGATCGAACGGGTGGGGCTCGGCTCGTTCTCCCATTGTTTGCCTAAGGAATTGTCGGGAGGGATGGCGCAGAGGACCGCCATTGCCAGGGCCCTGGTGACCAAGCCACCCGTCCTGCTCCTGGATGAGCCGTTCAGTGCCCTCGACGCATTCACCAGGGTCGATCTCCAGGACCATCTCCTCGATGTATGGGACTGGTACCGGCCGACGACCTTCCTGGTCACCCACGATATCGACGAGGCGCTCACCCTCGCCGACCGAGTGGTGGTGTTCGGGGGCAAACCGGGGTCGGTTCGGGCCGAGCTCGCCCTCGACCTGCCCCGTCCCCGCGATCGCACCGCGCGGGACTTCCACGTCCTCCAGGACCGAGCCCGAGCCGAGCTGGGAGCCTCCCGGATCGGCGTCTGATTCTCCGGTGACCCAGTGGCCTGACGACGCTTGACGATTTAATTCATCACTTGTAGAATTCAACACGTGTTGAACAGGAAGGGCCTGTCATGTGGGCGATGGTGATCAAAGAGGTTCGCCAGGTGCGGAGGGACCGACGCACCCTGGCCATGATGATCGTGATGCCGATCATGCTCCTGGTGGTGTTTGGCTACGCGGCCAGTTTCGACGTGAGCACCATCAGGGTGGCCTTCCCCGGCGGCGTTCCGGACACGACAAACCTTCCCGACGTGTTGGAGCCGGTGGCGACATCACGCAGCGATCCGGTCGACATCCTCCGTCATGGCGACGCCGACGTGGTGGTGGTCGGCGACGGGACCGGGCTGGTCGCCTCGATCGACGGTTCCCAACTATTCACTGCCCGAGCCGCCCTCCAGGTGTTCACCTCGGCGGCCGCTCAGGGAGTGCCGATCACCAGCGAGGTCCTCTTCAACCCCGAGCTGGACACCTCGGCGGTGCTCGTGCCCGGTCTCGCCGGGCTGGTCCTGCTCTTCGTCGGCTCCCTGATCACGAGTCTCGGCGTCGTCCGGGAGCGTCAGGCGGGGACCCTGGAGCAGCTGGCGGTGATGCCGCTCCGGCCGCGGGACGTGTTCGTTGGCAAGATCGCGCCTTATTTCGTGGTGGCAGCGGTCGACATGGTGATCGTGCTCGTTGTGGGATGGCTCCTCTTCGACGTCCCCTTCGCCGGTTCGGTATGGCTTCTCGCCCTGGGGGCGATGCTGTTCCTCTTCGTGACCCTCGGTGCCGGGGTGCTGATCTCCACGGTCTCCGAGAACCAGGGTCAGGCCATCCAGCTCGCCATCATGACCCTGCTCCCCCAGGTCCTCCTCTCCGGCCTCATCTTCCCTCTCGAGTCGATGGCCGCCGGCGTCCGTTGGATCGGCTATCTGCTTCCGTTGACCTACTTCAACCAGATCGCCCGAGGGGTCATGCTCAGAGATGCGCCCTTCGAGGCGATCGCGCTCCCCTTCGCCCTCCTCGCCGGTCTCGGACTGGCGGTGTTCGGCCTGGCCGTGCTCAGATTTCGCTCGGACCTGGCACCTTCGCGGGCCGCCGCCCTGGAGCCGGTGGCGTGAGCTTCGGCTTCACCAATGTCACAGTCGAGCTAGCTGGGGAGACTGCGATCGAAAACGTCGACCTCGAGGTCGAGCCGGGTGCGATCACCGCGGTGATCGGGGGCGACGGTGCGGGGAAGACGACCACCTCCCGCACCCTGGTCGGCCTTCTTTCACCTAAGGCGGGCTCCGTACGGCGACCGGAGGCTGCCGCGATCGGCTATCAACCGGAAGCAGCAGGCACATGGCGTGATCTGACAGTCTCGGAGAACCTGTCGTTCGTGGCGCGCGCCCATGGTCTGCCCGTGGTGTCAGACCGTCATCGGGAGTTGCTCGAGGTGACCGGGCTCGGGCCGGCCAGTGATCGGCTCGCCGGCGAGCTCTCGGGGGGCATGCGACAGAAACTGGCTGTAGCGATGGCGATGCTCCCCCGGCCCGAGTTGACGGTCCTCGACGAGCCGACCACGGGTCTCGACCCGATGAGCCGAGCCGAGGTGTGGCGTCTACTCGCCCGCGCCGCCGGTGAGGGAACGGCAGTGCTTGCCACCACCAGCTATCTGAATGAGGCTGAACGTGCGTCACACGTGGTGGTCCTCGACAACGGGAGGGTCCTGGCCGCGGGCACCGCCGAGTCGATCAGAGCATCCTTTCACGGGGTGCTCGGGATCAGCGCCACCAGGCCCCAGGGTGGTGCGCCGGCTTGGCGACGGGGCAACCACTGGAGGGTGTGGGCCCCGAATGGGTCGCTCCCGCCGGATGCCAGGGCCGCGGCCCCCGACCTGGAGGACGTGGTCACCGCCGCCGCCTATGCCCGACTGGAGGCATCATGACCAGCCGTCTCGCCGAGACCTCTGAGATCAGCAAGCGATTCGTCGACAATCTTGCCGTCGACGGGGTCAGCATCTCGATCCGGGCCGGTGAAATCGTCGGTCTGGTCGGGGCCAACGGGGCGGGCAAGACGACCTTCATAAGGATGATGCTCGGTCTTCTCCGACCCGATCGGGGACAGGTCATCCTCTTCGGCGGGCCCCCCAGCCGGGCCACCCGACACCGACTCGGCTACATGCCGCAGGGCATGGGGCTCTACGAGGATCTGACCGTCTTCCAGAACCTCGCCTTCACGGCCCGGGTGTTCGGTGTCGAGCCACCCGCCCTCGAGGGCGATCTCACCGGGCTCGGCGACACCCTGGTCGCCGACCTGCCGCTCGGTCTTCGGCGTCGGATCGGGTTCCTCGCCGCCCTGTCCCACCACCCCGACCTGCTCGTGCTCGACGAGCCCACTTCCGGGGTTGGCCCATTGGGGCGAGCCGAGCTCTGGGAGACGATCCACGACGCCGCCGATGCCGGAGCAGGGATCCTCGTGACCACACACCACATGGACGAGGCCGAGCAATGCGACCGTCTCGTCCTTCTCTCGGCGGGCCGGGCCGTGGCATCGGGAACCGTCTCCGAGATCCTCGCCGGGCAGAAGACCATCGAGGTGACGCCGGCCGACCCGGCCGCGGCGATGGCCAGGCTTGGCCAGGCCGGCCTGCCCGTACTGCCCACCGGGGCCAACCTCCGCCTCCCCGGAGTCACCATCGACTCGGTCCGATCGATCCTTGGAGGCGATGTCGGCCTGACCGAGAGCCGATCCACGCTCGAGGAGGCCTTCATGAGCCTCGCCAGGGGGGTCTGATGGCTCGGACCGGCCGGCGTCCCGGCGGGGAGGACACAGGGGGCAGAATCCTCGCCGCCGCTCGCGCCGAGTTCGGGGCCAAGGGCTATCACCAGGCAACAATCCGCAGCATCGCCGCCGAGGCAGGCGTGGATCCGGCGCTGGTGCATCATTACTACGGGTCCAAGGACGACCTCTTCGCCGCCTCGATCGACCTCCCGCTCCGTCCTACCGACATCGCCGATGTGCTCCTCGCCGGCGGTCTCGAATCGGTCGGCCGGAACGTCGCCACCCTCTTCTTCTCGGTGTGGGAGAACCCCGGGACCCGCGACCCGCTGATGGCCATGTTGCGCGGGGCGTTCGACAACGAGCAGGGTGCGGCGGTCATGCGCGAGTTCTTCGGCTCGGGGCTCCTCGGCCGGGTAGCGCCACAAATCGGTGGCCCCGACGCCGAACTACGGGTCTCCCTTGCCGTGTCGCACCTGGTCGGGGTGGCGGTGCTCAGATACGTGATCGGGTTCCCCTCGCTGGTGAAGGTTCCCGTCGAACAGTTGATCGAGACGCTCTCCCCCAGAATCCAGTCCTACTTCACCGACTGAAGACAGCGACGAGGGCCCGGCCTCCCCGACCGGGCCTCCGTCGAGCTCGCGCGGGTCTCAAGCGGAGATCGCCTGGCCGAGAACCGCCTGGGCGAAGTAGATCAGGAAGGCGATGGCGACCACCCACATCAGAGGGTGAACGTCGGCCAGCTTGCCCTTGACCACTTTGATCAGGACGTACATCACGA
>Ga0299914_10001571_pt1 | contig 15235 bp, 14 predicted proteins | sample RVTome_10_FD_201361 | JGI IMG/M metagenome (GOLD analysis project Ga0299914, IMG submission 201361) | Soil microbial communities from uranium-contaminated site in the Upper Colorado River Basin, Wyoming, United States - RVT153D57 (version 2) ...
ACCATCTCCTATTCAAGGCGGGGTCGAAGTCGTTTCTCCGACCGGGTGCAGTCACCAGCTAGAGGATCCGGACTCCGGATGGTGATACCACGATCACAACAATGGGCCGAACTCCTGACTACCGGGGGCGGAGAATTCGCGTACAACTGCTGCCCATTGAGATGTTTACAGCTGAATCGCGGGCATGCTGCCCACATTGCTGGAGATCGCCCCGGGATGTCGGCGGCCGGCGGTCGACCCTTAGCCTCAATCCACCATTCTGATTGACGGCCGCTGATTGGTGAGTGTGACCTTTCAGATTGGATCTTGGCGCTTGTGTGGTGGGCAGGCCGGGGTCCGGAGTGGTCGGTGGTGTGCTCCGGTCCCGGCGGCTCGGAACACATCCTCCCCTACAACAACCAAGGAGGCTGTATGCCCGTTGGCGGGTGTGGTGTGGACGGCGGCGAACAGCTGCTGCCAGGCAGGTCGCCAGGGCCAGTCGCAGGGGATCGTCTTCTGGGCGCGGTGGGCGATCCGGGCGGCGATGCAGATCAGCTGGGCGCGGATGGTGGCCGGCCGGGCGTGGGGCATGGGCGGTGCTGGCCAGGCTGCAGGCGGCGCGGGTGAGGTTGTGGGCGAGCCCGGCCAGGCTCAGGCCAGGCGGCGTTGGCGGCGAAGCCCCCCGAGGGTAGGTGGGCCAGCGGCCCGTCGATCAGCTCGGCCAGGCACTGTTCCTGGATGGCATGAGCGGCGTAGTTGCTCGGCCTGGACCAGCAGGTGGCGGGAGTCGGTGGACACGACGTGGTGGCGCCAGAGCGTGGACAGCTCGTCGTGCCCCCTGGGCGGCCTTGGTGTTGGGCCGCTTGACCCGGCGCCGGCCGGTGGTTTTCGTGTGTTTGGTGCCGGCGAAGGCGGTCTTGGCGATCTGCGCATCGGAGATCCACCGCTGTTCCTGCTCGTCGCAGATCGCGTGGCGGTAGGCGATGTCGGTCCACGCCTGCTCGTCGATGGTGGTGATCGCGGCCCGGATGCCGGCGGTGACCGCCACAGTGATCGAGAACCGGGCTCTGGCACAAGTTCCGTGATCATGTACTGTTGATCTCTTTATGTGCCTAATGTGGAAGACGCTGCGGCGCTGCTGCCGCACCTCGCCCACTGCGACTGGAACGGATCTCGCTAAAGACCGGCCCGGGTACGCGTCGAGGCCGCCACGACCAGCAGCGGCGTACTGTGTCCCGGCTGCGGCGTGGTCTCGGCGCGAGTGCACAGCCGATATGCGAGGCGGCTGGTCGACTCGGCCATCGGTGGTCGGGAGGTACTGGTGACACTGCGGGCGCGCCGGTTGTTCTGCGACCAACCCGACTGCGCCAGAAAATCCTCGCCGAGCCGCTCATCGGCCTGACCGTGCGGCACGGCCGCCGCACCGCACCGGCCGAGCAGGCGGTACAGGCGGTGGCGATAGCACTGGGTGGGCGGGTCGGTGCCCGGCTGGTCGAGCAGGTGGCCATACCGGTCAGCCGCTCCACGCTGCTTAGCGTGATCCGCCGCGTGCCAGAACCGCCGACCAAGACCGCCTGCGAGGCTTGCCCGGAGCTGGCCACACTCACCGGGCTGGCGCACGGGTTCAACGAGCTGGTCCGCACCCGTGACGGTGCCCGCTGGAGGAGTGGATCAACAAACCACCAGCAGCCCGTTGCCCGAGCTGCGCGGCTTCGCCAAGGGCCTCTACGGCGACTTCGACGCGGTCAAGGCCGGTCTGACGCTCGACTGGAGCTACGGGGAGGTAGAAGGCAACATCACCCGCATCAAGATGATCAAACGGCAGATGTACGGCCGAGCCAACCTCGACCTGCTCCGCAAGCGCGTCCTGGCCCGACCGTGACATCGACTCATGACGATCACCAAACTCGTGCCAGAGCCCGGATTCGGCCGACGTTGACACGGCGACGGTGTCGCTCGGCCGGCAACGGAGCCTCGTTCGCTGGGGCACCGCATCAGCTGCGGGCCGAAGAGCTGCTGCCGGCATCACTTATGATCAACAAGTGCGCTCTCAGTGCAACAGAAGCCCCGACTTGCATGGTCATTGCTCCCCGAAGCGGCTGAGCAGAGCCTCAACGGCCGCCGCCTGGGGAGCGCCGAGCTGGTGGTAGTCGTCTACGGCCGAGCGCCAGTGCCGCCTCGCGCCGGCTTGGTCGCCCTGGTCAGCGGCGAGCTGACCGAGCCCTTGGTGGGCACGCGCGCGCTCGAACTGACTGCCGCTCTCCTGGCTGGCGGCGACCGCTCGGGTGAACAGCTCCGCGGACCGGCTCCGGTCACCCGAACGCAGGTACGCCTCGCCCAGCCCGTTGAGGGTCATTGCCATGTCCAACCGCAGGTCGAGCTCGACGAACGTGGCGAGTGCCGCGGACAGTTCCTCGATCGCCTCCTGGATGCCTCCCAGCGCGACCTTGGCTAGGCCGATGCCTCGTTGCGTGATAGCCGCGTTCCTGACCGCCCCGTTCCGCCTGTAGAAAGCGAGCACCAGCTCAGCCTCCGCCAGGAATTGCGCGTACTGCCCCTGGAGGAAATGCAGCCAGGCAAGGTTGGCCCGGGCGGTTTGTTCGCCGTGGCGGTCGTCGAGGTCACTGAACATGTCCAACGCCTGCCGGTAGTGGCCAGCCGCCAGCTCATGGTCCCCCCTCTCGAGGTAGGCCAGCCCGAGATTGTTGATGATCATCGCTTCGCCGCGGCGGTTGCCGCACCGTTGGGCGGCAGCCTGCGCCGCCTCGTGCGTCACCAACCACGGTTGCCATTGCTTGGTGAGGAAGTAGTACCCGCGCAGCGTGTACGCCAGCTGCCAGCAGATGGTGTCCAGGCCGGCCGCTCCGGCTGCCAGGCAGATGTCGGCCAGATTCGCGTGCTCGACGGCGAACCAGTCCCGGGCGGAGTCAAAATTGGCGAACGTCGGTAGCTGTGCCCCGTGGTCTTGTACCTCCAGCGGGACTCGGAACCGGTGCGGGGTGAGGATCACATCGGCGTGCTCGGCCGCCCGCAGATAGTATTCGGCGGCTCGCCGTACGGCGGCGGACCGTTCGTCCGGTGGGACCGGTGACGGCGCGTGCTCCCGCGCGAACGCCACGATCAGGTCATGGAAGCGGTGCCGTCCCGGAGCATGGTCGATGAGAAGGTTCTGGTCCACGAGGCGGTGCAGGTGCTGGATCGCCGCCGATTGCGCCTCACCCATGATCGCGGCGGCGGCATACGTGTCGAAGTCAGGACCGGGGTGGAGGGCCAGCAGGACAAAGCTTCGCTGCGCGGCAGCCGGCAAGTCGGACAGCGAGACCTGGAACGACGCTACGGCACTTCGCTGCTCGTCGTCGAGCACGGCCAACCTAGTGTGGGTGTCGGCCAGGTAGGTGTCCAGGTCGGAGAGCCGCTGCGCCGCGTTAGTGCGGTAACGCGCCGCGGCGATACGGAGCGCCAACGGCAGCAGCCCGCAGCGGGCCGCGATCCGAGAGACGGTGGCCTCTGCCGCCGGTTCGCGGGCGATCCGGCCTCGGCCGGCGACTTGGGTGAACAGCTCTGCCGCCTCCGCGGGCTCGAGGACGTCCAGTGCCACCGCGCCCGCGTCATCAAGGCCCGCGAGCCGCCGACGGCTCGTCACGATAGCGGCGCACTCCGTGGTCGGGGGCAAAATAGGTCGGATCTGCGCTACGTCGTGGGCATTGTCCAATACGAGCAACAGCCGGCGCGGCGCCAGGAGGCTTTGCCACAGGGCTGCCCGCTCCTCGTCCTCTGCCGGAATCCGCTCCGTCGCGACTCCGATCCGGCGCAGCAGCCGGTACAGCGCCTCAGCCGGCGCGAGCGGGGTCAACCCAACAGAATAGCCGTACAGGTCGATGTAAAGAATGCCGTCGGGGAACCAGTCCGCGACCGATCCGGCAGCCCGCACCGCCAGCGTGGTCTTGCCCACGCCGGCGAGCCCATGTACGACGCAGATCCGTGACCCGTGGTTGGCCGCCACCACCGCAATCACCTCGGACAGCTCACGCGAACGGCCGCTGAAGTAGCTGTCCACGCGTGGCAGTCCGGTTACCAGCGGCTCCGGTGTCTTCACCGGGGGCACGGGTAAGCGAGCCTCTGCCACCCGTTCCCAGGCGTCCAGCCAGAGACCCAGCCCGTCGTTCGGGACACCGAGGGCGCGCAGCATCTCCTCATAGGTGTCCTCAGGGCACAGCCGCTGCCCCCGCAGATACGGGTCCAGCGTGCTCGGCGCCCGCCCTGTCTTCTTGGCGATTTCCCGTACCGAGAGGCGTACCTGCCCGGACCCGGCTGCGCGAAAGCGGAGCCGGTCCAGCGCGCGGGTCAGGTCCGTGAGGGTGTGGATCTGCCGGGGATCCGGAGAGTCGTGGCCGGCCAAATCTCCTCCTGGTGCCGCCGGGCCCCGCAGCCGCGCGCGGACATCCGCGGACACCCGCTTTCCGCCTGCGATGGGCCGCCGGCATCGGAACTTATAACCGCACGGCGCGCGAGGAAAGGAGGTGAGACCGATATGGAGCCCCACGGTAGGAACCCGTTCTTCGGAATGCGGTTTTACGATGCCGAGATCACCGAGCTGTGGTTCGGGCTGTGCCAGCTGGTGGCCTGGCTGGTCCGATGGTTCGGGTGACGGCAGAGCACACACCTTCACGGCAGCCTGCTCCAGCCGCTACCCGAGCCTGAACAATCACAGTACCAGGCAGTCTAAGGACTGCGACAATGGCTGACGCTAGATCCGGACAACCGGAGCAGTGGTACCCCGGTGGTGGGCGCGGAGATGCCCACCACCGGGTCACCATTTCCATTGGACACCGTAGCCGAGATAGAGGGTCGGGTCGCGGAACTGTACCGACACCTCCCCTGCCTCGTCCGGCACCAGCAGGTCGTCCCGGCACTCGGCCGCGTCGAAGACCCGGACCGGCTCGCCCTCCACCCGCCGCACCCAACGGGGGGCACGGTCGGCCGGAAACCTTACCCGGAGGTTGAAGAGCGAGCACGCGCACTCGGGCGTTAACACGTAGTGGGGGCGCATCAGCTCGCCATCGGGGACTCTTAACAGCAACCCGTACTCATGAGTGTCGCCGGTGCGCAACGGCACCGGCAACCGGACCACAAACTGGTACCGGCCGCGGTACGGCTGCTCGCGCCGGATGAGCTGCCCACCATAGATCAACTCTGCTTGCAGCCGAGGACGGGACATATCAAAGGCGTGTGGGACATCCAGCCAGATCATCACCTCCCGCAGGTTATCCCGGGTGGCTACGATGCGGCGATGCTCATGCGCCTCCGGCGCGGGCGTATCCAGGCGGAGCACGGTCCGGAGTTCATCAAGGTGCCAACCGTGCGAGGTGCCGACGGCCCGGCCACGTCTCCTATGGAGCTCCTGGGCAATCTCGGCGGCCAGCAACCGCTCAGCGAGGTCGACCCGCCGCAGGGCGGCTCGGTAGCTGCGACCGAGGTGGCCCCCCAGCCAATAGACCCGGTCGGTCAGCCGGGACATATGCCGGGTCTCGGTAGACAGTCCGAGCGCAGCCATGATGGCAATGCGCAGGTCATCCGCCAGTGTAGCCGCGCAGCCGCTGATCTCTGCGACCAAGCCGCGAGCCTCTGTGCCTCCCACGCCACTGGCGCCGGTCGCGAGCTCCCACAGCTGCGGCAGGCGGCGCCCGTCCAGGACAGCCGCGGTGGCACCGTATCCCTTCCGGAGCGACCGGAGCTCCATCCGGACGCGTTCGGCTAGCTCGTCCAACGGCTCTCCTGGTGGAACGTCGTGTTTCTGGCACTTCTCGACCGTGAATGGCATTTCACCGGGACTATGTCACATCGGTGTGCTTTCCGCGAGACTGCTGAGCTGAGAAGATATCGCCCTGCGGGCAACGAGAGGGGACGCAGATGTGAGAACGGCCGCCAATACCCGGGCGACGGCACCGCAGACCCGGTACGGGGATGCGCCGACGTTGCGAGGACCGGTCAACGGGCGTACTGCGACCGCGGCCGGAGAGATCGCGATTTGGGAAAGGGACGGTAGGTGACTCCGTCTGTTGGGAGGTGCCGCTGGGCGAACTCGGCTCGAGAGCGGCCGGCTCCGCCCAGCGGCCGGCCGGACTTTTGGCTGTATGGATCTCGGTCAGACCGGTACCCGTTCTAGATCTTTTAATTTTTGATCATTCCTGGAAACAGCGCCGTGCTTCAGAATGAAAGATCACCAAGCTGAGAGGGCTCTAGATTACATGCCCGGCATCTTCATCAACTACCGATCCGACGATGTCACCTTCGCCGCGCCGCTCGTCGACGTCCGGCTGCGCGAGCGGTTCGGGGACGGCAATGTCTTTCTCGACAGCCGGTCGCTGGAAGCGGCCACCGATTTCCCGCCGGAGCTGTGGCGAAGGCTCAAGCAGAGCAGCGTGCTGGTCGTCCTCATCGGTCCACGGTGGTTGATGGTCCGCGACGAGTCTGGCAATCGTCGCATCGACGACCGCACGGACTACGTCCGTAGGGAGATCCGAAAGGCGCTGAAGCGCCACATCCCGGTGCTACCGGTGCTGGTCAACGGCGCCGAGTTGCCGTCCGCCAAGCAACTACCGGCGGACATCACGGCCGTACGTGACTTCCAGTTCGTGCTGCTACGCCTGTGGCATGCCGAGACCGACCTTGATCTGCTGGCCGATGCGCTGGCTCAGATGGTGCCCGCCGTGCCGGGCGGCGGGAACAGGAAGGGGCGGGCGGCGCCGCACTCGCCGTCCGGCCAGTCCAGCCTCCACATCACCGCACGAGACCCGCGCTTCGAGGGTCCGGTCGCGGGAGGCAACGCCTATGGTTCCAGGAGCTAAGCGGCCCGGCGGCGATCCCCACGCTGCCGGGGGTGGCGTGGCGGCCGGGGCCGGAGACGAGCAGCGCGAACCGGGGGAGCTCAGCCCGAGCTCCCGACCCGATCCCGGCGACGGGCACCAGCCAGGTGCTGGACCGGAGTTCGTGGGTCCTCCCGCATCGGAACCCGATCCGCGCTCGGCTGGTGCACGCGCCCGGGACGAAGCCGACCAGCCCGGCGACGAAGAGCGCGGCTGGCGGCAGAACGAGATCCACGACGCGGTCCGAGACGCTCTGTACACCCTCGGCTCCATCGGTTCCCGTACCTCGGGGGTCACGATCGTGGCGAAGAAAGCTACCTTCAGCGGGCCGGTCGTTGGTGGGGACATCGGGGTCACCGGGCAGGGCGACGGCAGTGCCCTTCTCTGGTCGGTGTCCAAACCGATGGTTACCGCCATCAGCCGGGTGTATGTCCAGCCGAGAGGCTATGCCGAGCTGCAGTCGGCGCTGGACCGCGACCACCTCCTGCCGCTGTTTGCGCCGGCCCGGTGGGGCAGCACCACCACCGCGATCGAACTGTTGTCGCGGCTCAGTGCGGTCCACGAGCTGAAGTTCGGCGGGGCGTTGTCCGCACTTCCGGTCGAGGGGCTACCGCGAGAGTGTGGCTTCTTCCTCGAGCGGCTGGCCGCGGCCCAGCTGGCCGACCTGCGCGAGCGGGAGCTGGCCGGGCTGGCCGAGCGGCTGGCGAGTCGAGGTAACCGGTTGGTGGCGATCATCGACCCGGCCGCGCGACTACCCGACCACGCCGTGCACCGGCGTGCCAAAGCGCTGCAGGCACCACCGCCGCCGCTCGAGTTCGTCATCAGCCACCTAGCCGGGTTGCTGCCGTCGCGCGAGCGCGCCGAGGAGTTCCTGGCCGGCCACGGCCTGGACTCCTGGCTGCGGGAGATGGCACCCGACACGTTCGACGCCGGACTGCTGGTGGAGCTGGCGCGCGACCTCGCCGGCGCAGCCGCGCAGTCCTGCACCGTGGAGGACGTGATGGTCCGCTTCCGGGAGCGGTCCCACCAGGACGTGGATGCCTGGCTGGACGAGGTCACCGACCTTGACCAGCGGGCCACCATCGTGTCCTTCACCGTGCTAAGTGGGATGCCCTACGACGCGGTCGGCCGTGCGGCGACCCGGCTGGAGCAGGCCTGGCGTAGCGAGGACGCCGGTACCGGCGCCGTCCCGCCTCGGATGCGCCGCACCCGCAGCGTACGGCTCAGTGCGGCGCGTGCCAAGATCACCCGAGAGCTGCGGAACACCCGTTACGGCGTCGCCGAACTGGAGATCGCCTCCTTCGTCGACGATCGCTACCCCGCGCGGCTGCTCTATCACCTGTGGCACGAGCACGACTACGACCGGGACCTGATCATGGACTGGCTCAAGGCAGTCGCCGAAGATGTCGAGGGCCGGGTCCGCATCCGGGCGGCGGGCGCCATCGGCTTCTTGGCCCAGTACGCTTTCGACACCGTCCGCCGCGAGATAATTGTTCCCTGGGCGGGTAGCGGGGACGGTGATAGCCGGGAGCGGGCCGTGGCGGCGCTCGCGTTCCCCGCCCGCCATCCCGAGACCGCCGCTCGCACCGTGCGGCTGGTCCTGGACTGGTCGGAACACGCCGGCAATCCGCTGCGGCTCTCGGCCGCCCGGGCACTTGGTACCAGCGTCGGCGCCATCCTCTCCGACGGTCCCGACGAGCGACTCACTGAGCTCGCCGAGAAGGCCGGGCCGCAGCTGGCCATCGCGCTCGGGGACAGCGTCGCGGAGCTGCTGTCCGAGGCCAACCCTGTCCGCCAGCTGGAGCTGCTCCGGCTGCTCGATGGCTGGGCCGCGCAAACCCGGGCAGGCCGGCAGGTGGCGGGGGTCTGGGGATTCCTGGAGACCGCGCAGCGACTATGGACGTCCGTGCCCGCGGAGGATGGCTCGGCACGCTGCCCAATCCTGTTGTGGCTGGCTACCGAGGGCAGCCGCGACGGCCACGCTGAGGAGGCAGCGGTCCGGGGAGCCATCCGAGAGGTGATCGCCCGGTGCTGGGGCCGGGTGCTGCTCGCGCCGGGCGCGGACCTTGCCGTGCACCGGGTCCTACGTTCTTGGGCGGGGGCCGCGGAGCGCGCCCCACAGCTGCGCGTCGCGCTAGTGGGCCTGCTAGTCCAGGTGGCTTCGAGCAGAAGGCTAGTGGATGTGCTGGCCTCGCATGCCCGTAGCTGGCGCGACGGCCGAGCGCTCGCGCCGGACCTTGCCCAGCGACTCCTGGCTGCACTACACAAAGGTGGTACCGTACCGTGACGAATCCAGTGTTGAGCCGGCAGGCGCTGCGGCGGCTGCCGTTCCAGCGCCGCCCGGTGGCCGACCCGGGTACCACGCTCGTGTTCCAGCGAGCCAACGGACAGCTCGTCGCGCCCGCACACCCCTACACCACAGGAGACATCTGGTGGCGCGCCCCGCGGGCCATGTTCGTCGTGGACACCAGCCCACATGCCGAGTCGTTTACGTGCGACTTGCCGTGCGGGGGCGACGCGCTGTACTTCCAGGCGGAGGTGAGCTTCACCTGGTCGGTCCACCGCCCCGAGATAGTGGTGGACAACAACATCTCGGACGCAGCGGCCGACTGCCAAGGGCATCTGATCGCGGCGATGCGCGCCGTAACCCGCAAGTTCAGGCCGCACGCTAGCGAGCAGGCGGAGACGGCGGTCAACGCCGAGCTGTTCCAGGTCCCGGCCGATCTCCTTAGCGGGCTACGGATCACCGGTGTGAGCGTCGCTCTCCGGCTGGATCCCGACCAACTTGACCTCGCCCGGAAGCTGCAGATCGCCGCGCTGGAGCAGCAGCTTGCCGAGACCCGGGTGCGGGGCCAGGCTGAGATCGATAAGATCAACCAGGACGCCGAGCTGGAGCGCCGGCAGGAACGGGCCGAGTACTACAGCACCGTCTTCGCCCAGGGCAGCCTTGGCATAGCCGGCTCGATGCTGGCGCAGGACCCTAGCAAGGTCGCGGGTGCGGCCGAGTTCATGGTCTCGGTCGAGCAGCAGGACCGCGACCTCGCAATCCGGGCAATGAAGGTGCTCGTCGACAGCGACCAGCTCCGGATCGGAGAGCTGGACCCGGCGGTCCAGGCCGTGGTGAAGCGGTTTACGGCCCTGGTCACGGAGGTGGGCGATCGGGTCGCCGGCGGTGCACTTGCTGGGGGCTCGGCTACCCATCGCGCTGAGGTCGGCCCCGCCAGCGGCAGCTCCGCTGAACTTGAAGCCGCCGGCAACACCACCCAGCCCGATCCATCACCGGTGGAGCCATTGCGCGGCGATAGTGAGCCGCGATGACCCTGCTCGACACGGTCGCCGAATGGGTCCGGCGGACCCTGTCGGCGCTCTCACCTACGGCGGCCGAGTTCCTATGGTTCCCGGTGTTCGTCGTGGTGCTCTTCGTAATGCTGATGGTCCTGTTCCGCAAGGGACTGCCCGTCGGGGGCCGCATCCTCACCGCTGTGCTGCGATGGGTGGTCACCGTCGCCGGAGCAGCCATGCTGCTGCTGGACTTGGCGGTCGCCACCGCTTTCCGGTGGCTGCGGGCCCGGCCGCCCTCGCTGGTGTACGGGTACGGCGATGTGGTGGCGAGTTCGGTCGTGTGGCTGACGGGTGCGGTCGGCGCTACCACCACCGCATTCGGCCGGGCAGCGAAAACTCATGTCTTGGTGGTCATGATCTGCTGCGCTGCGCTGGGCTGGTCTGGACCTGGAACCAAAGCCACTGTGGAGAACCTGGAGGTGGGGACCGGTGCCTCCGGCCGGTCGCAGGCTGGGTCCAGCAGCTTGAATGAATGAGGGAGTTGCGGAGCCGACGCCCAACCCATCGACCCGGAGCCTCTCCTTGGCGCAGCGATCCAGCGCCGTGCCGGCCTCTTCTGGCTTCGGCTCCATGATCCACGACAAGCCTTCGCGACGTTCCTGCTTGACGACGGCGTCGAGTTGCGGACGGTGATGGAGCTGCTCGGGCACTCCACGATCCGGCTGACCGCCGACACGTACGGACACGTCCTGCCGGCCCGGGCGCGAGCGGCTGCCACGGTGATCGACAAGGCATTCGGGAGGACAGGATGACCCTTGGCTACCAATGGCTGTACCAGGCACCAAGATCGACAGCCGTTTTGGCTGGTGGGGCGGAGGTTACGGCATAAGAACACCCTCGCCGTTACGATCGGCCCTGACCTGCGGCTTCCGATAGCCCGGGAACGGCAGGTCAGCCGAGCGTAGGCGGCTGTTCGCCGGGCGCACCGCCGTCTGTGCAGAGCGTGGGTAGTAGTCCAGCATGCTCGAGGCGAGCAGCCAGACCGAGTTGGTCCCGCAGTCGATCGCCATCGCTCCGTACCACCTCGCCACCGCTGTCGGCTACGCCGGTGCGCAAATGGCCTCAAGATTCAAACCTGATCCTCGATCGACTAGCCTCACAATCGTGCGTCCTACGCGACAGGTGGTGTGGTACGAAGGCCCGGCGGTGCTCGCCCTGGCGGACGAGCTGCACGACGTCTACGCCGACGCATTCTCCGGACCACCGTGGAACAAACAGCAAGCCGGTATCGACCAGTTCCGGCACCGTCTGGACACCGATGCGCACCGAGCCGGGTTCCGGGCAGTGGTCACCACCTCCCCGGCCGGGATCGACGGGTTCGCCACCGGCTGGATTACCGGGCAACCGTTCCGGTCCGATCGTGCCTACGCAATGGTCGCCGCGCAGCTCGGGCCGCAGCGAGTCGCGCGGATGCTCCTCGGCGCGCTTGAGGTGGACGAGCTCGCGGTCCGCCCGCGCGCCCGGTTGGGCGGGCTCGGCCGCCAGCTGCTCGGTGAGCTGATCTCCGACGCGCCCGGCGGGCGAGCGTGGCTCCTGACGTCGCCACAGATCACCGACACCGTCGCGTTCTACCGCCGGGTCGGCTGGCACGGGGTGCCGCCGCTGCCCGGCAAGGACAACGGCATCGTGGTGTTCCTCAGCCCGGCCCACCCCGCGCGGGACACCCCAGCTCCGCCGCGGCCGGGGCGCTCACACCACGGCGAGTAGCGCGTCCTCCTCCGCCGGAGACAGGCCCCAGCGCAGCGGCGGCTCGCCGCGCGCCCGGTCCCACGCCAGCACATCAGCCGCAGTTACCGCCAGCGGGGTCGCGGGCAGGCCGGCGGCGCGGGCCCGGGCCGCGCTTCGCTGCTGAGTGGACGACACCGGCCGTACCAGCGGGAACAGCGGCGGCACCGCGTCGGGCGGCACCGGCACGATCTCCACCTCGGCGCCGGCCACCCGCGCGCAGGTGGTGATCAGCCCGGCCAGGGTGGTCGGCTCGGCCGGACCCACCGCGTTGAAGGCGCCCGCCTGGCCGTCGGCCAGCAACCGCACCACCAGCCGGGCCAGGTCACGGGAGTCGATGACCTGCACCGGCTGCGCCGGGTCAGCGGGCAGCGCCAACCGCCCACCCCGCGCCGCCCGACGTACCCAATAGGGAAAGGAGTCCTGCGGATCGTGCAGGCCGGCCACTTTCCCCGATCGCACGATCGTCGCCCGGTCGCCGTACCGGGCCGTCACGTCGTCCTCGCACGCCACCTTCAGCGGGCCATACGTCTCCTCCACCAGCTCCTCGGTGTCGCGCACGGGTGACCGGCGGGGCGTGTCCTCATCCGAGCCCGGACCCACACCAGCGCGGGCATACACGGCGTGGCTGGAAATGAACAGGTACCGCCCGACCCGGTCCCCGAGCGCCGCCATCGCCTGGCCAACCTGGCGTGGCACGTAACCGCTGGCGTCCACCACCGCATCCCACTGGCCGCCGCGCAGCGCCGCGTAGTCGCCGGAATCCCGGTCGCCGACCCGCCGCGCGACGCCCGGGAACAGCTCCCGGCCGGTCCGACCACGGCCGAACAGGGTCACCTCGAAACCATGCCCCAACGCGTCGGCCACGATCGCCCGGCCCACAAACCGGGTGCCACCAAGCACAAGCAACCGCATCCGATCACGCCCGCCGGGCGATGGTGATAAGACCAGGGCTGGCGCCGGTCAGCGGCAGCCGGTCCCAGCCCCCGAACCGCTCCTCGACCGCCAGGCCGGCGTCGGTGAACTCCTGGTCAACCACCACACCAGACTGCCAGACCCCTCCCAGCTACCGCGACCGGATTACGCACCGCTCTTGTGCGGCGGCCCGCTGGCGGGATCCTTGTCGAGGCGCCACGACTCTGCACGACGTGTCGAGCTGTCGGGTCTCGCGTTGATCCGTCTCTGATGACTGCGCGGTGATCTTCAATCTGAAGCTTTGCCCTGGCGCTTACCGTAAGGTCAACTGGCGTCCAGAAAACCAGCTTGACTCGACATCCGAGGGTGGAACCGGGCATATCACCCGGAGGTTACGCACGAACACCTGAGATCGGTCGTGCTGGCTGCTGTTTACGCTGGTCAGCGGCTGCTGAACACATCTGAAGACGCCGAGACCCGAGCGATTTATTCGCGACTGTCCGGTTGTGGAGCCGAGGGGACTTGAACCCCTAACCCCCGCCTTGCAAAGGCGGTGCTCTGCCAGATTGAGCTACGGCCCCGTCGGCGCCAGCCGGAACGGACTAGCGCAGGTCGGGTGCGGTGGTGGCCTCGTGCCACAGCGCCCGCTCGTCGTTGGCCGACTTGACCTTCCTCGCGACCAGCGCGGCCAGGCCCACGACACCAGCGACGATGAGCAGCTTCTTCCACATGGAAGGGCACCTCCCGGGTAGTGAGGCGTGGGGCTAGCTGGAATCGAACCAGCGACCTCAGAGTTATCAGCTCTGCGCTCTAACCGACTGAGCTATAGCCCCGCGCGCCGAGCAAGGTTACCGCATCCGGTCAGGCCGACCCAACCCGGACTGCCGGTGACCGGTCAGTCCCGCTCAGCCAGGGTGACCTCGACCCCGCCGACCAGGTCGGCACACACGTTGTAGACGAACGCGCCGAGCGTCGCCAGCGACGTGAACAGCAGTACGTTCAGCGCTCCCAGCACCGCGGCGGTGCCGATCACCCCCTGCGCACTGATCTGTAGGGTCTCTCCGCTCTCCCCGCCGCCGGCGTCCACCAGGTCGGCGATCGTGCTGTTGATGCTCTCGAACACCCCCATCGTGTCCAGCGCCAGGTAGAGCACGGATGCGGCGACGATCACCACGATGAACATCACCAGCGAGACCGCGAACGAGAACTTCATCACCGACCACGGGTCGATCCGTTTGACTCCGAGCCGGGCCCGGCGGGGGCCGCGCGGGGTGGCGGCGGGGCGCGGCCGGACCCGCTCGGTCACCGGTGCGGCCCCGACTGCGGCGCCGGTACCGCCGGCTCCGATCGGGCGTACGGTCACCCCGCCGGCGGCTGCCCGGCCGGTGGCCCGGGGCGGGGCTGAGACGGGCGCGGTGGCCCGGGGCGGGGCTGAGACGGGCGCGGTGGCCCGGGGCGGGGCTGAGACGGGCGCGGTGCCCGCGAACGAGCCGGTGGCGGGCATGCTGAGGACCGCGGACGCGGGAACCCCGACGGTCGCGTCGGCTGGGGCGTCCTCGGCCAGTTGGTCCGGCGGAGGCGCCATCCCGGGGGGGCGGGTGTAGGCGGGGCGGGGGGACAGCGAGCCGCCGAGCGAACCGGCCCCACCGGCCGGGTCGGAACCGCGGCCCGGGACGCTCGCCGATCCGGTGGCCGATCCCGGCCGGCCGGCACCGCCGCCGCCCGTACTCCGGCCGGTGCCGGGCATCGGCAGGGTCTGCTCACCGGCCGGCCCGGCCAGGGACGCCGCCGGCCGGTCCGGCTCGGGCGGCCCGGCCAGCGAACCCGGTGGCCCGGCCGCCTCCGGGATGGCTGAGTCGCCGGCGGTTGCTGCCTCGGCCTGACCGGCCGAGGCACCCGTGGTCGCCGTTGTCTCCGTCATCAGCTGTCCTGTTCGTCAGGTTCGTCCGCGTTGCGAGCAATGGCCACGAGGGTCACCCCCCCGGGGAGGTTCATTAGCTTGACCCCCATTGTGTTCCGGTCGCGGGTTCTTCGCACCGGCTTCACTGGAGTCCGCATGACTCCCCCGTTGCTGGTGATCGCGAACAGCTCGTCGGCCTGGTTGATGACAACCGCCCCGACCAGCTCGCCGCGGCGTTCCGTGATCTTAGCCGTGAGTACGCCCTTGCCGCCCCGCCCCTGCACCGGGTAGACCTCGATCGGGGTCCGCTTGGCGTACCCGCCGCCGGTGGCCACCAGCACGTCCATCCCCTCCCGGACCACCTCCATGGCCAGCAGTTCATCATCGCCGCCGAACCGCATCCCGATCACGCCGGAGGTGGCCCGGCCCATCGGGCGGAGCGTCTCGTCGCTGGCCGGGAACCGGATCGCCTGCGCGTTCCTGCTCACCAGCAGCAGGTCATCATCCG
>Ga0299914_10001572_pt1 | contig 15224 bp, 10 predicted proteins | sample RVTome_10_FD_201361 | JGI IMG/M metagenome (GOLD analysis project Ga0299914, IMG submission 201361) | Soil microbial communities from uranium-contaminated site in the Upper Colorado River Basin, Wyoming, United States - RVT153D57 (version 2) ...
GGAGACAATCGCGAGCACCATTGTGAGATTGCACGCCAAGGGCTATCGATACAAGGACGTGGCTGTCCTCTTTCGATCTGTTCGTACTTCGTCGCCTCCCTTGGTTGCGGCGCTCAAGGTGCGTGGAATTCCATTTCGCTGTGCGGGCCGTACCGGGCTGTTTCAGCAGCCCGAGGCTTCCGCCCTTGGACGCCTGTACGCATGGCTCTCCGGAAACGACTGGAAGAACGAACGATTCGGCGAGTCTGAGCCCGTCACGCTCGATCAGCTCGTTGCGGCGTTTGGATCGCTCTTTGGTCCGTCGGTCAACACCGCCGACCTCGAGCGCTATCTCGAAGACTGGCGGAAGCTGTCTGGCGATGACACGAAGCCAGTCAATCTGGTCCGTGACTACTATCGGCTCCTCCAGATCCTTGGCGTCCAGCAGATCGATCTCGAGCAGCCGGAAGCGTCGGCGCGCATGGGATGCCTTGCCCGATTCTCCGAGATTCTCGCCGATTACGAGCACGTCACCCGGCGCGCACGGTATCTGGACGAGAGTGGCCAACGGGTATTTCGTGGCGGAACAGACCGGGGCATTTACTTCTACCGGCGCCTCTTCAACTACCTTCAGCACTATGCGCTCGACGCCTACGAGGACTTCGAGGGCGAGGACACCTTCCATCTCGACGCCGTGGACATCCTTACGGTGCACCAGGCGAAGGGACTTGAGTGGCCGGTGGTGTTCATACCCGCCTTGGTGAAGGGGCGCTTTCCGTCACGCCGAGCGGGTGAAGCCCAGGAATGGCTGGTGCCCGACGCGGCCTTCCCCCAAAATGTGCGCCGACGATATGAGGGCGGTGACGCCGAGGAACGCCGCTTGTTCTACGTCGCCCTCACTCGCGCCAAGGATCTGGTCTACCTCTCGCGCTTTCGTCGCATGAAGAACAGGTTCCATCCATCCGATTACCTGCTCGAGGTCGCCGGAGGAGATCCTCCGGTGCGGACGACGCTGCCCCTGCCGGGGCCGTTCGTGCCTCCAGCCGACGAAGTGGAGGAATTGCCGACACTTTCATTTTCCGAACTGGCCCTGTACGAGGGATGCCCACTGCGCTATCGGTTGAGCAGCTCGTTGGGTTTCCAGCCGCAATTGGCGACGGAGTTGGGCTACGGAAAAGCGATTCATCACATCCTCCGTCGGCTTGCGGACACGACCCGCGCCACCGGCACGCTGCCGACGCTTGCTGACGTCAACCGGATCTTTGAGGACGAGTTCTACCTTCCGTTCGCCAACAAGCCGGCCTTCGACCAGTTGCTTGGCAGGGCGCGAGCGTTGGTCGACAAGTACCTGGGTGAATACCGAGATGACCTGTTGCGGGTTTGGGAGACCGAGCGCGCGTTTGCGCTTCATCTCGACAACGGCGTCGTGAATGGCCGCGCCGACGTCATTCTCGACCGGGAAGGAGGCGTCGTCGGTGCGCTTGCTCTGGTGGACTACAAGACGGCCACCGAGCAAACCACGGACGACGTCTTCGCGTTTCAGCTAGCGATCTACGCAGCCGCTGGCAGGGGCGAGGGTGTGGACGTCACCAAGGCGTACCTTCACGAGCTCACTCCAGGCACGCGCCGCGAAGTGCCGGTGGATTCGCCGGCGACCACCGCGGCCAGGGTCCGCGCGAGTGCGCTGGTCGACGGTGTTCTCGCGGGTACGTTCCCACCGAGACCAGACAGCGCACGCTGCAAGCGCTGCGACGTGAAGGCTATTTGCCGACACGCACAGGTTGGCAAGTACGACTGGTAGGGCAAGCGACGATGGCGTACGAGATCGAGTTCGACATTCCCTGGCGCCCACTTGGCCGCTCCGACATCGAGTTTCGTGTCAGGCAGGGTGATGGGAAAATCGGCACCCTGTGCGTCTCGAAAGGAAGCCTCGTGTGGTTTCCTCGAGGGACGTCGATCGGGTACCGGGTGGGCTGGGCGATTCGGCGAGCTGCTTGAGACCCGAGGGAGTCGAGTCGAGCGCCGGAAGCGCCGGTCAACTGACAAGAGCTGATGGTTCGTCCCGCGCCATCTGCTCCGACGCCGGGGCCTCAATCTCGCGTCAAAACCACCACCCGCAATCTTGGATTCCGATCGCCAGCTCGTCCGATATACTCCGCGGAGACCGTTGCCGGCACCCTTGAGCACCCGGTCCATCGAAGGACCAGCATCACCCTGGAGCCCATGGCCACACGTCGCCGCCTGCTCGCCTTTCTGACCCGTGCGGAACTGCTGCAACTGGCCGCAGACTACGAACATTCCGGTCTCACCGCCAAACCCAAGGATGAGATCATCGAGGCGATCGTCGAGCAACCTCGGCCCTCGAAGCCGGAGGTCCTGGAGTACTTCTCTCGCAATGAGCTAAAGGGTGCCTGCGAGGAACTCGGCCTCGATACGACGGGCCGGGAGAAACAGGTCCTGATCGACCGGTTGTTGGGGCGTGAGGACGAAGAACAGGACCAGGATGGCGCCACGGCGCCAGTCGCCGCGCAGCCTCGCAAGCGCGAGCTTCCCATCGATGATTACAGACACGAGGATGTGACCCGCAAGAACATCCCACCAGCGAAACTCGCCTCTGAAGGAAAGGTCCCGAAGCTGCCCCCGGTGCAGTACGCGTACAGCCCACGCCGCCCTCCGGTGTTGCGCTTCGACAATACTTGGGCGGCAGACACATATTTCGATTTGCTCGAGCAGGCAAAGCTGCGACGGCTAACGGAGGACGAAACGCAGAAGCTCAGGGAAGCGGTGGCCGCACACCAACCGTGGCTTGAGTGGACCCGAAAGCAGGAAGAGGACCAACGCCGGGCGTTTGCCGTCGATCCTGTCGTGCTCCATATCCACGAGCGTGTCAGTGCACAAGCCATCTTGAAGATTGCTGCACGGCAGGATATCGAGCGTACGCTTTTCGGCGATCCCGAGCAGGCATATCACGAAGCGGTGCAGTTCTACCGGCACGAGATCGACTGGACCAATCGCTTGATCCTCGGCGACAGCCTGCACGTGATGGCTTCACTGTCGCGCCGGGAGGACCTCGCTGGCAAAGTTCAGATGATCTATGTCGACCCACCCTATGGGATCAAGTACACGAGTAACTTTCAACCGGAAGTAACCAAGAGAAAGTTTAGCGACGCCAACGAAGACGACTTGACACGCGAAACGGAAGTAGTGAAGGCCTATCGCGACACTTGGCATCTGGGTATCCACTCGTACTTAAGTTACCTGCGTGAGCGCTTGACGGTGTGTCGAGAGTTGCTCAATAGCTCTGGAAGCATTTTTGTTCAGATCAGCGATGACAATGTCCACCGTGTGAGGCAGGTCCTTGACGACGTGTTCGGACCGTCGAATCAGATTGCGACTATTGCGTACAAGAAGGCTGCGCCTGCAACCAGTACAATCCGAAACGGCTTTAACTATTTGCTCTGGTACGCCAAAGACGCGACTCAGACAAAGACGAGAAAACTGTTCAAGAAGCGCCAACTTGGCGAGGGAACAACAGAAGATCCAAAGAAGCTGGCACTCTGGCTTCAAGCTGAGAGCGGCTTCGAGCGCACCTTGACCACCGACGAAAAGCGCGGTGAGACGCCGCTGCCTAGCGACGCAACGGTCTTCCGCGCTGACAAGGTGCGCGACTCGTTAAGCTCACCCGACAAAGTCTTCGAATTTACCTTCAACGGCGAAACACTGCTGCCGGGGCGCGGTTTCCAGTGGCGCGGCAACCCTGATGAGATGCGGCGCCTCCGAGATGCTCACCGACTTGTCCGAACTGACGAGACTCTCGCATTCAAGCTGATGCTGGACGACTCCGGTGGAGTGGAGATCACAAGCATGTGGGAGGACACTGCGGGCAAGATTCCAGACATGCGATACGTCGTTCAGACACACGAAAAACTCGTTCGTCGGTGCGTCTGGTTGACAACAGATCCTGGGGATTTAGTGCTTGACCCGACATGTGGCGGCGGAACGACGCCGGCCGTCGCGGAGGAACAGGGCCGCCGGTGGATAGGGATTGACACGAGTCGCGTGTCCATCTCAATTGCGCGTCAGCGTCTCCTTACAGCCAAATATGACTTCCACGCGCTTCGGCCCGTCACTGCGACTGATCAGGAGAACAATCCCGATGGTTCATGGCTTACAGACCCTACTAAACAGACGCTGGGACCAGTGACGTTCAGGTGCCGGACAGTTCCGCACATTACGCTCAAGAGCATTGCGCAAAACGCAAATCTAGATCCCATCTTTGAAAGGCATGAGTCGATTCTCGAGGCTAAGTTGGAGTCGTGCAACGGAGCGCTCGGTCTCGTCACCAACGAAACGCGGCAGGCGCTTGCGACGCGATTGATGGAGAAGCAGCGGTCGGGCGGCACGCGCGCCGTCACAGACGCCAATCGACGCCGCTGGGAGCTTCCAAAGAAAGGGGGCCGATGGGACCATTGGGAGGTACCTTTCGACACGGACCCGGACTGGCCGAAACAACTGCAGCATGCGGTGCAGGACTACCGCGCTTCGTGGCGCGCGAAGATGGACGAAGTAAACGCCTGCATAGCGGCCAACGCGCAACAGGAAGAGCTTGTCGATCAGCCTGAGGTCGTTCCTGGAATTGTTCGAGTGAGTGGTCCGTTCACAGTTGAAGCAGTCCAACCTGCAGAGACGTCTCTCGGTTTAATTGAAGAGACTGCCCAGGAAGCGGAGTTTGGGGACGCGCCGGATGATCTGGGTGAGAGCTTCACGCTCGGCCAGGTGGACACTGCTGTTCAAAATGTCCAAACCTACATTGCACAAATGGTGCGCTTACTCAAGACCGACGGTGTCCGCTTTCCGAACAACCGCCAGATGGCCTTCACCCGGCTCGAGCCGCTGATAGATGCGTCTGGGTTGCACGCTGAGGGCCGATGGGTCGAGAAGGGTAGTACCGACGATGACCCCGAAGGACGGGCATCAGTCGTTGTTGCGTTTGGCCCGCAGTACGGTCCTGTCACCGCTCCACAGGTGGCAGAGGTTATACGTGCCGCCAATCGACGCGGTTACGACAACCTCGTTATCGCGGGTTTCAGTTTCGACGGCGCTGCACAAGCGGACATCGAGGAGTCGCAGCACCCGAGACTTCACATTGACATGGCACATATCCGACCAGATGTTAACCCTGGCATGGCGGGCCTTCTGAAGGAGCAACCGAATAGCCAGCTGTTTACCGTGTTTGGTCAGCCGCGCAGCCATGTCACACGACTGAAGGATAGCACCTTCACTGTGACGATGGAGGGTGTGGACATCTACGATCCGGTTGCCAACACCTTGTTGCAGAGTGGCGCGACAAAGGTCGCCGCGTGGTTTCTCGATGGTGACTACGACGGCGCCACGTTTTGCATCACGCAGGCATTCTTCCCCGACCGACACGCGTGGGAAAAGATCTCGCGTGCGCTCAAGACATCAGACGCTATCGATGAGAGTGTCTTCGAAAGGCTCGCTGGCACGACGTCACTTCCATTTCCTTTAGGCAAGCACAGACGTGTGGCTGTCAAGGTCATCGACCCTCGGGGAAACGAAGTGATGCAGGTCCATCGGCTGGAGTAGACGATGCCTGAACGTCAGAGTGATCTCCCTATTCAACCGGTCGACAAGCCGATCATCTGCAAACCCTACGACGAGCCGCGTGAGCACTGGCAGTACGATCGCAAGGGCCATCCGTCGAAGGCCGCCGGCCGCCGACGGGCGGGTTATTTCTATAAGACTGAACGAACGGGCTCACAGCAACTTGACCTGCTGGCGGACGAGCAGTGGGACGACCTGCCGATGGTCAACGCGTTACGTGACGACGTCGCGCGCTGGCGAGAGTCCGGGTATCGGGGGGCGTCTCAAGTCACTCGCGACTTGTTGGCACACTGGCGAAGCCCGTCTCGAGCGCGGCGACTGTTTTTTTGTCAGATCGAGGCGGTCGAGACAGTGATCTACCTCGCAGAACTGCGGCTGCGCGGTCGTTCCAGCCGTACGGGTTTTCAGAAGTTCCAGCTTACCGACGCCGACATCGCGAGACTGCTGAAGGGAGACAAGCCCACGGACCTCCCTCTAAGCGAGTCTGCGTCATTTTTCCCGACCCTTGTTGACCGATCAGCGACGCAGTCACTGGCACCGTTCACGCGCCTGGCTTGCAAGATGGCGACCGGCTCTGGGAAGACCGTCGTCATGGGCATGCTGATCTCCTGGGCTTTCTGTAACCGCGGCCAGAATCCCGAAAGCATCGAGTACCCGATCGCCGCACTCGTCGTGTGCCCAAACCTCACGGTGAAGGAACGCCTGCAGGTGCTTCGCCCAGAGAGCGAGTCCAACTACTACGCTGAGTTCGACCTTGTGCCCGTGAAGTACCGACCGTTTCTTCAACGGGGCAAGGTGCTCATCACGAACTGGCATGTCTTCAGTCCAGAGTCCGCGCAGAAGGATGGCGACCGCAGCTACAAGGTCGTGAATAAGGGCCCGGAGACCCCTGAGACACTCGCCCGCCGAGTGCTCGAAGATCTCTACGATCTGATGCCGATCATGGTCCTCAACGACGAAGGCCATCATTGCTGGCGTCCTGCGCCAGACGCCGAAAGGCTGACTACCGAGGAGAAGAAGGAACTGGAGGAGGAGAAGGTCGAAGCCACGGTATGGATCGAGGGACTCGACTGGATCAACAGCGCTCCCGGGGGCGGTGTGCGCGGTGTGTCGTTCTGTGTCGACCTTTCCGCCACTCCGTTTTACATCAAGGGTAGCGGTCATCCGGAAGGCCATCCCTTCCCCTGGATTGTCAGCGACTTCGGTCTCATCGATGCGATTGAGAGCGGCATCGTCAAAATCCCGCGGCTGCCCGTGACTGACACGGCAGGCAAAACCGACGATGCCGGGCGGCCGGATCCTCGGTACTTCCGGCTGTGGAAGAACATGACTCAGGATCTCAAGGCGAGCGAGAAGGTGCCGAGCGGCAAGCCCAAGGCCGACGTCGCTTATCGCGAAGCCGAAGCGGCTCTGAAGCAGATCGCCGGGCAGTGGAGGGAGCGCTTCCGTCAGGTGCAGGCTGCTCGCCCTGAGCAGGAACAGATTCCCCCTGTCCTCATCGTCGTCTGCGACAACACGGACATCGCTCAGGCGTTCTACCGCAAGATCAGCGGCGAAACGGAGTCTGAAGAGGTGACCGAGGCCGATGTGGAGGGCTCCGAAGACGACGACGCCGAAGAGGCAGCGCCGAAGGCTCGGAGTAAGAAGAGCAAACTCAGGGTGCGTTACGGCGCAAGCTCCATTCTTCAGGAGCTGGCGAACACAGCCGATCGCAAGCACACGATTCGGATCGACTCGAAGCTTCTCGCAGAGGCCGAAAGCGGTGTCGACGGCAAGTCGAGACAGACTGCGGCCGAGGAACTGCGAAGAGTGGTATCCACAGTCGGCAAAAGGGGGGAACCCGGGGAGCACGTCCGATGCGTCGTGTCCGTCGCCATGCTCACGGAGGGGTGGGACGCCAACAACGTTACCCACATTTTGGGTGTGCGTGCGTTCGGCAGTCAGCTCCTTTGTGAGCAGGTCGTAGGGCGCGGGCTTCGGCGAATGAACTACGACCCGGATCCGACGTCCGGACTTCTCACCGAGGAGTACGTGGACGTTTACGGCATCCCCTTCTCGGTGATTCCGTTCAAGGGTCGACCAGTCGACAAACCTGAGCCGGACGACAAACCCCGCAATCACGTCCGCTCATTGCCGGAGCGCGAGCATCTCGAGATCCGATTTCCAATCGTCGAGGGGTACGTCTTCGCCCTCAAGAAGAACGTCATCAAGTGCGACGTGAAGTCGCTCGAGCCCCTCGATCTGAACCCCAATCTTGAACCTGAGCTTACGTACATGCATCCGACCGCCGGGTACCATGATCACGCGACTGCCAAGGCCCATCCTTTCGAGATCGTGAAACAGAGCCGCGACACATACTACGCGGGCGTCCATTTTCAGACCATCCAGTTTCAGGCAGCGCAAGCAGTCATTGAACGGTTGCTTGCCGGAGCGGAGAAAGGCCAGGATGCAAAGGCCCGCGTGCTGCGTCTGCAGTCCAGGCACCAGCTCTTTCCCCAGGTGTATTCGATCGTAAAGGCGTACACCGAGCAGCGGATTCGATTCCACGGGCTCGATCCGCGCGAGGTTGGCCTTGAGCGCTACTTCAGGCCGCTCGTTCAGCGAATCGCGGACAACATTGAACCTGACACGTCGGCAGGCGAGGCACCGGTCTTGCCTGTTCTGAACCGCTATCGCCCTGTAAGCTCCACGAGCGGCGTGGACTTTTTCACGACCAGGCCTGTGAAGGCGGTCACGCGCAGCCACGTCAACGCTGTTGTAATGGACTCGGGTTGGGAGGGGCATGCAGCGGACATCCTCGACGCCTGCGCCGCTGTCGAGTGCTTCGCACGCAACGACCACATGGGCCTAGTTATTCAGTATGGCTACCTGGATGTGGATCACGACTACACGCCGGATTTCGTCGTTCGTCTGACCAATGCTCTGCAGGTCGTGGTGGAGGTCAAGGGTTACATGTTCGACGCAGATGATCGCGTCAACGAAAAGAATCAGGCCGCGAAGAAGTGGGTGGCGGCGGTCAACAACCTTGGCGATTTCGGAACCTGGGAGTTCCTGATTTGCCACAAGGTGGAGCAGCTGCCGGCGCGGCTGGAGGAACTTGCAAAACGAGCGGTTTCCGCTCCAGTCGCAGTCTGAAATCCGGCCGCTCAACTACCTCGACAATCCTCAAATCAGGAAGCGCCGTACTAGAGGCCGCAGCCGATTCGTAGCTGTCGTAAGTCTCGCTTCGCCTTTCCTCCAGGAAGAGGTCGCCACTGCCAACAGCCGACGAACTACGGCGCGTTGCAGCATCAATGGCTCAACTAACGGGGAGACAGCGACGCCAAGAACGTCTCGGTCAGGTGAAGGCTTTCGAGATCAAGCCGGGTCGCGGATTCTGAGCGGAAATGCATCACGGCATTACGAATCTTCCGCACGTCCTCAAGTCGTTTCAACACAACGTCGGCCTCGACCTTGAGGCCCAACCTTGACCATTGTTCTGGTGCCTGCAGAAGGCGAAGATACTCTCCGAAACTGAGATCTTCCACGCCGCTGACGATCCTGCCGGATTCCGGAGACACAAATGATCGCAGCACCTCCACGTCGAAGCGATTGCCGATCAGTCGCCTGAGTTCGCGTTCGATATTGCCTACTAAGAGGAATGCATTTGTCAGATCGCGAAGTTGGACGCTCAGATCCGTCGTGGTGACTATCCCCACGATTTTCCTGGACTGATCTTGAACAAGGACGATCTCGTGTCGGATGATCTCGTTAACCGCCTTGAGCAGGGGCATGTCGGCCGCTAGCACGCGCACTTCCGGGTCCATGCAATCGGCGACAGTCGGTCCCGCTTTGCCGATGACGTGTGCCTTTCCGATCGACTTCCAACTGATCAGCCCGTGGACAGTTCGCTCGCCGGTCATCACAGGCAGCTGCGAATAGTCGTTCAGCAGCATCTGCGTTTCAGCGTGTCGCAAGCTGTCCTCACGTGACACGGTCAGCGGCGCGCGATTCGCACTGGGCAATAGCTGAAGTTGAGGAGCGCTGGCAACGGAACCGTCGCCAACCTCCGTTCCCGTTCGACCAAAACTGCCGGCGTCGTGCAAAGACATGATCACTCCACCATCACTCGAGCAATGCGTGTTTGAAAACGCTCGCCCGGTGATAATCCAGATATGCGTTCTGCTCCATCGAGAAATCGCCAACACGGACGCCTGCGTCAATTCCCCACGCGTCCAGCAGCTTGTCTCTGACCTCTGGCACAATGACCAGCTGCTGGCTGCTGGAGAAGGTGATGTAGCCCTCGTCGAACAGGTGGTCGATGTTCGGCGACAGCAACAGTCCGTTGGCTCCGTCGAGGCGTTCGGCGTCAGTCGCGTCTCGCCACGGCTTGATGTGACTCGCCTTCAGGTGCCTCGGCTCGTTCACGCGCGTAACGCGAGAGAAGTCTTCTCGCAGGAGAACGTTGGCCCTGAACACACCCTGACCACGCCGCGCCCTGACAAGCTGCTCTTTGAACGTCGGTCCCGTAATGTTCGCGTCCACGATCGCAGTCTCGACGTCCGTCAGCTCAGGCGCGCTCTGAAGAACGGCGATCGTCGAGTACGCATCCCAGTACGCCTGACCGATGAGACCGACGAGAGCGTCAGCGAGGGCCTGCGGGAGCTCGGCGAGGTAGACGGACTGGAGGCCGTCTCCGCTCTCCTGGAGGGGGGAGTACTTCGCCGGTAGGAACGGACGAAGAATCGCGGCGTGATCCTTGGGCCTGATCTGGTTGTTCAGGACACAGTAGTCGACCGGGACGAACCAACCCTCGCGCGACCAATTCGAACCGGCGGCGCCGAAGTCGGGCTTCGGGCCGGTCTGCGCGCCTCCTGTCACGACGCCGATCGCCTTGATGCGTGTATCGCAGAACGAGAACACCACGTCGCCGGGCGACACCTCTCGCATGTTCTCGTAGAACTGGTTGCGGGCCCCGTTCGCGTTCTGCTTCGGTGACCACATGAAGCTCCCGCGCACTTCAGCCCTATACGTCTGGTTCTGATTGACCCACCAGTACCGCATCACTGACTACTGGCACTGACTATACGCTTCGTTCACGCTGTCGCCTTTGGGTTTTGCGGGCGATTGCGGCCGATCGAGGCTGGGTTTCGAGAAGTTGCCGGACGATCGATTGCATCCAGATTGGCAACGTGGGAAGTCCCCGTCGCAGATCGTCTCGGATGGATTCGGCGTGACCCGGGTCGGTGAGGATCGTGCGCAGGCGTTGCAGGATGTCCGCGTTGCCAGACTCTAGGAGGTCTCTGAGCCAGTACAGGGCTTGGACGACTCTCATCGCTGGCCGCCCCGCCCAGTACAAGCGCCTTGGCGCGACCGTCTGAAAAACGATTCGCTGTTTCTCCATTTCGACCGGTCGCAGTCGTGCGTCCGTAAGGACCGTCACACGCGCGGGAACCGCCGTTGTGAGGCCGAGATCATTGGCGGCGGTCAGGCCGTCGACCACGATGCGGCTCTGGTCTCGCCGCGCGATTGCATCGACGATGGCTCGAACATCGGCGGTCGTCGGCTTGCGGGTCAGCGCATTTGTGCCCGGGCGGTAGTAGAGACCACGGGCGATCCGAGATAACTTCTTGTCGGCGGTGAGGCGTTGCAGCGACTTGTCGACGGCGGCGCGAGGACCGAGATCCAGAAAATCGACGGGCGTCCATACCTTGTGCGAGTGACCGGCGACGCGGCGATCGATCTGTGCCTGGAGATCCAGCGCGGGCCCACGAGCCATTTGTCAGAAATGTAGCGCATTCTTCGGACAAAGCAATGGTTCTGAACGAGGATATGTCCCTATTTAGTTACGTGTGGCGTATACTAAATGGGACATGAACTCCAAGAAGCTCGCCGATTCGCCGACGCACAAGCTCCAGCGCCTGTTTGAGCTTGCGTCAAATCAGGCGGGTTATTTCACTGCCGCGCAGGCGCGCGGGCTCGGCTACAGCGCTCGCAGCCTTGTCCACCATGTCGCCGCCGGCCACTTCGAGCGGATTGGCCGTGGCTTCTATCGAATGGTCGGCGTACCCGCGGATTCACACGAAGACATCATCGCGGCCTGGCTCCGATTCGCGCCACGTCGTGCGGTGGTCTCCCACGATACTGCACTCACTCTGTACGATCTGGCGCCGTCTCGTTCGCACGAAATCCATCTGACGCTGCCTCGGGAGCGACGACCACGCACCGCACAAGCTGCGACCGCCGTCAAGCTGCACACGACAACCGTACCGCTGCGCCGAGATGAAGTGGCCAACCGTTTCGGTGTGCAGATCACATCGCCCGCAAGGACCATTGCCGACGTCGCCGACATCGGCACCGACCCGAGCGTAATTGTCGAAGCCACTACCCGCGCGCTTAACACTGGGCTCATCTCGCAGAACGAGCTCCACACGGCTGTGAAGCGCCGCTCGACGCGTGTCCAGCAACTTGTCCGACGAGCCATTGAGGAGGCCGGAGTACGTGCGTGACTACGCTACTCCCGCCGCCTTTCGCGCCGCCGTCGAGGCCACGCTGCGCGAGCGGGCTCGCCGTCTCAAGGTTCCTGCGTACATCGTTCGTCGCCAAGCCGCCCTCGAGCGCTTGATGGTGCGCCTTATGAAAGTTGCACCGAATCGATGGGCACTGAAGGGCGGAATGGCCATCGAGAGCAGGCTCGGCGAGCGCGCTCGGGCCTCGCTCGACCTGGATGCGGATCATGTCAAGGGCGCAGAAGCGGCTCGCGCCGATCTGCAACGAGCCGCAATCGAGGATGTTGGCGACCACTTCACTTTCGCGATCACGGGCAGCGAAGAACTTAACGAAGCCGGTGTCGGTCTCGCCATTCGGTACAAACTGGAATGCGCGCTTGCCGGACGGCAATTCGAACCACTCCAGGTAGACGTCAGCATCAACGCACCCGATCCTTGGGATGCGCAACCCGCGCGGCGACCGGGACTCTTGACCCGACTCGGTCTTGACCCGATCGACGTGCTGCTCGTACCGCTGGAGCGTCAGATTGCCGAGAAGTTGCACGCTTATACGCGGACGTACAAGGGTGGCGGGACGACGCGAGGCAGGGATCTCGTCGACCTTCTACTGATCCTGAAGCATGAGCGTGTCGACGAAACGCTCCTCAAGAACGTTATTCGACGTGTCTTCGACCGACGTGCGACTCATGCCGTCCCCGAACGACTCCCGGCTCCTCCGCCCGAACTTGCAGTCAGCTATCGCCGGGAAGCAGAACCGGTCGGAGTGGCCTCAAGCATTGAGGAGGCGCACAAAGTCCTGCGAGGGTGGCTTGACCCTGTCCTGGCACAAGTTGCTCGCACCGACGCGGATAACAAGTAAGCAAAGAATCACGATGATTATAATCGCGTCCCTCAGCCTCGGCGTCGTGTCGTTGCCGCAAACAGGCGGCTGCCGAACACCCGCTGGACTAAACCCGGCACGTGCACGTCCACGTCAAGCGACGGCCACGACAAGGCATCCCCGGCCGGAGAGACCAAGATAGCGTCAAGCTTCGACGTAGACGCGCGCTCCAGGCCAGGAATCATGTTGCGCGGAATCGAGATCGCGCTTCCCCCGTCAAACATCAGGTCGACGCGATCCCGACTCTTGTCATAACGCGAATCCACAACAGCTGAAGCATCCTGCGTTCGGGCTCGCCCTCGGGCGCGGGCGCGTCCATACCGCTTTCGATCGTTTCGAGTCACTGCAGCTGTTCTCATAATCCTTCGCGATCTACTCTTCCGCCTCGGTCGAGAACGACGCGCTCACCACGAGTCCGGTGTTGTAATGAGGCTTCGTAAAGTAGAGGCTGCCGTGCGTGAGCCGGCCGCTGAGAGCCAATGACCAGATCCGATCGAAATCGACCTGCGGCCAAGTCAGAACAAACGACAGCTCCGGCCGCGCCTGAATGAGGGACCCTACGGAGGCGGGTCGCGCAGGACCGATCTGCAACGTGTTTCGTGGGTACATGCTGATCCTCACGTCCCGCACATCCCGCACCGGCTCGGTTGCCGTGCGTCGCAACTCCAACCACGGCTCGCCCTCGATATAAGGATTTTCCTCTTTGCGGTGTACGGCGCCGAGGCGGACCGTCGCAGAAAACGATGAAATCTCGACGTTTCGAGAAAGCATCTCGGGTCGGCCACTCTTGCGGCGTTTTCTTGCCATTGATCCGCCTCCGGGAAGCCGAACCACTTAAGCGATCCGGCATTTCGATGACCATTGGCGCATTGACAGCCGGTACGCCTCGTCGACGACGCAAACGTTGTAGATCTGAATGACTGTACTGCTCACTGAGCGCCACGATTCGCATGCGTCAGTCTCAACACGGAGTGTCGCATCGTCCGCGACGAAGTGGCCAGCCTGCGAATATTGCCGGGAGTTGCCATGTGTCGCCATGCGTCGATGACGTTGACGGCCACGAGTCTCCAGCGTTAGCATCGAGTCCTCACCCTTCGCCTCGTCCCCGCGTCGCCCGGCGCGGAGGAGCGCACGCGCCACCCAATGGCGTGCTTGCGGGGCTGAGCGAGCCGACTTCGTTCGTTTGGAGTCGCGCTCATGTAGAGGTGCCACGGCCTTAGGCCCTGGCGGTCAGACGAGTCGCTGAACCCGAGGGCGGCTCCGACCACACGCCCCGGCGATCGCGCATAGCGCCATCGCCGACGTCCTCCCAAACGACACCTCGGCAACAACATGAGAGGTTCGCCATGGAACCGAGAGACGTTGCTCGAGTCTTCGACGGTGCTCAGGATCGCCGTGAGCCTGTCGAACGGCCAGGCTCGGATGTCGAGTCGCAGTGGTTCGACGTCAGGACAGCCGCGAAGTACCTCTGCATGACTCGTCATGCAATCTACCACCGGATCAACCGATGCCAGTTGCCATTCATCCGTGATGGCCGCAGGATTCGGTTCGATCGTGATGCGCTCGATCGCTGGATGAGAAAGGGGGAGAAGTATGGCTTTGCGGAAGCGCGGCGGCATCTGGTACTTCCGGAAAATGATCAACGGTCGGCTGTTCCGCGAGTCCACCGGGTTCGCGGACAAGAAGGCCGCCGAGCGGCGGGCCAACGAGATCGAACTCGACATCCGCGCCGGCGTCCACGGCTGGAAGAGCACGATCCCGAGCTTTGCTGAGTGGTGGGACGTCTATCGCAAGACGTACACGCCGCTGAAGTCGGCGAGAAACCGTGACGTGCAGATCGTCGCGCACTTTCTCCCGCACTTCGGCGCCAGGCGGCTCGACGACATCACGAAGTCCGACATCGTCCGCTATCTGAATCTGAGGCGGACGCAGATGACGGGCAATCCAGGCCACAAGAAGCGCCGTCTCGTGTCCGACAGCACGGTGCGGCGGGAACGTGGCCTGCTCCAGTCCATCTTCGAGCGCGCGATCGACGAAGGCCACGACATCCGGAACCCGTTCCGCGGCATCAAGCGTGGGAAAGACAAGCCGCGGACTCGCGTCCTGACGCTCGACGAAGAGACGCTGCTGTTGGAAGCCCTTCACCCGCGCTTCCAGCGCTTCGTCCGCTTCGCGCTCGGCACCGGATGCCGCCTCGACGAGATTCGCGGCATCGAGTCGAAACATGACATCGACTGGATTCGCGGCACGGT
>Ga0299914_10001573_pt1 | contig 15215 bp, 14 predicted proteins | sample RVTome_10_FD_201361 | JGI IMG/M metagenome (GOLD analysis project Ga0299914, IMG submission 201361) | Soil microbial communities from uranium-contaminated site in the Upper Colorado River Basin, Wyoming, United States - RVT153D57 (version 2) ...
CTCGTCTGCTGGTCGAAGTACTCCAGCTTCTCGCCGCTGAACTTGGCGTGCTGGGTGAGGTCGAAGTCGCCGCGGTTGGCGATCCCCTCCAGCTCCGACCAGCCGATCGGGAAGAGGTACTCGATGTCGCTCGTCGCCGAGGAGTAGTGCGACAGCTCGTCGGCCCCGTGCGCGCGCACGCGCAGGAAGTCGGGGCGGATGCCGAGCTCGGTGTACCAGCGCTCGCGCTCGTCCATCCAGGTCTGGTGCCACTCGGCCGCCTCGGCCGGCGGCACGAAGAACTCCATCTCCATCTGCTCGAACTCGCGGGTGCGGAAGATGAAGTTGCCGGGCGTGATCTCGTTGCGGAACGACTTGCCGACCTGGGCGATCCCGAACGGCGGCTTCTTGCGGGCGAACGCCATCACGTTCTTGAAGTTGATGAAGATGCCCTGCGCCGTCTCCGGCCGCAGGTAGACCTCCGAGCCCTCGCCCGCCACCGGCCCGATGTGGGTCTCGAACATCAGGTTGAACTGGCGCGGCTCCGACAGCTCGCCGCCGCACTGCGGGCAGACCAGCTCCCCGTCGGGGTCCTTGCCCTCCCTCTCCAGGTCCTCGCGCAGGTGGTCCTCTCGCCAGCGCTTCTTGCACTTGCCGAGGCACTGGACCAGGGGGTCGGTGAAGCCCTCCAGGTGTCCCGACGCCTCCCAGACTCTGGGGTGCTGGAGGATCGCCGAGTCCAGGGCGACGATGTCGTCGCGCTCCTGCAGCATCGCCCGCCACCACTCGGCTTTGACGTTGCCCTTCAGCAGCACTCCGTAGTGGCCGTAGTCGTAGGTCGAGCCCAGCCCGCCGTAGATCTCCGAGGAGGGGAAGACGAAGCCGCGCCGCTTGCAGAGAGCGACGATCTCCTCCATCGAGACGTCGGTCGGCGGCGTTTCCTCGGCTGCGGCCATCGCGGGAACCGTATAGAGGCGCCGCCGCGCGGGCGCGCCTGGCGCGGGCCGCGCCCTCGGCCCCCTGCGATAATCGCCCACCGCCATGCCGATCTACGAGTACAAGTGCGCCAGAGGACACGTCTTCGACGTGATCCAGAGGATGGCCGACGATCCGCTGACCGAGTGCCAGGAATGCGGCGCCCCCGCCGAGCGCGTCCTGCACCCCGTCGCGATCCACTTCAAGGGCTCCGGCTTCCACAACACCGACTACGGCAAGAAGAAGACCGGCGCGGCTGGCTCGTCGGAGAGCGCCAAGGACTCCGGCGGCGACTCCGGATCGAGCGATTCAAGCGATTCGAAGCCCTCGAGCGACTCCAAGTCTCCGGCCACCACCGCCTCGGACTGACGCGTTCCCAGCATTTACCCCACCATCGTGGGGTAAATGCTGGAAGCGCTGAGAGCGCGGCCGCTGCCCTACCTGCCCAGCAGTCTGTTGACGGCTCGGCGGCGCTCTGAGTCCGGGACCTCGATGCTGCCGTCGGGCCCCGAAAGATCGCAGCCGGAGTTGGCGCCGCGGCAGAGGACGTCGGCTCTGGAGTCGCCGCCGATGCCCGCCGCCAGGACCAGCTGCGGCATCGTCAGGAAGCCCATGTCGCCGACGAAGGCCTGCGGCGCCGCCCAGCCGATGATCGGCCCCTTGACGAAGTTGTAGGGAAGGCGGAGCGGGTCGGTGAGCCGGCCCTTGATGCCGCTGATCACTGCCTGCTGGGCCTCTGCCCGGTCGAAGTCGTCGTATCCGAGGGCGTAGGCGCTGCGCCCGGTGCCGGGGCAGGGGCTCGGCTTGCGGATGCGCGCGTAGGTCAGCGCTCTCTCCCCGTCCAGCGTGTTCTCGCCCTTGCCGAGGCGCAGCGTGTTGCCCCCCTGGCCGCCGCCGGCGCCGCCGGAGATGTCGGCGCAGAGCTTGTTCGGGACGTCAACGACGACCCCGCCGACCGCGTCGATCAGATCCTGGAAGCCGGTGAAGTCGATGATCGCGACGTGGTCGATCTCGATCCCGAGGAAGCCCTCGACCGCCTCGATCTGCGCGCCGGCGCCGCCGTAGGCGTAGGCGGCGTTGATCTTCGTCGGGCTCTGGTTCGGGATCTCGGCGTAGACGTCGCGGGGGATCGAGAGTTTGCGGAAGGCGCCGCCGCCGGCGCGGATCAGCATCAGCGTATCGGCGCGGAACTGGCCGGGAGAGCAGCCGCCGTGCGGCGCCGCGCCGCGGGCCTGCTGCTCGTAGCACTCCTCCGAGGCGCCGCCGCCGGGCTCCTGGGTGTCTATGGGCCGCGCGTCGGTGCCGAGCACCAGGATCGTCTGCGCCGTCGGCAGCAGCAGCGGGTCGCCGTCCAGCGCCGCCTTGGCGTCGCCGTCCAGCTTGAACGCCTGCAACTGCGCGGAGACCGCGAAGGCGAGGAAGCTGAGCCCGATCCAGGCCGCCGCCCCGATCCCGGCCCACTTGAGGGCGCGCCTGCCGGTCCAGCGGCGCGGTGGCCTCGGCCGCTCGACCCGACCCGGCCGCTCCTCGCGCCCCGGCCGCTTCGCGGGTCGCTTGCGCAGCTCTCTGAGGCCGGAGAGGTCGGGGGTCCGCAGCCGCGACAGAAGCCCCCGTCGGGACCGGTAGACCTTGTATTCGGGCGGCCCCTGGGGCTGCTGCTCGTCGTCGGGGGGCATAAAGGGCTAGAAATCATGCCGATGCCCGCGGTCGCCTGCCTCCACCCTCCGATTCCATGACCGAGACGATCGGGATCGACCTGGGCGGGACGAAGGCGCAGGCCGGCGTCCTCGACGAGGATCGCAAGGTGCTCTGGGAGGACCGCGAGGCCTCGACCGGGCAGGGCGAGGAGGAGCTGCTGGAGCTGTTGGTGGGAGCGATCGCCGAGGCGCGAGAGGCTCGTCCCGGGGTCGCCGCGGTTGGGCTCGGCATCCCGGCGACCATCGACCGCGAGCGGGGCGTCGCCGTCGCCGCGGTCAACCTGCCGATCACGGACCTGCCGATCCGCGACGCCGTCGCCGAGCGCGCCGGCCTGCCCGCCTTCGTCGACAACGACGCCAACGTCGCGGCGCTGGCCGAGTTCCTCTACGGCGCGGCGCGCGGCGCCCGCAACGTCGTGATGTTGACGATCGGCACCGGGGTCGGCGGCGGGCTGATCCTCGGTGGCGAGGTCTACCGCGGCTCGACCGGCGCCGGCGCCGAGCTGGGCCACACGGTGATCGACATGAATGGCCCCCGCTGCCAGGGAAACTGCCCCAACCGCGGCTGCATTGAGGCCTTCGCTTCGGGGACGGCGATCGGCCGCGAGGGCCGCGCCGCCGCCGAGCGCGAGCCCGAGTCCGCCCTGGGGAAGCTGGCGGCGGCGGGGAGAGGGATCGACGGCAGGGTCGTCACCGAGGCCGCCCTCGCCGGCGACGCGGCCTCGATCGCGATCTTCGACCTGGTCGGTTCCCGCCTCGGCGTCGCGCTGGCCAGCTTCGCCAACATCTTCGATCCCGACACGATCGTCATCGGCGGCGGCGTGATCGCCGCCGGCGACCTGTTGCTGGAGCCGGCGCGCCGCGTCCTGCTCGAGCGAGCGCTGGCGCCGATGAACCGCGTCCCCGTCGTCGCCGCCGAATTGGGCAACGATGCCGGGATGATCGGCGCCGCGGCGATGGCGCGGATCGAGCTGGAGCGGGGGGCGGGCTGATGCCGGGCAAGCTGATCGTCTGCCCGACCCCGATCGGCAACCTCGACGACGTCTCGCCGCGGGTCCGCGACGCGCTCGTCGCCGCCGACCACATCGCCTGCGAGGACACGCGGCGCACGGGCGGCCTGCTCGACAAGCTCGGCATCCACCCGGCGCCGCGCCTGGTCTCCAACCACGAGGGCAACGAGGCGGCGCGGGCGACCGAGCTGGCGCAGCGGATCGAGCGCGGCGACACGGTCGTCCTCGTCTCCGACGCCGGCATGCCGGCGATCTCCGACCCCGGCTACCGGCTGATCCGCCGCTGCATCGAGCGCAGCCTCGAGGTGACGGTGCTCCCCGGCCCTTCGGTCGTGCCGGTGGCGCTGGTCGCCTCCGGCCTGCCGACCGACCGCTGGCGCTTCGAGGGCTTCCTGCCGAAGCGCGCGGGCGAGATGGAGCGGGTGCTGCGCTCGGCCGAGACGGTGATCGCCTTCGAGTCCCCGCGACGGATCGGCGAGTCGCTGGTGGCGCTGGCGGCGATCGCCCCAGACCGCCCCGCCGCCGTCTGCCGCGAGCTGACCAAGATGCACGAGGAGGTCGCGCGCGGCACCCTCGGCGAGCTGGCGCGCCGCTTCCGCGGCGACGTCAAGGGGGAGATCGTGCTGGTCATCGGCCCGGCCAAGTCCGACGAGCACGACCCCGACATCGGCTTCGCCGTCGACGCGCTGCGCCACTTGGTCCAGTCCGGCGCCCGCCCCCGTGCCGCCGCCAGCGTCGTCGCCGCCCTCACCGGCACCCGCGCCAACGATCTCTACCGCGCCCTCACCGGCCGCGAAGCGCGGCAGTGACCCTCTAGCCTGGCGCCGTGTCCTACTACGTCACAACCCCGATCTACTACGTCAACGCCGAGCCGCACCTCGGCCATGCGTACTCGACGATGGCGGCGGACATCCTCGCCCGCCACATGCGCCAGCGCGGCGAAGACGTCTTCTTCCTCACCGGCACCGACGAGCACGGCGAGCCAATCGAGCTGGCGGCCGAGCGCGAGGGGGTCGAGCCGCAGGAGCTGGCCGATCGCAACACGGCCAAGTTCCGCGAGCTGCTGCCGATCATCGATGTCACCAACGACTTCTTCATCCGCACCTCCGACCCGCGCCATAAAGACAAGGTCGCCGAGATCATGCAGCGCGTCTACGACAACGGCTGGGTGACGAAGGGGACCTATGAGGGCTGGTACTGCCCGCGCTGCGCAGACTTCAAGACCGAGCGCGAGCTTGGCCCCGGCCACACCTGCCCGATCCACGAGATCGAGCTGGAGAAGGTCCGGGAGGAGAACTGGTTCTTCCGCCTCTCCGCCTTCCAGGAGAGACTCGAGGCGCTGTACGAGGAGCGGCCCGACTTCGTCATCCCCGAGGTCCGCCGCAACGAGGCGCTCGCCTTCATCAAGGGAGGGCTGGAGGATGTCTCGCTCTCCAGGCCGAAGCTGAAATGGGGGATGCCGTTGCCGTGGGACCCCGAGCAGCGCATGTACGTGTGGTTCGACGCGCTGCTCAACTACGTCACCGCGCTCGGCTTCGCCCGCGAGGGCGAGGATCTGACCGACCGCTACTGGCCGGCCGACCTGCACCTGATGGCGAAGGAGATCCTCAAGTTCCACGCCGTGATCTGGCCGGCGCTGCTCTGGGCCGCGGACCTGGAGCCGCCGAAGCGGATGGTGGTTCACGGCTTCCTGCTGATGGGTGAGAAGAAGATGTCGAAGAGCCTCGGCAACGTGCTCGATCCCTTCGTCGTGATCGACCGCTTCGGGGCCGACGCGCTGCGCTTCTACTGCTTCCGCGAGGTCAGCTTCGGCGGGGACGGCTCGATCTCCACCGCCGGCTTTGAGGCCCGATACGAGACCGAGCTGGCCAATGACTACGGCAACCTGGCGAGCCGGGTGCTGGCGATGGTCGACCGCTACCGGGCGGGGGTGGTGCCGCCGGCGCAGGTCGACGCGGTGCTGGCGGAAGACTTCGAGGGCGCCGTCGGCCGCTTCAGCGAGTTGCTGGACCGGGCCGAGCTGACCCAGGCGCTGGAGGAAGCCTGGAGACTGGTGCGCCGCCTCAACCGCTTCGTCGAGGAGACGAAGCCGTGGGAGCTGGCCAAGGACGAGGCCGACCCGGAGCGCCTCGACGAGGTCCTTTACAACCTGGTCGAGGGCCTGCGGGTGACGACCCTGCTGCTCGTCCCCTACCTGCCCGAGACCAGCGAGCGCCTGCTGGCGGCGCTGGGCGAGGAATCCGAGGCACTCACCGAGGGAGCTCGGCCGCTCGCCGAACTGGGCGCCCGCCCGGGCGGCCAGAGAGTCGAGCGCGTCCCGCCCTTGTTCCCAAAGATCGATCAGGGCAAGGGGGGTGAGTGAGTTTTCCTACCCATAGGGTGTAAAAGCTCACTCACCCCACGAAGACGCGGCGATGATCGACTCCCACACGCACCTGTTCCTTTGCGAGCGGCCGGAGGGGGACGTGGTCGCGGCGGCGCGCGAGGCCGGGGTGGGGCGGATGCTCAACGTGGGGCTGGGACGGGACACGAACGCGACGGCGGTTGAGGGGGCGGAGCGGCATGAGGGCGTGTTCGCGGCGGTGGGATGCCACCCGACCTCGGCCGGCGAGTGGGACGACGCGCTGGGCGAGGAGATCGCCCGGCTGGCCGCGTATGAGCGGGTGCGGGCGATCGGCGAGATGGGGATCGACTACTACCGCGAGGGGGCCTCGCCGGAGGAGCAGCGGCGCGCCTTCGAGGCGCAGATCGAGATCGCCCGCGAGGCCGGCCTGCCGGTCGTCATCCACGCCCGCGACCCCGACGGCGAGACGACCGCCTCCGACGAGGCCTTCGAGATCCTCGACGCCCGCGCCGGCGGCGTCCCGGTGATCCTGCACTGTTTCCTCGCCCCCTGGCGGGTCGACGACGCGATCGACCGCGGCTGGTTCTGCTCCTTCTCCGGCATCGTCACCTTCCCCAAGTCCGACGCGCTGCGCGAGGCGGCGGCGAAGCTGCCCGACGAGCTGCTTCTGGTCGAGACCGACGCTCCCTACCTGGCGCCGCAGCCGGTGCGCGGCAGGCCCAACGAGCCGGCGCACGTCGTCTCCACGGCGGAGGTCGTCGCCGAGGTCCGCGGCGTTCCCTACGAGGAGCTGGAGCGGACGGTCGAGAAGAACGCCCGGGCGCTCTTCGGCTGGTAGCCGTGGTCCGGCTCGGGCAGAACTTCCTCGCCGACCCCAACCTGCTTGACGCGATCGTCCGCGACGCGGCGCTCGACCCGGGCGATGTGGTGCTCGAGGTCGGCGCGGGGGAGGGAGTGCTGACCGAGCGCTTGGCGGACGCCACCACCATGCCGCCCTGTTCCTTTGCTCCATATAGGGCGACAAAGGAACAGCGGAGCGGTGGGTTTGTGCACGCGGTCGAGATCGACCGGGGATTGGAGGGGACGCTTGCGGGCGTCGCCTCCCTGCCGAACGTCGAGCTGCACTGGGGGGACGCGATGAAGCTCGACCCGGCGGCGCTCGACCCGGCGCCCACCGCCGTCGTCGCCAACCTCCCCTACTCGGTGGCGACGCCGGTGATCCTGCGCACGATCGAGCAGCTCCCCTCGGTGAAGAGCTGGACGGTCATGGTGCAGCGCGAGATCGCCGACCGGCTGCGCGCCGGTCCCGGCAGCCGCACCTACGGCTCGCCAAGCGTCCTGGCGCAGCTGGCCTGCGAGGTGAGATTGGTCCGCGCCGTCGACCCGGCGGTCTTCAAGCCGCGGCCGCGGGTCGAGTCGGCGATCCTCGGCCTGCGCCGCACCGGCCCGGCGGCCGACCCGGCGACGCGCGACCTGGTCCGGGCCGCCTTCGCCCACCGCCGCAAGTCCCTCGCCCGCTCCCTGGAGCACTCACGACCCGGCTCCCTCGCCCCGACCCGCGCCGCCCTGACCGAGCTGGGCCTCCCGGAAAACGCCCGCGCCGAGCAGCTCTCGCCGGGGCAGTTCGCCGCGCTTTCGGCGAAGCTCCAACCCGAAGCCTGACCGCACTCCCAGATGCGCATCTACGCCCCAGCCAAGTTCAACCTCTGCCTCTATCTCGGGCCGCGCCGCGACGACGGGTTGCACGAGCTGTGCTCGCTCTTCGAGCCGCTGGCGCTGGCCGACTCGATCGAGGTCCGCGAGGCGGAGCGCGACGAGGTGATCTGCGCGGGGGTCGAGGGCGAGAACCTCGCCGCCCGGGCGCTGGCGGCGCTGCGCGCGCGGGGCTGGGAGGGGCCGCCGCTGCGGGTCGAGATCGAGAAGCGGACTCCGGTCGCCGCAGGGCTGGGTGGAGGAAGCGCCGACGCCGCGGCGGTGCTGCGGCTGGCGCGAGACTCCGGGCGGGTTCCCGACCTGCACGAGATTGCCGCCGAGCTGGGCGCCGACGTCCCCTCCCAACTCGATCCTTCGCTTGCCCTGGTTCAGGGCGCCGGCGAGCGGGTCGAGCGTCTGCCCGACCCCGCGTCCCACGCAGTCGTCCTGCTCCCCGGCGGTGGGGGGCTCAGCACCGCCGAGGTCTTCGCCGAGGCCGACCGGCTGGGGCTTGGCCGCGACGCCGCCGAGCTGGAGTCCCTCGCCCAGCGTCTCCGCGCCGCGGCCGGGTCCGGCGCCTCGCCGCTCGACTACGCCGATCTCCTCCACAACGACCTAGAGCCCGCCGCCCGCTCCCTCCGTCCCGACATCGGCGATGCCCTCGACGCCCTCCGCGCCGCCGGCGCCCCGCTCGCCTTCCTCACCGGCTCCGGCCCCACCGCTTGCAGCATTTTCCCCACCATGGTGGGGGCAAAGCTGGCAGCGGCGAAAATCGGCCGCGACGACGCGATCGTCTGCGAGGCTGGGCGCGCCCCGTGAGACTCGCGTTGCCCGAAGATCGCCGCAAGCGCCGCCTGGTCATCCTGGCGATCGCCGCCGCGATCGCCGCCGGCTACTACCTGATCAGCCGCGTCGTCCCCCACGACGACCTGCAGGGCGTGCTGGAGGACATCTCCAACGCGCTCGGCGCCTGGACCTACCTGCTCGTCGGCGTCTTTGCCTTCGCCGAGACCGGCGCCTTCGTCGGCCTCGTCGTCCCGGGCGAGACGATCATGCTGATCGGCGGCGCCGTCGCCGGCCAGGGGGCGATCGACGTCTACATCCTGATCGCGATCGCCTGGTTCGCCGCCTGGGCGGGGGACACGACCAGCTTCTTCGTCGGCCGCCGCCTCGGCCGCGGCTTCGTCCTCCGCCACGGCCCCCGCTTCGGCATCGGCCGCAGACGCTTCGAGCAGGTCGAGGACTACTTCGGCCGCCACGGCGGCAAGACGATCTTTATCGGCCGCTTTATCGGCGTCGTCCGCGCCCTCGCCCCCTTTATCGCCGGCAGCTCGAGGATGCGCTACCGCGCCTTCGTCCCCTACAGCATCCTCGGCACGGGAATCTGGGCCACCGCCCACATCCTGATCGGCTACTTCTTCTCCCGCAGCATCGACACCGCCGCCAGATACGCCGGCCGCGGCGCCTTCCTGCTGGGGACGCTGATCGTCGTCACGGTCGGGTCCGTCCTCGGGGTGCGCCACTTCCGGGTCGAGGAGAACCGCCGCGCGGCCGTGCGCTGGATGGAGGACCATTGGCTGGCCCGCCGGATCCTCGCCACCGCCCGCCGCTTCCGTCCCCAGCTGCGGTTCCTCTGGAACCGGGTGACGCCGGGCGGCACCTTCGGCCTGGAGTTCACCTCACTGATGGCGACCCTCGCCGTCGCCTCCTTTGTCCTCGCCGGCTACACGGCGATCGTCAGCGGCGACGCCGGGCCGACCCCGGGCGACATGACCGCGAGGGACGTCGTCGACGCGATCCGCTCCGGCTGGCTCACCGACCTGGCGAAGGCGGTCACCGCGCTCGGCTCCGGCGCCGTCGTCTGGCCGCTCGCCCTCGTCTCCGCCGCCCTCCTCGCCGCCCGCCGCCGCTGGTCGGAGTTCGGCGTCCTCCTCGCCGGCATGGCCATCCTCTTCGTCGGCTTCCACGAGCTGAAGGACGCGGTCGACCGGCCCCGCCCCGAAGGCGCGCTCGTCGACTCCGCCGGCTCCTCCTTCCCCAGCGGCCACGCCGCCTACTCGACCTTCTATATATGGGCGGCGGTGACGCTGACCGTGCGCCTGCGGCCGGGGATGGCGCGGGCGACCGCCGTGGTCGCGGCCGGAATCGGCCTGGCGGCGCTGATCGGCCTCTCCCGCGTCTACCTCGGCGTCCACTACCTCAGCGACGTCAACGCGGGCTGGGCCCTGGGCGCTGGCGCCTTCTCCCTTTGCGCCGCCGTCGGCCTCGTCATCTCCACTTTGCGCCAGAATGCGCTCGATGCCCCTGCTGGGAGCCCTGACGCCGGTGCTGGCGAAGATCGAGAATGAGTACCTGCTGTTCGGCGTCGCCGGGCTCGTCAGCCTGGTCGCCTTCGTCGGCTTGATCCTCGTTCCCGCGGTCAGCTCTTTCGGCCGGATCTGGGAGAAGGCGGCGGCCGGCTTCCTCTCCCTCTTCGTCCTCGTCGCCCTGGTCCTGGCCGGCGTCGTCGCCGGCCTCGCCTTCGTCTTCTACTACGACGAGATTTCACGCCTGCTCGGCTGAGGGCGAGTTCCCCGCCTATGGGGATAATGGGCCGATGTCGGCAACCGCCAAAGGGCAAAGAACCCCTGCAAAAGGGCAGGAACCGGGGACTCTCGACGCGCTCTCGGAGGCGGTCGAGGCGGGGGCAGGGCTGCCGGCCGTGGCGCGGGCGGCGGCGAAGGTGCTGGACGCCGGCGTCGCCCTGATCGACCGCTCCAGCGCCGTGCTGGCGGTGGCCGGCGCCTCCTCCGACCAGGAGGCGAAGCTGCTCTCCGGGGGGGAGGGGGTGACCGTGGTGGAGCTGCGCGTCGCCGACCGCGCCGTCGGCGAGCTGCGCTACCGCGCCAAGGCGGCGCCGGACCCGGCGATCGCGCGCATGGTGACGACGCTGCTGGCGCTGGAGCTGGAGCGTTCCCGCTCGCCGGAGTGGGAGAGCGAGGAGGTGGCCGGCGCCTTCGTCGCCGCCGTATTGGGGCGGCAGGTGACCGACCGCGGCGACATCGTCGCCCGCGCCGCCGAGCTGGGCTCCGACCTGGAGCCGGGCGCCGGCGTCGTGATCCTGCGCGCCGCGCCGCGCGCCGCGCAGACGGGCGAGTGGCGGGCGCGGGTGATGACGCTGGCGATGCGGGCGCTGCGCTCGCCGGCGCCGGGCGCGCTGGCGACCGCCGCCGAGGCCGAGGCGGCGACGGAGGTGTCGGCGATCATCCCCGCCGAGGACGACGCGCGCCTGGAGCGCGCCGCCGCCGGCCTCGCGCGGGAGCTGGCCGACAGCCTCTCCGGCTTCCACCTGACGATCGGCCGCAGCCGCCGCGCCGCCGACCCGGTCGACCTCTATCGCTCCGGCAACGAGGCGCGGCTGGCCGTCAACGTCGGCGAGGCCGAGGGGCGCGCCCTGCTCGCCTTCGAGGACACCGGCGCCTACCGCCTGCTGTTGGGGGCGATGAGCGAGGATCCGCGGGAGCTGGAGCGCTTCTACGCGGAGACGATCGAGCCGCTGGCCGCCTACGACGACCAGTACGAGACCGAGCTGGTGGCGACGATCGAGGCCTACCTCGACAACGACGGCAACGTCGCCGCCACGGCCAGACAGCTCTTCACTCACCGCCACACGATCCGCTACCGCCTCGAGCGCGCCCGCGAGCTGTGCGGCCACGACGTCTCCGCCACCGAGGGCCGCGAAAAGCTCGGCCTGGGCCTCAAGGCGATGCGAGTCCTCGGCATAGCCTCCCCCCGAGGCCCGGCGATGGAGCCGGGCGCCGAGGCGGGCAAGGTCCCCCGCTCCACGGAGGACTAACCACCCCGCCGCTCCGGCGGACAAGCGCCCCATTCCTTCGGCGCGCCGGCCCGCCGCCCCCACTCCGCTGTGACTTATCCCTACATAGCAAGGAAAAAGCACAGCGGAGCGTGGATTTGGCGATGTAGATTCTCGTCGCATGAAGTCGCCACGCGCCGCCCGAGCCTCCCTCGTCGTGCTCGCCCTCGCTGCCGCGAGCATCGGCCTCACGGCGACCGTCGCCCCGCGCACTTTCTTCGACGACTTCCCTTTCCTCGATCACTGGGTCGATCTGCTCCCCCCGTACAACGAACACTTGGTGACCGACGTCGGTGGCCTCTACCTCGGCTTCGCAATCCTCTTCGCCTGGGCCGCCTGGAAGCTCCAACGGGACCTCGTCCGCGCCGCCTGCGTCGCCTGGCTGGTCGTGGCAGCGCTCCACCTCCTCTTCCACGCCACCCATCTCGACGGCTTCACCACCGCCGACGCAATAGGCGAGCTCACCTCCCTGGCCTTCTTCCTCGCTCCGCCGGTTGTGGCGCTTTGGGCGGTCCATCCGCGGGAATGAGGTTCCGGGGGAAGGACTTGAACCCTCTCTTCCTGGACCAAAACCAGGCGTGCTGGCCGATTACACCACCCCGGAGCGCTCGCCCGAGCCTAGCGTTCGGGGACGCGTGCTCCGTTGTTCATCCAGTAGATGAACAACGGAGCACGCGTCGATCCCGTCCGAAAGGGAGATTAGGTTCGGGGCATGGAATATGGGGGAGTTGAGATGGATCCGGAGGTTCGTGAGGGGCTGGCCCAGGGCTGGAAGGGCCTGATGGCCGTTGGGGTGCTGGCGATCTTCATCGGCTGCGTGGCGATCCTGGTGCCCGCGGTGGCATCGGTCGGGACGGCGATCTTCATCGGCTGGATCCTGGTCGTCGCCGGCGCGTTCCTGATCGCCGCCGCCTTCAGCGCGCGGACGATCGGCAGCGTGCTGCTGCGGTTGATCTGGGCGCTGCTGACCGTGATCGTCGGCCTCTGGTTCATCGTCGAGCCGGACAACGGCACCCTCACCCTGACCCTCGTCCTCGGCCTCTACTTCCTCTTCATGGGAATCACCCGGATCGCCGTCGCCTTCGCCGGGCGCGGCCAGGCGGGCGCCGGCCTGGTCGGCCTAAGCGGCGTCGCCGGCCTCCTGATCGGCATCCTCGTTCTGGCCGAGTTCCCCAGCTCGGCCGACTGGGCGATCGGCCTCCTCGTCGGCATAGACCTGATCTTCGCCGGCTGGACCCTGACCTCAGTAGCTCTGGTCGGCAAAGACCTCGCGAAAGCTCGCTGAGCTAAAGAGGGCTGCATGCCAGGCTCGATCTCTGCAGCATCCTTTGAGGGCAGGGTTTCGCTCCCTGCTGATGAGCGCTGGAGCTGGGGGAGATGGGGTGTCCCTGGAGCGCGCGGCGCCCTGTTTTCGCTGGCTCAGTCAGCGAGAGGCGCACCCCGCCGGGAGCGAAAACCCAGCAAGCGGAAGGGACACCCCATCTCCCCCTTCACCACTACGATCCTGGAGTGAGCTCCCCCCTAGTGCTCGTGATGGCGGCGGGCGAGGGCACGCGCATGCGGTCCTCCCTGCCGAAGATGTTGCACCCCGTCTGCGGTCGGGCGATGGTCGCCTGGCCGATCATGGCCGCGCGCGAGGCCGGGGCCGGGCGCGTCGCCGCGATCGTCTCGCCGGGCATCGACATCTCCGCGGGGCTGCCGGGCGGAGTCGAAACCGTTGTCCAGCCCGAATCCGACGGGACCGGGGGGGCGGTGCGGGCGGCGCTGCCGCTGATCGAGGAGGCCGAGACCGTCCTGGTCCTCTCCGGCGACCACCCGCTGATCTCCGCGGGGAACATCTCCGAACTGCTCGAGATCCACAGCGGAGGCGGGGCGGCGGCGACGATGCTGACGATCGAGCTCGACGATCCCGGCTCCTACGGCCGGGTCGTCCGCAACTCCTCCGGCGAGGTCGAGCGCGTGGTCGAGGCGAAAGCGGCCGGGGATGCCGATCTGGAGCATCTCGCGATCCGCGAGATCAACGCCGGCACCTACGCCTTCGAGGCGCCCCCCCTCGCCGCCGCGCTTGCCGGCCTCTCCAACGACAACGCCCAGGGCGAGTACTACCTGACGGACGTCTTTCCGGCCCTGCGCGAGTCCGGCCACACCGTCGCCGGCCACCTCACCGACGACCTGGCGGTGACGATGGGGGTCAACAACCGCGCCGACCTCGCCGCGGTCGAGGCCGAGGGCCGCCGCCGCATCCTCGACGCCCACATGCGCGCCGGCGTCACCGTGGTCGATCCCGCCTCCACCTGGATCGACGCCGGGGTCGAGATCGCCGCCGACGCCCGCATCGAGCCCGGCACCAGCCTGCGCGGCGCCACCGCGGTTGGCGCCGGCAGCGTGGTCGGGCCGCTTACCACGCTGACCGACACCGTCCTCGGCGCCTGCGTCACGGTGCCGCACTCCTTCCTGGTCGAGTGCGAGGTCCTCGACGGCTGCGCCATCGGCCCCTTCGCCTACCTGCGCCCCGGCGCTCGGCTCGAGGAGGGAGCCAAGGCGGGCACGTTCGTAGAGATCAAGAACTCGCGGATCGGCGAGGGCGCCAAGGTCCCGCACCTCGCCTACGTCGGCGACGCCGAGGTAGGCGACGGCAGCAATCTCGGCGCCGGCACGATCACCGCCAACTACGACGGATTCCGCAAGAACCGGACAACTATCGGCCGCAACACGCGCATCGGCGTTGACACGATGCTGATCGCGCCGGTAGAAGTCGGCGATGGCGCCTACACTGGCGCAGGAGCGGTGATCAGAGACGATGTGCCCGACGGGGCGCTTGCGGTAAGCGACAACGACCAGCGAAATATCGAAGGCTTCGCCGAGCGCAAGGCGGCCGAGATGAAGGAAAAAGAGGACTCTTGAGCACGATCGAGGAACGCCCGGACGCCCAGCCGGCGCCGACCGCCATCCCGCACGACTACTCGAAGCGGCTGATGGTCTTCGGCGGCCGCAGCTCGATGGAGCTGGCCGCCAAAGTCGCCGGCAAGCTCGACCTCGACCTCGGCCAGGTGACGCTGAAGACGTTCGCCAACGGCGAGGTCTACTGCCGCTACGAGGAATCGATCCGCGGCGCCGACGTCTTCCTCGTCCAGTCGACCTGCGCCAACGAGCAGACGGGGATGACCCCGAACGACTCGATGATCGAGCTGCTGACGATGATCGACGCCGCCCAGGGCGCCTCTGCCCACCGCATCATCGCCGTCATGCCCTGGTACGGCTACGCCCGCCAGGACAAGAAGTCCGCCCCGCGGGAGCCGATCACCGCCCGCATCGTCGCCAAGTGCCTGGAGGGCGTCGGCGTCGACCGCGTCCTCACCATGGACCTTCACGCCGGTCAGGTCCAGGGCTTCTTCCACGTCCCGGTCGACCACATGACCGCGATGCCGATGCTGACCCAGTGGTTCGCCGACCAGCACCTGACCGAGGAGCTGGTGATCGTCTCCCCCGACGCCGGCCGGGTGAAGACGGCCCGCAACTTCGCCCGCCGCATCGGCACCCACTGGGCCGTGATGGAGAAGGAGCGCCCCGCCCAGCAGGTGGCCGAGATCGGCTACGTGGTCGGTGACGTCAAGGGGCGCACCGCGGTCCTCGTCGACGACATGATCGACACCGCCGGCACCCTC
>Ga0299914_10001574_pt1 | contig 15212 bp, 14 predicted proteins | sample RVTome_10_FD_201361 | JGI IMG/M metagenome (GOLD analysis project Ga0299914, IMG submission 201361) | Soil microbial communities from uranium-contaminated site in the Upper Colorado River Basin, Wyoming, United States - RVT153D57 (version 2) ...
TCATCCCGTTGAGGTCGACGGCCACCTCCCGGCGACCTTCCCAAATCGCCAGGAACTGGGGTAGAAACGACTCCAGCTCGTGATCCTCCCTCATCGCCCGGTTGAACGAGCTCGCCAGCTCCTCGACTGATCCGGCACCGATCATCGCCAGGGCGGATCCGTTGGCCCGACGCAGCTCTATCTGCGCGATGAGCTCCCGAAACTCGTCGGGGTGCTCCGACAAGTACCTGCCTAGATCCGTCACCCCGCGCAGACGCAAGACGTCGAGGCGGTCGCGCACCCCCGTGAAATCCTCCTCGAGCAGGGCAACCGGCGACCTCTCGAACAGGAACCCGTGGTTCTCCTCCTCGGTTGCCAGGAGCCGACCCGCGAGATCGATGAATTTCCAGCCCGCCACGGCTATGGCCATGAACACGATGGCCCCCACCATGAACTCGCTCATGTCGAGACCCGGCAAGACCCAAGGCAACGAGGCCACGCCGATGGCCCCGCACCAGATCGAGTACCAGCGAGATGTCCGCGGCGGCATCGTGAGGACACCGACGAAGACGTAGAGGGTGAGGGCCGGGAGGATGGCGGCGTGGGCAGCCCGGCTCGAGGTGGGTGCCAGGATCAAACCGTTGACGGAGGCCAGCACCAGTATCGCCAGGGGTCTGGGCCGGGACATGACATATTGGGCAAAGCCGATGACGCCGATCAGCAGCGCGCAGATGCCCACGGGGATCACATCTGGCTGTGATGTGAGCACGCCGACGGCGATGAGGCCAAAACCGGCGAGGCTGGCCACCCACATCGCCACCGTCGTCAGGGCTTCGGCCGCCTTGAGACGCGCAGCGCCCATATCTGGCGATCGTTTCACGAACACTTTCCCTCAGAGGATGCGGACCATCAATGATCGGCTGATCGAGACGCGAGCTTGAGGTCGTGACCGGCCCTCAGAGATCCTGGAAAGGGTCCTCCGGGCCGTTGTGGTCGGTAGGGGCAACGGCCTCGGATGCCCGAGTCGCCCAGGCCGGGAAAGGGAACTCCAGGACCAGGGGGACGGGAATCTCAGGCTGGCTCAAGATCATGGTCCCGGGCTTGACGATGGTGGCGCGCTGTCGGTGTGGTCCGGGCAAGAACCCATATTCCTCGCGTGCGGCCTCAGCCGAGTCGAGCCTGCCCACCACCCTGATGGAGCTGTTGGCGATGATGCGACGCTCCACCTCGGATGCGGTCTGTTGTGCGCCGATCAGGATGACACCGAGGGATCGGCCCCGCTCGGCGATGTCGAGCAGGATCTCCTTGATGGGGCTCGACCCTTCCCGCGGCGCGTATTTGTTCAATTCGTCGAGGACGACCATCAACAGCTCGTCGCTCTGACCGGCTCTCTCCTTGTCCTCGAATGCCCGCCTCAGGGTGACGCCAACCACGAATCGCTTGGCCCGATCGTTGAGATTGTGGAGATCGACCACCGTGACCTGGTCCTCGAGGCCTATGCGGTGCCGGTCGGGGTCGGCCACATCCGAGCGGATGAGACGTCCCAGGTGTCTGACCGAGGCCTGCAGCCGCCTCACGAAGGCGTTGACCGTCCCCGTGCCGATGGCGGGCCCGGCCCACTGATGGCGCCCGTCCTCACTCTGGACGCGCTCGGTGATGAGGTCGGCCAGCTCGCGGAAAGTGCGCACCTTCACGCCCTCGATCACCGCGGCTCCGGTGCCGGTGGCCTCGGCATGATTCAACTGGGCCATCACGTTGTAGACCACTGTCGTGTATTGCGCCCGATCGTCCTCGGCGTCGGCGAACAGGAAAGGAAGCAGGTCCTGGGTGCAGAACTCGTGGATGCTCCAGAAAAACGACGTGACATCCGACCGGGAGGCGACGTCGGCGGTGGCCCGGGGATCGTCGATTCGGGGAGGGGCGAACAGGCCGACGGAGTCGAATGGCGTGCTGGGGAGGCCGAGATCGGCATAGCGCGCCCTCTGCTCGTCGTCGAGGCGATTGTTCACCCGGTCGAGATGCAGGAGATCCTCGCCTTTGACATTGAACACCAGGGCCTTCGTGTTCACCGCGGCATTTCCGAGGACGCCGGAGGTGAACAGCGAGTGAACGAGGAAGGTTGCGTAACTGGTCTTGGTTGCCACGCCGGAGATGCCCGAGATGTTGACGTGGGCCCCGCGCTCTCCGTTGATGAACTCGAAGTTCACCCACAGCGCCTCACCGTTGCGGGCGAGGCCGATCGGTACCTTGCGCTCCATGCGATCGAAGAAGAGCGCCCGGTCCCTCTCCTCGCCCTCGGCCACGCGGACCTCCTGCCCGGGCCGGGGCGGGACGAAGATCTCGGGCTCGAATCGAGTAGCCGTGATCTGGGCAGCCTCGGTCACCTCTGCGGGGAGGATGCCGTCCTCGATGAGGAAGACGTCAGAGTCGAATCGGGCCCCCTCATGACGCGCCACGACCTGGCCCACCGTGCCGTACATCCGAACCACCTCGCCCGTGGGGAGTACCCGCTCCAGGGCCACCACGTCGTCGAGTTGGAGGAACTCGCCCTCGCCGACACCGACCCAGAACTCGAGCGGAGTGGCGTCCCTGGTGCCCAGGACCCTCCCGACGAAATCTGCCATGGCTTCCGAGAGTAGACCCGACGAGGGACAGAACCGTTGAGCCTCGTGGTGTTCCCCTTCAAAGAGGAGGACCTGTCGGTGATATCGGCCAATCTGGCCATCGCAGCCGGGCACGACCGGGTGCAGGAGGTGTGGGCTGTCGCCGCCTCCGAGGGCAGGTCCATGGCAGAGGTGGGCCGGGTCGCGGCCGAGATCGGCCGGGACCGCGGCATCCCGGTGGCCGTCTTCGCCCAGGAGCGCCTCGGCGGTCTCCGCCCGGGAAAAGGCGACGGCATGAACACGGCAATCGCTCGGGCAGCGGAGCGTGGCTTCCCACGTGTCCATTTCTACGACGCCGACATCACCAACTTCGACGAGACGTGGATCGATGGAGCCGAGCGTGCCGCCGACCGCGGCTACGGGGTGGTGAGACACCGGTTCCCACGGGCTGCCACCGACGCCATGATCACCTGGATGGTGACGAGACCCGGTCTCGCCGTGCTCTTCCCGGGCACACTCCTGCCCCGAATCGGCCAACCGCTGGGTGGGGAGGTCCTCCTCGACGGAGAGGTGGTGGAAGTGCTCGCCGCCGACCCCTTCGTCACCTCCCGTTCCGACTGGGGCATCGACACCATCATCACCTATGCGACCTCACTCGCGGCCAGCGGCATCTACGAGCACCATGCAGCGGATGGCAAGCGACACGCCTTGTACGGCTCGCTGACCGACATCGAGGACATGGTCCTCGAGTGCCTGGACGCCGTGGGATCCCTCGCCGGGCGGCCGGCGCCGGGCGGCGCTCTTGCTGCCGATCCACCGGCTCCGGTGCCCGAAGACCTGAAGACGACGGTCGCCTTCGATCTCGACGCCACCAGGAGGGAGATCGCCACCCCTCCGGATGAGGCGGAGCGGGCCATCCTCGAGAGTCTCGGCGTCGACCCCTCTTCCCCGATCGTGATGGACGCCACGGGCTGGAGACAGGTCTTCCCACAACTGTTGAGTCGATTCCGGCTCGAGGAGGGGGCGTGGCGAACCGCAGCTTTCCGGCTCTGGGTGGAGAGGGTGATCCACTACACGGCAAACCTGGTGCCCGAGGGGTATGACGTCGCCGTGTCGTATCTGGAGCAGACGGTGCGCGATTTCGAGGTGGGAAACTAGCCCGACGCGATGGCTCCGAGGGCCGCGAGCGTGAGCGCCAGCCCGGCTACCTGGCGTGGCGCCAGATGCTCGGCGTTGAACCAACGCGCCATCAGGACCGTCACTGCGGGATAGAACGATGCTGCGATGCTGATCCGGGCCAGGGTGCCCACTCTTAGGGCGAGCAGCAACGCGACGTTGCCGGAGACGTCGAGGAGCCCATTGCCGATGATGATCCAGCGCGGCGACGTGCCGAAGGAGGAGACGGCCCACACCCTCGCCATGGCCAATACGGCGACCACGAGCATCGTGGCGAGACGAGCCGGGATGAGGGGGAGCAAACCGGAATCGTCCGAGGTGAGGTTGATGAAGATCGTGTAGCCGCCGAACCCGAGCCCGGCCGCGAGCCCGTACCACAGCCCTCCAAACGGCACCTCGCCCGGGTGAGCCACCCACGAGCAGAGCACAATGGCCGGGACCGCCACCGCTACCCCAACCCAGTCGAGGCCGCTGAGCCTCTCCCCCGACATCACCGCCACCGATAGAGGGAAGACACCGCTCAGCACGGCGGCCGCCGGGGCCACCGCAGCTGCCTGCCCCTTGCTCAACCCGGCGAACAAGGTCACGAGCCCGAAGGCTCCCGCGGACCCTGCCGAAGCGCCGATCCAGAGGTCTCGAGCGCTCGCCTCGCCCCCGACGAGGAGAGCGAAGACGGTTATCAGGGGAATCGAGACCATGCCGGCCCAGAGCACCACCGTGGCCGCCGACACCCTCTTCGCCCCTTCCCCGCCGAGGAAGTCCCCCACGCCATAGAGGAGGGAGCTGACTCCCCCGAGGAAGACTCCCACCTATCGGGCCGTCACCGGTCGGAGACCCCTTCGGCTCCCATCGAAGTGAGGACGTTCCTGATCGAGGCTGCCTGCTCTTCGAGATCCGCCCGATCGACAGACGCAGCCGCATTGGCGAAGTCCATGTCGCGGACTGTGTCGATGGGGACGAGATGGACATGGAGATGGGGAACCTCCAGCCCCGCGATCATCAGCCCCACCTTCTCGGGCTCGTAGACCTCCTGCAGCGCGTGGCCGATGGTCTGGGACGCACCCAGGAGATGGTCTCTCAGGTCGGGAGGGCAATCCAGCCAATGGTCGATCTCGTCTCTGGGAACCATCAGGACATGACCGGTGCGCAGAGGGTTGATCGACATGAAGGCCACACAACGGTGATCTCTCCAGATGAATGTCCCCGGGATCTCGCCCTCGATGATCTTGGTGAAGATGGTCGACATGAGACCAGGCTATCGGGCCGTCACTCCCGGACAGGCACGACCACGAGCACGCTTTCGGTCGTCGTGACGTACATCTCCCCCTGCGAATCGACCCCAAATCCGGTGACCCGTCCCGGCACCCCCACCTGGCCCGTCCAGTCGGCCTCTTCGACCTCCTCGCCTTCCTGGTACACGATGCTGCGCAGGTATCCGCCGCAATAGTCGGAGTAGAAGAAGTGCCCATCGATCTCCGGGATGGACGACCCCCGATAGACGATGCCGCCCGTCATGGAGCATGTCCCTTCGTCTCCATGGCTCACCTCGGTCACCGGGAGGGTGATGCCTGAGGTATCACAATCCGAAGAAGGGCTGAAGCAGTGAAGACCTTCCGTGATCGGCCATCCGTAGTTGATGCCCTGTGTCATCGGGGACACGTTGACCTCCTCGAAGGCGTTCTGGCCGACGTCGGCGATGTAGACCAGGTCCCCGTCGATCCAGAACCGCCACGGGTTGCGCAGACCGAATTGGAACAGAGTCGGCTCGGGATCGCCGGTGAGGGTGATCTGGACGAGACCCCCCAGGAGTGTGCCCGTGTTCTGGCCGTTGCCGTATCGGTCGTTGGCGCCGCCACCGTCTCCCAGCCCAACGAAGAGATGGCCGTCGTAGATCTGCAGCATCCCACCGTTGTGATTCCGGGCGGGCTGATCGAGACGCAACAAGACCTCCTCGGAGGCGGGGTCGACGCGGGTTGGCGCGTCGAATGCGAACTCGGAGACGACGGTGTCTCCGTCATTGGCCGAGTAGTGGGCGAAGAACCTGGACCCATCGTTGGGGTCGAGCGTGATCGAGAGCAGGCCCTGCTCACCGGAGTTGCGCACCCGGTCGTTGATGTCGAGCACGGGCTCGTCGAGGACATCGGTGCCGTCGTAGGCCCACACCCGCCCGTCTTTGGTGGCGATGTATGAGAACTCGGCGTCGGGGAGAGCCACGACCTGAACCGGGAAGTCGAGGCTGGCCACCTCCTGGTAGCGGAGGGACTGAAGGGGCGGAAGGGTGGTCGTGGTTGTGGGCGCGGCCGTCGTCGTCGTGGTGGGCCGAAGGGTGGTGGTGGAGTCGGGGAGCACGGAGGTCGTGGTCTCGGTGGGCGACGCCGTCGGCGGCGTGGGAGCCACCTCCTGTCCCTCCCCGTTGCAGGCCGTGAGGACGAGTACGAAGGCGACCAGCGATCTACGCATCGTCGGCCAGGGTATGTCTAACTTCTCGACTAGTGAGCCACGTCACCAAGAACGACCCACGGACGATATTCGGCTGGGCGATGTACGACTGGGCCAACTCGGCCTACATCACCACGTTCGCCGCCATCGTGGCCGCCTTCTTCACCTCGGTGATCGTCCCCGAGGACGGCTTCGGCGGCTTTTCGGGGCAGACGCTGTGGTCGGCCATCATCTCGATCGGTGCCATCGTCCTGTTCCTGGCGATGCCGGTGCTGGGCGCGGTCGCCGACTACGCGTCGGCGAAGAAGAGGTTCCTGCGCTTCTTCGCCTGGTTCGGAGCGCTGACCACGATCGCACTTCCTCTCGTGCCGGCGGGCTCGGTCGTGTTCTTCCTCGTCATGGTGGTGATGACCCAGATCGGATTCGTGGCGGCGAACGTCTTCTACGACGGATTCCTCCCCGACATCTCCACCGACGAGACCATCGACCGGGTCTCCTCGAAGGGCTACTCCTTCGGGTACCTCGGTGGCGGCCTGTACGTCCTCCTGGCCCTGGGCCTCATCCTCGTCAGCGGGGAGGGAGGCTTGACCGGGCTCTCCGTCGAGACCGCCTCGCGCATCGCCATCGGAGGTGCCGGCCTGTGGTGGCTCGGCTTTGCGACCTACTCCCTCAAGCGGTTGCCGGACGAGACCATCCCCGACGACGTCCCCGACCAGTTCCGCAGCAGCTCGAGGTGGATCGGTCTCGCCAAACTCGGGTTTGCCCGCACCTTCGACACGGCCCGAAAGCTGCTCGGCTTCAAGCAATTGATGCTGTTCGTGCTGGCATACCTGTTCTACAACGACGCGGTGCAGACCGTCATCGCCGTAACCGGCGCCTATGCCGAGGAGACCCTGGGCCTGGGCACTACAGAGATCATCATCGCCTTCCTCATCACCCAGTTCGTGGCCTTCTTCGGTGCCCTCGCCTTCGGAGCCCTCGCCGCGAGGATCAGGGTGAAGAGGGCAATCCTCACCTCCCTCGTCATCTGGGCGATCGTGGCCGGTGCGGCCTACTTCCTCCCCGAAGGCGAGGCATTGCCGTTGTACGGGCTGGCGGTGATCGTCGGTTTCGTGCTCGGGGGGGTGCAAGCTCTCTCGAGGAGCCTGTTCGGGACCATGATCCCCGAAGAGGCCTCGGCGGAGTTCTACGGCTTCTACTCGGTCTTCTCCAAGTTCTCCGCGATCTGGGGCCCGCTGGTCTTCGCCGTGGTGAGCAACGCCACCGGGTCGGGGCGGCCAGCCATCCTCTCCGTGGTCGCCTTTTTCGTCGTGGGCTTCGTGATCTTGACGAAGGTGAACGTCGACGAGGCGAGGGCATCCAGGGAACGGTGGGTCTTCGAGAACGCTTAGGGTGATGGTAATGGATGACAACGAGATCCATGACGTGGACGACCAGTTGGAGCCCACGCCGCAACCGGTGACGGAGGGCCCTTCCGAGGGCATACCATGGGGCGCAGGCCTGCTGCTGATCTGGGCGATCCTGCTCGTCATCTTCTCCGTTCAGAATGCCGACAGCGCGCCGGTTTCGTTCCTCGGGTGGTCATGGGAAATGCCCGTTGCGCTCCTCGTGATGGTCACTGCTCTCGTCACGCTGGTCCTCGCCATTCTGGGCCTCGCCTTCTACCGGCGTCGACGACGCCGACGTGCCGAGCTGAGACGGGCCAGTCGATCCAAGGACTGAGCCCGAGCCCGTCCCCGGTCATCTACGCTGAGGCGAACGAGAAAGGACGATCGATGGGATTCAAAGAGACATTGCAGAGGTGGTTCGGGACGGCCAAGGAGACCGCCGCCGACCTGTCGGAGAAGGCCCAGCCCCACGTGGACAAGGCGGTCCAGGCCACGAAAGACGCCGCCGAGAAGGCCCAGCCACATATCGACAAGGCGATGGAGAAGGCGAAGGAGACGGCCGCCGACCTGTCGGAGAAGGCCCAACCTCACATCGAGAAGGCCAAAGAGAAGATGGGCGAGATGGCTGCCGACGCCGGCCAGAAGGCCAAGCACGCCGCCGGTGACGCCACTGAGACTGCCGCCGAGGCCACGAAACAAGCTGTCGACACGGCTGCGGAGAAAGTGGCGGACGTAGCAGACGCCGCAGCAGAGAAGGTGGCAGAGGCCACCGACGACAGCACCGGCTGACCTTGGCCCGGATATCCCAGCGTCTCGGCCGCTTGCCCGGCTCGGCCACCCTGGCGATAAACAACCGGGCCCGGGAGATGGTGGCCGAAGGGCGCGATGTCGTCTCCTTCGGCGCGGGCGAGCCCGACTTCCCCACACCGGAGAACATCGTTGCGGCCGCGGTGGAGGCCGCCTCCGACGAGGCCAACCACCACTACACGGCCAACGTCGGCCTGCCTCGGCTGCGTTCGGCCATCGTCGACTACACGCGGGAGTACTCGAGGGTGGAAGTGGGGCCCGACGAGATCCTGGTGACCAACGGGGCGAAGCAGGCCATATTTCAGACCTTTGCCGCCCTCCTCGACCCCGGTGACGAAGTGCTGCTTCCGGCGCCGCATTGGGTGACCTACCCGTCGGGAATCGAACTGGCCGGTGGGGTGACGGTGTCGGTGCCCACCAGTGGCGAGGACGGCTTCAAGGTGAGCGTCGACGAGCTCGAGAGGCATCTCACGCCGAGCACCAAGTTGCTCGTGTTCGTCTCCCCCTCCAACCCGACCGGAGCGGTCTACACGGCCGAGGAGGCGAGAGCCATAGGAGAGTGGGCACATGCCAACGATCTGTGGGTGATGACCGACGAGATCTATCAGCGTCTCGTCTACGGCGAGGACGAGGCCGCCGCCTCCATCGCCGCGGTCACGTCCCAGCTCGAGGATGTCGTGCTCATCAACGGGGTCGCCAAGAGCTTCGCCATGACCGGCTGGCGGGTGGGCTGGCTGATCGGCCCCGCCGACGTCGTCGCTGCCGCGGCACGCCATCAGTCACACGCCACCGGCAATGTCAACAACGTGGCACAGGCGGCTGCACTCGAGGCGATCACCGGGCCGCAGGACTCCGTCGTGGCGATGAGAGGGGCCTTCGACAAGCGACGTCAAACGATGGTCTCGATGCTCTCGGAAGCGCCGGGCGTCGAGTGCGACGAGCCGGCAGGGGCCTTCTACGTCTTCCCCAACGTCGAAGCCCTGCTCAACCAGGCCTACCGCACCTCCGAGAGTCTGGCCGAGGGGCTGTTGGAGGAGGCGGGAGTGGCGGTGGTGCCGGGAGAGTCATTTGGCGCCCCTGGCTTCATCCGGCTCTCCTATGCCCTGTCCGACGCCGACCTCGAGCGGGGTGTGACCCGGATGCTCGACATGTTCGGAAGGATCTGAGGGGGGTTTACACTCGCCCCCGATGCAGGCAGTTTCAACGGCCCGGGCGATGATGCTGGTCGAGCCTCGACACTTCTCGATGACGACTGTCTCCACTGAGGGCGGAGAGTCTGGGGGATGGCTCGCAGTCGAGGCCACGGGTGTGTCCGGCTCGGATGTCCAGATCTGGAAAGGCGAGGCTCGTGACGTCGTCTACCCGCTCGTGCCCGGCAACGAGGTGGTGGGCCGAATCGCCGTCCAGGGCCCGAACGTCCCCTACTCGGTGGGTACCCGGGTGGTGGTCGAACCGAGGATCCGCTGCGGGCGGTGTCATCGCTGTCAGAACAACCTCGCCACCTGCGTGAGCCGCAAGCCTTCCAACTCCTACGGGATGATTGCCTCTGTTGAGCCCCCCGGCCTCTGGGGCGGGCTCGCCGAACTGCTCTACCTCGACCCCAACGCCCATCTTCATCCGGTGACCGACGACGTGCCATCGGAGGTGGCGACGTTCGTCCACCCGCTGGCGTCGGGTCACACCTGGGCTGTGGAACTCCCCGAGCTCAAACCGGGAGAGGACGTGCTCATCCTCGGCCCGGGGCCACGGGGTCTCGCCTGTCTCATCGCAGCCAAATCGGCCGGTGCCGGATGGGTGGGGATCGCCGGGCTGAGCCACGACCGGGATCGTCTCGAGCTGGCCAAGCGCCTCGGGGCGGACGCGGTGATCGACGTGGAGAGGACCGACGTGGTCGCCGAGTTGGCCGACAACCTCGGGCGACGACCCGACGTTGTCATCGACGTGACCTCCGACGACCCGGAGGCAGTCTTCACCGCCCTCGATCTCGTGCGCAGCGGGGGCCGTGTGATCCTCGCCTCGACCAAGGGCAATCGCGCCTTCCACTTCCTCTCCGATGTCATCGTCGCCAAGCAGCTCACGCTCCGTGGGGCGGTCGGTGCAACGACGGTGGGTTACCAGTGGGCGACCAACCAACTCGAGACCGATCCCCGGATAGACGACCTGGTGTCACATCAGTTCCCACTCTCAGAGGCGCCACGCGCCCTCCAGGCCGCAGCCGGCCTGCTCGGCCGTGAGGAGCTGATCTCCGTCGCGGTCACGTTCTAGCGGGCTGATGGGCGACGCCGGGCGGCCCGCAGGCCCGTCGCGGCTGGCCACGACCTCCTGGGTCGTGTACGACCTGGCCAACACGATCTTCGCACTCGGGGTCGTGGGCCTCTACTTCTCCGACTGGGTGGTGTCCGAGGGTCACCCGGACAGCTATCTCGCCATCGTGCAAGTGGGCGCGGCGGCAGTCGTCATCTTCCTGGCGCCCTGGGCGGGTGCACGCAGCGATGTGCTCGGGCGACGGGTGCCCACTCTGGTCGTCACCACTGTCCTGGCAGTCATCGCCACCGCGATGCTCGCCATCGGCCCGGTGTGGCTCACCCTGCTGATGCTGTGGGCGGCGGTGGTGTCGGTGAACACTGGATCCGTCGTCTACGACGCTCTCCTGGTCGACGTGAGCACCGAGGAGAACCGAGGTCACATCTCCGGGATCGGTGTCGGGGTGGGTTACTTCGGGTCCGTCATCGGCCTCGTGCTCGGGCTGCTCGCCCTCGATGTGCTCGGTTGGGGATACCCCGGCGCCTTCCGGTTGATCGCCGGTGCCTTCCTCCTCTTCGCCCTTCCGGCCTTCCTGTTCATCGATGAGAGGTCTGGAGTCGACGAAGCCCCTCTCCCCACGGTGCGTGACATCGTCTCGCGTCTCGCCCGATCCTGGCGGATCGCTCGGCAGTATGACGGGGTGGTTCGGTTCCTCGTCGGGCGCTTCTTCTATACGGATGCGATCAACACGCTCATCGGGGGATTCCTCGCCATCTTCGTCATCGACGAGCTCGGGCTAGACCGCGCCTTCTTCACCGCCCTCATGGGAGTCGCCATCACCGGAGCCATCGTCGGGGGTCTCGGAGCCGGGCCATTGATCGCACGGCTGGGGCCGCTCCGGCTTCTGAGACTCGTGCTCATCGCGTGGGTCGTGGCCATCGCCTCCGGGGTCACCGCAGCGGTAACCGGCCTCACCGACGTGGCGTGGGTGATCGGTCCGCTCGGCGGTCTCGCACTGGGTGCCACCTGGTCGGCCGATCGGGTGGTCATGGTGCGGGTCTCACCGCCCCGCCATCTCGGTGAGTTCTACGGGCTGTATGCCACGGTGGGCAGATTCGCCACCATCGCCGGGCCCCTGGTGTGGGCATTGATAGTCGATGCGGCGGGCCTGCCCAGGAGTGTGGCCATGGGTGCCTTGGGCGTGTTCGTCCTCGTGGGCTGGATCGTGCTGGGAAAGGTCGACGACCGGATTCGACAGTGGTCGCCGCAGGACCTGCCGATGGCCCACCCGTGACCGGGCGTTCTCCCCGCGGGGGTCCGGGGCGAAGCCCCGGCGGGGGGTCCGAGGGGGGTCGTCCCCCCTCAGAAGTCTCAGTGAAACCCGGGGCGCCCCCCGGACATGAGATGTTGCTCGACCGCGTATGGAATGGGGAGGTCGCGCACTTCGTCGGGGCCCCGAACCAGCCGCCGCCCGATCTCGGCGAACCAAGTGTCGTTTGCGAAGGCCCACGGCCAGGCGCGAATCCCCACCCGGGCACCCACGATGGCTCCCACCATGGCCCCGAGCCGGCTCCCACCAAGCGTGGCAGCCTCAGAGATTGGAACATGATGGCGATGGGCCACCGGGGCTGCCAGGAGGAGTCCGGCCAGCATCATCTGGATCGGGTCGTCGCCATCGCCCCCGGCGGCAGCTAGAGCCTCCTCGGCCCGGGCAACTCCGACGGCTGGGATCAGACGGTGGATCTCTCCCGGCAGGCCCCTCACCCGCTCGGTGCCCTTGAAATCCCGGGACAGGTCATCCATGCCGATCTCGACCGATTCGGCTACCCCGGCCACCAGGTCGAGGCCCGATTGGGCAAAACAGGACGCGGCCACGGCCGCGGCGGCCATCACTCCGGCGGCCACGGTGCCGGCGTCGGCGTGGAAGAGACGACCCAACTCGATGCTGTTGGCCACCAGCTCTTCCGGAGACCGGCGGTGGGCGACGCCGATCACCGGAGCACGCGCTGCCGCGTCGAGGGAAGGCTCCTCCCCCGCCACCGGCTCACCTTTCCTGGCGGCCCGATCGAGCCAGAGCCGGAACTCGGCGCTCTCGGCGCGGAACACCGGCTCCTCCGCATGGGCCCCATCCATCTCGAGGAGTGCCTCGACCAGACGATCGTGATCGACATGGCGGTTGCTGATCAGCTCGTAGGCCAGGATGGTGGCCTGCTCGGTGGTGGCCGAGTATCCCAGCTCCCAGGCACCTCCGGCAGTGTCGCCTGCCGCCAACGCCAGGAGAAACCCGTCTCCCTCGCCGGCGACGACGGTGTAAAGGGACTCCGAGCCATTCTCCTCATTCGGCTGTTCAACAAGCTCGGGCATCGGGTATGGAGGGTAGTTCTGTAGCTTGCACCCGCCATGGATCGAATCACCGTCATAGCCAACCCAGTCGCCTCCCAGTTCACCGGGGGCTCACATCGCGACGTCATGGCCCTCCTCTCCGAGACCCACGAGGTCGAGGCACTCTGGCCGGGGTCGGCGAACGAAGCCACCGCGGCCTCGATCCACGCAGTCGAGGACGGCGCCTCGGTCGTCGTGGCGATGGGGGGCGACGGGATGGTCCACCACGTCGCTCAAGGACTCGTCGGCACGGGCACCGCCCTGGGCATCATCCCCGCGGGGACCACGAACGTCATCGCCCGCCTATTCGACATCCCCTCGAGACACACCAAGGCAGCGCGCTTGATAGCCGACGGCGCCGAGCCCCGGCGGGTGGGAACCGCCAGGCTGACCATGCTCAGAGGGATAACCGAGACCGTTCACCACGCCATCTTCGCTTGCGGCCTCGGTCTCGACGCCGAGGTGGTCCGGGTCGCCGACGATGACCCGTACCGGAAGTACCGATTCGGCTCGCTCCACTACGCCAGGTCCGCCCTGGGTGTCGGTTTCAAGACCCATCCGTCGGTGAAGCCCCACGTCAGCCTGAGCGCCGACGACCATGAGGCGGTGGCGACCACCGCCCTCGTCCAATTCCGAGAGATCTACACCTACTTCGGGAGGGTCGCCCTGCGTTTCGATGACCAGGAGCCCGATCCCATGTCCGTGCTGGTCCTGGAACGGCTCAGACGTCGGCGCATCCCCACGATCCTCTTCAGCGCCCTGTTTCACCGCGATCTCGACGCCATCGCCGGCTTCGAGATCTGGCCGAACCTCAAGTCGATCTCGTTCGAAGCCGACCCCCCGGTCTCTGCCCAGGCCGATGGCGAGGGTCTGGGGGCTGCAGACGGGGGAACCATCGAGTGGGTGCCCGACAACCTCCTCCTGCTGGGAGGCTCCGCCTAGCCAGGCTATTTCTGCGGCTTCTGATTCAGCGTGACCTGCGGGAACGGGATGCTTATCCCTTCGGCGTCGAACCGTTTCTTGATCCGCTTGAGCGCCTCTCTCTGCACCGCCCAACGCTCGTCGGCGGTTGTGGTGAGCCGACCCCGCAACACCACTGCGGAGTCCCCCAACTCGTTGACACCGAGGATCTCGGGCGGTCCGCTCACGAACTGCTCGAAGTAGGGGTCGTGGGCCAGTCTCTCCAATTCGTCGGCGAAGACCTCCAGCGCGTGGTCGACATCGGTCTCGTAGGCGACCCCGACATCGATGACGGGTTGGGCGAACTTCGAGGTGAGGTTGGAGGTGACCGTGATCTCACCGTTGGGCACGAAGTGCTGGTTGCCCTCGAGATCGCGCAATAGGGTCACTCTGAGCTGTATGTCCTCCACGACGCCCGTGGTGCCGGCGATGGTGACGACGTCACCGACGTGGAATTGGTCTTCCAAGAGCATGAAGAAGCCGGCGAGGAAGTCCTTGACGACGTCCTGGGCACCGAAGCCGAGTGCCGCCGCAAGAACCGTCCCCACACCGAGGAAGGGGGCGAGGCTCCACCCCCACACCGTGAAGACGAACAACACCACCGTGAAGATGACGACGATGAGGACGACCCGGCTCAGCACCGTCCAAAGGGTCTCGGCCCGAGCCGCTCGCTCGTGCCCCTTGGCGGCCATCCGGGCCACGTAACGTCGCCCGGACATCGAGGCGATCCAGTACACGAGGATGCCGATCCCGACGACGATGCCAGTCCCGATGAGCTGACCCTGGGTCGTCAGGTCCTCTGCGATCTCCTGGGCGAGACGATCCATGACCGGGCCACCTTAACGACGAGCATCGTGACTCAAATTCTCGACTTCCAGGGCGAACTCGGCGATGGCCGCAACGGCGACGGCGCGACGAGCCAGCGTGGCACGGGCGGGCCTCACCACCGCTTCGGAGACGAGGGCCCTCGCCGCGGCCACTCTGTCCAGGGTGGCCGGCCCGGGCCGGGTGCGGAGGCGGCGCAGCCAACCACTTCGCCGCGAGGGCGCCACTGGTAGCTCACCCACGATCCTGCGGAGGTGGTCGGGCACCTCGGCCGCGATCATCTCCAGCTTTGCCGACGTCACCCCGCCCGCTTCGTCCACGAGGGCGTCGAGAAACCCGCTGAGGGTGTCGGTGGCGGCCCGGCCGTCGCCCGCCGCCAGTTGCTCGGAGGCCCGGTCGACGGCCTCGC
>Ga0299914_10001575_pt1 | contig 15211 bp, 10 predicted proteins | sample RVTome_10_FD_201361 | JGI IMG/M metagenome (GOLD analysis project Ga0299914, IMG submission 201361) | Soil microbial communities from uranium-contaminated site in the Upper Colorado River Basin, Wyoming, United States - RVT153D57 (version 2) ...
GGCACCGCGGTCCCCCCCGGGGTTCCGGCGGTCTTCTTGGAACCCGTCGCCGACCCGTTGGGGGACGTCGTTGGCCGGTATGCCCGGACCCATGGGCCGTTCACGGTCGCTGCCGCCGCGGCCCTGCTGAACCTGGGGCCGGCCGTTGTGGAGGAGGTGCTCGAGCGGCTGGCCGCCTCCGGCCGGGTCCTCAGCGGGCGTTTCTCCCCTTCTCACGCCGGCCCGGAATGGGTCGACGCCGAGATCCTGCGGCGGATCAAGCGCAGGTCGCTCGCCGCTCTACGCGGGGAGATCGAGCCCGTTCCACCCCAGGCCCTGGGACGTTTCCTTCCCGGTTGGCACGGTATCGACGAGCAGCGACGAGGAAGAGCGCCGCTCATGGAGGCCATTCGCCGTCTTCAGGGAGCAGAAATCCCTGCCTCGGTATTGGAAAGGGATGTCCTCGCAGAGCGGGTGGGCCAGCCTGGTCCGCTCCTCGACCAGCTGATGCTCGAGGGGGAAGTCATGTGGCTGGGGCGCAGTCCGTTGGGAACCGGCGATGGGCGGGTATCCCTTTACGTCAGGTCACAGTTCCCTCTGCTCGGACCGCCCTACGCCGAAAATGGGTTGCCCGACTCGCCCCACGCCAAGGCCATCGTCGCCCATCTCGAGAACCGAGGGGCCAGTTTCTTCGCCGACATCTACGCTGCAGCCGGCGGCGGAGACCCGGTCGAAGTCGCCGACTCCCTCTGGGACCTGGTGTGGCAGGGGCGCGTCACAAACGACACCCTCGCCCCCCTGCGGGCTTTTATCGGGCGCCGTTCCGTCCGGCGGAGCGCCGGACAGGTCTCCTTCCCGCCCCACACCTCCGGCCGTTGGTCGTTGGCACCGCCAGCCCGGGCGGAGCCCACCGAGCGAGCCACCGCCTGGGCCAACCAACTCCTCGACCGGCATGGCGTCGTGACCCGCGATGTCGTTGCCGCCGAGTCTCTCCCCGGCGGCTTCACCGGCCTCTACCCCGTGTTGAATCGAATGGAAGAAACCGGCCGGATTCGCCGCGGCTACTTCATCGAGGGCCAGGGTGGGGCTCAGTTCGCCACTCCGGGAGCCGTGGACCGGATCCGCTCGGCCACCGACACAGGACTAAAGACACTGGCTGCCACCGACCCTGCCAACCCGTACGGCGCCTCGTTGCCGTGGCCCGAATCCCCTGTTCGTCTAGGACGGATGGCGGGCCGGTATGTGATCCTCGCCAACGGCGAACTGGCCGGGTTCGTGGAGACGGGCGGCAGAGCGGTCTGGATCTGGGGAGCGGCAACGGAGATGACCGACGTCGTCGCCAATGCGCTTGCCGGCCTCGCCGCCCGGCAGCGCCGATTCTCCGTCAAGTCAGTCAATGGGGGCTCCCCGGCCGACGACCTTCTCGGCCAGGCACTGACCCGGGCAGGGTTCGTGACCGGCTATCGAGGGCTGAGCTGGCGGGGTGACCGGTCGAGTTGAGGTTCGCCCGATACGCTGGGCCGGTGACGTCGCCCACGATTACGGTCCGCGCCGGCCATCCCGACTTTCTGGATCTGCCCTGGTCTACCCCCCTCGCGGAGTGGGATGTCCCCAGCCTGGTGGAACTGCCCAAGGGCATATCTCGTCACACCGTTCGCTTTGTGGCCACCGAATCGGGTATCTACGCCATCAAAGAACTGCCGGAACGGCCGGCACGCAACGACTACACGGTGTTGCGTCAACTCGAGGAGGTCGCAGCACCGGCCGTCAAGGCGGTCGGCTTAGTGACGCAGCGATCCTCCGACCCCCAAGCTGAGATCTCGGCGGCGCTCATCACCGCCTACGAGTCTTTCGCCTTCTCGTACCGAGAACTCATGGCGGGACCCGGGTTCGGGCCCAACCGCAGCAGGATGCTGGATGCGTTTGCATATCTCCTGGTTCAACTGCATTTGATGGGTTGCTTCTGGGGCGACTGTTCATTGTCGAACGTCCTCTACCGCTGGGATGCCGACACGATCGAAACCGTGATGGTGGACGCCGAGACGGCAGCACTCCACTCCGAGGGCCTGACGGCGGGAAGGCGCCAAGAAGACATTGCCATCATGATCGAGAATGTGGCCGGGGGGATGGCGGACATCGCCGCCCTGGCCGGCAATACCCTGGACGAGGCCGATCTCGCCTTGGGAGAAGAGGTCGCCGAGCGGTACGGCGACCTGTGGACTGAGTTGGCCGACGAGATCGTGATCGCCGCCGACGAACGATTTCGCATCGGCGAACGTGTGCAGCGGATCAACGCTCTGGGCTTCGACGTCGACGAGATCGACGTTCTCCCCACCGAAGACGGGAGCGAGATCCGCTTCAAGCTGAGGATTGGGGGGCGCACATTCCATGCGCGTCGCCTCCGCGACCTGACCGGCATCGAAGCCCGTGAAAACCAGGCCCGTCAGATTCTCTATGACCTGTACTACTTCCAGACCCGGGATGGCTCCAACAGTCCGACACTGAAGAACGTATCAGCCGTACGGTGGCGGGTCACCGAATTCGAGCCCATGATCGCCGCTCTCGCCCAGATCGGGGGTGTCAAGAACCCGATCCAGGCCTTCTGCGATCTACTCCACCACCGATATCTCATGGCAACCGCCGCCGGACGCGACATTACGACGACAGAGGCCTTTCCCGACTGGATCGCTGCGGGACGGCCCGGGTATCCGGCCCCGGGATACTGATAGTCGTCACTTCTCAGTAGTCAGTGCCCACCGCGCTTGACGCCCCCGTATTTCATGGTCGTGTCGGAGATGGCAGCGGCTCTGCCAGTCTCCTCGTCGGCGTGGCCGGCGGCGACGATTTCTCCCACGAAGAGCGTGTGGGTGCCGAGATCGAGGGTGTGGCGGACCTCACATTCCAACCAGGCGATGGCCTCATCGAAGAGGGGAGCCCCGGTAACCCCCTCGCGGATCGGCCGGCCATTGAGGGTCATGTCTTCCTTCGTGGCCGGCTTCGAGAACTTGACGAAGGTTCGCGTGTCGTCAGGCGACCAAAGGTTGATCGTGAAAACACCCGACTCGGTGATGAGGCGGTGGGTGACGGCCTTGTTGTCGACACTGATGCCCACCAGGACGGGCTCCATCGACATCTGACTGATCCACGACGCTGTCATGCCATTCCACTCCCGGCCGGAACGGGACCCTACGAGAGCAAGCGCGTTGGGGATCATCCAGGTGACCTTGTTCAGAAGTTGCGGACTGGGATCAGCCATGAGTTCCCTTTCTGGCGACGGTCCGTCCTCGACCCTAATCTTGGCCGTCGTGAGGATTCTCATCGCCACCACCGGCGTCCTGCCCCCCATGCCCGTAGCCGACCTGTGCCGGCGGCTCGCCGAAGAGGATGGGGTAATCACAGTGATGACCGTGATCCAGGTACCACGGACGTTTCTCGATGCCCTGGATGACGAGGATCGCCGTTCATTGCTCGCCGACGACGAACGAGGCGACCCGGAGGCAAAGGCCGCCGCCTATCTGGAGGAGCGCGGGAGACGCGTCGTCGAACCGATCGTTGCCGCCCTCAATGGCCAGGGGCTGGAGGCGCGGGTGCGGTTTGTGGATGGCGACGACCCGGCCGACGCCATCAATCGGACGGCGGATGATGTGGAAGCGGAACTTCTCGTGATGGGCGCCACCCGCCGCTTGTTCACCGAGGAGGCGTGGAGAAGCGTCTCGTCGAGGGTAATGGAACGGTCTCTGCGTCCCATCCTGTTGGTGCCTGGCACTCGCATCGAAGACACCTTCGAGATGCCTCGCCTCGACATCTGAGTTTCTGTCACACCTGGTCCGTACCTTGAGGGCATGCGTTACGAAATGCCCACGGGGACGGAGGACTGCGACCACCAGCTTCGGACTCACGGACGGACCGGTGTCATCGCCTGCGCCGGCTGCGGCCTGGTGGAGTGGTTCGGCGCCGGGGGCCGTCCGGTCGACTCAGCGGAGGCGATGGCGGCGCTGTTCGGATCCTACGACCTGATTGGCCCGGTCCCGGCCGTGGCCGCCCCCGCCCGGCGAGTGCTCGCCTACCGGCCGAACCGCGGCGGGAAGGCTGCCCTCCAACTTCTCCCCGCACGGTCATGGCTCCACGCCGGGCCGCAGTTGTGGCTGGCGACCGAAGGCGAACTCCTGCTCCTGGCGACGCCGGACGAGTTGATGGTCGAGAACCTCACCCGGGGGGCGTGAGCGAGGCCGACCCGGTGTGGCGAAACTGTGTCTCGTACAGGGTCGAATAGAGGCCCCCGGCTGCCGCCAGCTCCTCGTGGGTTCCCGACTCCACCAGCCGTCCCCCATCCAGCACGAGGATCTGATCGGCCGAACGCACGGTCGACAGTCGGTGGGCGATGACGAGAGCCGTCCGCCCCTCCATGAGGCGCTCCAGCGCCTCTTGGATGAGCGCCTCGGAACGGGAGTCGAGATGCGAGGTGGCCTCGTCGAGGATCAGAATTTGCGGGTCCTTGAGAATGACCCGGGCAATCGCCAATCGCTGTTTCTCACCCCCGGACAGCCGATAACCGCGTTCGCCGACCATGGTGTCGTAACCGGCGGGCAATCCGGCGATCAGTTCGTGGATGTTGGCGGCGCGGCAGGCGGCTTCGAGCTCTTCCAGGTTGGCATCGGGGCGGCCGTAGCGCAGGTTGGCAGCAATCGTGTCGTGGAAGAGGTAGGTCTCCTGTGTGACCACACCCACGGCGGCCGCCAGCGTCTCCAGGGAGAGACGACGGACGTCGTGGCCGTCGATGGTGACCGAACCCTCGGTCACGTCGTAAAGGCGCGGGATCAGGTAGGAGATCGTCGTCTTGCCTGCCCCCGACGGCCCGACCAGAGCCGTCAGGGAGCCGGGCTTGGCCCGGAAGCTCACGTCCCGAAGTGCCCAATGTCGGGTTGAGGTCACGGTCGGTACGTCGAGGTCGGCGGCTTGCCGCCACCGCCGAACCGCGGCCAGGCCCTCGGGACCCTCGGAGCCATATCGGAAGCCGACGTCCTCGAACATCACCTCGCCGACGAACTCCGTCAGGATGACCGGGTTTTCCGGCTCGGGAATGTCGATCTCGAGGTCGAGAACCTCGAAGACCCGTTCGAAGGAAACCATCGAGGTGGCGAACTCGACCCGGCTGTTGGACAAGCCCGACAGCGGGCCGTAGAGCTGGACCAAGAGCGTCGAGAACAGCATGACCACACCGATCTTGAGTTGACCATCGATGACGAGCCAGCCGCCGAGCCAAAAGATGCCGGCACTGCCGATGGCGCTCACCAGGCCGAGAGATGCAAAGAACCAACGCCCGATCATGGCCTGACGGACGCCGAGATCGCGCACCGCTCCGGCTTCCGTCTCGAACCGCTCCAGTTCCCCCCCGCCTCTTCCAAACAGCCGCACGAGCATCGCCCCGCTCACGTTGAAGGCCTCCTGGAGGATCCCCGACATGGTGGCGTTGTGCTCCATCTGTCTTTCGGTCACTGCCCGCAGCGTCCGCGCCACCCGCCGGGCCGGGATCACAAACAACGGGAGCGCCACGAGAGCGAGCAGCGTGAGCCGCCAGTCAGCCAAGAACATCACGACGAGGGCGGCGACCACCGCGACGAGGTTGGAGATGATCGTGACGAAGGTGCCGGTGATCGCCTGCTGGGCGCCGACCACATCGCTGTTGAGGCGGTTCATCAGTTCCCCGGTCTTGGTGGCGGTGAAGAAACGCAGAGACATGCGCTGGAGATGGGCGAACAGCTGGCGACGCAGGTCGAAGATGATGCCCTCCCCCACCCGGGCCGACCACCAACGCTGGGCAACCCCGACCAAGGCGGCGATGATCGGCACCAAAACCATGCCCACCCCGAGCACGGTCAGCAGGCCGAGGTCACGGTCGGGGACGGCCTCGTCGATGAGAAAGCGGATGAGGATGGCGGGAACGACCCCCAAGCCACTGACGATGAGCACCGTGACGAGGACCCCGGCGAGATGTGCCCGGTAGGGGCGGGCATATGCCCAGACCCGTCGCAAAAGGGCGCGATCGATCTCCGGCTGGTCTTGATCGGCGTCATACCTCAGATAGCTGTACCAGCCACCCCCGTGAAGCACAGGTGGACCTCCTGGAAAAGTAGCCACTCAGCCTATCGGTAACGGGAAACAAGGCCCGTGGCCCGGACCCGTCAGGCGCCGGGAATCTGATCGGCCAGCGGGGACATGGCCACCACCATCTCGTGCAACACCTCTTCGTCGACATCTGAGCGGGCCGACAGCTCGTATCGGAAGGAACCCGTGTACCAGAGGTGGACGACGCCACTCTCGGTCTCGAGCCGCCAGACCGGGATCTCGGCAAACGTCTCGATCCCGCAAACCCGGTTCTCGACCTGGCTGAAAGCCGTGCAGGTTGGTGCGGTGTTGGGGTCGTTGGCCACCTCAGCGGCCGCCTCGTCGGTGGAGACGTTGAGGACCGCCAGCTGACCTATCGATCTGGACCGGGTGTATGGCTCCACCGCCCACATACCGAAAGCAACCGTCGGTTCGTTGGCGAGGCGGAGAGTCCGGCTCTCGGTGACCAGTTGGCTGGTGATGTAGAACACGCCGGCAGCGACCTCGGCGGGGAACTCGACGTCCGGGGTCACCGCCGCGATCTCTGCCCGCGATGCCTGGAGGAACCTGCTTTCGCCCCCGGTCCGGGCGAACACCTGGGCGAGCACGTCACTCGGCTCGGCGTCGGGCGGCGGTGCCTCCCCTAGTTCGTCGTTCGCCCAATTCACCTGAGCCGAAGATCGAGTCGCTTCCGGGACGGAGGTAGTCGTCGATGGGATGGTCGTCGCCACCTCACCTATCCACCCCGAAGAGCGGCCCCCCAGGTCGATGAGGGCATTGTCCGAGCAGGCGACGCTCAACAGCACGAGGACGGCCAGAGCCATCGTCGTCCGCCCGTGCCGGCGCAGGCGCCGGCCTTGCTTCGCGAACCCTGTCGACATGTTCCCCCTCAAGACGTCACGGGACCCTAATCGGGTTCCCGTAAACCGGCCGGGATCTGGTCGGCGATGCATCGGGGTCCGCATGTCGGCCGACTCCGGGGCCAACCCCGCCTCGCCTACGATCCTCCGATGCGATCGATCGTCTGCCTCAACGGCCCCAACCTGGATCAGCTCGGTTCGCGGGACCCGGCGATCTACGGCGACCGGACTCTGGCCGAACTCGAGGAGCAGGTGATGGCGTGGGGGGCAGCGCTCGGCTATGAGGTCGCGTGTTTCCAGTCGAACCACGAGGGAGAATTGGTCGAGGCCGTCCATCGGATCGGAGACGCCGATGGCGTCGTGATCAATCCCGGTGCCCTTACCCACAGTTCTCCTGCGCTCGGTGATGCGTTGGCGTCTTGTCCGGTGCCCGTGGTCGAAGTGCACCTCTCCAACATCAGACAGCGCGAACGGTGGCGGCGTAGATCTTTCGTGGCGGGGCCGGCGACCCGGTCCATCGTGGGACGTGGGCCAGAGGGCTACCGCTCTGCCCTGCGTCACATTGCCAACCGGGCGACATGGCCGGTCCAGACAGTCCGGTACGGGCCTCACCCCGACCAGTTGATCGACCTGCGCCAGGTCGACGGGGCGACCAACGGGGTCGTCTTGATCCACGGCGGCTTCTGGGGAGATGTCTGGGAGGCAGACACTGTCGAGTCGTGGGCGGTGGATCTGGCCCGGCGGAGCCTCCCGTCGGCGGTCATCGAATTTCGCCGTGTCGGATTCGGGGGTGGGCTCCCGGCGACGACTTCCGACGTTTCCGCGGCCATCGAGACGGCTGTGACCGCGCTGGACCTGACGGCATTCGCCCTGGTCGGTCATTCGTCCGGAGGGCACTTGGCTGTCTGGGCGACAGGCGACAGCGGTCGGCCCCCGGCGGTGACCGTGGCCATCTCGGGAATCATGGATCTGGAACAGGCGGAGATGGACGGCCTGGGCGACGGGGCGGTGAGGCGGTTCGACCCCGGTCACACGACTTCGGCCATGAGGGCTCCGCTGCCGCCGGCACCGATTGCCCTCATCCACGGCGAGTCGGACATGGTCGTGCCTCCTGCCCAATCGATCTCCTATTCCGCCCATCTCCACAGCCACGGCGCCCGGGTCACGCTCGATCTGGTGAACGGGGGGCACTTCGACGCTCTCGACCCCCGGTCCGATGCCTGGACAACCGCCGTTGCCCGACTGGCCGAACATCTCGGTTGAGCCGCCCCTGGCAAATACTGTGAGGGAATGAGTTGTTTCGATCATTCGTCCGGGGGTAACCTCGCCGGATCCTTCGAGACACGTCTCGTTCGTCTCGTGGGCGGAGTCAAATAATTCATGAGACGTGCACATCCCATCGTCTTCGTCACCATGTGGGCTGTGGTGACGCTGCTGGCAGTGGCCGGATTCGCCGCCTTCCAGATCAGCGATCGTCACGCCCCGGCGACGTCGAACGCCACCATGGGCCGCGAGGTCGGCGCCTTGGCCGGCCTCGGCTTCAATACCCAGACCGCCAAGGCGGCCGTCGCCGTGTCCGACGATTCGAACCCGACTGATGCCGAGACCGCGGCCGCGGTCGTCGAGGATGAATCCGTCGACACGCTTCCCACCCATGGTTGGCTGTCCGAGATGCAGATGCGGACCGTCATCTCCAAGTACTTCACGGCCGAGGATGTGAATCGGGCCATCCGAGTGGCTTGGTGCGAGTCACGTTTCAACCCAACGTCGACCAATCACGAGACCGGCGGCACCGGCCTCTTCCATCACCTCCCCGAGTTCTGGCCCCAACGCGCCGAGGCAGCCGGTTTCGCCGGCGCCGAGGCCACGGACGCCGAGGCGAACGTCGCCGCCGCCGCCTATGCCGTCTACGAAGAAGGCGGTTGGGCAGTCTTCAACTGTTCACCCTGACGCCTCGTTCACAGCATCGAGAGTGCAGGCACCCGCGCCCACCGCGGTTCCGTGCACAGTCGTCGGTGGAGCACCTAACGGAAGTCGCGAGAGGGGACCGAGTGGACGCCAATCGGCTCCATCGTCCGGGCAACGAGATTTGTCACACCGTCGCGGTACTCGACTCGCCCTTCGATGATCAGGGCAGGTGATCGACGGGCCACCATCCGATGGCGATCCCACACGTCGGGCATGACGATCACATTGAGTTGACCGGTCTCGTCCTCCAAGTTGAAGAAGATGACGCCCTGGGAAGTGGACGGGCGCTGGCGGTGGGTCACCACTCCCGCCGCCCTTACCGATCCCGCCATGCGACGCATGTCCAGCACCGCAGCCGCAGTTAGACATCCCTGAGTCGCCAGAGCGGTGCGGACGAACTCGAGGGGATGTCGAGACGAAACGCTGGTAGACCACAGGTCGGCCCGGTGGGCCTCCTCTTCGTTCATCGCCGGTAAAACGGGGGCGTCTACACCGGGGGCCAGAGCCAACCTCCCGGGGTCTATCTCGGCCAGGGCACCGGCCGCCCACAGACCCTGGCGGCGGTTGAGACCCACCGAGGCCAGAGCGCCGGCGGCCGCCAGTCCTTCCAACGCGGCCACTCCCAATCCGGTGCGGTGAGCCAGGTCTTCGGGATCGAGGAAAGGACCTGTCACCAGACGCGCCGTTTCGATGCGAGCGATCTCGGTCTCGCCCAGGTTGCGAACGTAGCGCAGGCCCAGCCTCACCGCCACCGCCGGGCGGACCGGATCGTCGATTGGACCTCTCCCCCGTCGCCACCTCCGTCCCATGTAGGTGACGGTGTCGTTCGGATCGACATCCAACGGTTCGATGGTGCAGTCATGCCGGGACTCATTCACATCGGGGGGGAGGACCACCGTGCCGTGGCGCTGGGAGTCCTGGACCAGGGAGTTGGGGCTGTAGAAACCCATCGGCTGGGCGTTGAGGAGGCCCGCCAGGTACTCGGCGGGCCAGTGGTGGCGCAGCCACGCCGACATGTAGACGATGTAGGCGAAGCTCACAGAGTGAGACTCGGGAAAACCGAAACTGGCGAATCCCTGCAACTTCTCCCAGATCTCGTCGGCCGCCGCCCCGGTGATCCCGTTGGCGGCCATCCCGGCGAACACCTCGTCGCTCAACCGGCCCATGGCGGCTTCGGAGCGCTTATGAGTCATAGCCTGGCGTAGCCGGTCACATTGGTTGCCGTCGAACCCGGCGCAGATACGGGCCATCTCCATCAACTGCTCCTGGAAAATGGGGACACCGAGCGTCTTTGCCAAGATCGGCTCGGTGGATGGATGGGGAAAGCGGATCGGTTCCTCGCCGTTTCGACGCCGCAGATAGGGGTGTACCGACTGCCCCTGGATGGGACCCGGCCTGATCAGAGCGACCTCGACAGCCAGGTCATAGAACGTCCGCGGCTTCATGCGAGGAAGGGTGGCCATCTGCGCCCGTGACTCCACCTGGAACAGGCCCACCGTGTCGGCATCGGTGAGCGACTCGTAGATCACCGGTTCCTGAGGGATGGTCGCCAGGTCGACGGCGACCCCGTGGGTGTCGGATATGAGATCGACCGACAGATGGAGGGCGTTGAGCATCCCCAGGCCGAGCAGATCGAACTTCACTACCCCCACCGCCGCCGAGTCGTCCTTGTCCCACTGGAGGACGGTGCGACCCTCCATGCGCCCCCACTCGAGGGGAACGACCTGCCACAAGGGCCGGTCGGCGATCACCATTCCTCCCGAATGGATCCCAAGATGGCGGGGGAAGCCATCGAGGCGATGACAGATGTCGTAGATGAGGTCGGCCGTCAGCCCAGCCGGCAGAGGGACGTCCTGGGCCAGACGGGAGGGGTCGTGGGTGTCGACATAGCGGGAGAGGCCGTCGACCTGGGCCTGGGTGAACCCGAACGTCTTGGCCACGTCACGCAGCACCGAACGGGCCCGGTAGGTGATCACATTGGCCACCATCGCCGCCCTCTCCCGTCCGTAGCGGCGGTAGCAGTACTGGATCACCTCCTCGCGCCGGTCGGCCTCAAGGTCGAGATCGATGTCGGGAGCCCTTCCCCGCTCCTCGGAGAGGAAGCGCTCGAAGGGAAGTGAGAGACGTATGGGGTCCACCCGGGTCAGACCCAGACACCGGCACACGGCCGAGTCGGCCCCCGAGCCCCGGATCTGGCAGTAGATGTCGCGCTGGCGGGCATAGTTGACGAGGTCCCACACCACCAGGAAGTAGCCGGGGAAGCCCAGGCGTTCGATGATCCCCAATTCGTGCTCGAGACGGCGCCGTGCCTCGGGTTCGATACCGTCGTCGCCTCCACCCGGATACACCGAGCGTGCCCCCTCCCAGGTCAGGTGCCGCAGGTACTCCATCTCGTCGCGGAAGTGGCCCGGCATCGGGAAGTCGGGAAGATGAGGAGCCACCAGGGCGAGGTCGAAAGCCAGCCGCTCCCCCAGTTCGGCGGCCCGCTCCACCGCCCCTGGATATCGGGCAAACCGGCCGGTCATCTCCCGGGGCGAGCGGAGGTGCCGCAGATCGGTGGCGGGCCGGAAGCCGTCCGCCTCCTCCAGGGAGCGACGGCCACCGATGGCTGCCAGCACCTCCGCCAGGTCGGCGTCGGCTCGATCGGCGTAATGAGCCTGATTGGTGGCGATCACGCCCAGGCCGAGGCGCCCCGCCACCTCCCACATCGCGTCGTTGCGCAGGTCGTCCTCGGGGAGGCCGTGATGCCACAACTCGAGATGAAAACGCGGCCCGAAAAGGTCCCGGAGACGGGTGGCAGCCGTGATGGCCTCTGCCAGATCACCGGTCGCCGCCGCCCGAGGAACGGCCCCACCGTGGCATCCGGACAGAGCCCACACCTGGCCGCCGGCTGCCATCTCGGCCAGATCCCCCCATCGGTAACGGGGGGCATCTTTCACTCCTCGCATCTGCCCCCGGGTGAGGAATCGACCCAACGACCGATATCCCTGGGGTGAGGCCGCCAACAGGACCAGATGCTCGGTGGGGGGAAGATGAAACGGCTTGGTCCCGTGCATGCCCACGTTGCGACCCCGGCGGGGTCCCACCGGGCGACGGGCGTCACGATTGCGGTCCCACTGCTCGGCCCCGGCTATGGGATCGTCCTCGTGGTCGATGCCATCGGGGGGCATCCCCACTTCGACGCCGTAGACAGCGGGCAGGCCGACGGCCGAGGCGGCCTGCCAGAACCGTGACACACCATAGAACCCGTCGTGATCGGTGATCGCCAGGGCCCGATAACCGAGTTCCACCGCCCGTTCCACCATCGCCTCCGGGTGGGAAGCTCCGTCAAGAAACGAGAAGTTGGTATGGCAATGGAGTTCGGAGAAGGGCATGAACAGGATCATATCGAACGTACGTTCGATATGATCCTGGGTTCTCGGTTCTAAGTTTTAGGTTTTAGGTACCTACCACCCAGCTCCTACCACCTAGTACCCGCCCGCGGCGAACCCCGTAACCTCTCAACGTCAACCAAGGAGTCACCCATCCAAATCACCAAGACGGTTCGTCTCACCGGGAGTTCGCCCGACTCGATCGAGGACGCGGTACGAACCGTCCTCGCCCGGGCCGCCGCCACCATCGCCGACATCGAACGATGGGACATGGTTCGGGCCGGGGGCCGAGTCGACGACTCCGGGGTCCCCACCGAGTTCGAGGTGACGGTCGACATCACGTTTGCGATCCGCGACTCCGTGGAGCACGGGTGAACGGTGCCCTGCCCGATCCTCGGTCTTTGGGCGACGGCATTCATCTCATACCGGCTCCCCTCCCGTTCCAGAGTCCGGCCTGGGTGAATTGCTATGCCATCGAATCCCACGGCGGTATCACCCTCATCGACTGCGGATGCGACTGGGAGCCGGGGCGGCAGGCGTTGGAGCGGGGATTGACAGCCGTTGGCCTGGGCGGAGCACCTATCCATACCCTGATCGTGAGCCATCTGCACCCGGACCACGTGGGCATGGCGGGTCGTGTGGTGGGCGAGCACGGGTCTCGGTTCGTCATGCATGAGCGAGCCCACAAGTTGGTCGACCGCTACAACGACACTCCCGGATTCGTAGTACGGAACTTCGATCTCGCCCGTCGCCACGGCGTCCCCGAACACCAGGCGACGGCACTGGCGGATGTCGGGACGCGACCCGATTACATGCCTCGGCTTCAGCCTCCCGACGTCGTGGTGGCGGACGGTGACACGATCGAGTTGGGCGGTCTACGCTCGCTCGAAGTCCTTCACACCCCCGGTCACGAGCCGTCTCACATCTGTCTTCGCGACTCGTTGACCGGGGTGGTGTTCTCGGGAGATCATGTTCTCCCCCGGATCTCGCCCGTCATCATGTTCGACGAAGACTTCGAGGATGTGCTGGGTGACTATCTGAGGTCGTTGCGACGACTGCTCACGGAGGCGATCGGCCTCACTTACCCGGCTCACGGCGGCATCATCGAACGAGGCGCCGCCCGGGTCGAACAACTGCTCCTGCATCACGAGCGTCGCCTGGGCACCATGGAGGAGCGGGTGGAGCACCTTCCCCAGACCGCCTGGACGCTGATGGGCTCGGTGTTTCGGCCCAACCTCTCCCCTCTCGAACAGCGACTGGCGCTGCGCGAAACGGTCGCCCATCTGGAGCATCTGCGTCTGGGTGAGCATCTCGGAGTCGAAGACCGGGGCGGAGTGGCCTGGTATCACAGCTGATGCCTCGGCCTCCTTCACCGGTGTATCGTCTGACGGGTTCAGTGTCTGACCAGACACCGGCAAAGGGAGAGACACACCCATGAGGAAGAAGACGGCTCTCGGCGCGGTGCTCGCCGTCATCCTGGCGACGCTGCCGGGGGGCGGACCCGTCGGAGCACAGGCGAGCGGGGACCTGAGCCAACGGAATGGACCAGTCCGCGTCGCCGGCTCGGTCGCCGACTTCGATCTTCGCAGCCCTGACGACGTCGTCCAGGTCTTCATCCAGTTGGACGAACCGTCGGTGGCGGAGTTCGCCGCCGACACCGGCGCCGGCCGCGCCGCCCAGCGAGCTCAGGGGGCGGCGGTTCTTTCCCAGCAACGCCGGTTGCGCTCGGATCTGGCCACGGTGATCGTGGAGGAACGCTCGAACCTCGTCGTGGGTGCCAACGGTCTCCGGGTCATGGTGCGGGCCGGGGACATCCCCGCCATCCGTGCCGCCGACGGCGTCGAGAGCGTGGCGGCGATCACCCGCTACCACCTCACCAACGACACCAGCGTGCCGTGGATCGGCGGACATGACGTCCGCGACGCCGGCCTCACCGGAGACGGCGTGACGATCGCCGTGATCGACACCGGCATCGACTACACCCACGCTTCCTTCGCCGGCAGCGGCCTGCCCGCCGACTATGAGAACAACGACAAGGGCGTGATAGAGGTGGGAACCTTCCCCACGGCGAAGGTGGTGAACGGCTTCGACTTCGCCGGTCCCATCTATGACGCCTCGTCCGACGATCCCACCGCGAACACTCCCCAACCCGATCCCGATCCCCTCGACGGGAACGGCCACGGCACCCATGTCGCCGCCACCGCCGCCGGGATCGATCCGCTGAGCGACCCTCTCGAGGAGGGCATGGCCCAGGACGCCTCGCTGATGGCGCTGAAGGTCTTCGGTGACACTGCCGGTTCGACCGACGTCGTCTCCGATGCCATCGAGTTCGCTCTCGACCCCAACAACGATCTCAGCACCGATGACGCCGCCGATGTGATCAACATGAGCCTCGGCTCCGACTTCGGGCACCCGGACGACCCCTCGGCCATCGCCAGCCAGAATGCAGTGGACGCCGGCGTCGTCGTGGTGGCCTCGGCGGGCAACTCGGCGGACGTGCCCTACGTGACCGGCTCACCGGCCGTGGCCGACGGCGTCATATCCGTGGCCGCCTCGGTCGATGGTGGTGTCACCCTGCTCGGCATGACCGTCAACTCTCCCCTCTCGATCGCCGGGGACTACGAGGCAGCGGCGGGCGATTTCGGGTCGCTCGACCCCGACACCACCGGAGACCTGGCCATCGCCGACCCGCTTGATGCGTGTACTCCACTGCCTGACATGACGGGCGAGATCGCCTTCATCCAGCGGGGCACTTGCGAATTCACCGTCAAGATCCGCAACGCCGAGGATGCCGGGGCCATCGGCGCCCTGGTTTTCAACAACGCCGACGGGCCTCCGATCGGGATGGCCCACAACGGCACGGAGCCAAAACCGACGATTCCGGCGGTGATGATCAGCCTGGAAGATGGTGAGGATATCCGGGCGGTC
>Ga0299914_10001576_pt1 | contig 15211 bp, 14 predicted proteins | sample RVTome_10_FD_201361 | JGI IMG/M metagenome (GOLD analysis project Ga0299914, IMG submission 201361) | Soil microbial communities from uranium-contaminated site in the Upper Colorado River Basin, Wyoming, United States - RVT153D57 (version 2) ...
GGCCAGGACGCCGAAGATCGCGGCCGAGATCGTGACGATGACGAGCGGGACGGGTGCGGCGCTGAACTGCTCGATGCCCTGGTCCACCAGCGCCTGGACGATGGCCCACCCGAAGACGAGCCCGATCACGAGCCCGAGCACCGCGCCCAGCATCGCCACGAGCACTGCCTCCCAGCGGATCGACGACCGGAGCTGTCGCCGTGACATGCCCACGGCGCGCAGGAGCCCGATCTCCCGCACGCGCTCGAGCACCGAGAGGGCAAGTGTGTTCACAATGCCCACGAACGCGATCACGATCGCCAACGCGAGGAGCACGAAGAGGAATGCGATCAGCTGGTTGATCTGCCCCGCGATCTGGTCCTTGAGGCCCTGGCGGTCGAGAACCTCGAGCGCCGGATACGGCTGGATGATCTCCTCCAGCGCGGCGATGCCGTCTTCGGAATCCACGCCGGGCGCGAACGCAACGTAGATGCCCTGCTCGCCGGGCGGGAACCCGAGCGTCTCGTAGGTCTCGTTCGAGATCAGGAAGTCGGTGAGCCCCTCTCGTTGGCCGAGTTCGTAGATCGCCCGGATGGTGAGATCGCGCTCGGCCACGCCGAAGTCGGTGGGGAGCACGTCACCCAGCTCCCATCCCTGGTCGCGGGCTATCCGACCGGACACGCCGACGTCGTCGAGCTCCACGTCCTCGATCGCGCCGTCACTGACATCGAGCTCGAACAGCCGGCTCGCGGCCTGGGTGTCGAGCGCGCCGTAGAACGCCGACTTGCCGTCGAACTCGGCGTTGGTCGCGAAGCGGAGGCCGCTGGCCGCTTCGACCTCGGGCAGCGCCAGGACCTCCTCGGTCACTTGCGGTGAGATGTTGCCGCCGAAGCCGCCCGTGCCTTCCTCGGCCACGATGGCGTCGACCGAGAACGACCGGTCGACCTGGGCGTCGACCGAGGTCTGGATCGAGTCGGCGAGCACGAAGATCAGGACGACGAGGGCCACGCCGATCATCAGCGCAGAAGCGGTGGCGGCGCTGCGGCGCGGGTTGCGGACGGCGTTGGCTCGAGCGAGCTGCCCCGTGATGCCGCGTACGCGCTCGACGGGCCAGCCGAGCGTGCCCGCGATGGGACGGGCCACGGCCGGGCTCAGCACCGTGACACCCAGGAACACGACGAGGGCGCCGATGCCCACGTAGAAGATCTCGTTGTCGACGTCACCGACCATCCCGAGCCCGAGTGCGAGCAGGAAGAGCCCGAGGACGGTGCCGACGGCGCCGATGATGGTGCGCCGTCGCAGTCGCGGGTTCTCGAACGCGACATCACGGATGGCGGCCAGCGGCGGGAGCCGAGACGCCTTGACCGCGGGAATCACGGCCGAGCCCACCGTGACCACCACTCCGACGCTGACCGCGATGATGACGCCGGATGGCTTGATCACCAGCGACGCGTCGGGAAGGTCGAAGCCGACCGCGTCGAGCACCGTCTGGAGCACGGTCGCGAGCCCGATGCCGACGAGGATGCCGACGGCGGCAGCGCCCAGGCCAACGACGAACGCCTCGCCGAGCACGGCGGTGCGGACCTGGCGGCCGCTGGCGCCGAGGGCGCGCAGCAGGGCGAGCTCGCGCGTGCGCTGGGTGACGACGATCGAAAAGGTGTTGAAGATGATGAACGCGCCCACGAGGAGGGCGATGCCGGCGGCGACGGTCAGGATGATGGTGAAGAACTGAATGCCCTCCTGGATGTCATCCTTGTTCTCCTCGGCGAGTTGCGCGCCCGTGATCACCTCCACGTCCTCGACGCCGTCGGCGCGCAGGGCGTCGGCGATCCGACTGCGGATCTCCCCCTGGGAGATGCCGTCGTCGGCGGCGACGAAGACGCCGTTGATCTCGGGCTCGGGAACGTCGGGCGGGAGCCCGCCCCCGACGCGCTGCACCTCCTCCAGCGTGAACGCCACGGTGATCGCACCGCCGGGGCTGTCGGCGCTGCCATAGCGCACCACGCCAGCGAGCGTGTACTCCTGGTTCGGATCGCCGAACGGTGTGGTGACTCGCACGCGGTCGCCGACCTCGTACCCGCCGTCGTCGGCGGAACGTTTGTCGAGCACGATCTCGTCGTTGCGCTCGGGCGGGCCACCGTCGGCGAACGTGATGCCCCCACCCTCGCCCGTGACTTCTTCCCAGTTGAACCCGAGCGTGGGTGCCCCCATGGCCGGATTCCCCATGGGCTCGCCGTCCTGGTCGAGGAGCCGCACGCCCTGCTCGATCGTGAAGTCGGGCTCGGCCAGCTCGACGCCGTCGACCGCTCGGACGGGGTCGACCACCGTCTCGGGGATGCGGGGTCGGATCGTGCCGCCCCCGAAGTCGTTGTCGCTCGAGCTGGACGAGCGCACGTAGGCGTCGGTGTTCTCGTTCAGGTCGGTGAAGAGGTCATCGAAGACCTTGCTCACGGTGTCGGTGAGCACGAACGTCCCCGACATGAACGCCACACCGAGCATCACCGCCAGGGCAGTGAGCGCGAAGCGCAACTTGTGAGCGCGAAGTCCCTTCCGGGTGACCCGCCACACGGCGCCCTACCCTCCCAAGCGCTTCATCTCGTCGATGATCTTGTCGGCGTTGGGTTCGGCCATCTCGCCCACGACGCGACCATCGCCGAGGAACACGACCCGGTCGGCGTAGGCGGCCGCGTTCGGGTCGTGGGTCACCATCACGATCGTCTGGTTCAAATCGCGCACGGCGTGCTGCATGAACTCGAGGATCTCGGCGCCCGAGCGCGAGTCGAGGTTTCCGGTGGGCTCGTCGGCGAAGATGATCTCGGGCCGGCTCGCCATTGCGCGCGCCACGGCGACGCGCTGCTGCTGACCACCCGAGAGTTCGGCCGGCCGGTGCGTGAGCCGGTCACCCAAGCTGACGGTGTCGATGACGGTCTGGAGCCAGGCGGCGTCGGGCTTGCGCCCGGCGAGCGAGATCGGGAGTGTGACGTTCTCGATCGCGTTGAGCGTCGGGATCAGGTTGTAGGCCTGGAAGACGAAGCCGACCTTGTCGCGCCGGACGAGCGTGAGCTCCTTCTCCGACATGGCGCTGATCTCGAGGTCGCCCAGGAACGAGCGACCCGACGTGAGGCGGTCGAGACCGGCGATGCAGTGAAGCAAGGTCGACTTGCCCGAGCCCGAGGGGCCCATGATCGCGGTGTAGCGGGCCGTCTCGAACTCGACGTCGACGCTGTCGAGCGCGCGCACGGCGGTTTCGCCGCTGCCGTAGACCTTCGAGGCGGCGACGACGCGGGCGGCGACTCCGGTAGTGGCGGCGGGTTCGGGCTGGGTCAGGACGGACGACACCAGGCTGCTCCTCCGGCTCGGGGAATGCGGGGGGTTGGTCGGGGGCAGGGTCACCTTAGTGACCCGCGGCGGCGGCCGCGCCGGGGCTACTCGGGCTCGGCGGCGGCCTCGGTCGGCGGTGCCGGCGTCGGTTCGGCACCGGCGGGCGCAGTCGGGCCCTGGGTGTAGGGGCGCCCCTTGCGCCCGAAGGCCAGGAAGACGATCAGCGAACCGACGCACACCAGCGCGCTCACCCAGGCGTTGAACCGCATCCCCAGCACCTTCTCGGCCGGGTCGACGCGTAGGTTCTCGAAGAAGAAGCGCCCGAACGTGTACATCGCCAGATACAGGAACGTCGTCTGCCCGACCCGGAACTTGAACCGCCGCTCCGCCCACAGCAGCACGCCGAGGATGAGCACGCAGTACAACGACTCGTAGAGGAACGTGGGGTGAAACGTCGGCCGGTCCAAGTACTCGAGCGGGCGGTGGACCGGGTCGATCTCGAGCGCCCACGGCAGGTCGGTAGGCTTTCCGAACAGCTCCTGGTTGAAGTAGTTGCCCCACCGGCCGATCGCCTGGGCGACGAGCAGCCCGGGGGCGGCGCAGTCCATGAGGACGAGCGGGTCGAAATGCTTGACCCGTGCCAGCACGAGGATCGCCGCGACGCCGCCGAGGATCACGCCCCAGATCGAGAGACCGCCCTCCCAGATCTTCACGGTGCCGGCCAGGCCGCCGTCGTCCCAGCTGTACCCGGTGAACAGGTGGTACGCGCGGGCGCCGACCACGCCTGCGATCACGATCCAGATGACGCAGTCGGCGAACACCTTGGGATCGCCGCCCCGCCGCTGCCAGCGGGTGTCGGTGATCTTGGTGGCGACGAGCACGCCGATGGCGAGCAGAAGGCCGTAGGCGTGGAGCGGTAGCGGACCGAGGTCGACGGTGCCGTTGGCGGGGCTGGGGATCGAAGAGAGCACGGGCGGATCGTAGAGGCACGAGCGACGAGTTCAAGCTCGGCGCCACGATCTGCCGATAGCGTGAACCTTGGTGCGCCGCCGCTCGGTCCCGTTGGTTGCTGTCGCCGTCGTCACCGCCGTCTTCCTCCTTGCCCTTGCCGCCGCGTGCGGCGGGGCGGGCAAGAAGCAGTCGGCGTTCTGCACCGGGTACCCGCCCGACAGCCCCGCCTACGTGGGGTGGGGCGAGGACATCTCCGGCCTCCCGCTGCACCCGAACTCGGCCGGGTATCTCGCACAGATCGCGGGCACCGGCGGCAACCAGTTCCTGCACGCCGACTTCGGCGGCGGCGGGGCGTACGGCATCCCGTTCGTCGCCGTGCCCGGCGGCACGCCGGGGGTGCCGGTCAACTTCACCGCCTACGGCGACGAGTCCGACCCGGGCCCGTACAAGATCCCGCTGAACGCGCCCATCGAGGGGGGCGGGGGCGACGGTGACCGCCACGTCCTGTCGCTCGACTACGACAACTGCATCCTCTACGAGCTGTACCGGGCATTTCCGCAGGCGGGCTACTGGAACGCCGACTCGGGCGCCATCTGGAACCTGCGCTCGAGCGCGCTGCGTCCGCCGGGCTGGACGTCGGCCGACGCCGCCGGGCTGCCGATCTTCCCCGGCCTCGTGCGCTACGAGGAGATCGCTGCCGGCCAGATCAACCACGCGCTGCGCGTCACGTTCGGCACCACGCAACGGGGTTACGTGCTTCCGGCCACGCACTGGGCGTCGTCGAACACGAACGCGAACACGCCGCCGATGGGGTTACGCCTCCGCCTGTCGGCGGGGTTCGACACGTCGGGGTACACGGGCCAGGCGCGCGTGATCCTCGAGGCGCTGAAACGCTACGGGCTGATCGTCGCCGACAACGGGAGCAACTGGTTCATCACCGGGAGCGCGGACCCTCGGTTCGACGACAACGACCTCAACCAGCTCAAGAGCGTGCCCGGCGCCGCGTTCGAGGTCGTGAACACCGGCGCCGTCTGCACCGGTTCGCAAGGCCCCGCCGTCTGCGGCTAGGGCTTGTGGCCGTTCGACGAGACGACGCCAGGCACGAGGTCGCGGTGGTGGATGACCTGATCGACCAGGCCGTACTCGACCGCCGCCTCGCCCCGCAGGACGTAGTCGCGGTCGATGTCGCGCTCGACCCGCTCGGCTGACTGGCCCGTGTGCCGGGCGAGGGCCCGCACCATCTGATCGCGCTGGGCAATCACCTCGCGCGCCGCGATCTCGATGTCGACCGACTGCCCCTGCACGCCACCGTGCGGCTGGTGGATGAGCACGCGGGCGTGAGGAAGGGTGAAGCGCTTCCCGGGCGCGCCCGCCGCGAGCAGCACGGCGGCGGCGGACGCCGCCTGCCCGACGCACGTCGTAGCAATGTCGGGTTTGACGTACTGCATCGTGTCGTAGATCGCGAACAGCGCCGTCATCTCGCCGCCCGGGCTGTTCACGTAGAACTGAATGTCCTTCTGCGGGTCCTCGGATTCGAGGTGCACGAGCTGAGCGACGATGAGGTTGGCGACCACGTCGTCGATCTGGCCGGTGAGGAACACGACGCGCTGGTTCAGGAGCCGGGAATAGAGGTCGAACGCCCGCTCCCCGCGCTGGGTCTGCTCGACGACGGTGGGCACGAGGACCTGGCTCATGACGGGACCTCCCGGTCGGATGCCAAAGCGCAACCGCTCGGTTGCACCTTCCGTTCTAGACGACCAGGCCCGTATGTGCAACCCTAAGGTTGCATGGCGAGCGGCCCGGTGGAGCGAGAGATCGAGCTGGACGCCGCCCCCGCCGAGGTGTGGCAAGAGCTGGCCGATCCCGAGCGACTCGGAGACTGGTTCGACGCCGAGGTCGATCTCGAGCTGACCCCGGGCGGAACCGGCACCTTCTCCTTCCCCGACGGCGAGCTGCGGCGAGCACGGGTCGTCGACGTCGAGGAGGGTCGGCGGGTGTCGTTCACGTGGTGGACCATCGCCCCCGAAGCCGGCCGCCCGACGCACGTCACGATCACTGTCGAGCCCCGTCCCGACCAGGGCACGCGGTTTCGCGTGCGCGAGGCGCCATCGGCGCGGGCGCGCGTCGCGGCATGAGCGGCCATGACGACGAGCGCGTCGACGCCGTCTTCGCGGCACTGTCGGACCCGACCCGGCGCTCCGTGCTCGGGCGGCTCGCCGGGGGCACCGCCGCCTCGGCCACCGAGCTGGCGGCCGAGCTGCCGGTCAGCCGGCAGGCAGTGACGAAGCATCTCCAGATGCTCGGGCACGCCGGCCTCGTCACGCCGACGCGCGAGGGGCGGGAGGTTCGCTACTCGATCACCCCGGCGCCGCTCGGCGACGCCGTCGAGTGGATGACCGACGTCGGGGCGCAGTGGGACCGGCGCCTGGCCCGCCTGCGCGGGCGGCTCGAGAAACGCTGACGCCCCGGGCACGGGCGACTCGTAGCCTGCACGTGTGCGGAGCGAGCGCCGACCAGCCAGCTCACGACGCGGCAACCGAGCGAGCGGAGCAATGTGATGGCTATGCAGATCGCGATCCTCCTCTTTGACGGCCTGACGCCGCTCGACGCCGTCGGGCCCTACCAGGTCTTGCGCGAGCTCCCCGGCGCCGGCGTGGCGTTCGTAGCCGCCGATCCCGGACCCAAATCGACCGAGGGCCGATCGTTCGCGCTGGTCGCCGACCACGCGTTGCACGCGGTACCTCGGCCCGACATCGTGCTGGTGCCGGGCGGAAGCGGCGAGCTCGACGCCCGCACCGACGAGCGCGTCATCGACTGGCTGCGCACCGCCGACGAGACGTCGCAGTGGACCACGTCGGTGTGTACGGGCGCGCTCCTCCTCGGCGCGGCGGGGTTGCTGGAGGGCAAACGAGCCACGACGCACTGGACCGCGCTCGAGGCGCTGCGTCAGTTCGGCGCCGTACCGGTGGGCGACGAGCGGGTGGTGTTCGACGGGAAGCTCGTGACCGCCGCCGGCGTGTCGGCCGGCATCGACATGGCGCTGACGCTGGCGGCCGAGATCGCCGGCGACGAGGTGGCGCAGGAGATCCAGCTGGAGATCGAGTACGACCCGCAACCGCCGTTCGACACCGGTTCGGTGCAGACGGCCCCGGCCGCGCTCGTCGAGCGCCGGCGCGCGGCCAGCCGCTTCTGACTACTTGACCAGCCGCGACAGACGCCGGTCGGCGAGCGGTTTCCCGGCGGTCTGACACGCCGGGCAGTAGGTCACTTCGTGCGACTCGTACGAGACGCGCTGCATCTGGTCGCCACAGCGGGGGCAGGGCGTGCCGTGCCGGCCGTGCACCTCGAAGTGCCCGCCCAGCTTGGGCTCCGACAACCCGCCGGTGCGCTGGCGCTCCTTGTCGAGCCCGTCGGCGAGCACGCCGTGGATGGCGTCGAGCAAGCGCTGGCGGGCATCGGCGTCGAGTTGAGGCACCGTCGCGTAGGGCGACAGCTTCGCCCGCCAGAGCGCGTCGTCGGCGTAGCCGCGTCCGATGCCGGCGACGGTGCGTTGGTCGCGCAACCACGTGTGGATGCGGCGCCGGTCGTCACCCGTCTGCACGAAGGTGGCGAACTCTTCGCTCGTCGCTTCGGGACCGAGCTTCTCGAGCGGCCCGTCGTCGCCCGGCGCCAGGACCCACCAGCCGGCCTTGCGCTCGGTGCCGTGCTCCCGCACGTACAGCCCGGTGCTGTTGTCGAAGCGGAGCCGCACGACGCCCTTGCCTCGCGTCTTCTTGGGCGGCTCCTCGATGTCGAGGCGACCGGACTGAGAGAGGTGGACGAGCAGGCGCGGCCCGCCGAACTCGAGGATGAGGTACTTGCCCCGCCGCCCGGTGCCCTCGAGCGTGCGGCCGACGAGCTCCTCGGGTGGGGGCGCGAAGGTCTTCAGCCCGGCGAACGACACCGGCTCGTAACCGGCGAGGGCGGCGCCGCGCACGGCATCCCCCACCCTTTCCGCCAGCGCTTCCATCTGGGGTGCTTCGGGCACGCGAGAAGGCTACGGCGTCGGTGACCCGACCGGCGCCGACGGGCGAGCGTCGAGGGTGACCTGACGCAGCGCGACGAGGAGCAGGCCGACGAGCAGGAGCGCCGCGCCCACGATCGCGACCGAAGCGGTCGCGTAGGCGCGGCCGAGGTTGACGGCGTCGAGCCGGCCCAGGCGCCGGGCCGCGAGCGCGCCGGCGAGGCCCAGGAACGTCAGGGCACACAACCCGCCGCCCGCCACGACCAGCAACGGGCTCGCCAGAGGCGTCGCCGCGCCCTGGCGCTTGCCGGGGCCGCGCTCGAGCACGAGGATCCACGCCGCCGCCGCCGCCCACGACACCACGACGGCGTAGGCGGCCACGGCATCGCTCGGCCGGTGCCAGCCTGCGGCCAAGGTAGCGACGCCCACGGCCGCCGCGTACAAGACGCCGACGACAGCCACCGGCCCGCGGAAGCGGCGCGGCACCACGAGCAGCGCCGCCACCGCTATCGACGCCGCCACCGTCGTGTGCCCGCTGGGCAGGCTGTTCTGCAGAATGATTTCTTCCGGCTCGGGCAGGAGGATCGGCCGCGGGAGCACCTCCTTCAGGACCTGCGTAGTCAGGTTGGCCCCGGCGAGCACCGCCACCGCCGCCAACGCGAGCAGGAATCGGCCCCGAAGCAACGGGATGAGCACGACCGCGCCACCGAGGATCACGATCGAGGCGAGGTCGACCGTCGCCAGGAGCTCGTCGGCGTCATGGATCTGCTCGGCCGTGAGCGACGCGCGGCCCTCGAGAGCAGCGTCGTCGATGCGCTGACCGAGGTGCGTCCGCACGAACACCCCGTACAGCAGCAACGTGAGCACCGCGCCGGCAATCGCCAGCGTGAGCAGGCGGTTCGCCTTTATGCGTTCGCCTTCCGGGCCCCGGCGCTCTCGTCGTAGCTCGACGCGCCCTGCGTCCACTCGGGGCCGTTGCCCCAATGCAGACGGGTGCGCTTCTTGGAGTGGTCGGGATCGTGCTGCTGGCACGCGGTGGCGTACTGCTCGACAGTCTCCATGCCGCCCTTTACCGACCAGAAGTCCTCCTCCATCGAGAACTTCCCGCCCCCGGCGTACTGGAGGACGGTCATCCCGGGGAAGTCGATCGGCGGCGCGGACGGGTCAGGATTGTCGCGGCGGTTCTGCATGTAGACGACGCACCGGCCGGACGGCTCGCACATGTGCCATTCGTACGCCGTGTACAGCTCGCCGTACTCGGCCATGATCGGCTTGATCCACGCCCGGATCTCTTCGCGGCCGCGCATGAAGCCGAGGAAGTGCTCGCGGTAGTCGGCGTCCTCGGTGAAGAGGTCGGCCCATGCGTCCCAGTCCTCGTCGACGGCGCCCGTCCGCCAGTACGCACGGAACGCGTCCTCCACCTCAGCGATGTCGTACTCAGGCACGTCTCCCCCTTGCCGCGCGACCGGAGCCGTGGCTGCCGCCAAGGATGATCATGACCCCGAGCACGAATCCGAAGTTGTACCAGTTGCCGTTGTTGAAGACCTCGTAGATGTTCACGTCGTCGTCGAACAACGAGATGATGAACGTAACGGGGATGATGAGCCCCTGCCAGAGGCCGAGCCAGAAGCCGGCCACCTCGCCGTCGGGTGCCGGCTGTCCCTGTGCCGGGTTGGCCTCCGCCGCACACCCGGCCAGGACGAGCGCCAGCGTTATCACGATGAGTACCAACTGCAGACGACGACTCATGATCTCCTCCTGATTCGGCTCGGGCTGACCCGGCCCGGGCGCTCCCGGTCCTGCATGCGCTTGATGATGGTCTGCCGGCGGCGTTGGAGGTCGCGGAAAGTCAGGGACTCCATGTCGGCAGGCAAGCCGAAGCCGGCCTTCACCGCGTCGATATCGAGCACCGCCTTCGACGGGTCGATCCCGACGTCGCGCACGATCCGCTCGCCGTGGTGCTCGGTGAAGTAGGCGTAGATGCCGGCCACCTCGGCCAGGATGTCGACGTCGGGCGCCAGCGTGGCCGTCGCCGCGTTGAGAAACATCAGGTTCTTCACCACGAGCATGAGCTCCTTGGGCGCCCGGGCGCCATAACCGAGGAGTTTCTTCGTGAGCTCGCTGAGCTCGCCGATGAGCTCGTCGGCCGACATCTCGGTCGGGTCCTTCACCGGCTGGTCGAGCCCGAGGTCGGTGACAACAAGGTCGAGGTCGGTGTCGGCGGGGAACGCGCCCAGGTCGCGCAACGCCGCCAGCTGCCCACGCACGTCACCGCCGAGGCCACTCACGAGAAGGCGGAGGAAGGCGAGGCGCTGCGGCTCGGACAGTCGACCGGTGATCCCGAAGTCGAGGAGCACCGTGCGCCCGTCGGGCTGCACGAACAGATTGCCGCCGTGCAGGTCGCCGTGGAAGACGCCGAACAGCATCGCTCCTTCCAGCGTCGCGATGAGCCCGGTACGGAGCAGCGTGTTCGTGTCGATGCCGGCGGCGCGCATCGACTCGACGTCGTCGAAGGCGAAGCCGCGGAGGCGCTCCATCACCAGCACCCGCCGAGTGACGAGCGACGGGTGGGGCCGAGGCACGACCATCGCCCGCTGCTCGGTGTCGGCGAGCACCGCGGCGATGTCGAGCATGTTCTCGGCCTCGAGGCGAAAGTCGAGCTCCTCGACGATCGTCTCGGCGAACAGCTCGACCAGCGCCGGCGGGTTGGCGAGCGCGGCGATCGGGATGCGGCCGATGAGCTTGGGCGCCAGCCACGCCATTGCCGCGATGTCGGCGCGCACGAGCTCGGCCACTCGCGGCCGCTGCACCTTCACGACGACTTCCTCCCCGGTCACGAGCCGGGCCGCGTGCACCTGGGCGACCGAGGCGGCGGCGAGCGGCGTCTCGTCGAACCACTCGAAGAGCTCGCGCAGCGGCGCACCCAGGTCGGACTCGACGACCGTGCGCACGTCGGTGAACGACTCCGCCGGCACGTGGTCGCGCAGCAGCCGGAACTCGGTGACCAACTCGGGCGGGAACAGACCCTCGCCGCCGGAGATGATCTGGCCGAGCTTCACGTAGGTCGAGCCGAGCCGCTCGAACGCCCCCCGCAGCCGGCGGGAGATGCCGGCCCGCGATGCCGGCCGGCCGCGCTCGCGGACGTACCAGACGCCGACCGCCGGTCCCACCCTCGACAGCACCCGGGTAAGCCGACCTAGGGGCGGGAGTCGGCCCGGGCGGAGGAGACGCGGGACCTCGGCCCGGGTGGCGGCGCGCAACTCGTCGATTCCGGCCCGCCAGCTCAGGCCATCGGGGTCGAGCGTCCAGGGCGGGTCGTCGCTGAACGCACCCCAAGCCAGGTCGGGCGGGCCAAAGGTCGAGGACACACGCTGACAGTACGGGCGCCTGGCGGGCCCGTCAGAACACCGGTACTGTAATTCCGTGGATGTAATTCAAGGCCCGGCGCTGGCCCAGATCGGTCGCTGCTCGGCGTGCGGCGACGAGATCGGGTGGGTGCGGCTCCGCCCCCACGGCCGGCGCCGGCCCGTCGACCCCACCACGCACCGCCACGGCGAGTACGCCCTCCTCAGCGACGGCGTCCACGCCATCGACCTGCGCCGCGACCCGAACGTCCCCGCCCACCTCGACGCCGCCCACGACGGCCCCCGGTTCTGGGACCACGCCAAGACGTGCCGGGTACCCGGGGGGCACACGCTCAGCGGTGCCGCCACCCGGGCGATCCGGGGCGGGGGCGGCGGCGACAACCGGCGCCGCCAAGCGGCCCGCCGGCAGATCCTCGACGCCGACCGCCGCCGCGATCGGGGCATCGACACCTAGGTAAGTTCACCGATGACGCCACCCGGCGTCGTCCGTACCCTCCGAACATGACCGGGACGACCCGCGCCTCGGCGCGGGAGGCGGCCGCCAAGCTGGCCGAGCACGGTATCGAGGCCGCCGACGCCTACGGACGCCCCGACCTCGCCGCCCGTCTGCGTGACCTCCAACGACTCGCGGCCGAGCCGACCGTGCGGGTGCTCGTGGCCGGCGAGTTCAAGCAGGGCAAGAGCAGCCTGGTCAACGCCCTCGCCGGCACCGATGTCTGCCCGATCGACGACGACATCGCCACGTCGGTGGCGACCGCGGTTCACTACGCCGAGGCGCCTGAGGCATTCGCGGTATTCGCGGGCGAGGACGGCACTCCGACCCGGAAACCGGTCGACGCCGGTGCGCTGCCGTCCTGGGTGACCGAGGCGGGCGAGATGGCCGCCACCGAAGGGCTCCAACTCGTCGACGTCGGGGTGCCCGCCGACGCTCTGCGCGGCGGACTCGTGCTGGTCGACCTGCCCGGCGCCGGCGGCCTCGGCTCGTTCCACGGCGCGGCCACGCTGGCGGCGCTCCGCCACGCCCACGGCGTGCTGTTCGTGTCCGACGCCGTCCAGGAGCTCACCGCCGCCGAGCGCGACTTCCTCGCCGCCGTCTCCCAGCGCTGCGCCACCGTCGCCTTGGTCAAGTCCAAGACCGACATCCATCCGGCGTGGCGACGGATCCTCGAGCGGGACCGCGAGCACGCGGCCGACCTGGCCACGTTGGTGACCGGCGCATCGGCCGAGCTCGCCGCCAAGGGTCGGGAGAGCAGCGACGACGAACTGATCGCCGAATCCGGCCTGACCGAGCTCGCCGGTTGGCTCCACGACGACGTGCTCGCCCGGGCCGGCAACCTCCTGGCGGCGGCGGTGGCGGACGAGATCGGCGGGGTGTGCGAGCAGCTGCGGGCACCATTCGACGCCGAGCGGGCCGCGCTCGAGGACGGCACCAACCGCGCCGAGCTGGAGGCCCGGCTCGAGGCGGCCCGGGCCGACGCCGACCGGCTGCGCGCTGCCGCCAGTCGCTGGCAGCAGGTGATGAGCGACTCCTTCACCGACATCGGCAGCGACGCCGACCACGACCTCCGGGCGCGCGTGCGCGATCTGGTGCGACGCAACGAGGAAGCGATCGACGGCTTCGATCCCGCCACCGCCTGGGAGGAATACGAGCCCGTCCTGCGCCGCGAGATGTCGTCGTTGATCGCGGAGCACGACGGCGCGTTGCACGATCGGGTGGCGGCGGCCGCCCAGCGCGTCACCGATGTATTCGAGGAGGACGCCGCCGCCGTCGACCAGGCGATGCAGGCCCTGGCGCCGTCGGCGCTCGACGCGGCCACCGCGTCATCCGCACCCGAGCTCTCCGCGCCGTCCGACCTGGCGACGGTGAAGCGGATGGGCCTGGGCGGCCAGGCGTTCACGCTCGTCCGCCAGTCGTACGGGCCCGCGCTCATGCTCGGCTTCATCGGCGGCATCGCCGGTCTCACGCTCGCCGCTCCCGCCCTGCTCGCAGTCGGACTGGTGGCCGGTGGTAAGGGACTGCACGCCGAGAAGGCCCGCCGCTTGGCGGCCCGCCAGGCCCAGGCCAAGGCGTCGGCGCGCAAGTTCGTCGACGAGGTCGTGTTCGAGGTGTCGAAGGAATCGCGTGACGAGATCCGCCGTACCCAACGGGCGCTACGGGACCACTTCTCGGCGCGCGCAAACGAGTTGCTCCTCTCAGCGAACGCGTCGCTGAAGGCAGCGCAGGACGCCACCGGCGGGAACGCGCAAGCCCGCGACCAACGGCGCCACGACATCACCGCCGAGGTGAAGCGCATCGAGTGGCTCGCAGGCGTCGCCAATCGCATGCGTGCGGCCGTCGACGGGACCGCGCCGTGACTGACGTGCGCGCGCCGCTGGCGCCGCTCAAGGGTCGGGTAGGCGCGCTCGTGGCGCAGGCTCGAGCTACATACAACGGACATCCCGAGCACGAGGCCACCCTCGCCGCGCTCGAGGCACGACTCGACGAACCGCTGCGGGTCGCGATCGCGGGCCGGGTGAAGTCGGGGAAGTCGACCCTGCTGAACGCCCTGGTGGGACAGCCGCTCGCCGCCACGGACGCCGCCGAGTGCACCCGGGTCGTGACCTGGTACCGGCACGGCCGCCAGTACAAGGCGTACGTGCAGAGGCGGAGCGGAGAACTGGAGCAGGTCCAACTCGAACGGACGGCGGACGCCGTCGAAGTCGACCTGGGCGGGCGCGAGGTCGACTCCCTCGAGCGCATCGTGGTCGAGTGGCCGGCGGCGCTCCTCGAGTCGATGACGCTCGTCGACACGCCGGGGCTCGGGTCGCTCTCGACCGCGGTCTCGGAGCGCGCCGTCGAGTTCCTCGCGCCCGAAGACAGCGCATCGTCGGCCGACGCCGTCGTGTACCTCGCTCGTCATCTGCACGGCCAGGACGTGCGCTTCCTCGAAGCGTTCCACGACGAAGACGCGGGCAAGCCCAACCCCGTGAACGCTGTCGGCGTGCTGGCACGCGCGGACGAGATCGGCGGCTGCCGCCTCGACGCGCTCGAGGCCGCGGCCCGCGTCACGGATCGCTACCGAACCGACCATCACGTCCGGCGTCTGTGCCAGACGGTCGTGCCAGTAGCCGGCCTGCTCGCTCAGGGTTCGACCTTGCTCAGCGAGGCCGAGTACCGGGCGCTCGGTCGGTTGGCCGAGGTCGACCACGACGCCGCCGAGGCGGTGCTGCTCTCGACCGACCGTTTCGCGAGCCGGCCGGCGCGCGTCGACCTGGCCACCGAGGAACGCGAGCACCTGCTCGGGCTGCTCGGCTTGTTCGGCGTTCGCCTCGCGGTCGACCTGCTGCGCCGGGGCGAGGTGCGCAGCGCGCCCGAGCTGGCCACCGCGCTCACCCGGCGCAGCGGTCTGAACGACTTGCGCTGGGTGCTGGCGACGCAGTTCGCCGGCCGGGCCGAGTTGCTCAAGGCCCGGGCGGCGTTGAGCGTTCTCGACCGGGTGCTGCGCTCCGAGCCGCCGAGTGACGGCGGCGCGCTCGCCGGTGCCGTCGAAGAGGTCGAGGCGAATGCCCACGAGCTGGCCGAGCTGCGCCTGCTTGTAGCGCTGCGCAGCGG
>Ga0299914_10001577_pt1 | contig 15209 bp, 15 predicted proteins | sample RVTome_10_FD_201361 | JGI IMG/M metagenome (GOLD analysis project Ga0299914, IMG submission 201361) | Soil microbial communities from uranium-contaminated site in the Upper Colorado River Basin, Wyoming, United States - RVT153D57 (version 2) ...
TCCATCGGCGTCGCGTCGCCGCGGACGACCCGCTCGAGCATCTTCACCGTCCAGCTCGTGCCCTCGCGGCAGGGTGTGCACTTGCCGCACGACTCGTGGTGGTAGAAGCGCGCCGTCCGCAGCGCCAGGGCCGGAATCGAGACGGTTTCGTCGGCGACGATGATCGCCCCCGAGCCGAGCATCGATCCGGCATCGGCCATCGCCTCGAAGCTGTAGGGCAGGTCGAGCTCGGCGTCGGTCAGCACCGGTGCCGACGAGCCGCCGGGGAACCAGGCCTTGACCCGCCGGCCATCGGGCGGGCCGCCGGCGAGGGCGTAGACGATCTCGCGCGCCGGGATCCCGAGCTCGATCTCGTAGTTCCCGGGACGCTGGACGCAGCCGGAGACCGAGACCACCTTCGTGCCCGTCGACTGCTCGGTGCCGAAGCTCCGGTACCAGTCAGCGCCGTTCGAGACGATGTGGGGCACGTTGGAGAGGGTCTCGACGTTGTTGATCAGGGTCGGCCCGCCGTAGAGTCCCTGGATCGCCGGGAACGGCGGCTTCAGGCGAGGATTGCCGCGCTTGCCCTCGAGCGAGTCGAGCAGCGCCGTCTCCTCGCCGCAGATGTAGGCGCCGGCGCCGCGGTGGACGACGAGCTCGACCCGGGCGCCGCAGCCGAGGATGTCGTCACCGAGGAACCCGGCTTCGTAGGCCTCGGCGACCGCCCGATCGAGGACGTCGGCGGCCTCGGCGTACTCGCCGCGGATGAAGACGAACGCGTAGGTCGCGCCGACGGCGAGCGCGGCGATCACGCAGCCCTCGATCAGCTGATGCGGGTTCTTCCAGATCAGCTCGCGGTCCTTGAACGTGCCCGGCTCGGACTCGTCGGCGTTGCAGCACAGGTACTTCTCGACCTCGCCGTGGGGAAGGAACGAGCCCTTCTTGCCCATCGAGAAGCCGGCTCCTCCGCGCCCCCGCAGGCCCGAGCTCTCGAGCTGCTCGAGCAGCTCCCCGGGCTCGAGCTGGCGCAGCGCGCGCTCGAGCGCCCGGTAGCCGCCGCGGTCCCGGTAGCCCTCGAGCGTCGCCAGCTCGGGGTCGTCGATCCCGCGGAAGAGCATCCGGACCTCAGTCACCGGCGCCACCCTCCGTCGTCGCCACCCTGGGGTCGGGCTCGGGCTCGGGACCGCCCGCGGTCGGCTGGCCGGCGAGGGCCTTCTCGGGCAGGACGTCGTCGCCCGAGCGAAGCTGCTCGATCGCGGTCGCCGCGTCGGCGGCGTCGAGCGGGCCGTAGTAGCGCTCGTTGATCGACGCCATCGGCGCGATGTCGCAGGCGCCGAGGCACTCGAATCCCTTGATGAAGACCTCTCCGTCGGCCGAGCCGGCCCCGTCGTGGTCGGCGGCGTGAGGGTCGATGCCCGCCGCCTCGCAGAAGGCGTCCGTAAGCTCGTCGGCGCCGTTCATCCAGCACGAGATGTTGTGGCAGACCAGCACCCGGTTGCGGGCGGTCGGCGTCGTGCGGAAGAGGTCGTAGAAGGTCGCCACCGAGCTCAGGAAGCCGGGCGTCACCCCCATCACCGCGGCCGCCTCGCGGATCCCCTCGGGCGAGCACCAGCCGTAATGACGCTGCACCGCCCACAGCGCCGGGATCGACGCCGAGCGCAGCTGCGGGTAGCGGCCCATCGCGTCCTCGATCTGCTCGCGCAGCTCGGTCGGGACGTCGACCTCGTGGAGCTCGGGGACCTCCTCGGCGTCCTCGGGCCGCATCGACGCGATCAGCTCGTGCCGCTCGGCGGCGCTGAGCTCGTCGGTCGGGAGGACCTCCCGGGGGCCAATGCCCGCCGCCTCCTCCGCTCCGCGTCCGGGGGCGGCGGGGTCCGGGGACTCCTCCGCTCCGCGTCCGGGGGCGGCGGGGTTCGTGGACCCCGCGCTCACCGGTCGATCCCTCCGAGGATCGGGTCGAGCATCGCGAGGTTCTGGATCAGGTCGGCGACGTAGCCGTCGACGCTCATGTCGCGCAGCGCCTGCAGGTTGACGAACGAGGGGTCGCGGATGTGGACGCGCGCCGGCTTCGCCGAGCCGTCGGCGAGCACGAAGCAGCCGAGCTCGCCGCGCGGCGACTCGACCGCGTAGTAGGCCTCTCCGGGCGGGACGCGGAAGCCCTCGGTGACGAGCTTGAAGTGGTGGATCAGCGCCTCCATCGAGGTCGAGAGCTCGTCGCGAGGCGGCAGGACGACCTTGCGATCGTCGGCGATCCACGGACCCTCGGGCAGTCCCTCGATCGCCTGCTCGATGATCCCGACCGACTCGCGCATCTCGGCCATCCGCACCCGGTAGCGGTCCCAGCCGTCGCCGACGGTGCCGACCGGGACCTTGAAGTCGAAGTCGCCGTAGGCGAGGTAGGGGTCGACCTTCCGCAGGTCCCAGGGCTCGCCGGTCGCCCGCAGCAGCGGGCCGGTGACCCCGAGGTCGATCAGTCGCTGGCGGGGGACGATCCCGATCCCCTTGGTCCGCTGGAGGAAGATCTCGTTGTTGGTCAGCAGCGCTTCGTACTGATCGATGCGAGTGCGGAACTCGGCGCAGAAGTCGAGCACCCGGCGGGCGAACCCGGCCGGGACGTCCTCGAAGACGCCGCCGACCTGGAAGTAGCGGGTGTGCATCCGCTGGCCGGAGGACATCTCGAACAGGTCGAGGATCCGGTCGCGGTCGCGGAAGCAATAGAAGAACATCGACATCGCCCCGAGCTCGAGGCCCGTGGTCCCGAGCCAGACCAGGTGCGAGTGGATGCGATTGAGCTCGAGGTGGAGGACCCGAAGGTAATTCGCCCGCGGCGGGATCTCGAGCTCGAGCAGGCGCTCGACGCAGCCGCAGAACGCCTCCATGTTGAAGAAGTAGGCGAGGTAATCCATCCGCTCCACGAACGGGATCACCTTCCAGTACGACTTGTCCTCGCACGACTTCTCGATCCCGGTGTGGACGTAGCCGACGATCGGCTTCAGGTCCCGCACGACCTCGCCCTGGAGGCTGACCAGCAGTCGCAGCACCCCGTGCGTCGCGGGATGGTGCGGGCCCATGTTGATCGTGAACAGCTCCTGCTCGGACTCGAGCGCGTCGGGGGCGGCGGTGCGCTCGATCGCCGAGGTGCCGATCACCTCGGCCTCGGTCTGCGCGACCCGGTCGCGGCTGAGTCCGGGCCGGTGCGGTGACGCAGTCGACGGCCCTTCGGTCATTCGTACCACCTCGGAACCTGGCGCTCGTTGTGGGTGAAGATCACCGGCTCGCCGCCGATCGGGAAGTCGCGCCGCTGCGGCCAGCCGACGTACTCCTCGGGCATCAGGATCCGGCGCAGGTCCGGGTGGCCGCGGAAGACGATGCCGAAGAAGTCGTAGACCTCACGCTCCTGGAACTCCGCGGTCGGGAACAGCTCGACGCTCGACGGGAGCTCGGGCAGGGCCTCTGCGCCGGGGTCGGGGAGCGCGGCGCGGATCCGCAGCCGCTCGACGCGGGGCATGTTGAGGAGCTCGTACACGACCCCGAACCGGGGCTCGGCGGGCAGGTAGTCGACGCCGTGGAGGCTGGAGAGGAACCGGTACTCCTGGCCCGGGGCCTCGCGCAGCCAGCCGAGCACGTCGAGCACTTGCTCGGGGTCGACGACCAGACACCCCTGCCCGTGCTCGTGGTAGGTCGAGAGCACCGAGCCCGGGTGCGCCTCGTTCAGCTCCCCGGCGATCAGCTCGAGCCCGGGGGAATCAGGCATCCCGGAACCTCACCGCCGCCTCCTCTGCTCTCGCCCGAACACCTCGTCCGCGGCGACGCCGCGGACATCTGATTCTGCTCCCGCGTCCGGGGGCGGCGGCGCATTCCGCGCGGCGTCGCGGGCGCGGCCGTAGGTGGCGAGGGCCGCCCCGGAGGGCTGGTCGACGATCAGGTCGTCACGCGCCCACTCCTCGGTGCCCTCGGCGTTGTAGCGCCGGCGCCAGCCCGGGTCGGGGTGGCCGAGGATCAGCTTCTGGAGCTTGTTGAAGCCGTAGAGCAGCGCCTCGGGGCGCGGTGGGCAGCCGGGGACGTGGAGGTCGACCGGCATGAACTTGTCGGCGCCCTGGACGACGGCGTAGTTGGCGAACATCCCCGCCGACGACGAGCAGGCGCCCATCGCGATCACCCACTTCGGCTCGAGCATCTGGTCGTAGAGCCGCCGGACGACCGGCGCCATCTTGATCGACACCCGCCCGGAGAGGATCAGCAGGTCGGCTTGCCGCGGCGACGCGCGCATCGCCTCGGCGCCGAAGCGGGCGATGTCGTACCGCGGCGAGACGATCGACATCATCTCGATCGCGCAGCAGGCGAGCCCGAAGGTGGCGGGGAAGACCGCGTTCGCCCGACCCCAGTTGAGGACCTTCTCGAACTGCGTCATCAGCAGCGAGTCGGTGACGTGCTTCTCGAGCTCGGGCCCGTCGAGGTCGCCGCGGAGCATGTCGCGGGCGCGGAGCTGGCGAACCCGGAGCTCATCCGGCGTCCGCGGCTGGTCGAGCGGCGCCAGCCCGCGCAGCTTCTGACGCCTCACTTCCATTCGAGCCCACCCTTCGCCCACTCGTAGGCCAGCGCGACGACGAGCAGGAAGATGAACACGAGGGTCGCCCCGAGGACGTAGATGCTCTCCGCCTGGGCCATGATCGTCGCGATCGGGAACAGGAAGATGACCTCGAGGTCGAAGAGGATGAACAGCATCGCGGTCATGTAGAAACTGACCCCGAACCGGAACGTCCGCGAGACCTCGGTCGGCAGCCCGCACTCGTAGGGATCGCTCTTGACCGGATTCGGCCGCCTCGGGCCGACAAACCGATTGAGCATCGCCAATGCAGTGCCGACGATCGCGCCGAGGCCGGCGAAGACAAGCACTGGCAGGTAGCTCTGGAGCACGCTGAACTGATTTCTACCCGACTTTGTGGCAGAGTGCTACATAGTGCTTTTCCGCATCAGAAAGCGGATTTCCGACCCCTTTAGGCGGATTTAACCCGATTTGACCGAGGTTCACCTGATCGGCGGGATCGCCGTCCTGGCGACCAACCTGCTCGCCGGCGCCTGGGGCGGGATCGCGTGGCTGCGCCAGCGGCCGAGCGTCGCCTTCTGGTACCTGCTCCGGGTCGCCCAGGCGGCGGTCGTGATCCAGGTCCTGCTCGGCGCGACCCTGCTCCTGCTCGGCCGCGAGGCCGACGGCCTCCACTACCTGTACGGGATCCTGCCGCTGGTGGTCTCGCTGCTCGCCGAGGCGGCGCGCGCCGGCGCGGCGGAGCGCGAGCTGACCGGCATCGACTTCGACGGCCTTCCCCGCGAGCGCCAGCGACTGGTCGCGCTCGCGATCGTTCGCCGCGAGACCGGGATCATGAGCCTCTCGGCGCTGCTGATCGTCTTCCTCGCCTTGCGGGCGGCGGAGACGACGCCGTGGCTGCTCTGACCCGGGCCGACTTCGACGCTCGTCTGCCCACGACGCAGCGCAGCGTCGCCCCGGACACGGAAAGTATGATCCGCCCGCGTGCGACGGCCCTTAGGTCTCCTGACAGCCACTATCGCGGCCCTGGCCCTCGGTGCCTGCGGGACCGAGGGCATCCAGGTGTCCGATGACGATCCGGACTACGAGGGCGCGGTGCTGTTCGCCGAGCGCTGCTCCGGCTGCCATACGCTGCGGGCGGCGGGCGCCAAGGGTTCGGCCGACCGGAGCCTGCGCGAGCAGGGACCGAACCTCGATCAGCGCACCGTCAGCGCCGAGGACGCCCTCCGCGCGATCCGCAACGGCGGCTTCTCGGGGGCGATCATGCCCCAGAACATCGTCGTCGGCGAGGAGGCCGAGGCGGTGGCCGAGTTCATCGCCGCCTACTCGGGCTCCGACGTCGATCGCCCGGCGCGGCCGAGCCCGGAGGAGACCGAGATCGGCGAGACAGAGGCCCCGTAGCGGCGTGCCGCGCGGCGCGAAGCTGCGGGCAGGCTAGGGCGGCGATGCTCGATCTGCGGCGCATCCGCGACGATCCCGGGCCGGCGCGCGCGGCGCTCGCCCGCCGCGGTGCCGCCGAGGCGCTCGACCGCCTGCTCGAGCTCGACCGCCGCCGGCGTGAGCTCCTGCCCGAGATCGAGTCGCGCCGCGCGGCGCAGAACGAGGCCTCGGATCGGATCGCGGAGCGCAAGCGCGCGGGCACGGACGCCGACGACGTGATCGCGGCGATGCGCGAGGTCGCGGCCGAGGTGAAGGCGCTCGACGCCGAGCTCGGCGAGGTCGAGCGCGAGCGGGACGAGATCGCGGCGACGCTCCCCAACATCCCCGCCGCCGAGGCCCCCGACGGGGACGACGAAGCCGACGCCAGGGTCCTGCGCGAGGTCGGCGAGCGGCCGAGCTTCGACTTCCCGGTACGCGACCACCTCGAGCTCGCGGCCGACCACGGGTGGATCGAGATCGAGAAGGCCGCCGCCGCCTCGGGGTCGCGCTTCGCCTACCTGCTCGGCGACCTGGTCATGGTCGAGCTCGCCCTCGTCAGGCTCGCGATCGAGCTCGTTCGCCCGGAGGGGTTCGAGCCGGTGGTCCCGCCGGTGCTGGTCCGCGAGCGGCCGCTGTTCGGGACCGGCTTCTTTCCCGGCGAGCGGGAGATGATCTACGAGGTGCCGCGCGACGAGCTCTTCCTCGTCGGCACCTCCGAGGTCTCGCTCGTCGCCCTGCACGCCGACGAGATCCTCGAGCCGGGCTCGCTACCGCGCCGCTACGCCGGGATCTCGACCTGCTTCCGCCGCGAGGCCGGCGCCGCCGGCAAGGACACCCGGGGGATCTTCCGCGTCCACCAGTTCGACAAGGTCGAGATGCTCTCGTTCACCGCGCCCGATGACTCCGAGGCCGAGCACGAGCGCCTCCTGGCGATCCAGGAGCGGATCCTCCAGGCGCTCGAGGTTCCCTACCGGGTCGTTGACATCCCGGTCGGCGACCTCGGGGCCTCGGCGGTGCGCAAGTTCGACTGCGAGGCCTGGATCCCGAGCCAGGAGCGCTACCGCGAGGTGACCTCGACCTCGAACACGACCGACTACCAGGCGCGCCGGCTCGGCTGCCGATTCCGGCGCGAGCCGGAAGCTCCGCCCGAGCACGCCCACACGCTCAACGGGACGGCGGTGGCGATCGGGCGGATCCTGATCGCCCTGCTCGAGAACGGGCAGCGCGCGGACGGCTCGGTACGCCTGCCGCCCGCGCTCGCGCGGCACGGCGTCCCGGAGCTCATCGGCGGGTCGGGCTGATTCCGTAATTTCCCGCATGCAGACGGCGGGTTTCCGCTGGTCCCGTCTGAGCCGGTAGTGAATATCTTCAAAAGGATGGGCGAAGAGGCAGGCGTGCAGCAGTCACAGGCCGTGACCACGGTCGTCCTCGCCGACGACCACACCGTCGTCCGCAACGCCCTGAAGATGCTGCTCGACGCCGAGGACGACCTCGACGTCGTCGCCGAGGCTGGCACCGCATCGGAGGCGGTCCGCTACTGCATGGGTCACAAGCCGGGCGTCCTCGTCCTCGACCTCAACATGCCCGGAGAGCCCGGGCTCGACGCGATCCCGAAGGTTCGCGAAGCTTCGCCCGAGACCAGCATCGTCGTCCTGACGATGCAGGACGATCCCGCCTTCGCCAGGGAGGCGATGCAGGCCGGCGTCCTCGGCTACGTGCTCAAGGAGGCGGCCGACGACGAGCTCGTCAACGCGATCCGGATGGCCGCGGACGGCCGCACGTACCTGCAGCCCGAGCTCGGCGCGCGTCTCGCCTCCGAGCCGACGATCGCCGGCGACGACCTGAGCGATCGCGAGATCGAGATCCTGCGGCTGATCGCTCTCGGACACACGAACGCCGAGATCGCCGAGAAGCTCTTCCTCAGCGTCCGCACGGTCGAGTCGCATCGCGCGCACATCCAGCAGAAGCTGCGGATGACGAAGCGCTCCGAGCTCGTCCGCTACGCGCTCGAGCACGGGCTGCTCGAGGTCTGAGCCTCTGAGCCCGGACCCTCGACCCTCGGCGGCTACGCCTCGACCTCGACCTCGACCGCGAAGCTCGAGCCGTTGACCGGGCGCGGTGGGGCGAGGCTGTGGCCCGCGATCTCATCGAGGTGGGGGGCGAGGAAGCGGCCCGCGACCTTGCCGGGCGGCCACCAGAGGGTGTCGAGCCGCGCCGCGGTGGACTCGCCGTTGAGCTGACCCCGAGCGCCGTTCACGGCCGCGGGCTCGCCGAGGTCGCCGAGGACGAAGCTCGGCTCGCCGCCGGTCAGCAGCACGCCCCGCAGCACGGGACGGAAGGGCTCGGGATCGACCGCGGCGCCGGCGCGACGCGCGATCGCCGTCGCCGCCGCGTAGGCCTGCTGGGCGGCGAGCCCGCCCTGCTTGATCGTGAACGCCGTCGCGTCGCCCGCGGCGTAGACGTCGGGCGTCGCCCGCACGCGTCCGAGCTCGTCGACAGGGATGAACCCGCGGTCGTCGGCCGGGATCCCGGCGAGGCGAGGCCCCTCGAGTCGCGGAAGGCTCACGACCCGGTCGGCGGGAAACGATTCGCCCGATGCCAGAACGAGGGCGCCGTCCCTCACCGCGGCCGGGCGGTGGCCCGCGACGAGCTCGACCTGATAGCGATCGAGGAGCCGCCGGACGTAGCCCGCCGCGGTCCGGCCGAAGATCTCGAGCGGCTCCTCCTCGTGGGTGACGATCGAGAGCCGGCGACCGCCGATGCCGGTGTGTCGGAGGTGAGCGGCGGTCAGGAGAGCGAGCTCGTAGAGCGGCAGCGGCCAGCCGGCGCCGGGGTGGATCGCGAACGCCACCCGCTCGGCGTCACCGCGCTCGAGGTCGACGAGCAGGCCGCCGAGCTCGGCGGCGTCGGCGATTCCCCAGACTGTGAGCGCGCCCGCCAGTGCGAGCCGCATGCGCGCTCCGGGGGCGACGATCAGCGCGTCGTAGCCGATCGCCCGGCCGTCCTCGGTCAGGACTCGGTGATCATCGGCCTCGACGGCGACGACCTTCGAGTTGACGACCTCGGCACCGGCGCTGGCGGCGAGGGCGGCGAGATCGAACCTGTGCGCGCGCCCGAGCCCGAACGGCTCGCCGACGACCAGCGGGCGGAAGATGAACTCGCGCTCCGGAGCAACGAGCGTGATCGCGGCTCGGTCGCGGGTGAGGCGACGCAGGGCGAGCATCGCTTCGAGCGCGGCGACGCCACCGCCGACGATGACGACTCGGTGGCGGGCCTCGGTGGAGCGGTGCGGACGGAGACTGTCGCCCATGGTTCATGAGCGTAGGCCGACGTGCGCCGACCCGCATCAGCGTCATGCCGCGTACTGCTGCGGCTAACTACGGCAGCTAACTACGGAGCATCCGGATCCCGTCCGGCACCGGCGCCGTCCGGCTCACGATCGAGGTCGAGCGAGCAGGAGTTGATGCAGTAGCGGAGCCCGCTCGGCAGAGGCCCGTCCTCGAAGACGTGCCCGAGATGGCTGCCGCAGCGCGCGCACACCACCTCGGTCCTGCGCATGAAGAAGGTGTTGTCGGGCCGGGTCTCGACCGCGTCGGAGCTCGCCGGCTCGAAGAAGCTCGGCCAGCCGGTGCCCGAGTCGTATTTGGTCTCCGACCGGAACAGCTCCTGGCCGCAGGCTCGGCAGCGATAGAGGCCCGGATCCTTGGCGTCCCAGTAGGCGCCGGTGAACGCGCGCTCGGTCCCAGCCTCCCGGAGCACGTGGTACGCGTCCGGGCCGAGCTGCTCGCGCCACTCGCGCTCGGACTTCTCGACCTGTCGGGTCATCGACCGGATGATGCCGCAATGCCGAAGCCCCCGCCCGGTCACGAGATGCATGAGACCGAACGGGGGCGTAAGGCTGGGACCTGAGTGGGGTCCCGCGGACCCAGGAGGTGGGATGCTTGGTCCGCTACCAGTTTCCGGCAGGACGGCCCCGCCGTCATCCCGAGTCCACCCCTAACTTCGCTCAGTAATTCCCCGCAGCACGGCTGAACCGGGACCGCGCGCGCAGCTCGGTCGGTATCTCGACCGTGATCTCGGTCCCCGAGCCCGGCGACGATCTGACCCCGATCGTGCCGTCGACGAGCAGCGCGCGCTCGCGCATCCCCCGCAGACCGAAGCCCTCGCTCGGGCGCGACGGGTCGAAGCCGACGCCGTCGTCGCGGATCCGCAGCCGCAGCCGCTCGGCGTCCTCGGTGATCTCGAGATCGACGCGCTCGGCTCGGGAGTGCTTGCTGATGTTCGTCAGGGTCTCCTGGAGGATCCTGTAGACCGAGCTCTCGATCTCGGGGTCGAGGCGCTTGGTGCGCTCGGCTCCGTACCGCAGGTCGATGTCCGCCTCGATCTCGAGGCCGCTGGTCGCCGCGCTGTGCTCGACCAGGCTCGCGAGGGCCGCCTCGAGGCCGAGCTCGTCGAGGGCCACCGGGCGCAGCTCGGTGATCAGCGAGCGCAGGTTGGCGATCTCGTCGGCAAGCTGGTCGATCGCCACCTCGACGGCGTTCTCGAGCCGCTCGCCACCGCCCTTGAGCGCCGCCGACAGCGTCACGCGGAGGGCTCCGAGCCCCTGGAGCGTCTCGTCGTGGAGCTCGCGCGCCCAGGTCGAGCGCTCGCGCTCGGAGGCGTCGATGCTGAACCGGACCCGGTCCTCGGCGACCGTCTGCGCGGTTGCGACCGCGGTCGCGGCGCTCGCGGCGAAGGCGATCAGCAGGCGCTCGTCCTCGGCGTCGAACTCGGGGCCGTCGCGGAGGCGGTCGAAGGCGACGATCAGGCCGAGGCCCTGGCCGCGGAAGGTGAGCGGCACGAGCAGCGCCGACTCGGCCCGGGATCCGAGCTCGGCGGGGTCGAAGGCGATTCGGGCACCGGCGGCGGCGATGCGCTCGGGCAGCCCGTCGCGGCAGACCCGACCCCAGGGCGAGTCCATCGCCACGCGCTCGCCGACGACGTCGCGCTCGAGGTCGCCGGCCGTGATCACCACCTCGAGGTCACCGCGGTCCTCGAGCAGCACGATCACCGCGCGTGCCTCGACCAGGGCACGGCCGCGCTTCGCGACCGTCTCCAGCACCCGATCGAGATCGGTCTCGCCGCCGATCGCCCGCGCGATCTCGGTCGTGGCCTCGAGGCCACGAACCGCGCGCTCGAGCTCGCCCCGGCGCTCGCGAGCGGTGGTGTAGAGGCGCGCGTTCTCGATCGCGATCGAGGCCCACTCGGCGAGGATCACGGCCGCCTGCTCGTCGGACTCGTCGAACTCCCCGTCGTCCTTCTCGGTCAGGTAGATGTTCCCGAACGCCTCGCCGCGGATCATGATCGGCACCCCGAGGAAGGTGTCCATCGGCGGGTGCCCGTGGGGGAACCCGAACGACCGCGGGTGATCGCCGACACGGCTCAGCCGCAGCGGCGCCGGGTCCTCGATCAGCAGGCCGAGCACCCCCCGGCCCCGTGGAAGGTTGCCGATCACTCGCCGGGTGCGCTCGTCGATGCCGAGGTAGAGGAAGCGCTCCAGCCCGGCGCGGCGGCCGTCGAGGATGCCGAGCGCCGCGTAGCGGGCGCCGGTGAGGTCGCGGGCCGCCTCGAGCAGGCGGTTGAGCACCGCGTCGAGGTCGAGCTCCGAGACGAGGGTGCGCCCGGCCTCGAGCAGCCGATCCAGCCGTCGCTCGCCAAGTCCCTGACCCCCGGACGCCGCCTCGGCTGCATCCATGCGCTGAATGTAGCTCACCGCACGCCCCGCGGGCGCCGGGTCCCCAGCGTCGCGAGGCGTGCGTACGGCGCTTCTGCTGAGCCGGGCAGGCTCAGATCAGCCGTCCGAGACGGCGAACCTGGAACCCCCGGATCACGTCCGTCACCCCGGCCATCAGCGCCCAGATGCCGGCGAAGACGAGTAGCACGTACTCCTTCTCGATCAGCAGCTGGCCCCCGGTCCAGAAGGCGAGGACGACCATCAGGATGCCGGCGATCAGGCCGAGCCACCAGAGCTCGTTGACCTCCTTCGCGACGAACGACTCGATGATCCAGAAGATGCCGACGACGAGGAACAGGAAGCCGAGGACGCTGGCGAGCGCCTCGAACGTGCTTCCGGGACTGATCAGGGCGATCACCCCGGCGATCGCGAAGAGGCCGCCGAAGAGCGCGTAGAGCCACTTCAGGCGGTCGACGAGAGCGGCAACCGCGAGCTGCTGCACGGCCGCGCCGATGAACATCAGCCCGATGATCACGCCGACGGTGGCAACCGACGCGTCGTCGAACTGGAGGATCACGAGCGCGACCGCCATCCAGACGATCCCGATCGCGATCCACAGCCACCACAACCGCGACACGCTCTCGACCGCCGCGCGCTCCGCGGCGCTGAGCGAGCTCTCCATACCTTCCTCCTTCGGCTTGACGTTGCCGTCCGGCGGGAAGGCCGTCCCCCGCAGCCCGGCTTGCACGGGCGAATCTAACCCATCGTCCGGCAGCGATAGGTTGGCGGCCGGATGAACGTCGAGCCGGCGGGCCGCGCGACGCTCAGGCGGCGACGGGCTGTCGCCCCACTCCCACGGCCCGCGCGGCGTGACGGCGCTCGACCGGATGGCGCCCCCACTTGGCGGCGTGGGCGAAGTCCAGCAGCTTCGGGAAGTAGGAGCGCAGCGGCGGCGCCTCGAGGCCGCGTGGCCCGAGCGCCTCGCGGGTGCGGGCGTCGTCGTAGGTCGTCGGGATCTCAAAGTACGGGAAGTAGGCCTCGCTGCGCCGCAGCGCCCGGCGCCTGGCCTCGCTTCCCGTGCGCAGCAGGACCGGATGGATGGTGCGCCGGTAGAAGCGCGGCGAGACGACTCGCGGTGCCGGTCGATCGAGCTGCTCGCAGGCGAGCTCGATCAGCTCGCCGACGCTGCTCGCGCGATCTCCGGCGGTGAGGTGGTAGGTGGTGCCCGCCCTGCCGGCGAGCGCGACGACCGCGTCGGCGACGTAGTCGACCGGGACGACGTCCACCGGAGCGCGGGGATCGGCCGGGATCGCCTGGTAGGAGCCGCGGGCGAACGCGCGCAGCGGCCAGTAGATGACGTTGAACGCCGGCGTCCAGCCGGTCCGTGAGTCGCCGACGACGATGCTCGGCCTGAGCACCTGCACCGGGAGCGAGCCGGATCGCCGGCGGACCAGGATCTCGGCCTCGAACTTCGACCGCTCGTATCCGTTGCGGAAGTCCTGGCCGACGTCGAGGTCCGACTCGCCGAAACGGCCGCGATGGGTGCCGGCGACGTAGGCGGTGGAAACGTGGCTGAAGCACTCGAGTCCGCCGCGGTGGTTGCACATCGCCGCGAGGTCGAGCAGCCGGCTCGTGCCGGCGACGTTGATCGCCCGCGAGGCGTCGAGCCCGAGCGTGAACGAGACCGAGGCGGCGCAGTGGATGATCCGTCGGGTGCGCTCGGCGAGCCACTCGCGGCGCGCCTGCGGCAAGCCCAGACCGGGCGTCGTGAGGTCGCCCGGGATTGCGGTCGCGCGACCCGCCCAGCGCTCGTCGCTGCCGACCAGCGAGACGATCGTCCGCTTGAGCCGCGCGTCGGCCTCGCTCGCGGTTCGCGCTCGGACGAGGACGTAGACCGGCCCGTCGCCGGCGGCGAGCAGGCGGGCGAGCACCTCGCCGCCGAGAAACCCGGTCGCACCGGTGAGGAACGTCCCCGGCCCCCGATCGATGCGGTTCTTCACCATGGCGGTCAAGCTACGGATCGACCGGACCGGCGCCTATCGACGCCGGTCCAGAGATCGCGCTCCCCGACTCGCCGGACGGTCGAGCCCCGTGGGGAGCCTGGTGGGGAAGGCGCCGCCGGGGCGCGCGCGGCCCCGTTAGGCCGCGGCGCGCCAGCCGGCGAGCGCCTCGTCGGAGCTGAGGCGCCTCAGCGCTCGGGCCTCGAGGTCGCGCGCCGCCTGCTGGGTGATGCCCAGCTCGCGGGCGATGTCGCGAATGCTGCGCGTCTGGCGGCCGCCGGTTCCGAACCGGGCCTCGACCACCCGGCGCTCGTCGTCAGGGAGCTTCGCCAGCGCGGCGACGACGGCCTCCTCCTGCTCGCGCTCGAGCACCTCGTCCTCGAGGTCGCCGGTGCTCTCGGCGTGGAGCTCGCCGAGCGTCGTGTCGCCGTCGGAGGTCACCGGCGCGTCGAGGCTGGTGGTCACCCGCGTGAGATCGCGGATCGCCATCACCTCGTCGATCGGGAGCTTCGCCTTCGCCGCGACCTCCTCGTCGGTCGGCTCGCGATTGAGCTCGGTGGTCAGCTCGGTGGCTGTGCGGTTGACGGTCCGCTCGCGCTGGGCGATGTGGGCCGGAATCCGCACCTGGCGGCCGGTGTTGTCGAGACCGCGCTGGATCGACTGCTTGATCCAGAGCACGGCGTAGGTCGAGAACTTGTAGCCGCGACGCCAGTCGAACTTCTCCGCCGCACGGATCAGACCGAGCATCGCCTCCTGGACGAGGTCGCCGAGCGGCAGGCCGTGGCCCTGGTAGCGGCGCGCGAACTTGATCACCAGGCGCAGGTTCGAGTTGATCAGGCGCTCCTTGGCGTCGAGGTCGCCACGCTCGATCCGCTTCGCCAGCTCGACTTCCTCCGCCGCGGTCAGGAGCGGGTAGCGCATCGCCTCGTTGATGAACAGCTGGAGGCTGTCGGTGGTCTCGGCCGCCGCCTCGTGGGCAGCGCGCCGCGGGCCGCCGAGGGCGGCCGTGGTCTGGCTGTCGTGCTCGCCGCGGTGGCGGCGGTTGTTAGTGCGCTGGTCGCCAGCGCCCCTGGTGCGAGGCATCGGTCTCCTATATCGGTCGTGGATCTACCCCACGGCGTACAGCCGCCGGGGACGGGTTCCCCCTACCTGGCTTCAGAAAGTATAGCGCGGGCGAGGGAAGCGTGCAACCCTGCCGATCGATGGCGTCGGGTGGCGTGGACCGCCCCCCATATACCCCGAAACCGGCGTTGGTTTCACCGCTCGGATGCGATTCGAGCACGGGCCGCCTTGACACCCCTCGTGCGGCTGTTATAGAAATCTGGTCAGGCCACTTGGCCGGTCGATCCGACCCGCGACGAAGGAGGAGAGCAAGCGTGGTCCAGGAGTACGTCCTCGCAGCGACGCCCGAGGAGGCGGCGGAGCTGATCGCGGGCGATCCTGAGGCGGTGGTCATGGGGGGCGGCACGACGCTGATGCCGAAGGCGACCCTCGGCGAGCTCAACGGCCGGCGGGTGATCGGCCTCGCCCGAGCCGGCCTCGACTACGTCGA
>Ga0299914_10001578_pt1 | contig 15207 bp, 16 predicted proteins | sample RVTome_10_FD_201361 | JGI IMG/M metagenome (GOLD analysis project Ga0299914, IMG submission 201361) | Soil microbial communities from uranium-contaminated site in the Upper Colorado River Basin, Wyoming, United States - RVT153D57 (version 2) ...
GGCCAGACACCCGTGTGGACGAAACGACCGTCGGGGCTGGCGCCCAGCGCCAGCAGCTTCGGCTTCGTCGGGTTCTTGCGGGCATCGAGGAACATGATCGGCTGCGTGGAGGTGAGAACGAGCCCGGGAGCGACCTCGGTCACGTCGTGCGCGTTGCTCGTCGGCATGCCCTCGCCCCAGCTTCCGGCCTCTTTCGGGTTGGCCGGATCGCGCAGGTCGTAGATCGTGCCTTCGGAACCCCATGCGTACTTGCAGTCGAGGACGCAGCTGAACGTGTGCTCGCTTCCCCCTGCGATCTCCGCGATCACCGTGGGGCTCGTCTTGTCCTCGACGTCCACGATCTGGAGTGGGCCGGGAGCGAGGTCGTAGCTCGGAAGTAGCAGGATCTTGCCGTTCGTGTCGATGTCCTCCCGCGTGAAGATCGGCTCGTGCGGGTTCGGTAGGAATCCGACCGGGGTCGGGTTGAGCGGGTCCGTGGTGTCGTAGATCGTGAGCTTGTTCTGGTCGAGCGCGTAGAAGTACTTGCCGACGAGTCGTCCGCCGGACCCACTCGGCCCGGTGAAGGGGATGTGGGCCACCCACTCGACCTGATCGGAGGAGATACCTCCGGGGGAGGGGCCTGCGCCCGCCGTCGGAACGGCCCCCAGCCCCATCAGGGCTATCACCGCCGCCGCCGCTATCAGCTTCTTCATCCTCGGCCCCCTTGCCGTTCTTCGGTCTCGGTCTCGGTTTCGATATGGATAGGTATCTGGATATTTCGCTCCATGGGAGCCGTCTCCTGCCTGGGCGAGGGTGGTCCCGGCCATGAAGGAACCTTCATCGCTCCCTAACGGTGGGCTCATCGTGGTGCTGCTAGATGGGCACCAAGGTGTCCGTTCGATGAGGAGGATCGGTATGAGGGAACCAGGCAAGGTCCGGAAGTTGGCTCTGGCCGTCACGGCTCTGGCGGCCGCGGCATCGGTTGCCGGATCTCAGGCCCCCGCGGTCGGAGCGTCGGTCAGGGTCAAGGCAACCAGGAACGAGACCTGGAGCCCCAAGACCAAGAGCGTCGCGCGGGGAACGAAGGTCGTGTGGAAGAACCCGAGCGGCGACTCCCACAACCTGGTCGCATACAAGGGCAGGTGGAGCAAGAGCGCGTCTCTGCCCGATGGCGGGAAGACGAGCTACAGGTTCAAGAAGAGCGGCAAGTACAGGTACCGCTGCACGATCCACTCGGACCTCGACGGCAACAAGTGCGACGGGATGTGCGGAAAGGTGAAGGTCTCATAAGGGTTGACGGCCCGGTGGAGCTCCCCCCGAGGGCCCTACCGGGCCGATCGGTGCGAGAGTAGGGGGCATGGCACACCTCCTCCTTATCGAGGATGACGCTCGGATCCGAGAGATCGTGGAACGGGGTCTCGGCGCGCGCGGGTTCGTCGTCACGTCGGCGGGGACGGGAGAGGACGGACTCGACCTGGCCGCCAAGCTCGACGTCGATCTGGTGCTACTCGATCTGATCCTCCCCGGCAAGGGCGGGCTCGAGATCCTGGGCGAGCTTCGTGTACTGAAGCCGCGCCTTCCGGTCATAGCTCTGACCGCCATGGACGACGTCGGTTCGAAGGTCGGAGGACTCGAGGCCGGTGCCGACGACTACATCACCAAGCCCTTCTCTCTGGAGGAGCTCGCGGCTCGCGTGCGAGCCAGGCTTCGCTGGCAGGACGACGATTCCGGCGCGCTCAAAGCCGGGTCGCTGACCGTCGACCTCGCCGCGCATCGAGCGTTCCATGGCGGGCGCGAGGTCAGGCTCTCCGCACGGGAATTGAGGTTGCTGGCCGCGTTCATGCGGCATCCGGGCCAGGTTCTCTCGCGCGAACAGTTGCTGCAGATGGTGTGGGATCTCGATTTCGATCCTGGTTCCAACGTCGTCGACGTGCACGTTGCGGCCGTCAGACGGAAGGTCGGCGCCGAGGTCATCGAAACGGTCAGAGGGATGGGCTACAGGTTCGTCGTGCCGCGCGACGCCGAGTCGGTCCCGGGGGAGGGATCGTGAAGCTCGGGGCCGTCGCGCTCCTGGCGGCCCTGCTCTTCCTGGCCGTTGTCGTTATCCGGGCCGATGACGAGCGCGCCCTGGTGCCTCCTCCCCGGCCGATCGAGTTGGGATCGGCATCCGACGGAACCCCCGTCGGGTCCTCGCCGAGGGGGTCGTCCACCCCCAGCCCCGAGCCCACGTGGGTCGAGCACGACGTCGAATACGGGGACCTGGAGGACTTCGACGAAGACAACTCCGGCCCCGGCTCGGACGACTCGGGCGGAGACGACAACTCCGGCCCCGGCTCGGACGACTCGGGCGGAGACGACAGGTGACCGGGCGGGAGCCGGGGCGTCCTCTTCCGCTCTCCATCCGCCTCACCGCCACCTATGCTCTGCTCGTCGCGGCGACGTTGCTGGTCGTCGGCGGCATCGTCATGCACTTCACGCGCGACCACCTACAACGCGAGCTCGAAGTGCAGCTCAGCTCGGCCGCCAACTCGTTCCAGAACGGACCCGCGCAGGACATCCGAGTGGAGAGCGACGTGGCGCGCGCATCGCGCGATTGGCTCGCCTCCCGGTCCATCTCCGAGGAGCAGTACGCAGCGGTGCGCACGTCTCAAGGCCAGGTGTTGTTGACGGGAGGTGTTGACCTGCGTTCGGTCAAGGATGGCCGCCGTCTGCTTCAAGCGGACACCTCGCGCTGGTGGACGATCGACGGACCCGAGGCGACGATCCGGGCGCTCACCGTGCCTCTTCTCCTGGGTGACACGCAGGTGGGGACGCTCGTGGTGGGGGCCGAGCAGACCCGGCTCGACGGCACGCTCTCCAATGTTCTGTCCGGGGTCACGTGGGCGAGCCTCGTCGGGCTCGCCTTCGCAACGTTCCTCGGCTTCGCCTCGGTCCGCCGGACGATGCGACCTCTAGGCAAGATGTCGAACGAGGTTGATGACATCCAGCGCACGGGAGATCTATCCCGTCGGGTGGCGCCCGATGGCCCGCCGGACGAGGTCGTGCGGCTCGGCCGTGCCTTCGATCGGTTGCTTGAGAAACTGGAGGGATCACTCAGCATGCAGCGGAGGTTCCTCTCCGATGCTTCGCACGAGTTGCGCACCCCATTGACGGTCGCGCGGGGCCAATTGGAGCTTCTCCAAGGCGAGCTCCACGATGCAGACCAGTCCAGGTCGCTCAGTCTCGCCGTGGAGGAGCTCGATCGGATGCGCCGCATCGTTGACGACCTCCTTCTCCTCGCGCGCCTGGATGAAGGGATCGTGCTCAAGGAGGAGCCGGTGGAGGTGGAGCTCGTGATGAGGGAGGCGCTCCTTCGCGCGATGCTCCTCGGCCCGCGACGCAACATCGTCGATGTGGATCCTGGCCTAACGGCCACGGCCGACCCGGAGCGTTTGCTCCAGGTGATCACGAACCTGGTTACGAATTCCGTGCAGCATGCGGGTGAGCAAGCGACCCTCACCCTCCGAGCTCATGCAAGAGGTGACGAGGTCGTCATAGAGGTTTCAGACAACGGCCGCGGTATCGCTCGCGCCGACCTCTCTAAGGTCTTCGACCGTCTTTACCGTGGCGCGTCGTCGGAGAGCACGGGTGTCGGCCTGGGGTTGTCGATCGCGTCTTCTCTAACGGAGGTCATGGGAGGTCGCATCGAAGTGGAGTCCGAGGCGGACCGCGGCACCACCTTCAGGGTGATCCTTGCGGCTAGTGAGGGAGGTTGGTCTCGGCGGCCGACCGGTTGATGGAGCCGATCCACTCGTTGTGGCCCAGGGCGCGGGCGGCGGTCTTCAAGGCTGCGACGGCATCCGAGAACTCCGCCGTCGGCGACAGGAACTCGTGCGACGTGAGCACCAACCTGATGGCTGCATCGGACCTGGCGTTCGCGAGCCGCGTGGCGCTCATCTTCGCTGCGCTCTTCTTGGGCACCAGCCGGTCGCGTAATCGCCACAAGAACGCCGACCAGATCTCCCCGTCTGCGTGCACCTGATCCTGGATGTCGTCTGGGTACAGTTTGTCGCTGTCCACGCGACGGAGGCAGGTGGGGTCGTCATCGGAGTATGAGGTTGCGTCCCACTCTGCGACGCACTCGTCCTGGAAGCCTCCGGACCCTTTCGCGTAGAAAGCCGCCGCCAGAAAGTCACCCCATCCTTCCCCCATGGCACCGCCTTCGGCGGCCTGGCCCCAGCCCGGTACCTGTGCGTCGTGCACCGCGTGGCCGTACTCGTGCACGATGACCTCGGCGTCTTCTCCGTCGTCGACTCCACCGGCTCCCAGGACGATCATGTCGTTCCCCGGCTGGTAGAAGCTGTTGTCGAACCCGACCACCGGTAAGGCATAGATGTTCTGAGGCTCGCTGTTCACTCCGGACTTCCCTTTGAATCCCAGTGACATGAAATAACGCTGCAACCGATCGATGTGCGCGTACGCCATCGTGGCCTCGAAGCGCGGATCGGACTTAGTGAACGCGAAGTTACCGTCGACGGATACGAGCGGCGCAGGACCTTGGACGTCTGCCCAGGGCCCTACGAGACGCCCCAGCGGCAGAGAGTTGGGGTCCAGATCCTTCAGCGGAAGCTCGACCAAGGCCGAGGTGAGCTCGTCACTGTCGAGGTCGGTGTCGACGCCCCCCTCGTCCACACCGGGTTGCCGGAGATCCTTGTCCTTCAACGTGACGATCGGGTTGGGGTCGAAGACCGTTGCGGTTGGGGTGGCCTCGGACAAGCGGTCATCGCGCACCGTCTGGATCCGGCCGGTCGCCGCATCTACGTCGACGGTCGCAGCGAGCGCGGGAGCCGACGACAGCAACGAGACGCGCCATACGTCCGCGAGGCGATCTCCTTGCGGAACGAGCAAGCGGTGGGCCGCAGGTCGGTCGATCGGATCTCCGAGGGCGAGGCTGGAGGTGGCGGCGTCGATCGCAGCGGCGCGGTCGACCGGATCGGCGGTGGGCTTTCCGGGGATGCCGCCGAAACCACGTGCCTCGACCTGCCGGATCCTCCCGTCCACGATGTGAACGGCGGCCCAGGTTCCCTCGACGGGCACACCGGCGCGGTACTCATGGCCCCGGACGTGCACACCGACGATGGAGCGTCGCACGGAATCGAACCTGAAATCAGAGGCGCGCACACCGAGTCGCGTCTGAGATTGCTCCAGGGCCCTGCGTGCAGAGGCTCGCACCGAGGCACCATCCGCGATCCCCAAATCGCCCCGGAGGACGCCGCCCTCGGCCCTGGGGTTCGCCTGTGCGCGCTGCCCGGTCGCCGGGGCCGGGACGAGCGCCACCACCGTGGAGAGCAGGGCAAGGAGGGTCGGGCACTTTCGAATCATCGACTTCCGGGTTCGCCGCGGACGCCCGTGTTCCCTGTACCCAGGGGCCAAACAGGCCGTTTCACGAACGTGCTAACCTTTCCTTTCTGATCGACCCCCCCGATCTCGGACCCTTACGAAGCGCGTCCGAGAGTGGCGGGCACCTGATGGTGGCCGGCAGCAGGGTCGGTCGAGGTGACCGAGACGAAACGGGAGCACATTGAACAGGCAGTACAAGCGGGCGATGAAGAAGCAGGAACAGCAGAAGAAGCCGCCCACGCGTCCTTCGCCGAAGGCCACCGGCGCGCCCACGAAGCGGGAACGCACGAAGCCTCGTCAGTTCATCAAAGAGGTCATCGGCGAGCTCCGTAAGGTCGCCTGGCCGACCCGTCAGGAAGTCGTCGCCTACTCGATCGTGGTCTTGGTCAGCGTTGTCGTGATCGCAACGATCATCTTCGGGATGGATTACGTATTCACGAAGGCCATCCTGGCTTTGTTCGGGATCGACTTATGAGCGAGGAAAAGACGCCTTCTATCGAAGAGCCGCTCGACTCGGACGAACAGGCGGCGGTCGATGATGAAGGTGACGTCCGTTCGCCCGAGGCCCTCGCGGAACTCGAGCGGGCCGCGGCCGCGGCCGACCCCGTCGACGGTGGGGGGGTCGTCCCGGACGCATCTGAGGACGAGGAGCTCGTCAGCGCGTCCCGAACCGATGTGAATTACGACGAGCAAGAGGCATCTGCCCAGGTGGTTGAGGCGGGCATGGAGGCAGATGTTGAACCGGCTCTGGCGCAGGAACTCGAGCCTCAGGCGGAGGACTCCGCTGAGGTCGAGGGGACGGCCGAACCGTCGGATCCCGGCACCGTTTCCCTCGATCCCGATCCCGCCGCAAGTCCCGAACCGGCCGAACAAAAGCCGGCGGCGGAGGCCGCGGTCGAGGAGTCTGAGGACTCAACCGCCGATCCGGAGGTCGCCGCTGCGGCGACCGACGAAGAGGTCGCCGAAGAGGTGGATGACTACGAGGAGCGCGTCGTTCCTCCTACGGAGCGACCCGGGGACTGGTACGTCGTCCACACCTACGCCGGCTACGAGAACAAGGTCAAGACGAACCTGCAGTCCCGTATCCAGTCCATGAACGTCGAGGACCGCGTCTTCGAGGTCGTGATCCCGATGGAAGACGTCATGGAGATCAAGCAGGGGAAGAAGCAGGTGGTTCAGAAGAAGGTCTTCCCGGGCTATCTCCTCACGAGGATGTACCTCGACGACGACTCGTGGCGCGCCGTTCGGGAAACCCCTGGGGTGACCGGATTCGTGGGCTCGGGCGCCAAGCCAACCCCTCTGTCGGATAAAGAGGTGGACAAGATCCTCCAGGTGAAGCCGGAGGACAAGAAGAAGCTGAAGCCACGCTTGGAGTTCGAGGAGAGCGAGAGCGTCCGCGTTACCTCCGGTCCGTTCGCTAACTTCACGGGCTCGATCTCAGAGATCAATGTCGATCAGTCGAAGCTCAAGGTTCTCGTTAACATCTTCGGGCGGGAGACGCCCGTCGAGTTGGGCTTCGATCAAGTAGCGAAGCTCTAGAAGGAGAGTCACATGGGAGATGCAGGTGGCGGCCGCCGCAAGAAGGTCGCTCAGATATTGAAGCTGCAGATCGTCGCCGGCCAGGCGACGCCTGCGCCTCCCGTCGGCCCGGCTCTGGGTCAGGCGGGCATCAACATCATGGAGTTCTGCAAGCAGTACAACGCCGCGACCCAGCAGAACACCGGCACGGTCGTGCCCGTCGAGATCACGGTTTATGAGGATCGTTCGTTCACGTTCATAACGAAGACGCCCCCGGCCGCGGTTCTCCTGCGCCAGAAGGCGGGCGTGGCGAAGGGCTCGAGTGAGCCGAACCGCAACAAGGTCGCGAGCGTGACCAAGGACCAGGTTCGGGAGATCGCCGAGATCAAGATGCCGGACCTCAACGCGAACGACATCGAGGCGGCGATGAAGATCGTCGAGGGCACGGCCCGCTCGATGGGCATCACCGTTTCTTAGATTTTCCTAGTCGGATCCCCGGCGAGATAGCCGGTACTCTTGCACCAGAAACCTAGTTAGTGGGAGGCGGACCCAAGGGCCCGCCGCTGACCACGAGGAGGAGATGAAGATGCCGAAGCACGGCAAGCGTTTCTCGCAGGCGCTCGAGAAGGTCGATCGCGACAAGCTGTATTCCCCCCGCGAGGCCATCAGCGCCATCAAGGAGTTCCCCGCGGCGAAGTTCGACGAGAGCGTCGAGCTCTCGATCCGCTTAGGTGTCGACCCGCGCAAGCCCGATCAGATGGTGCGCGGCGCGCTGTCCCTTCCGAAGGGAACCGGCAAGACGATGCGCGTAGCCGTGTTCGCCAAGGGCGAGAAGGCCAAGGAGGCGGAAGAGGCCGGCGCCGATGTCGTCGGCGACGACGATCTCGCTGAGCGTATCCAAGGCGGCTGGCTCGAGTTCGACGCCATAGTCGCTGCTCCCGACATGATGCCCACCGTCGGAAAGCTCGGCCGGGTCCTGGGTCCTCGTGGACTGATGCCTAACCCGAAGTCGGGGACGGTGACCGACGACGTGGGCAAGGTCGTTCGGGATATCAAAGGCGGGATGATCGAGTACCGCACCGACAAGCACGGGAATCTCCACATGATCATCGGGAAGAAGTCGTTCTCCCCTGAGGACATCGCCGAGAACTACGTGGCCGTTCTAGACGAGGTGCAGCGCGCCAAGCCCGCTTCCTCGAAAGGCCGCTACCTCAAAGCGATCGCGATCTCGACGACGATGGGTCCCGGCATCCGCATCGACCCGACGAAGTCGAAGGACCTCGTCGAGGAAGAGATGGAGTCCGCTCCCGCTTAGATCGGGGGTTAGGGGCGGACCTCGATGTCGGCTGCGACGCTGGCGTCGTCGCCCGGGGCATCCACGTAGCAACCTCCGCCGACCGCGCCGTGGTCGGGGTCTGCGTTGTGGTGACACTCGGGTGCGCTCGGCGTCCAGTTCTCGTCCTCGTCCGGAACCACACCGAACGTCGCGCCGCCCGCCGCCGGCCCGTCGCCCCCGACGACCACGTTGTAGTCATCCTCGGGAGAGTTGTCGCCGGCGAGGACCGCTGTGCTTGGCCGCCTCTGTCCGGATGACTGCACCGGGCCGGTCTTCATCGCGTCGAGTGCCGTCCGCCGGGCCGAAGCGAGTTCGGCGGAGTCGAGGGAGTGCGCGTTCCCGATGCCGCGCACCGAATCGTCGGGGACCGAGGCCGGAGCTTCCGAAGGGGCGCCGAGGATCGCGACCGCGGTTATGAAGGTCGCCGCGGCGACCGCGGTTGCGCTCATCTGTTCGGTGAATGAGGTGTGGCGCCGTCCGAAGTCGCTGAAGCGGCGCACCAGATCTTTGAGGGCCAGGGGCAGGAAACCGAAGCTCGATGCGTTGCTCATCAGCGCGTTCAGACGTTTGCGAGCCCGCATGCGTACCATCTTGGTTGCTGCAGAGTTCCTCTCCGGTAACTCCTCCGCGCCGACCTCGGCGAGCAGTACCGTTCGGTGGTTCGGACTCAGCTCGTCGAGGAGCTTGCGAGCCTTGTGCAGTTCCATGCGCGCCAGCCCCAACTCTTCGACGTCGTGCGTTGTGGCCTTCTCCGGAACCTCGCCCAAGACCTCGCGTCCGCGATGTTTGCGAGCCTCATCCCACAGGAGGTTGTTGGCGATCCGCAGCGCGAGCCCGAATGGGGACCTCTCGGGATCAACGTTCTCCCAGCACCGGAAGAGCCTCAACCCGGTTTCCTGGATGACGTCATCCGCCCGCCACGGAGGGATGCCTCGGCGCGCCAGATTGCGCTTGAGGCCCTTCTGCAGTTCGGGCCAGTCGTCCTCGAAAGAACCCTTTGTGACCAACTCTTTTCGCCCTTCGCCGCGTGCCTATCTTGAATCTAATACCCGCCTTGCTAGTTCCAGGTAACGGCCGTTACCACCTTCTTTCTCGTTCGGTATCTGAGGGTGTGAACAACGACGCAGAAGACACGTTCCAAGGGGCGAGAACCGCAGGTAGCGGCGGATTCCTCTTCCTGGATCCAGCGCAGGTGCCAGAAGAATGGCAGGGCCGTGCCACGTTGTCGGCCTGCATAAGGCTGCTGCCCGACGAGGTCGCAGCGATCGTGGGGAGGGCGGACGGCATCGAGGGCCCTGATGATGCCGAGTTCCTCTCGCTGGTGGCAAGTGGGCAGTCCGCCGAGTCGATCGCCCGGCGGGTCCATTCGGCACCTCGAAGTGTCTACCGGCGGCTGGCCCGGCTGCGGAGTCACTTCGAAGTGGATACGACGGCGGAGCTGGTCGCCGAGTTGTCACGGCGGGGCTACTGACATGACACGTAGGTGCCTCAAGCGTCACAGGAGAGCGATCCGAGAGGTCGAACCGTTCATCAGAAGCGGAAGGGGTTTTCCGATGAGGACGAGTCGGATAGCGAGATTCAGGTGGCTGGCCTTAAGCGCCTTTGTGAGCGCGGCGATGATCCCGGTGGGGATCGCGCACGCGGCGGAGGCATGTATGGGACAGATAGCAACGATCGTGGGAACGGCCGAAGCGGACACGATCGAAGGCACCGCCGGAGATGACGTCATCGTTGGGCTCGGCGGTGACGACGTGATCGACGGTCTCGAGGGCAACGACATCATCTGCGCCGGCGACGGTCGCGACTTCGTCACCGGTGGAGACGGCGACGATGTAATCAACGGTGAAGGCGGTAGCGACAGCGATCTGTTCAATCTCAATATCTTCGTCAACGGCGAGGAGATCGGAACGAATCTTCAGCCGGGCGGTCTTTACGGGGGACCCGGTGACGATCGTATCGACGGCGGGACGGGCAACAACCATCTCTACGGCGAGGAGGGCAACGATGTCCTCATGGTGGGTGATGGCGGAAGCGAAGAGGAAGACCCGTTGGACATAGGCGCCAGCACCCACTTGGCCGGCGGCCCCGGCAACGATCGACTGATGGCCGGCGCCGGGAATGACACCCTTGCCGGCAACGCCGGCCACGACAACCTGAGCGGCGGCGACGGCGGGGACAACATCGACGGCGACGCGGGCAACGACACGATCGATGCCGGCAGCGGCAGCAACATCGTGGACGGCGGTGGTGGCGCCGATGTGATCACCACCGGCGACGGCGGAGACGACATCGACGGCGACGCGGGCAACGACACCATCGATGCCGGCAGCGGCAGCAACATCGTGGACGGCGGGGGTGGCGCCGATGTGATCACCACCGGCGGCGGCGGGGACGATATCGACGGCGACGCGGGCAACGACACGATCCATGCCGGTTCAGGCTCCAACATCGTGGACGGCGGTGACGGTGACGATGTCATCACGACCGGCGGTGGCAACGACGACATCGACGGCGACGCGGGCAACGACACGATCGAGGCGGGGGGCGGCTCCAACATCGTGGACGGCGGTGACGGTGACGATGTCATCACGACCGGAGGTGGCAACGACGACATCGACGGCGACGCGGGCAACGACACGATCGAGGCGGGGGGCGGCTCCAACATCGTGGACGGCGGTGACGGTCACGACACCATCAGCGCGGGCGGCGGCGCCGACGATATAGATGGGGACGCGGGCAACGACGAGATCCGAGCCGGTTCGGGGGCCAACATCGTGGACGGAGGCGAACAGAACGACCTGATCGTCACGGGAGCCGGTAGGGACGATCTCGACGGCGACGGCGGCAATGATGAGATATCGGCCGGTCCCGGCAACGACATCCTCGACGGTGGACCGGGCCGCGACAGACTCGACGGCGGCCCGGGCAACGATGACTGCAGCAATGGGGAACGTTCGAAGAGCTGTTAGAGAGCCGCGCGGGTCATCGTTGTCGGGCCCTTTGACGTGCGTCTTTGTTGAGGACCTTCCACTTCTTCGATTCGGCGCTCGCCAGTCGCTTGTCCCTCTTGCGCTCCAGTGCCGCGAGCTCCCGCAGCAGCTTCCGGTAACTGTCCAGCCGGGTCTGCGCCAGATCGCCTGCTTGGATGGCGCCGAGCACTGCGCATCCCGGCTCGCTCTCGTGCGCGCAGTCGCGGAAGCGACACCCAGTGGCGAAGTCGGCGATGTCCTCGAAGGCCTGGTCGACGCCTTCTTCCGTCTCCCACAACTGCAGCTCTCTCATGCCCGGCGTGTCGATGATCAGTCCACCCGCGGGCAGGGCCACCAATTGACGGTGTGACGTCGTATGGCGTCCCTTGCCGTCGTCGCGTATCTCCCGTACGGCAAGGAGCTCCCGGCCGTAGAGTCGGTTGACGAGCGTCGATTTCCCAACTCCAGAAGACCCCAGGATCGCGACCGTGCGGTTCCCCGATAGATACGTGCTCAACTCCTCGAGTCCATCGCCGTCCAAGCCACTGACCGCGTGGATCGCGACCCCAGGAGCGATGGCCTCGAACTCCTCGTATGCGAACGCGAGGTCCTCACATAGATCGCTCTTGGTGAGGACTATCACCGGCAGTGCTCCGCTCTCCCACGCCATCGTGAGGTAGCGCTCCGTCCGCCGTACGTTCATGTCTTGGTTGAGGGCGGACGCCAGGAAGATGACGTCGATGTTCGCGGCGAGGACCTGTTCCACCGTTTCATCGCCCGCGAGAGAACGGGAGAACTTCGAGGCGCGCGGCAAGATGCCGTGGACCATCGCCGGGCCCCCGCCTTCGGCGGGGCGATAGACGATCCAGTCACCCACCGCGGGTAGTTCGCCCCGACCCGAAGCCTGGTGCCGCATCTTTCCCGTGATCTCGGCGCTCAGCTCGCCGCGTTCTGTGTAGAGGACGTAGGCGCCGCGATGCTCGACGGCCACCCGCCCCGGAAGCTCTCCGGGAGAGGCCACTTCCTCGAATGCTCGTTCGTGCTGCGGGTTCCATCCGTACCGTTCCAGGGCCGAAGCCGTGGTTGCGTGCAATTTTCCTCCTGTGGTCGATGTCTTCTCAAGAGCTGCCGTCTTTTGAGACGGGGGGCCCGAGGCCGGTGCTCCACAGGGGTTGAAAGAGGTGAGGCGGGAGCCCGACGTCAGGCGGTGAGAACCGATCCTTTCACCATGTTGGGCCTCCTTCGCTGGTCCGTTGCTTAGTCAGTATGCGCACTCCGCACTCCCGATAACAAGGGTTCGCCGCTTTCTAGTCCGATCTAGGCCCCCTGGAGGTGCTCAAACCGGATAAGAAGACGGGCTGTTATCCTGCCGACGTGCCCCAGACCGCCGGGGGAGTCCGCTCCTTAATCATCCGGCGCAGGCGAGAACGCGAGGCTTCGTCTCCGCGGTCGACCCGGTCTTGGGCGGCCGCTCTTTTTTTTGACTAACAAGGTTCGTGTCTAGCAAGGAGAACGCATGGCGAAGCCCGAGAAGGTGGCGCAGCTGGAGGAGATAACCGACCGGTTCAAGGAGGCGGATGCCACACTGCTGACCGAGTACCGGGGACTCAAGGTGGCGGACATCGCCGAGGTCCGCGGGGCGCTCAGGGATGCGGGGGCCGAGTACAAGGTCATGAAGAACACCCTCGCCCGGATCGCCGTGCGTGAGGTGGGCCTCGAGGAGCTCGTCGAGATGCTCGAGGGCCCGACCGCCGTCGTCTTCGTGAAAGGTGACGTGGTCGAGGCGGCCAAAGCGCTCGACGACGCGGCCAAGAAGTATCCCGTCCTGATCGTCAAGGGCGGAGCGATGGCCGGCAAGATCATCGACGCCGACCAGGCGAAGGCGCTGGCCAAGCTCGAGTCGCGCGAGACGCTGCTCACGAAGATCGCGATGCTCTTCAACCAGCCCGCGCAGCAGACGGTCAATGTCGTCTCGGCTCTACTCCGCGATCTCGGCTCGATGCTGGGCCAGGTCGTTGCGCAGAAGGAAAGCGAAGCCCCCGCCGCCGAAGCCGTACCTGAGGCCGAAGCCGCTCCCGAGGCCCAGACCACCGGCGAGGACGAAACCCTCATCGCCCAGACCCCGGCGGGCGACTCCGTCGAAGAAGGGGCGGGCGGGAGGATAGACGAGGTGTCGCCCGCCGAACAAGAGCCTCCGGAGCCCGAGACGGAAGAGAAGGACCCGGCAGCGGAAGCCGCGGAAGAGGCCTCGGCTGGAACGACATATACCGACGAGACCGAAACCAAGACCGAGTAACGAGGAGGAGAAGAGATGGCCGACACCCTTACGCAGGATCAGGTACTCGACGCGATCGCAGGATGGACCGTGCTCGAGCTGTCCGAGTTCGTGAAGTCGTTCGAAGACAAGTTCGGCGTTAGCGCCGCGGCCCCCGTGGCCGTCGCCGCAGCAGGTGGTGCCGCAGCCGGTGGTGCTGCAGCCGCCGAGGAGGAGAAGGACGAGTTCGACGTCGTCCTCACCGGAGCCGGCGACAAGAAGATCCAGGTCATCAAGGAGGTCCGCTCCCTGACGAGCCTCGGCCTCAAGGAGGCCAAGGACCTGGTCGACTCGGCCCCCAAGCCGGTGCTCGAGAACGTCCCCAAGGAGCAGGCCGAGGAGGCCAAGGCCAAGCTCGAGGGCGCCGGCGCGAGCGTCGAGCTCAAGTAGTCGAGGACCAGAGACGCAAGAAAGGGCCCCTCGCGGGGCCCTTTCTGCTTGCGAGGGAAAGTCCTAGCCCGACTCGTCCTCCGCCATAAGGGTCATCGTCCATCCGATGATCGCGATGGTCAGCGTGATGTACCCCGCCATCAGGATCGGAGAATCGATGTCCGGGAGATCCGTCTGGTCCCCCAGCCAGTACTGGTAACCGTAGATCGCGAACAGCACCCCCGACAGGGCCACGGCCCCGCGAGCCCATATGGCCGACCAGTCCTGGGACGCGATGAGCAGCCCGACCGGTAGGTGCAAAATCGCCATGCTGACGGACACACCGGTGTTCCCCTCCCCACTGAAACCAAGCACTCCTTCCGCCGCTGAGACGATGGCGAAAGCGGCGAAGCCCGCGGCCGCGAGGTCGCGCCCGGCCCGCAGGTGACGTACCGCCAGCAGGGATGCCCCGGTCAATCCCCCCATCGAGGCGAGCGACCACAGGATCGTCTGGGCGTCGCCTCCATCCTCGAAGAAGCTGCCGAGGATCCCGGTGACCCACGCCAGGTTGATCGCCCCGATCGTCCATAGTGTTGGGGTCCCTACCGTTCCGATCTCGCCCCCTGCCCTGGGCGCCGTTGCGGGTGTTGTCATGCGGCTCTCCTTCCCCCTAGGAATCCGATGGGATAAGGGTGCGCCCCGCACAGGAGCGAATCAAGCACCTATGTGAATGTGGGGCCGTTTATCCACATCCGACGGGTGAACTGGGGATTGACCTGGGGAGAAGTGGGGATTAACCTCCAACCAGCCTCTCCGGAGGTTCCGAATAGCACAGTCCGGCCACCCCCTGGCCGTTGACGTATTGGCCTGTCCGGCCTATACTGCTCCGTTGCTGTGTCCCCCTGTCCGATCGAACGCCCTGTCGCGCGGCTAAGAACCGCCCAGGGTGTACAGGCAGGCGGCTTGAAGGGCTGGGGCGCCCTCCAAGCTCGGCCGAAGCCCCCATGCAAGACCTTGTGCACCCGCTCTTCGACAGGAGGCTCGTTTGCCGTCTAATGCCATCCGCGACCGCCGCACGTTTTCCAAGCTTTCCGAAGTTCTCCCTCCCCCCAACCTGATCTCCGTACAGAAAGAATCCTTCGACTGGTTCCTGGACACAGGACTGGGCGAGACCCTGCGTGAGATCTCGCCGATCGAGGACTTCACCGGGAACCTAGCTCTCCAGTTCCTCTCGCACCGCTTCGAGAACCCCAAGTTCGACGAGGACGAATGCAAGGAGAAGGACATGACCTTCTCGCGCCCGCTGTTCGTGACCGCCGCCTTCATCAATAAGGAGACCGGCG
>Ga0299914_10001579_pt1 | contig 15203 bp, 10 predicted proteins | sample RVTome_10_FD_201361 | JGI IMG/M metagenome (GOLD analysis project Ga0299914, IMG submission 201361) | Soil microbial communities from uranium-contaminated site in the Upper Colorado River Basin, Wyoming, United States - RVT153D57 (version 2) ...
TCGTCGTCCAGCCGCGCACCCGCGTGCCGGTGCCGCCGATCGAGATCCCGCTGACGGACGTGGTCAGCGTGATCCCGGAGACGCCGGGCAGAACGCATGTCGGCAAGGTCATCGGCCTCGCCGCCGCCGCGGGCGCGGGCGCGGCGCTGGGCGTGCTGATGCTGCTGGCGGCTATCTACGCGGATTAGCCTCGGGGCCGGGGGCTCGGGTCCCCCTTCCTCCTTCCTCCTTCGTTCTGACGACTCACACCCGATACCCCACCACCCGCTCGAGTTCCCGCTCCTGCAGGCGAGGACTGAGCCGCGCCAGCAGGGCGTTGCGCAACGCGACGGCCCATCGCCGCTCCCACTGCGCCATGGCGCCGATTCGGCGCGACTGCACGACGATCCCGTTCGCGCGCGGGATGCGCTGCGCCTCGTACGCGCGCAGGGCGTCTGCGACGTCCGATCGCTCCTGCACCGAGCGCGCGAGGACGACGGCGTCCTCGAGCGCCTGGCAGGCGCCCTGGCCGAGGTTGGGCGTCATCGGGTGCGCGGCGTCGCCGAGGAGGGTGGTCCGGCCCTCGCCCCAGCGATTCAGCACAGGCCGGTCGCAGATGTCGTTGCGAAGAATGGTGGAGGCGGGCGTCGTCTCGATCAGTTCCTCGATCGGGGCATGCCAGCCGCGGAAGAGCCGGAGCAGGTGCGCCTGCTCGTCGGCGTGGCGGCCGCCCTCCGGCGTGTTCTCGGTTGCGAACCAGTACACGCGGTTGCCGCCCATCGGCACCAGTCCGAAACGCGCGCCATGGCCCCACGACTCGCCGGCATGCACGCTGTCGGTGTCGAACGGCACGACCGCGCGCCACGCCGTGTAGCCCGCATAGGCGGGCGGCTGATGTCCGTGGAGCTGCGCGCGGACCACGGAATGGAGCCCGTCGGCGCCGATGAGGATATCGCCGCTGGCGCGAAGGCCGCCGGCGAACTCCGCCGTCACTCCGCCGGCGTCCTGATGGAATCGTTCGAAGCTCGCACCGAGGTGAATCCGGGATGGCCCACAGGCCTTGACGAGCGCATCGAGCAGCTCCGCACGATGGACCACGATTGTGAGCACGCCCAGCCGCCGCTCGAGATCCGGCGAGGGAGACGTCAGGATGCGGCCGTCCCACGTGCGAAGCCCGGCTATCTCGTATCGCGCGCTGAGCGCACGCATCGCGTCCCCGAGCCCGAGTCGGTCGAGCGCGCGGATCGCGTTCGCCCAGAGCGAGAGCCCCGCCCCGACCTCCTTCATGGCCTCGGCGCGCTCGAAGATCTCGACCGCGACCCCGGCCCGCTGCAGCGCAATCCCCGCCGCAAGGCCGCCAATCCCCGCTCCGATGACGACGGCCTTCATCCGGTCCCCGACGCGCCGGTGACAGGCGCCCGGCTGGAGCGGCGTGCCGCCGCTCCAGCGGGTAGAATCGGGCAGCGACGCTGGTCACCGGCACGCCCGACCTGCCGCCTGCCCCGGGGCTTTCGCGAACCAGACTCCGAACCCATGAACCTCATGAACCCTCTGGAACCCTGAACCGTGAACGTCCTTCTCTGGCTCCTCGCGATTGTCCTGATCGCCGTCGGCATTGCGGGAACCGTGCTGCCGGCGCTGCCCGGGCCGATTCTCGTCTTCGCCGGCCTGCTGCTCGGCGCCTGGGCCGACGGGTTCGAACGGGTGGGCGTCGCCACGCTCGTGCTGCTGGCGCTGCTGACGGCTCTGGCCTACCTCGTGGACCTTGCCGCGACGGTGCTGGGCGTCCAGCGTTCCGGCGCGAGCACGCGCGCGGTCGTCGGCGCCGCCATCGGCCTGGTCGCCGGCATCCCGTTCGGGCTTCCCGGCCTGCTCATCGGGCCGTTCGCCGGCGCGCTCCTGGCCGAGCTGACCGTGCACCGCGATATGCGCATGGCGGGCCGGGCGGGGTTCGCCGCCTGGCTGGGATTCCTCGTCGGCACGGTGCTGAAGCTGGGGCTCGTGTTCGCGATGCTCGGTATCTTCCTCGCGGCCCTGTTCTTCTTCTGAGCCCGAGGTTCAGGCGTCTCTTGCGTAAGCGTCGGTGTCGCAGGGGAGCCGTGGGCTGGTTCGGCTGGCGGGGGGACGGTCGTGAATTTTCCGCGGATTCAAGACCTGACCCCACCGACGACCGCGTGCAGCTTCGACATGGTGGCCCAGTTCCGCGTCGTCACCGCATCGCCCAGCGCGCGGCCGATCGCCTCCGGCAGGCGGCTCTCGAGCATGCCGCGGGGGCACCAGAAGTAGGCGGCGCGGGTGCCGATCGCCAGCGCGTCGGGCGACCAGTCCATCCTGGCGAGCGGATCGAAGCGCCGGCGGTCCGCGGTGGTCCGCGGGACCGCGACGAACAGGCGCGACGGTTCCGTGGCCTTCTCGAGGAGCGGGTTCTCGTCGATGACGACCCCCAGCTCGCGCGCGGTCAGCACGGTCACGCGCGAGGAGACGCGGAGCCGCGACGCGACCGCGCGCTCGATGCCGTCGGCCAGCGCCGCGGGCGCCGCCCGGCCTGCCGCCGTGAACAGGACGTTCCCGCTGTTGAGCAGCGTCAGGACGTCGCGATGCCCCAGCCCGGCAATCACGCTCCGCAGATCCGCCATCGCGACCCGCTTCGCCTTCCCGACATTGATCCCGCGCAACAGCGCGACGTGCGTCCCCGCCATCGCGGGCGATTCTACTCCGGGAGGACCGTGGCTCGCGACCGGCGACTGACGACCGACTGGCCGACTGACGACCCGACCGTAGACCGTGACGACCGACTCAACTGACGACCGCGACCAAAGACCATCGACCCACGACCAACGACTGAATACAATCCCGTTATGGTTATGCTGCCCCGCACCCTCCTGCTGACCTCCATCGTCGTTGCTGCCGTTCCCGCGCTCGAGGCGCAGCGGACGGTGAAGCCGCCCCTGCACGGCCGTCACTGGATGGCCATCACCGGCAAGCCGCTCGGCGCGACGGCCGGCGCCCTCATCTTCCAGAAAGGCGGCAATGCCGTCGATGCCGCGTGCGCGATGCTCGGCGCGACGTCCACGATGTGGGACACGCTCGGCTGGGGCGGCGAGACGCAGGCGCTCATCTACAACCCTCGGACGAAGAAAGTCGTCGGCATCAACGCGCTCGGCGTGGCGCCGACCGGCGCGACGCCGGAGTTCTTCCGCGGCCGCGGCATGGCGTATCCGCCCGAGTTCGGCCCGCTCGCGGCGGTCACGCCCGGCACGCCGGGCGGCCTGATGGTGATGCTCGCCGAGTTCGGGACGATGAGCCTGAAGGACGTGCTCGCGCCGTCGATCGAGATGGCCGACGGCTACCCGATCGAGGCCCAGGCGGCGGACCGGATCGAGGCGCAGAAGGACGAGATCAAGAAGTGGCCGTACTCGAAGACGGTCTTCCTTCCGCACCTCGGCGAGGCGCGCGAAGCCCCGCACGCGGGCGAGATCTTCAGGCAGCCCGATCTCGCCGGGACGCTCCGGAAGCTCGTGGACGCCGAACAGCAGGCGCTCGCCGCCGGGAAGAGCCGGAAGGAAGCCATTTACGCGGCCTACGACCGCTTCTACGCGGGCGACATCGCCGAGGAGTTCGTGCGCGGCTCGCGGGAGATGGGCGGGCTGCACACCGTCGAGGACCTCGCGCGCTGGAAGCTGCACGTCGAGGAGCCGGTGAAGACCGACTACAAGGGCGTCGAGGTCTACAAGCTGAACGTGTGGACCCAGGGCCCCGCCCTCCTCCAGTCGCTCAACATGCTCGAAACCATGGACGTGAAGGCGATGGGCTACAACAGCGCCAGGTACATTCACGCGCTCTATCAGGTGATGAACCTCGCGTTCGCCGACCGCGACTTCTATTACGGCGACACGTACGTCGCGCCGGTGGAGCCGGTCGAGGGTCTCCTCTCGAAGGAGTACGCCCGCGCCCGCGCGAAGACGATCGACTGGGCGAAGAACGACGCGTCGGCGAAGCCGGGCGATCCCTATCCGTTCCAGGGCGGGACGAACACGTTCCTCCCGCTGCTCCAGCAATGGGGCACGCAGAGAACGAGCTCGCAGGCTGACAACGGTGGATCGCGATCGTTCGACGACGGGTTCACGGCCGGCACGACGTCGATTCAGGCCGCGGACAAGGATGGATGGGTCGTCTCGGTGACGCCGAGCGGCGGCTGGATCCCCGCCGCCATCGCGGGGCGGACCGGGATCGGCATGAGCCAGCGCATGCAGAGCTTCGTCCTCGACGAGGCCGAGGGACCCTACAACGTGCTCGAACCCGGCAAGCGGCCGCGCGTGACGCTGACGCCGAGCCTCGCGCTCCGGGACGGCCAGCCGTACCTGTCGTTCGCCGTCCAGGGCGGCGACACCCAGGATCAGAACCTGCTCCAGTTCTTCCTGAACGTCGTCGAGTTCGGGATGACCGTGCAGCAGGCGGCCGAGGCCGCCAACTTCAACAGCTACCAGATGCGCAGCTCGTTCGACGATCACCGGAGCGAGCCGGGTCGCATCACGCTGAACGAGGCGGTGCCCGACTGGGTGCGCCGGGAGCTGCGCGCGATGGGCTACCGCCTCGACCTCTCGCGCCTCACGTCGGGGCCGATCAACGCGATCTTCTTCGATCGCGCGAACGGCACGATGTGGGGCGGATCGAGCCACCACGGCGAGGACTACGGGATTGCCTGGTAGCAGGCAGGCCGGCTGGAACATGCCGGCCTGATGGAAAATGGCAAATGGAAGATGGTAAAGCGCCCCGGTTCACGGGCTCTCTTTTCTAGTTGCCATCTTCCATTTTCCATCCAGGCCGGCATTGTTTTCAGGGGCTGGCAGGCCGGACGGCGTCGTGCTCGTCCCCAGCTGCTTCAACAGCTCCCGGACCGCCGCGTCGAGCTGCGAGTCCCGGCCGGTGAGGCTCTCGCCGACGGGTCTCGTGACCTCGACGTCCACCGGCCGCGGGTTCAGCTCCATGTTCGTGCCGTCGAGCGTCGTGATCCGCGTCGCCGGCATCCGCATGGTCGATCCGTCCACGAGCGTCTGGCTCCCGGTGTAGATGATCCAGCCCGAGGTCGGCTCGCCGACGACCGTGCCGAGCTTCAGCGTACGATAGCCCTCGGTGAAGTCCTCGGCGTCCGACAATGAATGCTGGTTCGTGACGAGGACCGTCGGCCGCTCCAGCGCCCGCTGGCCGAGGATGCTGCGCGCGGGCGCCGTGGGCATGCCGCGGCGCGTCATCATCAGATAGCCGCGGCGCGCCAGCACGTCGAGCGCATACGCGTTGACGAAGCCGCCGTTGTTGTTGCGCACGTCCACTACCACGCCGTCGCGTGACCGGTTGTCGGCATCGAGATCGAGGTAGAGCCGGCGCAGCGCGCCTTCGGACATGTCGTTCATGTGGACGTAGCCGAGCCGGCCGTTGCTGATCCGATCCACGTAGGCGCGGTTCCACTCCACCCACTCCCGGTACAGCAGGTTCTTCTCGGCCCCCATGCTGATCGGCCGGATGACGACGGTGCGCCGGTCCGGGGATTCGGGTGCAGGCGCGACCGTCAGCTCGGTACGCCGGTTCAGCGCGTGGGAGAGCAGCTCATCGAGGTTCGTGTGCGCGGATACCGGCGTGCCATCCACGGCGGTAATGTAGTCGCCGGCCGACACCTGCCGCGTGACCGCCGCCGGTCCGAGCGGAATCACGCCGGCGACGCGGAGGCGCCCGCGATCCTCGAACTCCCGCCGGTCGTAGCGAAGCCCCAGGCGCGCCGCCGCGGGGCCGGACGCTCCCCGGCCGCCGCCGCGGCCGGCGTTCACGCCGAGATGGGAGGCGTTCAGCTCGCCCACCATGAGGTTCAGCAGCCGCCGCATCTCGTCGGGCGTCTGCGCGCCGGCGATGCGCGGCGCATACCGCGCGCGCACCGCGTTCCAGTCCACACCGTGGAACGCGTCGTCGTAAAACCCCTCGCGAAGGTAGGTCCACGCCTGGCGGAACACCTCGATCTTCTGCTCGGCGAAATCGACGTCCAGCTCCGCGGTCACCGACACGGGCCGGGCCTGCCGCGTCTCGATCGGCATGCGCGTGATCCGCCCCTGTTCGAGGTAGTAGACCTCGCGGCTGTCGGGGGTGAACTGCGCGTCGGCCTTGTTGCCGGCGGTGGACGTCAACTGCCGCGCGACGGCCGGCTCGCGGGAGAGCTCGTCCAGCGAATAGACGTAGAGATTCTGCTGGCCCTCGGCCCGCGCGGTCAGCAGGAGCGTCCTGCCATCCGGGCTGATCGTCTGCGAGACGACGTCCACGCCGACGGGCAGGATGCTCAGGCGCAGGCGAATGTCGTCGAAGGCGATGTCCACCGGCTTCGCTGGCTCGCGCGGCGGCGCCGGCCGTGGCGGCGCCTCGCGCCCCGGCGAAGTCTCCTGCGCCGGAGGCCGTTCCGGTGCCGGCGGCTCCTGTGTCGGTGTCGTGGCCGGGTCGGCCGGGCTGGCCGGGCGCGTCCGCGGCGGCGCGTCCTCGAACAGCACGCGGAACCGGTCCTCGCGGAACTGCGGCGTGCGCAGGATCAGATCCACGCGCACGGCCTGCCCTTCCTCGGTGCGCTGGTTCGTGTTGTAGACGATGTACGTCCCGTCCGGGCTCCACGAGAGGTTGTTGGCGTTGCCGTTCGGCATCGCGGTGACCGCGCGGCTCTCCCCGCCGGCGGCGGCCACGGCGAAGACGTTCTGGAACGCCTGCGCCGCGATGCCGAGGTACGCGACCCACCGGCCGTCGGGGGACCAGGCGAGACCGCGCCTCGAGCGGGTCAGGTGGCCCTCGGCGACTCGCCGCTCCTGCTTCGCGTCGAGGTCGAGCACGCGGAGCTCCCGGCCGTCGCGGATGAACGCCACCGACTTCCCGTCGGGCGACACGGCCGGCGCGGTGTCCCCCATGCCCGTGGTCGGGCTCGTGAGCGGCGTTTCGGTGTTCGTCGTGAAGTCGAACAGGAACAACTGGCCGGCGCCGCCGCGCTCCGACACGTAGACGATCCGCCGGCTGTCCGGGAGCCAGACGATCTGCCCTTCGCGCGCGTCGGTCCGGGTGACGCGGAACGCGTCGCCGCCGTCGCGCGCCGCGGCGGCCCAGACCTCGCCCCGCGCGGTGAACGCCACCTTCCGGCCGTCGGGCGCGAGCGCGAGATCCGAGAAGCCGTTGGTGAGCGACACGTGCGCGAGGGCCGGCGCCGCGGGCGCCCCGCGCTTGGCGATTGGCACGCGTCGGGCCACGCCGGTGGCCGTCTGGAGCGTCCAGACCTCGAAGTCGCGCTCGAAGGCGATCGTCCGGCCGTCGCCGGAGATCGTCGGCCACAGCACGCGGCCGTCGGTGAACTTCGTCACCTGGCGCTCGGCGCCGCCGAGGGGCAGCGTCCAGATGTTCTGCGTGCCGCTGCGATCAGAGACATAGAAGAGGTGCGCCCCGTCGGGCATCCACATCGGCCAGAGCTGCTTGGCGCCGCGCGTCGTGAGCCGCTCGTACCGCGGCTCCGATTCGTCGTGCAGCAGCCACAGCTCCGTCTCGTCGATGTGCGAGCGTCCGTTGCGCCACCACTGCGCGGCCGCGATGCCGCGCGCGCTGAACGCCACGCGCTGCCCATCCGGTGAGGGCGCGCCGAAGAACTCGCTCGTGTAGCGGTCGGCGCTCACCGCCATCGGGGTCCCGCCGGCGGCGCGGACGCGGAACAGGTCGTTCATCCCGGCAATGTCGCGGCCGGTGGACGAGAAGTAGACCCATTCGCCGTCGCGCGACCAGCCGTCGAGGCGGTCCAGGCCGCTGTCGTACGTCAGTTGCGCCAGCACGCCCGTGGCGAGCGTGAGCACGTAGATGTCGCCGTTACCCGTCCGATCGGAGACGAACGCGAGGCGATCGCCCGTCGGCGAGTAGACGGGCCGCGACTCGGCCGCCTCGTGCGCGACGAGCAGGCGCGCCTCGCCGCCCCCCGCCGGCACGGTCCAGATATCCCCGCCAGAGACGACGGCCAGCTCGGAGCCGTCGGGTGAGATCGCGGGCTCCGCGAACGACGCCAGCGGCGCCGGCACAGCCGCGCCGCCGGCGCCTGCACGCTGACCGCTGCTGGGCGGCGCCGCCGCGAGGGCCACCGCCGCCATGCCGCCGAGGATGATGCCTGCCTGCCTGCGCTTCATGGTCGTGCCTCCAGGAGTGGCTCATTGTAGGGCATAATCCTGCCCCATGACCCGCCACCTCGCGCGCCTCGCGCTCATCACGGTTGTTGTCGTCGCCCCAGATGCGTTCGTCCGGACGACCGCCGCCCCGCGGCAGGAGCAGCTGCCGCGGACCTGGCAGGAAGAGCAGAACTTCCGCGCCGGTCCGACGCCGTTCGAGCCGCTCATGAAGTTCTGGCACGACCTGGATCGCATGAGCGAGCTGGTGAGCATCCGGCCGCTCACGCGCACGCTGCTCGACCGGGAATTCACGCTGGTCACCATCGCAAAGGACCCCGTGGGCTCGCCGCAGGACGCGATCCGGTCCGGCAAGCCCATCGTCCTCATCGCCAACGCGGTGCACGGCAATGAGACGGCCGGCAAGGAGGCCTCGCAGCTCGTCGCCCGCGACCTCGTGTCCGGCGACCTCCAGCCGCTGCTCGACGACGTGATCGTGCTGTTCGTGCCGCTCATCAATCCGGACGGCGGCGAGGTCCGCAGGCGCACGAACGAGGAAGGGTTCGACATGAACCGCGACTACATCAAGCTGGAGTCGCAGGAGATCTACGCCCTCGTCACGCGCGTGCTCAACGAGTGGACGCCCGACATCCACATCGACACGCATCACGGTGGATCCGCGCCGTACACGCTGACGTGGCAGGGCACGCTCAACCCGGCCGCCGACGCGGAGCTGCGCGCGTATCCGTACGCGCACATCATCCCCCGCATCCGCGAGGCGCTCCGCGCCGGGGGCTATGACGGCTTCGACTACTCGGGGCCGCAGACGCGCGGCGGCGTGCGCGGCTGGGGCTCGACGTCGATCGAGCCGCGCAAGCACCACGTCTACACCGGGCTCGTCAACTCCATCGGCCTTCTGTTCGAGACGCCCTCCAGCTCGCACCGCGTGCGGAACGGCGCCGTCGAGCCGATCCCGCAGGAGGAGCGGTACAGTCACCAGGTGCGGGGGCAGGTCATCGGCCTGACCACCGTGCTGCGCGTGGCCGCCGAGAAGCGCGCCGAGATCCGGGCGCTGACGAACGGGGCGCGGGCGCGCGCCGTCCGCGCCGGCGCGAACCCGACGCCGGAGGACGCGGTGGTGGTCGAGTACGAACTGGTGTCGCGCGGCACCGAGCCCGTCTGGATGCCGCAGGGCGGCGGCCGCGGGGGCCGCGGGGGGGCGCGCGGCGGCGCTGGCGGCGCGGCCGCACCGGGCGGCGCCCCGGGCCAGGGCCGCGGGGGGCGCGGCGGCGGCGCCCAGACCTACGCGATCGAGCACGTCCCCGTGTGGCTGAAGTACGACGTCACGCGCACCGTGCCCCGCGCGCGCGGCTACGTCATCCCGGCGTCGATCGCGAAGGTCGTCCCGCTGCTCCTGGATCACGGCATCCGCGTGCATCGCTTCACCGAGCGCACGACGATGGAACTCGAGGTGTACGAGGCCACCGGCGTGCGCCGGGACACGTACTTCCAGGGACACTACCTCAAAGCGGTCAAGGGCGTCGAGAAGAAGACGGAGAAGGTGGAGGTGCCAGCGGACTGGTACTACGTCAGCACCGCGCAGGCGAAGGGCAGCCTGATCTCGTACATCATGGAGCCGGAGACCGACGACAACCTGATCACGTGGGGCTACACCGACAACGTCCTGCGTGTGACGCCGCAGAGCGTCGAAGAGGCGATAGCGGGGCTGCTCGTCGGCAGGGATCCCGGGTCGCTCTCGCCGGAGCAGCGGGAACAGATCGAGACGCGGGCCGCGGAGATGATGCGGCAGCGCCAGCGCGTGCCGATGATGCGGGTGGTGCGGGAGCAGCCGAAGACGCTGCTCGAGGTGACGCGCTACACGGACCTGAATCGGACGAGGTATTCGGGTCGGTAGCGGGCCGCTGACGAAGCCGGCCCGATGGAAAATGGTAGATGGAAGATGGTAAAGCGCCGCACCCCGACGATGCTCAGGGCTGCGTGAGCGTCGTGAGGCCGTGGGGCGTCGGACGCAGCCGGCCCTCGATCGTCAGCGCACGTCCAGCGTGCGGGTATCGAGGCCGCCGCGCGTGGAGCCGATCGTCAGCTTCACCTCGCCCGGGCCCTTCACCTTCCAGGACACGGTCTTCTCCTCGCCGGGCTTCAGCCAGCCGATCTGCTCGGAGGCGCGCGTCGGGCCTGACGGCGGCTCCGCGCCGCCCCGGCCCTGGCCGCGGCCACCGCCGCCGCGGCCGCCAGCCTGCCCGCGCCCGCCGCCCCCGCCGCGGCCGTCTTCCGGCGCGGGTGGCCGAACGATCGCCTGGCCCTTCGCCAGCTCGATAGTCGCGGTGTCCGGCCGGACCATCTTCACGCGCTTGGCGATCTCGAGTGCCGTCGGCATGAGCCCGGTGTTGGTGACGGTCATCGTCACCTCGAACGTGCCGTCCCCCGCCGGCTTCGCCGCCGCCGACACGATCTTCACCTGCGGCAGCTGCTGCGCCAGATAGACGTTGAACATCGCCTCGTTGCGCGCCCACTCCTCCAGCAGGTCGGGCGGCGGGTTCTGCGCGTAGAACTTCGGGTTCCAGCCCCCGACTTCCACCTCGCCGAGCGTGGGGTGATTCACCTTCGTCCACATCTGGAAGTCGCCCTTGCCGGCGCGGTTCTCGTCGTTCCAGCGGAGCACCTCCATCTCGTCGATGCGGCCGTCGTCGTCGTAGTCCACCATCCGGCCGCCGTTCCAGATCTCGTTGCCGTACCAGACCGCGCCGTAGTACGTGTAGCCGAAGTCGGGGCCGTGGCCGAAGAGCGGGTTTCCCTGCAGCTCCTCACCGTCCCGCGGCGTACGGTTGCGGGTCGCATAGACGAAGAAGGTATCGCCGGCCCAGGGATACTTCGTGATCTCGAGCCCCTTCCGATCGAACCTGCGAATCAGCTCGAGGTCCTCGGGAAACATCGTCTCCTCGGACCTGCTGACCGACGGGCCCCGGAGGATCATCGGCACCGCCGTGTCGAGCGACTGGACGATGGCGACGTTCGGGTGGCGGATGAGGAAGTCGAAGACGGCCTTCGTTTCGGGCTCGGAGAGCGGATACTCGCCGGCGCCCGCCTGCGTGTAGCCGCGTCCGGTCTCCTCCGACATCGGCCGCCAGTTCTCCGGGTAGTTCCGGTGCAGATCGAGACCGCCGATGCCGTCCTCGTTGATGCGGCCGTCGCCGTCGTTGTCGATGCCCTCGCTGTACAGCTCGTAATCGCCCTCGCCCTGCGCAACGCGGCGCATGAGCCGCCCCTTCGGATCGCGCTCGTCGACGACGGCGTGCCCCTTGCCCTCCCCGACGAACCGGCGCATCTGCCGCACGAAGCCGTCGCCGTCGAGATCCTCCCCCGCGTCCTCGTCGAACAGGCCGTCGCCGTCGTTGTCCACCGGACGGACGCTGGAGCGCAGCGTCTGCGCCGTGTAGTGGTAGAGCGACGCGCCGTCCGGATTGTTGTGCGGCTTGGCGTACAGCGTTTTCGTATCGACCAGGGCGGTGATCGCCGCGTCGCTGCCGTAGTTCGTCAGCACGTGGTCGATGAAATACAGGGTGGCCTCGATCCCCGAGATCTCGCCGGCGTGCCGGCCGCCCTCGATGAACATGGCCGGCTTGTCGGTGTGTTGGCCGGTCTTCTTGTTGGTGATCGTGATCTGCCAGATCTCGCGCCCTTCGAGCGACTGGCCGACCGCATAGAGGTCCACGAGGTCGGGATGCGCGGCCGCCCACTTCTCCAGCAGCGCCGTCGCCTCCTCGTAGGTGTGGTAATGCGTGAAGTCGACTTCGCCTTCGACGAGCGGCTTGATCTGCGGGTAGTTCGTCCGCTCGAACACCGAGACGCCATCGCGGGCGCCGCCGCCGACCCGGTACGGCGCCGGCCTCTGCGCCGCCGTCGTCGTTCCCAACAGCGCGAGCGCCGCCGCCACCACCAGTCCAGACCGTCGCATACCACCTCCCGCCCGGCCAGCACGTACCGGGCCTGCGTCGAGTCCGGTCATTGTAGCGGGGATAAGCAGACTGAGGAATCCCGTCCGACTTGAACCTCCAACCTGGGAACCCTGAACCTTGAACCCTGGGGCGATCAGGCCACCACTCGCATCGGCTGCGGGAGCAGCAACCCGCCTCGATCGAGTTCGAGCACCGCGGCAGTCATCGCCGCCGCCGCTTTCAGCAGCCTGAACTCGGCTTCCGTCAGCGCGCGGTCGGGATCGAACAGCACCTGCAGGATCTGCTGCTTCCGGCCCTGGCCCCTGACGTGAAAGTAGATGGATTCGCTGCCGTCGGCCGGCGACACGGGCGAGCGCCGGACGAGCACGTCGCGCGCGCGCAGCAGCCGGCGCAGCCCTCGGGCGAACCGGGCGTCCGCCGGTTCGGCGCCCCCCGCCCCCTCCGCCACCACGTTCAGCAGCAGCGCCGCGAGCGCCTGCTGGAGGTCAGCCGGAGTCTCCGTGTCGCGGTTCGCCAGCAGATCGAGCGCCCGATCGAACGACGCGGCCGCGATGTACCTCACGCCGCGGCCATCGACTCGGCCGACGTCGCTGCGAAGCACGAGGGCTTTGACGGCCAGCGCGGTCTCCGGGCCCTGGAGCTGCAGCTCGTAGGTCACGCCGGGAGACAGCTTCGATCCCGACTCGACGAGCAGGCCGGTGCTGGAGATGTTGATCACATCGAGGTCGAGCCCCCACGGCATCCTGACCGCCGAGAGCCACGGCACGTCGGCGGGCACGATTCGCCGCGCCCGCCTCCGCTCGTCTGCGGCCGCGGCGGCCGCCGCTGGTCCGGCCGCGAGGCAGAGTCGGTCGTGCCGATCCGCAGCGGCATCCGGGGCACACGCAAGCGCCCACTCGCGCTCCTCCCGGACGATGCGCGCCCGCTCGAGGCCGGCGGCGATCCGGGCCGCGGCAAGATGCGGATCGCATCGTGCTGCCGGCGCCGCTCGACGCCACCCCGGGAGGAACCGCCGCTCGTGCCGCCGCGGGCGCTCCTCGAACAGCTCCAGGACCGGGATGGTGAGCGTCTGCACGTGCGGGGACGGCAATTGCCGGATGCACGTCATCAACGCCGTCTCGTCTGCCGGTGCGAGGAACGCTGGCACGATGACGACATCCGGGATGGACGCGGCCAGCGAGAGGACGGCGTCCTGGACTGAATCGACGATGGTCAGCTCGGCGCTCACGTGCTCGCGGACGAGCGCGCTCAGCCGCTGCCTGCGTGATGAATCGCGTTCAATGGCAAGGATGCGTGGCATTTCCCTGAACCCCGTGACGTGGACGTTGGCGCAGCCGCGGGCGCACGTCGCTCCACGAGGCTGCCGAATGGATCCCGTGTGCGCAAGGGGAGTGCCGGTGACCGCTCTCGCGGCAGGCGACTCAACGTCCGCGGGATCAAGGGCTTGCCGGATCTGACGGAATCGGAATCCGGCATGACTCTGGCCCTGGCCAGACAGACGTCTCCCGGACCGCGGCGAATTGTCGGCAGCCGGCGCCAGTTCCGCCCTGCCGGCGACCGTTCACCCCTGGGGCGGCGACATCTCTCCGGTACCCGGCAGCGGAATGCGTCCGAACGCGTGAACCGTGAACCGCGTCTATCTCGGCACCACGCCATGGATCTCGTGCACGTAGGCGGACCGCGCGTCCACTTCGGCGAGCCTGGCGGCGACGTGGAGCGACATGCGGCGCAGGATCTCGAGCCTCGCCTCTGGCGGGAGCGCCGCGAGGGCGGCGGCGTCGTATCCGTGTTCGCGCAGATACTCGTCTCTCAGGGCGCGTTCGAGAACGGCGTTCGGATCGTGGAGCGGCGCGGCGGCTGGCGCGCGGGGCATGGAAACCTCCAACTCGAAGAGCGGATGGAGGACATGCCCCATGATAACGCCGCCGGAGGCGGAAGGCGCCGCGTGCCGGCCCTTTTTTCGGGACCGGCACGGCGGCCACATGGATCAGATACCTGCCAGGCGGGGGCAGTGCCGGAACGCCGGGAAGTCGGGATCGGGCTCCGGCACGTCGAGCATGATCGGCACGCCCTCGGGCGTCATCCCGATCGGCACCCGAATCCCCGAGCTCTGGACTTTGACCGCCGGATGGTCGAAGTCGAAGGTCACGAGCACGATGTTCTCCTCGGGGATGAAGATCTGCTGGACGACGCCAATGGCGTTCAGCGGCTGGGCGAAGTTGCGCGACCCGGGCTGCGAAATGCCCGGCGGCTCGAGCTCGTCCTGCCCGGAACACCACTGCCCCACGATCTCGTGAACCGTAGCCTGGGCCGGAACGGCCCACAAGGCGACGGCCAGGAACACCGCCGCCCCGGCTCCTACGACGTGTCTGTTGATGTGCATCGATTTCTCCTCCCGGCCGAATGAGGTGCGCCGGGCGGACTGTGCAGTCAGCAAGGTGTCTGCCAGGGCGTCCGTGGCGGCAGGAGGCGACGAGCAGCCGCCCGGCTTTCCTGAATCGTAAGCCGCCGACTCATCACGTAAATAGGCACGCGTGCCCTGCTTCCGTCCCGGACCGGGTGCCGTCCGCACCCGCGCCAATCTCAGCCGTCACAATCGTGTTGCCCGGGTCTCGGGGCGCGCGCATTCTAAGTATTCGCTCGGTATACAGCCGCCGTGTCGCACGAGTTCGAGCGCGCGGCGGATTGTCGATGGAAGTCTGGTGCGCTCCAGAGGAGGGCAAGTCATGTCCAGGCACTTCGGCGTCCCGGGTCTCGCACTCTCGCTCCTCGCCGCAACCGCCGCGCCTCTCGCGGCGCAGGTCACCACCGGCAGCATTCTCGTGCGCACGGTCGACGAGCAGGGCGCCGTCGTGCCGGGCGTGACGGTCACGGCGAGCAGCCCCGTGCTCGTGGCGGGTCAGGTCGCCGGCACGACGGACTCGAACGGCGCCTGGCGGTTCCCGTCGCTTCCACCTGGCATCTATGCCGTCAGGGTGGAGCTCCAGGGTTTTCGAACGGTCATTCGCGAAGACCTTCGGGTCGCCGTCGGCGAGACGACGCCCGTCGAAATCGACATGACCGTGGCCAGCGTGGAAGAGACGGTGACCGT
>Ga0299914_10001580_pt1 | contig 15197 bp, 18 predicted proteins | sample RVTome_10_FD_201361 | JGI IMG/M metagenome (GOLD analysis project Ga0299914, IMG submission 201361) | Soil microbial communities from uranium-contaminated site in the Upper Colorado River Basin, Wyoming, United States - RVT153D57 (version 2) ...
GGTGACGACCTCCCGCTGAAGCCGGTGCTGATCGTCGACGGCGACCGGGTGCTCGCCACTCCGACCGAGCTCTCCAAGGCGGAGGTCACGGGTCGACTCGTCGGTGAGACCAAGGGTGCCAAGATCAACGGCTTCACCTACAAGCCCAAGAGCAACAACCGGCGCCGGTGGGGTCACCGACAGAAGCTCGCGCTCATCGAGATCGTCTCGATCTCGTCGGGTGCCGGTCGGGCGAGTCCCAAGCGGTCGGCGGCTGCTGCTGAGGTGGACTCCTCGGAGACCGGGAAGGCCGCCGCCAAGAAGCCGGCCGCGAAGGCCGCGGCCCAGAAGGCGCCGGCAAAGAAGAAGGCGCCGGCGAAGAAGAAGGCGCCGGCGAAGAAGAAGGCGCCGGCGAAGAAGTCCACGAAGGGCACGCGAAGGAAGGGCGGCTGATGTCGAAGAAGAAGGGCGCGGCGTCCTCGCGCAACGGTCGTGACTCGGCGGCGCAGCGATTGGGAGTCAAGGTCTTCAGTGGAACCCGGGTGCGGGCGGGCACGATCATCGTCCGGCAACGTGGCACCACGGTCCATCCGGGTTTCAACGTCGGGAAGGGCGGCGACGACACGCTCTTCGCCACCGCTGACGGCACCGTCCAGTTCGGCCACCGGCGCGGTCGCAAGCTGGTCAACGTCGTCGTCGGGGAGACCAACCCGTAGGCGCGATGCGGTCAGGTCTCGTCGCTTATGACGCGGCGGGATCCGTCTGCTTCCAGCGGTTCCAGTACGTGATCCGCTCGACCGGTCCGCGTTTCGCGGGTTCGAAGTCGGTTCCTTTCGTGTGGGCGACAGGAAGCAGCGCGATCTGCGTCACGCCGTCCGGAATCTCGAGCAGGGCGGCGGCCTCACGCTCGTAGACGAGGTGGAGCGTGGTGAAGCAGCTGCCGAGGCCACGGCTGCGAAGCGCGAGCTGAAAGCTCCAGACCGCAGGGATGATCGAGCCGTACATCGTCGAGGCCAGGATCACCGAGGTCTCGCCGAGGCGGTCCTTGATGCAGGGGACCACGAGGGCAGGGGCACGCCCCATCACCTCGGCGAGGTAGTCGGCCGAGTCGAGGACCTTCGTGGTCTGGTCGTCGAGCTGCCGTCCTTCCCGGTACAGCGGCAGGTACTGGCGAGCCGCACGCGCGTAGAGCTCACCCAGCCCCGACTTCGTCGCCGGATCGTCGACGACGACCCAACGCCACGTCTGGGTGTTCCCGCCGGTCGGCGCCTGTACCGCGAGTCGGATGCACTCCAGCAGCCGCGCCCGCTCGACCGGGCGTTCGAGATCGAGGCGCCGCCGCACCGAGCGTGTCGTCGACAGCAGCCGATCCGTGTGATCGAGGTCGAAGTCCATGGCGTTGGCCTAGCACGTCGGGCATTGGCGCCGGTCGAGTCGGGCGTCATCCGTATCCTGGTCATGAGTGAGCGTCCGCGAGGCGGGTATCCCGCCGAGCAACGAGTGGGGCCCGAGCGGCCCGGCGGCCAGGGCGCCGAGAGCGGGGAAGCGTGCCCAAGCCCCAGTTCGTCGACGAGGTCCAGCTCAACGTGCGGGGCGGCGACGGGGGGGCCGGCGCGGTCTCGTTCCGCCGCGAGTCGCACGTGCCCCACGGTGGCCCCGACGGCGGGAGCGGAGGCGCCGGGGGCGACGTGTGGCTCGAGGCCGATCGCAACACCGCGTCTCTCCTGGCGTTTCGCGACCATCCGCACCGCCGGGCCACGTCGGGAGCCCACGGCTCCGGCAAGAAGCTCCATGGCGCAGCCGGTGACGACCTCGTGATCCCGGTGCCCGAGGGGACCGTGGTGAAGGACCGGGAGGCACGAGTGCTCGCCGACCTCGTGCGGCACGGTGACCGCTACCTCGCCGCTCGCGGCGGTCGCGGCGGTCGGGGAAACGCCCGCTTCCTGAGCAACGCTCGGCGGGCGCCGGGGTTCGCCGAGCAGGGCGAATACGGCGAGGAGCGCTGGTTGCGCCTCGAGCTGAAGCTCCTCGCCGACGCGGCCATCGTCGGCTTCCCGAATGCCGGGAAGTCCACGCTCATCGCCGCGGTGAGCGCGGCGCGGCCGAAGATCGCCGACTATCCGTTCACGACGCTCGAGCCCCACCTCGGCGTGGTCCGATTCGACGAGCACGAGTTCGTCCTGGCCGACATCCCCGGCCTCATCGAGGGCGCCGCCGAGGGCAAGGGGCTCGGCCACCGGTTCCTGCGCCACGTCGAGCGGGCGCGTGCCCTGGTGGTGCTCCTGGACCTCGCCAGCATCGACGGCCAATCGCCGGACGAGCAGGAACGCGTGCTCCTCGGCGAGCTGGCGCGGTATCAGCCCGAGCTCCTCGACCGCCCGCGCCTGGTCGTCGGTAGCAAGGCCGACGTCGCGACCGCGGCGTTCGACGGCATGACGATCTCGGCCGTCACCCACGAAGGGCTGCACGAGTTCCTCGGCGCGCTCGGGGCCCTCGTCGACGCGGCGCGCGCGGCCGAACCGGTGGCGGAGCCCTATGTCGTCCACCGGCCGAGGGACGAGGGATTCTCGGTGCGGCGCGAGGGCGACGGCTCGTGGGTGATCATCGGGCGCAACGCGGAGCGTGTCGTCGCGATGTCGGACCTCACCAATCCGGAAGCCCTGGCGTACCTCCAGGAGCGGTTCCGCAAGATGGGCGTCGAGCGCGCGCTCGCCCGGGCCGGTGCGCGCGAGGGTGACACGGTGCGGATCGGCGACGTCGAGCTCGAATACCAGGAGGACGCCCCATGAGCGGGCGTCGCCGAGCCGGAGGCTCGCTCGGCCCGCCGGCGGGGATCGGCGTGGTCAAGATCGGCACCTCGTCACTCACGACGGAGCGCGGCGACCTCGACGACACCGCCGTGCTCAAGTTGTGCCGCGACGTCGGTGCGGCTCGCGACGCGGGGTACCAGGTCGTGCTGGTCTGCTCGGGAGCGATCGCGGCGGGGCTCCCGGTCCTCGGTCTCGACCGTCGGCCGACCGACATCGGAACGCTCCAGGCGGTCGCGGCCGTCGGCCAGCCACGCCTCATGGAGCGGATGAGCGCCATCCTCGGTCAGCGGGGCCTGGTCGCGGGCCAGGTGCTGCTCACCCCGCACGACTTCATCCAGCGGACCCAGTACCTGCACGCACGGGAGACGCTCGAGCGCCTGCTCGCGATGGAGGTCATCCCGGTCGTCAACGAGAACGACACGGTCGCCGACGACGAGATCCGATACGGCGACAACGACCGCCTCGCGGCCCTTGTCTCGCATCTTGTCACCGCAGACACCCTGGTGCTGCTCACCGACACCGCCGGGCTGTTCACCGCCGATCCGCGTCTCGACTCCCAGGCGTCGCTCATCGAGGAGATCGTGGAGGTCGACGCCGCGCTCGAGGGGGTCGCGGGCGCGTCGGGCAGCGAACACGGCAGTGGTGGGATGGCGAGCAAGCTCGCGGCGGCCAAGATCGCTGCGTGGTCGGGTGTGCGGGCCGTCATCGCCGCCGCCGGCGCCGACGATGTCGTGACCGGCGCGCTCGCGGGGGCGTCGGTCGGCACCATCGTGCAGCCACGAGCGACGCGACTCTCGCGGCGAAAGCTGTGGATCGCGTTCGCCCGCGGGTCCGCGGGGCGAATCGTGGTGGACGCCGGCGCTCGCCGGGCGCTCGAGCGCGACGGGCGCTCGCTGCTCGCGGCCGGTGTGCGAGGCGTCGACGGAGCCTTCGACGCCCACGAGGCGGTCGAGGTCGTCGACGGCGAGGGCCGGGTCTTCGCCAAGGGCCTGACCAGTCTGTCGGCCACGAGCCTCCAAGCGGTGGCCGGCCAGCGGACGTCGGCGATGCCTCCGGGCACGCCTCACGAGGTGATCCACCGCGACGACCTGGTCGTTCTCCCGTAGCGGTCCGCGGGGGCTTGCCAACCGCTGTGACCTGGGGCACACTCTCGGCACTCTTTCGTCGGCTGTACGGGGGGAGGGCCTTCCGATGAGGGCCCCGGCCGGCGGAACGAGCGCTGTTCGGCGGGGCCCCGCGTGGGCCCCGCCGCTCGCGTCTGGCACCAGGACGGGTCGGTGCCGCGCGCCCGGAAACCCACGATGGAGCCGGAACAGTCGACGATTACAGTGCGTTGGATGGCCGGGGGCGAGCACATCCAAGACCTCGGTCGCCGTTCCCGAGCCGCTTCCCGTCGCCTGGCGACCGCCTCCACCGCTCAGAAGGACGCCGCCCTGCTCGCCGCGGCCGAGATCCTGCTCGAACGGGCGCCGGAGATCCTCGCCGCCAACGAGGCGGATTGCGAAGCCGCGGCGACCGACGGGATGGAACCCGGACCGCTCGACCGCCTGCGGCTCGACCCCCAGCGTCTCGACGCGATGGCGGCCGGCATCCGCCGAGTCGCCGATCTGTCCGACCCGGTCGGGGAGGTGCTCGAGGGCTGGCGGCGACCGAACGGCCTCGAGATCCAACGCATCCGTGTCCCGCTCGGGGTGGTGGCGATCATCTACGAGAACCGCCCGAACGTCACCAGCGACGCGGCCAGCCTGTGCCTGAAGTCCGGCAACGCGGCACTGCTCCGAGGGTCGGGCACCGCCCTGGCGTCGAATCGGGCGATCGCCTCCGCGATCCGAGCCGGGATCACCAAGAGTGGGCTTCCCGAGGACGGGGTGCAGCTCGTCGACGACGTCTCCCACGAGAGCGCCGTGGCGATGATGCAGCTCACCGACTACGTCGACTGCCTGATCCCACGCGGCGGTGCCGCGCTGGTCCAGGCGATGCGTGAGCACGCGACGGTGCCCGTCGTGATCGACGGCGACGGCAACTGCCATGTGTACGTGGACGCCTCGGCCGATCTCGTCGAAGCGGTCGATCTGGTGCTCAACGCGAAGACGCAGCGCCCCGGCGTGTGCAACGCCGCGGAGTCATTGCTCGTCCACCGTGCCGTGGCCGACGAGTTCCTCCCTCGGGTCGGCGCGGCGCTCGTGGAGTCCGGAGTCGAGCTCGTGGGTGACGCCGACGCCCGATCCCGCTTCGAGATGGGCGTCGCCACCGACGACGACTTCGCGCGCGAGTACCTCGATCTCAAGATGTCGGTCGCGGTGGTCGAGTCGATCGATGCCGCCATCGAACACGTCAACCGGTACAGCAGCGGGCACACCGAGATGATCGCCACCCGGGACCTCGAGGCCGCTCGGCGGTTCACGCACGAGGTGGACTCGGGCACGGTGATCGTGAACGCCTCGACCCGCTTCACCGACGGCGAGCGCTTCGGCTTCGGCGCGGAGATCGGGATCTCTACCCAGAAGCTCCATGCGCGCGGGCCGATGGGACTGCGCGAGCTGACGACCTCGAAGTACCTGGTCTGGGGCGACGGGCAGGTCGTGTAGTGGGGGAGCGGTTCGCGTCGGTGCCCGACGTCGTCGATCGCCTTCGCTCGGTCGACTATCTCAGCGACGAGTCGATCGCGGGCGTCGTCTACCTCGCCGACCGGCTCGAGAAGCCGGTGCTCGTCGAGGGGCCGGCCGGTGTGGGCAAGACCGAGCTCGCCAAGGCGATCAGCGCGGTGACCGGCGCCCGCCTGATCCGCCTCCAGTGCTACGAGGGTCTCGACGAGTCGAAGGCGCTGTACGAGTGGAACTACAAGAAGCAGCTGCTCCGCATCCAGGCGGATCGCGAGCACGAGAGCGACTGGGCGGAGGTCGAGGCCGACATCTTCTCCGAGGCGTTTCTGCTCACCCGTCCGTTGCTCGAGGCGATCCGCGCCAAAGAACCCGTGGTGTTGCTGATCGACGAGGTCGACCGCGTGGAGGTGGAGACCGAGGCGCTGCTGCTCGAGGTGCTGTCGGACTTCCAGGTGTCCATCCCGGAGCTCGGGACGATCGTCGGTCAGCAGCGACCGATCGTCGTGCTCACCTCGAACAACACGCGCGAGCTCTCCGAGGCGCTCAAGCGGCGCTGCCTCTACCTGCATGTGGACTATCCCGACGTGGAGCGGGAGACGGAGATCGTGCGGGTGCGGGTACCTGAGATCGACGCGGAGCTCGCCGACCAGATCGCGCGCGTCGTGCACTCGATCCGGGCGCTGGAGTTGAAGAAGGCGCCGTCGATCTCCGAGACGATCGACTGGGCGCGGACCCTGTTGTACCTCGGGAAGTCGGAGATCGACCCCGAGACGATCGGCGAGACGCTTCACGTGCTCTTGAAGTATCAAGCCGATATCGCGAAGGCCCGCAAGGAGCTGGGGGCGCAAACCGCGGCGGCGAGCTGATGACCGGCTACGTGAACGCCGGCAAGCTCGCCGACGCGATGGAACGCTTCGGCTCCGAAGCCGACAGCGCGCGACGAGGACCCGAGGGCATGCTCGACGTGATGCAGGGGTTCGTGCACGAGCTCCGCTCGGCGGGCCTCCCCGTATCGATGACGGAGAACCTCGACGCGATGCGTGCGGTCGAGCACATCGACCTCTCTGATCGAGAAGTGCTGAGGGCCGCGCTCGGCGCGACGCTCGTGAAGCACCATCGGCACCGAGCGGTCTTCGACATCGTCTTCGACGTGTACTTCTCGCTCTTTGCACCCGGCATCCAAGGGGACCCCGACGCGCCCGCCGATTCCGACGCCCTCGGCCCCGCCGCTCCGGCCGAGGGTGGCGGGGCGCAAGGTGACCTCTCGCCCGAGGAGCTCGCCGAGATGCTCGTCCGGGCCCTCATGGGCGGTGACCGCGACGAGCTGCGTCGCCTGGCCGCCACCGCGGTGTCGCAGTTCGCCGGCATGGAAGCCGGCCGCCCCGTCGGCGGGACCTACTACCTCTATCGCACGCTCCGCCAGCTCGATCTCGAGGGCTTGGTCGAGCGCATGCGCGACTCGCTGCGCGACGACGGTGACGAATCCGAGGGACCCTTGACCGAGCGCCTCCGGGACGACGAGCTCCAGCGGCGCATCGGAGAGCTTCGGGCACTCGTCGAGGCCGAGATCCGGAGGCGCCTGGTCGCGGACCGGGGAGTGGAAGCGATGGCGCGCACGCTGCGCAAGCCCCTTCCCGAAGACGTCGACTTCATGCATGCGTCGAAGGAGGAGATGCTCGCCCTCCAGCGCGCGATCGAGCCGCTCACTCGGGCGTTGGCGGCCCGACTCGCGCAGCGACGCCGTCGTCGCAACCGCGGGCACCTCGACTTTCGGTCCACGGTTCGCCACTCGCTCTCCTATGGCGGTGTGCCCGCCGAGCCCAAGTTCCGCCACCCTCGACCGTCGAAGCCCGAGATCATGGTGGTCGCGGACGTGTCCGGCTCGGTCGCCAGCTTCGCCCGCTTCACCCTCCAGTTCGTGTACGCGATGGCAAGCCAGTTCTCGAAGGTGCGCTCGTGGGTGTTCATCGACGGGGTCGACGAAGTCACCCGGTTCTTCCAGGAATCCGACGACGTGGCGCAAGCGGTGTTGCGGGTGAACACCGACGCCGACGTGGTGTGGGTCGACGGTCACTCCGACTACGGCCATGCCTTCGAGGTGTGGCACGACCGACACCTGGACGAGATCACACCGAAGACATCGGTGATCATCCTCGGGGATGCCCGCAACAACTACCACGCGTCCCAGCACTGGGTGCTCGGCGAGATCCGCAAGCGGGCCCGCCACCTCTACTGGCTCGATCCCGAGCCGCGCGGCTATTGGGACACCGGCGACTCGATCATCTCCGAGTACGCCCAGCATTGCGACGGCCTCTACGAGTGTCGCAACCTCCGGCAGCTCCAGCGCTTCGTTGCGGCGATCGTCGACATCTGACGGCGCGCGTCCGCCGAGACGGCAAGTCAGGCGAGGAGGGTCCAGGCGCGGTCGGCGACGCGTGCGAGCGCATGCAGCTGGGCCCGTTCGCGGCGGCGGAGCGGGGGCGCGCTGCGCCCGACGAGCACCGTCGCTCCGTGCACGGGGAGCAGCGCCACCGCGAGGTCGTCGGGTCCCGTCGTGCCGTCGGCCACGCTGGGCGACGCGGTCGTCCCACTGGCGAGCGCCAGGATCACCTCTCGAACGGGGGCGTCGCCTGCCGTCGACAGCACGTCGTCGGCGAGCAGCGCGCTCCAGTCGGCGAGGAACTCGCGCCGGAACTGCTCGACGAGCGTCGCACAGAGGTCGGGGACGCTGGTCGCCTCTACGAGTCTCGCCGCGCCCTCGATGGCATCGAGACGCGGATCCGGGAACGTCGCCACGTCTCGGACCTCCTCGACGGACACGCCGTCGACTTCCTCGATCTCGTGCACGAGCATGTCGAGGACGTCGCGGTCCGGCAGGATGACGGCGACCTCGTCGACCGCCACCCCTTCGCCCCGCTCGAGCACGTCGACGCCGACGATGTCGCCGCGCAGCGCCCCGATGCGCGACGCGACCAAGCCGAGCGCGCCGGGGCGATCCGGGAGCCAGATGCGCACCAGAACCGGGATCCCGGTGACCATGCGCGTGAGGGTAGGAGCCATTCGGCCAGGCAATGTGGCAGCAGTGTGAACAATCCGTGTCCGTAGACTCGACGTGTGGAACGGGTCGGGATCTTCGGCGGGACCTTCGACCCTGCCCATGTGGGTCATGTGGCCGCCGCCGCCGAGGCGCGGGCTGCGTGTGAGCTCGACCGCGTGCTTCTCGTTCCGGCCGGAGATCCGTGGCAGAAGCGAGACCAGGTGCACGCCACTGCCGCCGATCGTTACGCCATGGTCGAAGCGGCCACTGCGGCCGTCGACGGCCTGGAAGCGAGCCCGCTCGAGATCGACCGCGAGGGGCCGTCCGTCACCGCCGACACCCTGGACGCCCTTTGCGCTCCGCAGCGACGTCTGTTCCTGATCCTCGGCGCCGACGCCGTCCGCAACATGGCCACGTGGCGGCGGCTGGAAGACACGAAGCGCCTGGCGACCGTCGTGGTGATCGAGCGATCGGGCGAGCACGCTCGTCCCGCTGGCGCGGGGTGGACCGTGGAGCACGTGGCGATCCCGAGGATCGACATCTCGTCGACCGAGCTCCGGCAGCGTCTGGCGGCGGGCCGGCCCGTCGACGGCTGGATTCCTCCGGCGGTCGTGCGTGTCATCAGGGAGCGCGGCATCTACACTGCGCGGTGATGACGACGGAGCGGCGAGCCTGACGACCCGCCCTCTCGTTCGCGCCCGGCTCGCTGCCCGAACGGCCGATGCCAAGAAGGCCGAGCACGTCGTCGTGCTCGAAGTCGGCGACATCATCGCGATCACCGAGCACTTCGTGATCGCCAGCGGGTCGAACACTCCGCAGGTGCGCAGCATCGTCGAGGAGATCGAGAGGGTCCTCGAGGAACGAGAGGACGTAGCCCCGATCAGCGTCGAGGGGACTGACGACTACTCCTGGGTGCTGATGGACTACGGCGATTTCGTCGTCCATGTCTTTCGAGACGACACGCGCACCTACTACGACCTCGACCGCCTGTGGTCCGACGCGCCCCGGGCCGAGTGGGCGACCGCCGAGGTGTAGCGCGGCGCAAGACCTCGCTCCGTGCTTCAAACAGGCTTCGCCGATACGACGCCCTCACGGTCGTCGTATCGGCTGCAGAACTGCGCGCGGAGCGAGGTCTTGCTCCACTGCGATGCCTGCCGTGAGGCGAGCGGCGCAGGATTGCCCGCTATGAACGCATCAGAGGTACGCCCGCATCGGGATGCCGCGTTCGACGAGCGCTTGCTTGAGCTCGCGCACCGAGAGGTTCTGGTCGAAGCGTGGGGAGTAGAGGATCGAGCTGATGATCGCCGCCTGGGCGCTCCCGTCACTGAGCCCCGCCGCGATGTGATCGACCGTGCCGGCGCCCCCCGAGGCGACGACGGGGACGTTCACGGCCGCCGCGACCGCGCTCGTCACGTCGAGGTCGTATCCGGAGGCCGTGCCGTCCCGGTCGATGCTGTTGACGACGATCTCGCCCGCCCCGAGCTCCTCGCCGCGCCGGACCCAGTCGAGCGCGTCGATGCCCGTCGCCAACCGCGCGCCGTCGATGAACACTTCGTAGCCGCTCGGGATGCCGTCGCGAGCACCGACGCGCTTGACCTGCGTGCTGAGCACGATGCACTGCCGGCCGAACGCCTCCGCGCCTCGGCGAATGAGGTCTGGGTCGCGTACTGCCATCGAGTCGATGCTGATCTTCTCGGCGCCGGCCTTGAGCACCGCGAACATGTCGTCCACCGTCCGAACGCCACCGCCGACCGTGAATGGCACGAACACATGACGGGCCACGTCGCGCACGGTTTCGAGGTCGATCGGACGGCGCTGAGCGCTCGCGGTGATGTCGTAGAAGACGATCTCGTCGATCTGGTCCTCGTAGAGCTGCGCGGCCAGTTCCGTTGCCGGCGCAACGTCGATGTTGTCCTGGAACTGCTGCGCCTTGGTGACCCGACCGTCGATCACATCGAAGCAGGCGATGAGCCGCTTCGTCAGCACGACGATCCGTCCCACTTCGAGAAGTTGCGCAAGAGTCGCAGGCCGAGCTCCCCGCTCTTCTCGGCGTGGAACTGGGTGGCGGCGACGTTCTCGACTGCGAGCACCGAGCAGAAGTCGACCGCATAGTCGGTGACGCCGATCACGGAACCGGCATCGTCGGGTTCGGCGTAGTACGAGTTCACGAAGTAGAAGTGCCCGGCTTCGGGGAGGCCGTCGACCAGCGGGTGCTCCTGCACGACGCGCACCTCGTTCCATCCGATCTGAGGGACCCGCACGGCCTCCGGGAAGCGCCGCACCTCGCCCGGGACCCATCCGAGGCCACGCGTGTCGGCCTCCTCGCTGTGGTCGAAGACGATCTGGAGCCCGATGCAGATGCCGAGGAACGGGATGCCGGCGCGCACCCGCTCCGTCAACGGCTCGACCAGACCCGACGACCGCAGCGAGTCGAGGGTCGCGTCGGCCGCGCCGACGCCCGGCAGGATGAGCCGATCGCAGGCCGCGAGCTCGCCGACGCCCACCACACGGCCAGCGACCCCGATGCGCTCGAGCGCGTAGAGGACGCTCGACGCGTTCCCGGCGCGGTAGTCGACGACCCCGATCATGAGCGCGTCAGTCTATGGAGCCGCCATCGCCGCGACTCCAGAGATTCGGCGCCCTCAGTTCCGCGGCTCCCAGGAGAAGCGCCACGCAGCGACGACGAGCGCGCCGATTCCCCACGCGGCGATGAAGAGCACGTCGCCGAGCGCCCAACCCGACGGGTTGCCCGGAGAGGGGAGGAACGAGTCGAAGACCGCATCGAGGAAGTGTTTCACCGGGAACACGTCCGCGATCGTCCGCATCCACGTCGGCGCGCTGTCGATAGGGATGAAGACCCCCGACAGGAACAGCAGGGGGAGCACGGTGGCGTTCACGACCGCGGGTGCGGCGTCGGCGTTGGGGATCGCGATCGTGCACGCCAACCCGAGAGCACAAAACGCGCCGGCGCCGACGAGCAGGGTGACGACGAAGGCGGGGAGGGACTCGGTGGGGACGTCGACCGAGTAGAAGACGCGACCGAATGCGAGGACGATTCCGACGAGCAGCACCATGATCAGCATCGAGTGCACGATGCGCCCGAGAAGGTAGGCGGGGCCGGGGAGCGGCGTCCCCCGAACCCGCTTGAGGATTCCCTGGTCGCGGGCGAACACGACGCTGATCGCCACGTTCGTGTAGCAGGCCGTGATCACGGAGAATGCCAGGATCGACGCCGTGTAGTAGGTCGAGTTCGAGACCTCCGCGCCGCTCGGAAGGGTGCTGGTGTCGTTGCCGAGCAACCCGGTGAAGATGATGAGGAACATGAGCGGGAAGGTGAACGTGAAGAACGAGGCCGCCGGGTTGCGCCAGAACGCGGTGTTCTCGTAGCGCACCTGACGCAGCGTGAGGCGGAACGCGCTCATGCCGGGGACTCCGCGACGAGAGACAGGTACACGTCTTCGAGTGTCGGTTGGGTGACCTGGAGGCCGTCGAGCGGGAGCTGGTTGCTCATTGCCCAGCTCGTGAGCTCGTGGAGGAGCCGTACGACGTCGTCGGTCTCCGCTTCGAAGCCGTCGCCTCGTTCGACGAAACGGTCGCGCAGGCCGGGGGGAAGGGGCACGGCGGTGGGCGGCAGCCGGATCGTGGAGTGCAGCCGTTGTCGCTGGCGCAGCGCCGCGGGGGTTCCCTCGGCCACGATGGCCCCGCCGGCGATGACCGCGACCCGGTCGGCGAGGTGCTGGGCCTCGTCCATGTAGTGCGTCGTGAGGAACACGGTCTTGCCGAGCTCCTGGAGGTTCCGGATCATGTCCCAGGCTCCGCGCCGAGCCGAGGGATCGAATCCGGTGGTCGGCTCGTCCAGGAACAGGAGCTCCGGGTTGCCTGCGAGACCGACGCCGACGTCGAGGCGCCGCTGCTGCCCGCCCGACAACCGACGGACGCGCTGGCGTGCCTGCTCCTCGAGCCCGATGGTGTGGAGGACGTGGTCGAGGGGCAGCGGGTCCGGGTAGAAGCCCCGGAACTGCTCGATCACCTCCGCGACGGTGAGGTAGCGCTCCACGCCGGTCTGCTGGAGCACGATCCCGATCCGGGTTCGGAACGCGCCCTCGTGACGGCCGGGATCATGGCCGAGCACCCGCACCTCGCCCGCGGAGCGCACGCGGTGGCCCTCCAGGATCTCGACCGTGGTCGTCTTGCCGGCGCCGTTGGGTCCGAGCAGCGCGAAGACCTCGCCGACCTCGACGTCCAGGTCGATGCCACGCACAGCCTCGAGCGCGCCGTAGGACTTCCGCAAGCCGCGGACCGCGATGGCAGGCTCGGGCACGCGCGCACGCTACCGACTGATCGGGCGGAGTCGCAGCTCGCGGAGACGCTCGTAGATGGGAACGCAGCGGTCGTAGGCAGCGCGGGTCGCTCGTCCCTCGAGCGGAACCGCCGGCCTCGACGCTGGTGCGGCGAAGCCACGACTCGTGGCGACGTCGCGATGCCAGTCTCCCCAGAGCTCCCACTCTCGGGGCATGCCCGGCGCCCACTCCAGGGCGTCGGGGAGGTAGGGGATCGCGACCGCGTCGCAGTAGGCCGCGACGGTTGCCTCGGGGTCGCGCCTGAGGTCGTCGCTGTCGATGATCACGGGATCGCTGCCACGTGCGCTGGTCGCTTCCACGAGCTCGGCCAAGGCGCCGTACCCGGTCTCCTCATCGCTGAAGTCGGGCCATTGCTCGGCGAGAGACGGCAGGGTCGAAGCCGGGTCGCGGATGAGGAACGTGTGGACGAAGCGGTCGAGGAAGTCCGGGTCGATCAGGTCTCGCACGTGGTAGGCCATGTCCTTCACGAAGACCCGGCCGGCACGGGCGGCGGCGTCGAGGACGCCGAGGATCTCGTGAGGGTCACTCCTCGGCCGGACCTCGTCGAAGCGATCCGACCGCTTCCCCGCACCGAAGTAGTAGTGGATCGAGAACGGCTCGTGGATCACCGTGTGATCGCGCCGCTCCCTCATCATCCGCTCGAACGCGGTCGACGTGCTGCGCGGCACCGTCCAGAGCGCCAGGATCTGGCGCGTCATCGACCTCGGCGGGTGTACAGGGACAGTCCCCGACTCGGAACGCGCTCAGCCGACGGCAGTGGCCTCGAGCTCCACCATCAGCTCGGGGAACGCCAGTCGGGCCACGCCGAGCAGCGTTCCCGGAGGCGCGACACCGGCGGCAGCCATTCGTGCGGCGGCGCCCTCGTACGTCGCGAAGAACGCATCGACATCGGTCGTGTAGATGTTCAGCCGTACGACGTTCGCGAGCCCCATGCCGCCCTCGCGCAACACGGCCTCGAGGTTGTCGAGCGCGAGCGCGACCTGGGCGCCCATGTCGCCGGGGTGCTGCGGTGCGCCGTTCTCGTCGACCGACGTCTGACCAGCGCAGAACAGCACGCGGCTGGCACCTTCCACCACCTCGCCCTGGTTGAATCCCATCTCGACTGACCACGACCACGGGTTGACGACGGTTCGCTGCATGGGCGTTGACCCTACTGGTGGTTCCGCGCGGGTGTCATCCGGTGCGCTGAGTGCGACGGGCGCTCAGACGCCGTAATGCTCGTAGAGGTGATGGCGGCAGAGCTCGTGCGCGCGGCGAGGAGCGTCACACCCAGGCACGGTGCACCGGCGGACCCGCTTGCCCCGATATTCCCAGTAGTCGAGCAACCGGGCCCGCCAAGCCAGGTATTGCTTGCGCTTGTAGGACGGCGGCAGGTGCGCGTCCATGAACGGGATCGTGGCCCTCAGGTGATCGCGGATCGACTGCACCGCGAACGTCGACTCGTCGTCGTAGTGCGGCTTGCGTCGCGGCGCGTCGCAGATCGTTCCGCAGTCCAGGTACTCGGCGAACGACACACACATCGCCCGATCGATGCGACCCAGACCAACGGCGAAACGGAATCTCGGGGGGTCGCCAGTCTCCACGAATGTGCCCTCGGCGGCCACGAAGCCACCGAGAAACGCGGCGCGATCGTCAGTATCCGGTCGCACGGTAGTAGTGGCTCCTGCACAGCATTCGACCGCGTACGGGCTTGTCGCACCCAGGAATGGAGCACGGCGACGCACCCTTGCCGTAGCGGTTCGGGTGCTCGCATTCCTGTCGGTACAGCTTCTCTCGCCAAGCATCGAACTGGTTTCGTTTCGCGCTGGGCAGCACGAATCGCTCGGCGAAGGGGATCGTCGCGGCGTGATGAGCCCGAAGTGAGGCGACGCGGTATGAGCTCTCGGGCTCGTAGCCCGCGCGTGCGGGCGGCACATCACGAATCGATCCGAAACCGAGGAAGGCACGGAGGGCTTCAAGTAGTGGACGGTCCCTCGTGGCGACGGTGACGCTGAACACGAAGCGCCACCGCTCGGTACCGTCCTGGAACGGAGGCCGCTTTGGCGTCGCGATGAAGGAGCCCTCGCCCGCGACGAACCCACCCAGCGTGAAGCCGACCATCTTCCAACAACTCGCAAGAGGTGCGAAGAGTGTGGGTGGAGGCGATGGGATTCGAACCCACGGACCTCCTGCATGCCATGCAGGCGCTCTACCAGACTGAGCTACGCCCCCGTCGTCCGCGCTCAAGGTACCAGCGCGGCCTCGTTCCTCCGCCCGCGAACATACCGAACACATGTTCGTAAGCGTAGCGAGAACGTGTGACAACCACCGCGGCGTCGCGAACGCGGGCCGGTACGCTCGCCAACGATGAGCGACGCCCCAAAGCAACGCTACGACGCGCGCCTCGCGAGCGAGATCGAGGCCAAGT